>Ga0315279_10004327_pt1 | contig 19112 bp, 12 predicted proteins | sample YL17G06_20_MG_FD_203694 | JGI IMG/M metagenome (GOLD analysis project Ga0315279, IMG submission 203694) | Sediment microbial communities from Yellowstone Lake, YNP, Wyoming, USA - YL17G06_20 | ecosystem: Environmental > Aquatic > Freshwater > Lake > Sediment | place: USA: Wyoming | collected... | reverse complement strand
ATCAACACGAGTGATAGCTAAGGTTACATCATACACATTCCGTCATTATTTATTAAGGTTCTATGGCATTGATGTTCTTAATTTTCAGATTGTCACAATTTCATAATCATTTCACATCAAAGGTTTAACATATAAGCGATTTCATTAGCATTTAACACAATGCCAATTTTCTAACATCGAGATTCACAAAAGTGTCTAATATGTCGGTTGATAGTACACAGGTCAATCCTGAATACATTTTATGATTTATAACTAACCCTCAATTTATTTGTCAACCATTAACCAGAACCACTCCAACATTCTCCAACTTGTTCTGCAAAGTCTTGTTCTTTCGATTCGCATTCAGGACAAACATATTCTCCGTCCTCAGATTCTCCGCACATAAAGCAATAGAATGCTCCACATGCTGGGCATTTAAAGATCTTCATACTTACACTGTTACCTATAAATCTACTCACAGTATCTCTGGGCGGTTTTTCTCCACAATTAGGACAAACTTCAAATTGTTGCATGATTTATACTTCACAATGGCAAAAATTAAAACCTGACAACTTTCGTTGCCTACTTAATGGGGTAACAGAACTGACGCTGCGATGAGATGCAATAACGGATTTCCAATTGCAATAAATTTCCGTTTTTGTATTTTGCATTGGCAATTATGCAGGAAATCACTCGATTTTCGACTCTAAAATTGAAAATCGTGGCACATAATTTCCGATTCTTCCTCTTTTGGGAAATTTAGAAGTAAGAACGAATAATATGTTTTAGACTTTGGAAACCTTGTCATATCTGGATTTATGGTCTTGTTGCATCTTATCACAGCTACAGTTCTGTTACCCCTTAATGAACTCTGAATGCTAACATCTTATAAAACGTCATCCATAAAGTCAAGGACAAAGTAGAATGTGCAATGCCCATTCTACTCGACTTTAACCATTTAAGCAAAAGCAGCAAGTTGATCTAGCAATAGTTCCCATTCATTAATATAAAATACCAAAGAGCCTAAAAAATTAAATCAATGGTAGTTTTACGGGCTGTTTAGTCTCGTAGCATTTCAGTGCGGCAAAGGCGATCTCGTGAGTCATTATAGCATCATCAAGATTGGCATGAGATTCTTTGCCTGCAAGTATGCACTCAACAAAATGATCCATCTCTCCCTGAAATGGATGGTGATTTACATCCGCTGTGTCAGGCAGTAATGTTGGAATCTCGACCCAGCCTTTCTGACCGGGGAATTTATGTGACCAGACACGATTATTTTTTATAGAGCCTTTATCGCCAAAAATTTCAATCGGGAACGTGTATGGCATTATAGAATCGAAGTTGACTGATACTTTTCCCATCACACCGTTATCAAATTTGACTAAAGCCACTTCGAGACCATCATATTCCAGAACGGGCTTGCCTTTTTGCCATATATTCTTGTAGTAATCATATTCTGTGTCAGAGCCTTTTCTCCATCCACCGGCGTAGGCAAAAACCTCTATTGGTTTCGCTGACTCGTATTCACCTTTTGCGGAGAACCATCGAAGAGCATCAATCGCATGGCATCCACCGACAAGAAATGCGCTGATGCCTGTGTCCTTTTTCCTTGCATACTCAAAACCTGACCACCAGCTTGAGATGTTGCTCTGATAGTCTGTTTCGACGTAATACAGGTCTCCAAGAGCATTATCCGCCATCATCCGTTTGATAGTAACAAAAAGTGGATTCCATCTAAGGACGAAACTCACGATGGTCTTTACTCCTGCCTTGTGGACTGCCTCTCTCATCGCTTTCATCTCGTCAAGGCTATTGGCGATGGGTTTTTCGATAACTATGTTCTTCCCTGCTTCCGCCGCCATTATTGCATGTTCTGCGTGAAAGTGCTGTGGCGTGCATACCGAAACAATGTCTACGCCTTCGTGTTTAAGGGCTTTTTCGTAATCTGTGTAAAAAGTGACATTTCCGCACCCGGCTTCATCAGCGCGCAGTTTACAACTTTCCATCCTTCGACTGCTTATAGCGACGATCTCAGTGTGTGGGTTACTCTGGAAAGCCTTAATGTGCTGAGTAGAAACCCATCCCGCCCCTTGAATCAAAACACCTAGTTTCTTTTCGCTCATTTTCGTCCTCCTTTTTTGATAAATAATTGTAGTGGAACACTTGCGTGTGTTCCCATTTTATAACAAAGATGCAATGATGTGTAGACAGGGACAGACACATAAGTCTGTCCCGACAATTTAAATTGATTTTGATGGAATAATAGCATGAAAGATGAGGTCGGTCAATATTCGTTTTTTTACTTCTTTATTGCCCCAAATGTGACGCCTCTAAGCAGGTGTTTGCGCATGATGAAGGTGAAAACGACTACTGGAAGAAGGAATATAAACGTCCCTGCGGCGATCTGTCCCCATTCGACTCCAGATGACCCCATTCGACTTGCAAGCGATGGCGGGGCTGTTCGGGCATTCTTGGTTGTCATTATGAGTGCGAATGTAAACTCGTTCCACGCTGTGATCAGGCAAAAGACAGCAGTTGCGGCGATCCCTGTTACTGATTGGGGAAGGACTATCTTCATGAAAGCCTTGAAACGTGTGTAACCATCAACCAGCGCCGCTTCCTCGTACTCCTTCGGAATCTCGTCCATAAAACCCTTCATCATCCACGTTGCAAATGACACGTTGAACGTGGTGTATAGCAGTATCAATCCGATGTGCGTATCTATCAGGTGCAATGCCCTATACATGAGAAACAATGGTATAACCACTGCGACAGGTGGCATCATGCGTGTGCTGAGGATGAAGAACATTAGATCACCCTTGCCCTTAACAGGAAATCTTGAGAAGGCATAGGCGCTCATCGTTCCAAGACATACCGCAATCGCAGTGCTAACGAATCCAATTATTATGCTATTGAGCAACTGCCGTAGATATGGTGATGAACTGGCTATCTCCATTTTTCCTTCTGTGGACATAGACCTTATTGTCATCAACCCAACGTAATTGTCAAGCGTTGGCTTGAAGGAAAATTTTGGTGGCGATGCAAAAATATCAACGTAGGGTTTGAATGACGTTGCTATGATCCAATAAACAGGTATGAGATAAAAGATCAAAGCTATAGCTATGACTACAAGTGCTATTACGTGATAAGTCTTTTCTTTTGATTTCCGTTTCACTAGCCATTCCTCGCTTTATTCAAGTATTTAATGTAAATATTGCTTAAAGCTATAATAACAATAAGCAGAATATACGCCAATGCACAGGATTCTCCCGTGTTCCACGACTCAAATGCACGTCTGTATAAGTTCAATGACACTGTTTCGGTAGCAGAACCCGGACCTCCATTCGTGCCGATTATAACGAGATCGAAAAGCTTGAAGGCATCCATTGTTCTAAACAAAAGCGCAATATAGAGCAGAGGGGCTACGAGAGGGAACGTTATGTGCCTGAACTTAAACCAAGATGATGCTCTATCAATATCCGCCGCTTCGTAGAGATACTTCGGTACCGCGGAAAGCCCTGCCAGTGAAAGAAGCATCATAAACGGGGACCACATCCACGTATCCATTATAACCAGCGAGAAAAGTGCGGCTTTTGGTCTCGTTAGCCATATAATACCTCTTGCGCTTTCCGCCGCTTTTTGAAGTCCATCGGTTATGTTTGTGCTTATAATAAATGGAAAATCAATGGAATACGCAAGACGGTTGATTCCATCGAATATAACAAAAAGGCTATTTGGAACGAGTGATAAGAGATAATTGAACAATCCCCACTGGGTATCAAGTATAAATCGCCAGAACAGACCGACTACTACAGGCGAGAGCATCATAGGTATTAACATTAGTGGTGTTACGAAGCTTTTACCCTTGAAATCTCGATTCAAGAGCAATGCCAATCCAAAGCCTATGATAAACTGCGCAGAGACAGCCAATACAACAAAGAATGCTGTCGTTCTGAAATATGCCCACGTGGAACTGTCTGACAATATTTGTATATAGTTGCTTGTACCAACGAATTGTGCTGGCTCAGGGTTAATAGCTGAGTATTTTGTAAAACTCAAAACAAGTGACCACAGAAGCGGAAAGATGTTCATCACTACCAAAAGTATTATAGTTGGCATGATAAACATCATTTTCAGCCTGTAATCTTGCATACCATGTGATCTAGATGCAGTTATAGAATTCACGACAAAACTCCTGAAAAGGATGTTTATAATTAAGTAATCGTTAAAAAATGCCATTTAGACACAATTGTAGGATGGGTAAATGGTTTTGAATTATTGTTTTTACAAGATTCATCAGCTATTAATTATTGTAAATGTAAATAACAAGCAAAAACCATTTACCCATCCTACTGTAAACCCATTTTTTAACGATTACAATTAAATGAAGAAAAAAACACGGAGACACAGGGAGAAACAAGTGATGAGTAAACAGTGATCAGTTTTTACTATGTTCATCACTGTTCACTGATCACTGTTTTTTCCGTGCATCAGTGTCTCCGTGTTTATTTCTAGATTTTACGACAACTCAACAATTACTTGGTAAAACCAGCTTTTTTAAAGATAGCCTCGTGTTCTTTTGCAAGGTCATCCATGGCTTGCTTTGGGAGTTTCTGACCTGTTACCGTTGCATTCCATTGAATCTGGCATGCCTGTATAAGTTCAGCATACTGCGGAACCGCCCAGAAATCCCTGACGTACTTCATGCTCTCAACAAAAGCGGGGTTGTAAGGAGCAATTTTTTGAAATTCTGGCGATTGCAACACTTTAGCATTTGCTGGAAATCCACCAAGTTTTGCCCATTTAAGCTGATTCTCGTATTTGCAGAACCACTCAATGAATTTAAGAGCTTCTTGCTGATGTTTGGAGTGTGTTGACACAGACATTCCTTGACCACCGATACTGATGAAACGTCCACCAGGACCAGCCGGGCTTGCGAAGAATCCCATCTTGTCAGCATAACGGCTTTTTTCTTTTGATAAAAGTCCGGGAAAGAAGGCGAAGAAGTCCATTCCCATGGCAACTTTGCCTTGTTGAAGAGCGATCAAAGACTCAGCCCAGTAATAGTTCTCGGAACCGGGAGGAGTGAATTTTGCTAGATCAACGTAATATTGCAAAGCATCAATACCGGCTTTACTATTCAATACGCCCTGAACTTTGTACGTCTTTTCGTCACCATAGGACCCACCGTAAGACCACATTATCTGTTGGAATCCCATAGTTACCGAATCGTAGTCCTTAGCTAACCAGAGAGCAACACCATACAACGGGGGATTAGCTTTTGGTCTATTGAAGAACTCAGCTATATCTCTTAGCTCTTTGTAAGTTTTTGGAACCGTCAGATCGTATTTATATTTGGCTTTGAAAGCCTGCTTCTCTTTTGGGTCATCAAAAAGGTCTTTTCTGTAAGCGAAACCGTTACAGTCTGTCTCAGCAGGTACGGCGTAGTATTTCTTACTACCTTTGGGATATTCACCAAGGTACTTCAATGCCAGCGGACTTATAGCTGTATCTATCTTCTTGGTTTTCATCCAGTTTGTAAGATCCATGTAGTGACCTCCGACTGCTCCCTTTCCAAGCCACTGGCTATCGCCTATGACTATATCATAAGTGTCGGGTTTGGCGGCAAATGTTGTAAAAACCTTCGTTTCAAATTGCCCCCATGGGATTTGATCCACGTTGACCTTGATACCGGTCTCTTTGGTAAAATCCTTTGTTAATTGAACAAGAAAGTTTGCAGGATCCCATTCTGCCCATGCGATGTTTATTGTTGCTTCCTGAGCAGAAACGTAACCAACAACACAAATGAAAGAAATAACCATTACAACAAAAAGTAACTTACGAAATGCCAGTCTCATAATACCTCCCTTTGTAGTAGGCACTTTTATAAAGTCCTCACCGAAAACCACTATCCCTTTAGGGTAGTGGATGAAGGTTCTCTCACTTTGTAACCTCTTTCGAGGAGCAGTTTTTGTATGAGAACTGCTAAAACTCGACTCTGCTCGAAAGCAGGACAAACACTTTTGCTTTTAATAAGCGTTCTGTTTGTTGAACTTGATTCACTTCGGGATTGTTTAAAGTCAGTTTGCTATCTTTCAAGCCATCTGAAGCACTGAGACTTTGATCTCTGTTTAACCCCAGATTTGTAGAGCAAGGAACTAGTGAAGTATTCCCTGGTACGTTCTTTAACTTTCCTTTAAACTTCTGCATAATAATAATGCTCCCTAATCAACTCTTACGATGAACCTCACGATTCAAGCCCCTATCCCTTCAGGGCAGGGGTAGTTGACAATGCCAATCTATCTAGTTTAACTAAACCCAAAAAACTGTTGAGCTAATCCAAATCAGAAAGCCATAAGGAAATAGACTTACAAATTATTACATAATCGGTACAAAAAATCAAGCTAAAATAAAAAATCATTCCGTTGAAACAGCTTGCAAAGCTTTACATTATTTTGTTAGAATATTTAGGTGAAGAATTGGAAAAACTAAATTGCTCTAACTTTGTTTGGTGGAAATGAAAAAATTAAATATAATAGAAATCTCGAGTGTCATCATATTTCTTTTTTTGATGATATTTTTTATCTCTTGCGGAACAGTGACGCATAATATTGGCTATGGTCTGTCAGAGCATGAAATTGAGGACTTATACAATGATGTGGAATCTATGTATAATGCGATCCTCGATGGACAAATAGAAAGCTCTGAAAAGAACTGGAGTGATGTAATTAAACAGTTCAGCAAGATTGTTGATGATCATTCAAAAAGCAAAGTTGCAGATGATGCCCTATATAACGTTGGAATGAGTTATATCTGGTCTAATGGTTTGTTGAAGGATTCTCCACAAAAAGCGATAAAAGCCTTTAATCGGCTCATTAAGAATTCCCCAAAAAGTGACTTTGTAGATGAAGCACAGTACTGGAAAGCTTATGCCTATTCTCTCGCAGGCGATTACAAACGTGCAATTGATGAATACGAAAAGTTCGGATCAAATTATCCACAGAGCAGTTTGTATCCTGAATCCCTTTATCAGATCCGTGAATGTCGTGTAAGGCTTGAAGGTAATAAGAAAAATACTAAAAAAGATTCACAAATTCACGAAAAAGAAGCGATTGACCTGAAAAATCCTGATAGTCAAGAAAACAAAAAACAGGAAAAAAATCAAAAATCTGAAATTAAAGAGAAAGAATCCCCGAAAATTGAATCGCCTTCATTTACTCAACCTGTACCGTCAATACCAATCCCTAAGAAAGCAAATTCAGAGGATCGAAAACAGGATAATCGCTCACAAATAAACGATATAAGGTTTAATTCCTCACGGGAATTCACTCGTGTAGTACTGGATCATAGTAAACCTGCAAAATATGATACTAAGAAACTCGAAAAACCTCTCAGATTATATATTGATATAAAAGAATCAGTCATATCTCCAGCTAAACAGAATATCCCCATAAACGATAATCTTATCAAGGACATTAGAGCTTCTCAGTTTGATGAAAATACAGTCAGGGTAGTGTTAGAGCTAAAGGATTTCAAACGGTATAAGGTATTTTCACTTAAAGAACCCTACAGAATCGTTATTGATATTTATGATCAAGAATATTCTCCTGAGCCATACAAAGTCGGTCAGAAAAATAAACAAGAAACAAAAAGAAAACCATCAAATACTATCTCAAAACCTGAAAAACCTATAACATTAGTCAAGCAGTTGGGTCTGAAAGTTAGAACGATAGTGATTGATCCGGGACATGGGGGAAAAGACCCCGGCGCAATGTCAAAAGCAGGTATGTGTGAAAAAAACTTTGTCCTCGATATTGGCAAGCGTCTCAGAAATCTATTGAAATCAAAAGGTTCTTACGATATTCGCATGACAAGAGAAACTGACGTATTCGTACCACTTGAAGAAAGGACGGACTTTGCTAATCAAAATGGCGCAGACCTTTTTGTGAGTATTCACGTAAACGCATTCCGAAGCTCAGATGTCAGGGGTATCGAGACTTACTATCTATCGCTTGCTAATGATGAGGAATCGAGATTGACAGCCTCTCTTGAGAACGCATCTGCTGATAGAGGTATCAGAGACCTTGCCAGCCTGATTGGCAGAATTTTGAAAACTACCAAAATAACCGAAAGCCGTGCCTTTGCCAACGTAGTGCAATCGCATCTTTGCCAAATGACAAAGGCTTATGATCGTGGAGTCAGGCGCGCCCCTTTTATTGTTCTGATAGGTGCTAATGCTCCGTCAATACTGGCTGAACTCGGATTTATATCCAACGAACAGGATGAGAAGCTTCTAAATAGTGAAGAATATAAAGACAAGCTGGCAAAAGCAATTATGAACAGTATTGAGGACTACGTAAGAACTATGGATTCGACGTGATTTTATGAAATGATAGAAGAAGACGTTAATGATGAAATAAATTTTGAGGAAATTGTAAATCTCCCGATAGATGGAGTGCTTGACTTGCACACATTTGCCCCGCAGGAGGTTAAAGACCTTGTTCCTACGTACCTCGATGAATGTCTAGAACTTGGTATAACTGAAGTGCAGATCATTCACGGTAAAGGCAAAGGGGTATTGCGGAAGATCGTTCATTCAATTCTGGATCGGTATCCAAATGTAATATCTTACAACGATGGTAATTCGTGGGGATCAACAGTCGTAACACTCAGGAAGTTTTACTGTTGCTAATGCTTCATATCGGCTTGGAATTCTGGAAACGTATAAACGTGCTATAAATATCGTAAAGAATAATGCGATTGCTATAACCCACCATCTTCGGAAAAGTAAAAGCAGGTAATATTTGATATGAATACTGTCCTCTTGTTCCTCTTGAATTTGAAGTATCTGTACCTGTTTATTTTGTTCGTCCATAATTATATCCGTCCAATGATTAGCTTAACTGTATATAAAGTTGCTATGGTCCCAACTGCAAACTTGAGCATGCCTATGATCTGCCCCCACCTGTCAGTAACCTTCTGAACCATAACTTTAGTAGGTACGACTATCAAGTCTCCCGGAGCCATCTTTGCTTTATTTCCTTTGATGACCATACCATTTGCTTTGACAACGTAAACCGCTTTTTCATCTGCATCGCTTGAGTAGCCACCGGTCATTTCTAAGTATTCATTCAGACTTTTCCCTTGAATATAGAGGATAGATGACGGCTGAACAACGGCGCCGGTCACTGACACTAATGCTGGCATGGTCGGTATCATGATAACATCACCATCTTCCAGAACAATATCGTCTTTTGTTCCAGAATTTGTGAGTGCTTTGTTTATATTAACAAGCAATCTTCCGGGCGGAAGTAAGCTGTATATTTTTCTGGCAGGTGTAACCATCGTATATTGATACTGTTTTGCTTCTCCCAATTCTTCTCCAACCGACTGTCCCAAAGACTGTCCCTGCTGTGTAATAGTAGTTAAGGCGCTAACTCCTGTTGTTTGCGGAATTAAACTCGTTAATGAGTTTGTTGCTTGGTCAACAATAGAAGAACTTTTTTCTGAACTGGTAGCATTTTTCCCACCCTGTTCGAGCAATGCATGTGCATATTCTCTCTTAAATTCCAGACTTGATAATTCATCAAGCAAACTCCCAACCTGACGAATGCTTTTCATTTGTTCGTCTAGCACTAGATATTCTATTTTCCTCGTGACTGTGGAAGCCTCTGGATATGCTCTTTCAGTCAATCCACCTGCTCTTTTGATTAACTCACTTAGTCGTTCATCGCTTCTTAAAGTATAGCTTCCCGGATATTTAACCTCCCCATCCAAAGTTACAACATGCAATTTGTCAAGAAAGTCTTTATCCTTACGAACAAAAATTACGTCACCATCTTTTAGATCCGGGTCACTATTGTTATCCTCTTTTGTTAATAATGTAACATCTACTAGAATATTAATACTTTTTCCGTCATCGTTAATTCTTGATATTTCTATGCTTTTGTTTGCTCCGGGAATTAATCCACCTGATATAAATAAAAGATCAGAAAGTTTCATATTGACAGACCTGGTGTATTTATTTGGGTTCTGAATCGCACCATAGATGGTAACAATATTATCGGGTTTATATTGCACTTCTTCTAAAGTATAGACTTTCAAAGAATCTCCAGCTTCAAGGAGCATGTCAGCGGATTCATCACCCGAAAGTACTTTGGCAAGGTTTACTGATATTATCATGTAAGTTTCTTTGTCTGGCAGAAACCTTTCAATATCTGCACGATCCAGATAAGCATTTGGCAATACTCCTCCAGAGCGATGGAGCAAACTTGATACTTTCATTCCGTCAGTTTTTTTAAAGATATTTGGATTCTGGACAGCACCGAGTACCATTACTATATTTTCTGGTTCCCATTTTGCTTGTTCGTAAGTATAAACCTGAATCTCATCGCCATCTTTAAGTTCTAAGTTGTTCTTAGGGTCATCTTGCAAGGCAAGTTTTAGGTTTATAAAGAAGCCTTGAGTACTCTTTTGCCTTTCATCCAGCCGTAGAAGCAGTATTCTATCAGGAAAAGCATTAGGAAGAATACCTCCTGCTATCTGGATGAGGTCTGATATCTTCATGCTATCAGTACGAGTGAAAAATCCCTGATTCTGTACTGCACCAGAGATCTTCACCTGCCTTTTTGGTTCCCATCTTGCCTCCTGGTAAGTATAGATCATCAACGTGTCATCATCTTGCAGAGCAACGTTGTTATCAGCATCTTTTTGCATAGCCAGTTTAATGTTGATCGGGATACTCTTTGTCATATTTCCAGTTTCATCAAGTCTAAAAAGATAAGCTCTATCAGTGTAGGCATTGGGCAGAGTTCCGCCTGCCTTAATTAACAGGTCGTATATTTTCATTCCATCAGGTCTTTCATAGGACCCGGGGTGTTGAATAGCACCATGTATATCTACCATTCTATCAGCGTTCCATTTCACGTCCCATTTTGAATAGATTATTAATTTATCCCATTGATTCAGAGCAACATTGCTCTCAGGTTCCCCAGAAAGTGCTTTGGATAGGTTTAATGGAACGAGAGTTGTAGTTTTTCTATCAGAATTAAGTCTTATGAGATCCGCTCTTTCCATAAAGGCTTCACCAAGAAGCCCTTGAGACATATTTAGGAGATCAGATACCCTCATACCATCCTTCAATTGATAAGTACCAGGCATGTTCACCTTGCCTTCAACAGTAACAATATTCATCCTTTCAGAAGGAATTGAGAAGACAGTCACATTATCGCCATCTAATATGGAAACATCAGGCTTATTAGGATCTGAAAGGTCTACATCAATAACCGCTCTTTTTTTGCCAGAGTCCACCGAATCAACCCTAACCCTCTGTAAAAATCCAGTGGGACGTATACCCCCAGCAATCGTGATGAGTTCTTTAAGGTTTTCGCCTTCCTTTAACTCATACACAGCGGGTTTCTTCACTTCGCCAGTTATAGTTACTGTCCTTCCAATCAGAGGTATCATTATAGTATCACCTGAATCAAGGCTGTAATCCTGACTTGAATCACCTTTCATCAGAAACTTATAAAAATCTACGACTTTCGTTTCATTTCTCTTTATAATCCTTATATCTCTAAGAGACCCATTCTCATTTGGACCACCGCACAAGTATAGAGCATTAAATAACGTTGTGACTGCACTGACAGCGTAGCTTCCGGGTTTGAACGTCTCCCCTGTTATGAATATCTGAATACTTCTTAGTCTGTCAAGGGTAGCAAAAAGCTGAAGGTTTTTATATGCTACTCTCGAAAGCCCTGTCTTTACAGCATCTTGAAACTGTGCCAGAGTCATACCTCTAACAACCATTTTACCGAGTTTTTCTATTGTAACTTCACCGTTTTCATCAACAACTAGCGATTCGGTCCGTAGTTCCATAACGTCAGTCCAGTAAGTAATGGTTATCCTGTCGCCCGGGCCAAGAATATATCTATCAGGAATAGTCGCATTTACGTTGGTATCAATCATATCAGTTGGTCCAACAAATCCTGATATTGCATCTTTCTGCATTGTTGTTGTCTCACGCTTTTCGGTTCCATAATTTTCATTTCCATAATTTTGAGTATTATTTTTTTGAGTATTATACTTTTCAGCAGTAATGACTTTCTCTGGCTTTAAAATTCTATTTCTAGCTCCAGCAAAGAAATCATAGCCAAACCTTGTAAGAGCCATCGGAAACTTAGCCTCTACTCTTTCCGTCTCTTCGGTAATATTCTTAAATTTCCTTATGCTTACTCGCAACTGTTGGGGATTAACTTTGAATGGCAGTTTTGATTTGAATATATCAATAAAAGTAGATATTGACTTTCCAACAACTTGAATTTCTCCAATGGGGGGGTAGTATATACTGCCATTGATTTGTACAACCATTACGTGATTATAATTAACGTGCTTATCTATATTTATGTAAACAACATCACCGGGCTTGATTATATAATCAGGCATTTGATCGGGTTCGACTTCGGTAAAATCCGCATGACCTTTTACTAATGTGGTTATTTGAGGATTATCTATATATCCGACTAGACCAGAAGTTATGTTCTGTGCAGTCTGATTTTCGGTAAATCCAACAGCCTGAATTTCACCAAGAGGTGGGTAAGATATTTTGCCGTCATTTTGTACTACTACATTTAGGTTATACTCTCCGTGATCTTTCACAATTATGCTAAGTATATCACCGGGGCTGATCAGGTATTCTTTCTTCTCTACCTTAACTTCCTCAAGTTTCAATTCTTCTTCAGGTTTAACCTCTTCGGCTAATTCTTTCCCCTGTTTAATAGTTACTTTTACCTTTGGTGCAGTTATAAATGCTTTCAGTTTATCCGTAATCTCATCTTGCAACATAGATTTCGTTTTACCTGAAACTTTTATAGATCCAATGGTTGGATCAAATATTTGCCCATTTTTTTGAACGGTCAATGTTTGATCATATTGCGGGTTTTCCATGACAGAGATGGTTACAATATCGTTCGGCTTGATAATATAGTCCTCTAGGTTCGTCGAAATTTTTACTTCTGGTGAGAATATTTGTTTCCGTAGAATATCTTCAATGTCTGTTTTAAGTTTTGAGGTTGTTAGACCAGCCGCTTGTATCTCGCCGAATTTCTGGTATTTTATCTTTCCGTTCTTTTGAACCGTAACACTTTGATTATATTCTTCATTATCTTTTACAATGATGTTTAATATATCCCCCGCCTTAATATATTGTTGTACTTGATTCACTTTTATATCTATGTTTGGAGAGCTTACGTAGGGTTGTAACAAGTATTCGATTAGTTTCCTGAATTTAGATATAGACAACCCCTCCGCTGGCAATTTTGCTTGCGAAAGATATGATACTTGACCATTTTTATCTACGACAATTGTTTTACTATAATCTTCATATCCCTCTACATTAATACTTATCTCATCACCGGGATTGATGATCTGATCTTCTTCATTGACAGTAGCTACCTTGTTTTCTTTTGCTGTTGCTGTTGAAAGCTTTAGTTTATTTGAATTTGACTCCGTTGTCACTGCTATAGAATGACTAATGAAAAAGAATGAAAAGATGCAGATTAAAATTGGAATTATATACTTATTGCTAACTGTAAACGTCTTTTTATCTGATGTCAACATACTAAATCCCTCGATCAATTTTTAGAACGGTTTTATATTTATTCTATTCTCTAATAAACAGCACCTTATTATACAACATTACTAAAATTGTGTCAATGTTTTCGTTTCAAAGTAATAAACACTTGAAATAACTGATAGGCTTTGTTATACTGATAAGGGATCGTATTATATTGAAATATCTAGCGCTACGCTTCAATTTTACATTTTGTAAATTACGCAATGGATATAATTTAGGAGGATAGAGTATTATGAAACTGAGAAATACTTTTCTGATCATTCTTATCATTTCTGCCATCCTGGTTGCTGAAGGTGCAATCGCTAGCACAAATGAACCACAACTATTTGGTATAAGCATTGACCAATCATCATTAGATATTTTAACTCTAACTGCTGAACGTTTCAATGATATTAGTGATTCCAATGAAATCGATCAGGCAATCTCAATGAAAGCCAAGCTCATAATTTCAACTTTGGTAAATTCAGATGACGTACCGGTAAAATTGCCCGATATGGTTCTTCAGGCTCGAATGGAGATCATCAAAGGACAGCCAGATTTTGTACGTGTGAATATTATCACGGATTTTGGTAAACTTCAGTTTGTCTCCGCAGGTGCTAATTCACTATCCGTTCTTCCTGATGATGGTGTATTTGCAAAAGGAAACTTTCCAGAGATGATCCCTCAAAATCTTATTCTTCCAGATGATGATGATGGTGGTCTTTTCACGATGCTTAATATTTTTGGTGGTATCCCATTCGGGTCATTTTTCTCCAATGCCCCTGTTGGTGGTTCAGGCACTGATATACAGTTCGTTGAAAATATAAATCCAGAGGATATGAAGGTAGTTATAAGGTATCGAGGGTTGGATAAAACCGAAAGCGGTATAGCACACGTTATAACAGTCGGTTCTTTGCCTTATAAGCAATATATGAAGCTATGGATTCTCAAAGATACTTTCGATCTATACCAGATTTCTATCGAAGATGAGAGAGGAACGGAAATCTTTTTGGTTATCACAGAGATGGACTCAGATATAACACCACCTACTACCTTTAACATTGATACAGCGGGAATGACGCAGGTAAAGACAGACGACTTGATTGGAATATTTCTCACGAAGATGGCATCATCACCGATTATGAGTTCACCAATGGTAGCAGATTTTAGCCTTTCTGACGATCCCATAGCACGCACTGGAATAGTACTCGCAAACAGCGATGGATTCGATTTACAGGACAGGGAAGATCAGCTTTTGTGTGAGATGCAATATAAAAGCCCAAGTGGTTTATGGACTCCGATTAAAACAGAATACGCAGGACTTGCGCCTGTTGGTCATTGGAGTTCGGAACTCGCTATACCAATTGACGCAGAGCTAGGCAAATACAGCTTCAGAGTTCGATATATAGACAGATCAGGCAACGTAAGCAACTGGTCTGAGTATCCCGACATAATGACAGTCACTCCTGAACCGCCACGAATAGTAAAGATTACTCCGAATAATAACGAATCAGGTATTCCCGTTTATTCTAAAATCTTCGTAACTTTTAGTAAACCGATGAATAAAGCATCTGTCGAAAAATCCTTTGCAATGGCGTCAAGGGGTATAGCGATCAAAGGTTCCTTTGAATGGGATAAGAATATGATGATCTTTACTCCAAACACTGATCTTGCATACAATACCCGTTACCTTCTCAGAATATCGGGTTTAGCTATGGACACGAGTAACATTGGACTTGATGGGAATTTTGACGCAAGGTCTGATGGAGAATACATTGACGATTACATCTGGGAGTTTACAACTGGTGAATCCGTACCTATGCTGGTTTTTAATCCCACATATCAAATAATCTACAAGGGTGACATATTTGACGTAAAGATAACCGCAAAGAACGTCTCTGCAATGTCTAAGTTTAGCTTTAAGGTCAATTTTGATCCACAGACTTTTGAAGTTATATCATTCACCAAAGAATCATTCTTGTCATGGCGCCCATCTCCAGAATCTTTTGAAGGAGTAGACCTATGGAAAAATGTTGAGACGGATAACTTGTCTGGAGTTGTGACTTTTGCATGTAATGGGACGAGAAAAGACGGTGTAAGCGGGTCGGGTTATCTGGCTACGCTGACCTTTAAATGCAAATCCGATGGAAAATTCGCAATCAAGTTCAGTAACGTCTCTATATCTGACAAGAATGGCTCAAATATACCTGTAGTTATACGTGACGCCGAAATTCAGTCGTTAGAGTTTAATCCATTGGATGTAAATCATGACGGGGTTGTTGACATTAATGATATTGTGGCATCAAAAGAAAACGTTCAACTATCGCCGTTTTCTGGAAAGTTCGCATTGGGTCAAAACTATCCCAACCCGTTCAATCCAGAGACGTGGATACCGTATCAACTAGCCCGTTCTGCTGACGTAACTGTAAAGATTTATAAGGCAACGGGTGAGATAGTAAGAATCCTGAATATAGGCTATCAACAGGCGGGAAATTACATAGATAGAACAAATTCTGCTTACTGGGATGGTAGAGATGATAGTGGTCAAAAAGTCAGCGGTGGCGTTTATTTCTATACCATTAAAGCTGATAACTTCAGTGCAACGAGAAAAATGCTAGTGCAAAAATAAAAGGTTGGATAATATGACTTACAAAGGTATAGCTAAAGGTAAAATAATTGAGCTAGAAGACCCGCTTCCTTACCGTGATGGACAACCAGTCACAATTTCATTATTTCCTTTTTCAGAACAATCTTGTTCTGGGTCACCTGAAGCAATTCGACTAGCAATGCGTAAACCACCGCATGTAAAACCAGAAGATATAGACGAATTGAAGCGAGAAATCGAAAAGGGAAAGATCCAAATACACTCAAAAGGAGATTTGTAAAATGGCTAAAACAATTAAAGGGGCTGTAATTGGCTACGGAGCCGCATTTAACATGGGCAAACATCATGCAGGTCAGTTGAAAGCTACGGAAGGACTTGAATGCGTTGCTATCTGTGATGCTGACAAAGCGAGGACAGAGGCGGCTAAGGTTGATTATCCTGACGTAAAAACTTACAATAACTATCATGAAATGCTAAAAAAAGAGAAAGAACTTGACCTGTGCATAGTCGTATTGCCACATTATCTACATGCACCGGTGGCTATTGACTGCCTCAAGGCTGGCAAGCACGCCATTACAGAAAAACCATTCTGCATCACCATAGCGGAAGCGACTGAGATGATCAACATCGCAAGAGAGAAAGACCTTATGGTCACTGTTTTCCACAATCGTAGATGGGATGCTGACTTCTGGACACTCAAAGAATTGGTTGACAGTGGTGTGATTGGAAAGGTGTTTCACGTCGAGATGTGGGGCGGTGGCTACGGACACCCCGGTACGTGGTGGCGTGCTGATAAAAGAATATCAGGCGGTGCTTTCTATGATTGGGGAGCGCACTATCTCGACTGGTTGCTAAACATAGTCACGGAAAAGATGATAAACGTCACCGGATATTTCCATCCAAACCGTGTCTGGACAGATGCCACTAACGAAGACCACGTTGAAGCAGTGATCCGTTTCGCTGATGGTTGCGTAGCTAACGTTCAGATGTCGCAGATTGCCAAGATCGGTAAACCTCGCTGGCGATTACTTGGTGAAAAAGGCGCTATCGTTGTAGAGGGTGATGGATTCAGAGTTTTGTCAGTTGAGAAGGGATTTCCAGAAGATCAAATCGTGAAATTCCACGGCAGACCGGGTCCAAGCTTCTACCAGAATATATCCTCTCACTTGCTCAAAAGCGAAGAACTCATTATCAAACCCGAAGAGGCAAGACGAGTCATCGCAGTAATGGATCTCGCAGAAAAGTCATCCAATAGCCATCAGGCAGAATCCGTGCCTTACGAATTCGAGGGATGTTGCTGTTGTAAATAGTGTTTTACACTACATTTTTGTCATTCCGGTGAAAGCTGAAATCCAGTTCCTATTTATGCGGTTTTCTGGATTTCTGCCTGCGCAGGAATGACATTTGTAGAGTTATCAACGACCGGTGTATCGCAAAATACTCAAACCTGCCCATGAATCCGCTACATAGATCTGGTCAACTACCAACGAATAAATTCGTTGGCTTGTAACTAATCTCCGTCTCAGTTCGCAAAGGCGCTTCGACATCAGTCCTCACGAAAGTGGGGATTGCCACATCTCACGTTCCGCTGAGTGACGGAAGAAAAGAGCAACGGAAGAACAGAATCACGTTCCGCCGTGCAACGGAAGAACAGAATGGGTTATTGACTGAACCCATCCATAGGCAACAAATTCTCCCTATGGATATTTGGTTGCTAAAGATTGTATTGACTGTATCCACTACTAAGTAGTATATTTTCCAACAAGTTTGCTAGGAGGAGTTAGATTAATCAGTAACAAGTAACTGACATCGAGTCATCTATGTATGCACCTATACCCGCACCTATAGTAGTTCACTAACACTGGATGTAAGTATAGAGGCGCACCCCCTTCCCAATTTCAACATAAATCATAGCCAATTATTTAGCATTAGGACGACTATATAGCGATGTAGAGATTAATCTTGTAGCAGAAGCCTGCTACAACACTGATATGGCATAGATATAGTAATGACAATGGTTTATAAGATTCGTACCCAAGTTGTAGCAAGGAAGAATTAAGAAGTAGGAATAAGCCACTTTTTTCCTTTCTTCTTCTTAATTCTTAATTCTTACTTCTCATTTCTTAATTTAAATAGATGTAGATTTCACAATGGTTTGTGCGCTTCATGTTGTTGTAGCAATTCTCTACGACAACTGCTACAAGTTAACATTGTATTTATAGATAATGTCAGAAAGTTGTAGCTATAAAACATTATTGACAGAAAATTGTGTATGCAAAATATTATTGACAATTATGTTGCGTGAATGTATTATATCTCTAACCAATCAAATAAAACATTATATTAAGGATATAATATGCCACTTATTGATCTCAAACCCGGCGATATTGTAACAGGTCTAGAACCAGACGAACACGTCGAAATACGACGTATCATAACATTTGGAAACAAAACATTAATAGAGGGTATCGGCATTAAATCTCACCGTGAGATTAGACGTCCACTAAGTGAAGATGAAATAGCTGGTCTAATTAAGGTGGGGGGTGCGGACTATACTTATGATGGTGATCCAGAATCCTTCTTATTAGGTGTTGAGGCTCAACGTATTAAGATCGCTTATCAGTTTGATCCACTGTTTGCTGTTAATTCAAGTGTAGTGGACATTCTGCCACACCAAGTTGAAGCAGTCTATCGCTATCTCCTTCCGCTTCCACGAATAAGATTCCTACTTGCTGATGACACAGGCTCAGGCAAGACCATTATGACGGGACTACTCATAAAGGAACTTCTCTTCCGTGGTGTTATTAGTAAAGTATTGGCTCATATGGGGAATTAGGTGAAAAGGAAGCTTGACATATATGATATACTATTCACAAAAACAACAAAGAGAGGAGAGTGTATCATATGCGATTC
>Ga0315279_10004325_pt1 | contig 19117 bp, 20 predicted proteins | sample YL17G06_20_MG_FD_203694 | JGI IMG/M metagenome (GOLD analysis project Ga0315279, IMG submission 203694) | Sediment microbial communities from Yellowstone Lake, YNP, Wyoming, USA - YL17G06_20 | ecosystem: Environmental > Aquatic > Freshwater > Lake > Sediment | place: USA: Wyoming | collected... | reverse complement strand
ACCCCACGTGGGGCGCCGTGAATCTCTCGGACCTCGATGACCTACGCCTCCGCGTCGCTCACAACTGCGCCGCCGTCTACCGGTCGATGGCGCGCGGCATGGGAAAGCCGTGGCGGCTGTGGGACGACCTCTGGGCCTGCGATCTCGGCCTCCCCGTGTCGCTCCCCCCGAACAGCGGGCATCTCCTGCGACCGCTCGACGAGGATCGCGTCGAAGACGTGCTCGTCCGACTCCACGAGTTCTTCGCCGCGAACCCGGGGGGCGGCTACGAGCTCTGGAGCATCTGGCCGACCCCGGACCTCGCGGCGTACGGGTTCGAGGGGTACCGCTCGCCGGGGATGGTGCGGTCGGCCGGCGGCAAGGCGCCGCCCCTCCCGCCGGAGCTCGAGGTCATCGAGGCGCCCGACGCCGTCACGGTGCGCGAGGTCGACGAGGTGCTGATCGCGGGGTTCGACATCCCGGTGCGGCCGGAGGCGCTGTTCGACGGGCGGCTGCTCGGCGAGTCCGGCTACCGGATGTGGCTCGGCCGCGTCGACGGGCGCCCGGTGAGTACAGCCACCGCGTACGTGAGCGACGGATTCGTCGGCGTCTACGCCGTGGCGACGATCCCCGAAGCGCGTGGCCGTGGCTACGGGGAGGCGGTCACCTGGGCCGCCACGCTCTGTGAGCCGGACCTTCCGGCCACGCTCCAAGCGAGCGGCATGGGGCAGCCGATCTACGAGCGCATGGGCTACCGGACGGTCGCAGAGTTCAGCGTCTGGGAGAAGCCGATCCGCGACTAGCCGGGATCCCGAGCACCGACGGCGCCGTCGGGCACAGGTCCATCAGCGGGCAGTCCTCGCAACGCGGCCGACCCGCCTTGCAGATCTCCCTCCCGAGCCGGATCAGCCCGACGTGCAGCTCCACGCGGGTCGGTTCGGGCACGAGGTCCTGGAGGATCACGTGCGCCTTCTCGGCCGAGGATCTCGACGGCACGAGACCGAGCCGCTTCGTCACGCGGTGGACGTGGGTGTCCACCGGGATCGTCGCGCGGCCGAGCGAGAAGGCGAGGACGACCGCGGCCGTCTTCGGCCCGACACCCGAGAGCGACAACAGGTACTCGTGCACCTCGGCGTCGGAGCGGCGCCGCAGGAACGACAGGTCGTAGCGCCCCTCGCGCTCGCGGATCTCCCGCAGGATCGCCTGGATCCGCGGCGCCTTCGTGTTCGCGAGCCCGCCTGAGCGGATCGCATCCGCAAGCGCGGACGGGCGCGCGCGGACGACCTCCTCCCACGTCGGGTACTTCGCACGCAGGGCCGCGAACGCGCGCTCGGCGTTCGCGTCGCTCGTGTGCTGCGAGAGCACCGTGGAGATGAGCTCGTCCAGCGGATCCGTGCGGCGCGGCGCCTCGAGCGCGCCGAAGTGCCTCGCGAGGCGCCGGTGGATGGCGCGGACGGTGCGCCGGTCGGGGCTGCTCACGACCCGGCGGGCGCGAAGTTCCGGAACTGCGTGAGGTGCGGCAGGAACGTGAGCTGGATCGTGTCGGTCGGCCCGTTCCGGTGCTTGGCAACGATCACGTCGGCGAGCCCCTTCTTGGCCGGGTCGGAGTCATCCCGGTGGATGAACATCACGACGTCGGCGTCCTGTTCGATGGCGCCTGATTCGCGGAGGTCGGAGAGCTGCGGGCGTTTGTCCTGGCGGCGCTCGGGATCGCGGTTCAGCTGGGAGACCGCGATGACCGGGATACCGAGCTCCTTCGCGAGCATCTTCAGGCTCCGGGTGATCTCCGCGATCTCCTGCTGGCGGTTGTCCACGCGCCGGTGGTGCGACATCAGCTGGAGGTAGTCGACGATGATCAACCCGAGCCCAGCCCTGCCCACGGCGAGGCGCCGGGCCTTCGCACGGATGTCGACGATCGTCACGTTCCCCGAGTCGATGATCGACAGCGGCGCATCGTGCAGCACTTCGGCTGCCTGCACGATGCGGGACCAGTCCTCAGCACCGACCCGCTTGTTGCGGATGCTGTCCCACGGCACGCGCGCCTCGGCGCATAGCAGGCGCATGCCGATCTCCCACCGCGACATCTCGAGCGAGAACATCGCGACCGGCACGCGAGCCTCGACCGCAACGTTGCGCGCGAGGTTCGTCACGAACGACGATTTGCCGACGCCGGGGCGCGCGGCAACGACGACGAGGTTCTGCGCCTGCAGTCCCGAGAGCAGTGCGTCGATGTCGCGGAAGCCGGTCGGCAGCCCCGCGAAGGCGGACTCCCGGTTCTGAATCTTCTCGAGATCGGTCATCGCCTGGTCCACGAGGTCACGGAGCGAGGCAACCTGCTCCTTGTCGTCGTGGCGCGCGACCTCGTAGATCCGCTGCTCGGCCTCGTCGGCGGCCTGCTCGGGATCCTCGGGCGCCGAGTAGCCCATGTCCATGATGTCGGCGGCGGCCTGGATCAGGCGACGCAGCAGCGCGGCCTGGGCGACGATCCTCGCGTAGTTGCCGGCGGCCGCGGGCGTCGGCACCTGCTCCACGAGCTCGTGGATGTACAGGTGCCCGCCGACCTCCTCGAGGATGCCACGGCGGCGCAGTTCCTCGACCGCGGTGATCGCATCGACGGGGTCCCCGCGCGCGTAGATCGATCGCAGGGCGTCGAAGATCTTGCTGTTCGCCGACCGGTAGAAGTCGGCGGGCTTCACGACCTCGACGACGTCGGCGATCGCCTCGGTGGACAGCATCATCGCACCGAGGACGGATTCCTCGGCCTCGAGGTTGTGCGGCGGAACCCGATCGGGCCGCAGACGGCGGACGTCCTCAGCCGTGCGCGCCAAGAGCCCCCCTCTCGAGATCACGAGCCGACCAAACAGAGAGGCTATGGGTCGGGAGTCCCGCCGTCATTGGGATAACCGCTGTGGATACGTGCGTCCCTGGTCGGACTCGAAAGTTTCCTGTCATACCGCCATCCACCTGCGTTCCGGGCTGTGGACAACCCTGTGGAACATTGTGAATCACAGGTATGACATTCTTGCGGCGGAAGACTGCCGCATGGGGACGGAAGCCCGAACCCGGCGCGCCCCCTGCAGGGGGCGCGCCGGTGATTCAGGACTCCGAGGGTTCCACCTCGACCGACAGGACCGGGTCGACCTCGGGGAACAGGTGCACGCGCACCTCGTGGACACCGACGCTGCGGATGGGCTCGTCCAGGTGGACGTCGCGCCGGTCGACCATCACGCCGGCCTGGCGGTGGATCTCCTCGGCGACGTCGCTGGCCGTCACGCTTCCGAAGAGCCTGCCCTCGTCACCGGCGTGGGCCTTGACCTTGATCGGCGTGGCGATGAGCTTCTGGGCCACCTGCTCGGCCTCGGCCTTGGCCTTGTTCACGCGGACCTGGTGGGCACGTTTCAGGCTGTCGACGTGCTTCACGCCGCCCTTGGTCGCCTTGACGGCGAGACCGCGGGGCATCAGGTAGTTGCGGGCGAAGCCGTCGGCCACCTCGACCACGTCACCGGGGTGGCCGAGTGCGTCGACGGACTTCTGGAGGATGACCTTCATCGAGCCGAGTAGGGTAGCAGCGCCAACTCGCGGGCGTTCTTCACGGCCACGGCCACGTCGCGCTGATGCTGGGAGCAGTTCCCGGTGACGCGACGGGCGCGGATCTTGCCGCGCTCCGAGACGAACTTGCGGAGCGTCGCGACGTCCTTGTAGTCGACGTGCTCGATCCGGTCCTTGCAGAAGATGCAGACCTTCCTCTTCTGCTTCTTCCAGGCCTTCTCGTCCTTCTCCTTCTTGCTGGGGCGCTTCCTAGACTTGGTCGGCATCCAGCGGTGTCTCCTCGTCTGCGATCGGGCCAGCGCCAACCGGGGCCGGGGCTGACCAGTCGCCGCCGCTGCGGGACTGCCGCTCCACCTTCGCGGTGGCCCAGCGCAGGCTCGGCCCGATCTCGTCGGCCTCGATCTCCACCACCGTGCGCTTCTCGCCCTCCTGGGTCTCCCAGGAGCGCATCTGCAGCCGCCCGGCCACGAGGACGCGCGTGCCCCGCGTTAGGGACTCGGCGACGTTCTCGGCCAGGGTCCGCCAGGCGTTGACCGTGAAGAACGACGTGTCGCCGTCCTTCCAGTTCCCCGCCTCGTCCTTGTAGCGGCGGTTGACCGCGACGCGGAACTTCGCGACGGCCGCCCCGTTCGGCGTGTACCGAAGCTCGGGGTCGTCCGTGAGGTTGCCCACGATGATGATCTGGTTGTCGCTCGCCATCTCCATCACCTGCCTGTCCTTGTTCCACATCCCCGGCGGATGGCGGGCCGGGGACGGGGGAAGGCGCCTACGCCGCCCGAACGATCACCTTGAACCGCAGGACCTCGTCGGCGAGATGCAGCGTCCGCTCGAGCTCCGTGATCGCGACCGGATCCACCTGGAACTCGACCACAACGTAGTAGCCCTCGTTCTGACGGGCGATCTCGTACGCGAGGCGACGGCGACCCCACTGGTCGATCTTGCCGACCTCGCCTCCGCCCTCGGAGACGACCTTCGTGATGCGGTCCACCGTCCCGCTCACGACCGGCTCGTCGGCCTCAGCGGGCAAGATGAGCATTACCTCGTATTGCCTCAGTTCCCCACCTCCTCTGGTCTGGACGGCCCCCATGGGGGGAGCAGGATGCTGGGTAGGCCTCCAGAGTCTACCGGGTCGCGTCTTGGGCGACGTTAGCATCCGGGTCTGACACCGGTTGTCCCCCGCGGGTCTCTAGAGGTCATGGCAGAGGTCATGGCGCAGGGTGGAACCCACCGCGCCCCGCGGTCCGGCTACACTTCGCGAACAGCCGTGCACTCGACCACAAGGAGGCGCGAGCGATGAGCGTGAGCGTCCACGACCTGCAGGCGTGGAAGGCGGAAGGCAAGCGGTTCGCGATGCTGACCGCCTACGACCACCCCACGGCCCAGATCCTCGACGAGGCCGGCATCCCGGTGCTCCTCGTCGGCGACTCCCTCGCCCAGACCATCCTCGGCTACGAGACGACGCTCCCGGTCACGATGGAGGAGATGCTCCACCACGTGCGGGCCGTCACGCGGGGCGCGCGGAACGCCCTGATCGTCGCCGACATGCCGTTCCTCTCGTACCAGGTGTCCGTCGAGGAGGGCGTCCGCAACGCCGGCCGCTTCCTGAAGGAGGGCGGCGCGCACGCCGTGAAGCTCGAGGGGCCGCAGATCGAGCTCACGCACAGGCTCACCGATCTCGGCATCCCGGTGATGGCGCACGTCGGCCTCACCCCGCAGTCGGTGCGCGGCATGGGCGGCTACCGCGTTCAGGGACGGACCGAGGAGGCCGCAGCCCGGCTGGAGGACCACGCCCTTTCGCTCGAGAAGGCCGGCGCGTTCTCGATCGTCCTCGAGGGCGTCCCGGCCGCCCTCGGCGCGAGGATCACGGGCAGTCTCCGGATCCCGACGATCGGGATCGGCGCCGGACCGAACTGCGACGCTCAGGTCCTCGTGATCACCGACCTGCTCGGCCTCTCCGACGGTCACGTGCCGAAGTTCGCGAAAGCCTACGCGAACCTCCGTGGGGAGATGCTCAGGGCCGCCCGGGCGTTCGCGAAGGACGTCGAGGACGGTGCGTTCCCCGACGCCGAGCATTCCTACGGCTGAGCTCGGCACGGGTCGACCCTCCCCGTCCCGCCCATCCGGTGCCCGTAGACTCCGACGGGTGACGGACCGAAGAGGCAGCACCGGCCGGCCGGCGTGGTTGCTCGTCGCGGTCGTTGTCGCAGGCGGTGCCACGGTGGGCACGGCGATCGCCGCGCTCGTGTTCTCGCGCAACTGCTCGCGCGCCGACACCGTCACGACCTGGCTCGCGCTGATCGCGTTCCTGTGCTTCGCGCTCACGGTGGTGGCGTGGACCCTCTCCGCGCCCCGGATCCCACCGGAGGGAGCCGAGGAGCGCGCCGAGCTCGCCTCCCACATCTCTCACGAGCTGAGGAACCCGCTGATGTCGGTGAAGGGCCTCGCCGCCACCGGCGCCCGCCTGTACGGCTCCATGAGCGACGAGGAACGCCTCGAGTTCTTCCGGCTGATCGACGCCGAGGCGACTCGGATGAAGACCCTGCTCGAGGCGACATCCACGGCTTTGAAGATCGACGCGGGCAGCCTCCGCTACGACCTACGGGACGAGGACCTGTCGAAGCTCGTCCAGGAGGTCGCCTGGCGCGCACCCGTCGGTGAGCACGCGATGGTGGTCGAGGCGCAGGACGGACTCACCGCCGTCGTCGACCGCGGGCGGTTCGCGGAGGCGCTCGCGAACCTGATCGACAACGCCGCGAAGTACTCACCGCCCGATGCGCCGATCGAGGTGCGCGCCTACAGGTCGCCGGACGGCGAGGCGGTCGTCGAGGTCGTCGACCGGGGGCCGGGGATCCCGCCGGAGCAGCGGGAAGCGGTCTTCCGCCGGTACTGCCGTTGGCGCCCTGCCGGGTACGAGGAGACCCCGGGCGCCGGGCTCGGCCTGTTCATCGCCAGGGCTCACGTCCTGGCACAGGAAGGCCGACTGGACGTGGAGGACGAGCCGGACCGCGGTACCATGCTGCGGATCACGCTGTCGTCGGGGAGGGAACACGGATGAGCGACCGCGGGGCCGGTCCCGTTTCTCTCGTCATCTGCGACGACCACAAGATCCTGACGGACGCGCTCGCTATGGTCGTCGAGCGGGACGCGGGCCTGCGCATGGTCGCCCCGCCGGTCCACACCCCCGAGGAGGCCGTCGAGCTCTGCCGCGAGCACGTGCCCGACGTCGTCCTCATGGACATCGTGTTCAAGGGACCGATGGACGGCATCGAGGCCACGCGCCGCATCAAGGCGGTCTCGCCGGCCACGAAGGTGGTGATCATGACGGCCCACGACGACGAGCAGCTGCTCGTCGAGGCCGTCGAAGCCGGCGCCTCCGGGTTCCTCAGCAAGGACGAGGCCGCGGATCAGGTGCTCGCCGCGGCCAAGGCCGCCGCCGAGGGTGAGGTGTTGATCGACCCCACGACCCTCACCCGGCTCCTGCACCAGGTCGCGAAGGAGCGCGAGGCTCGCCGGGACGCGTTGGCCCTGCTCGACGAGCTCACCGACCGTGAGCGCGAGGTACTGCAGCTCCTCGCCGAAGGCGTACGCAACGACGACATCGCTCAGAGGCTGTTCATCAGCCCGCAGACGGTCCAGACGCACGTCCGCAACGTGCTCGCCAAGCTCGGCGTCCATTCCAAGCTCGAGGCCGTCGCCTTCGCCGTGAAGCACGGCGCCATCACGGTCTGACCTCGGCTCACCGGCCGACACCGAGTTCTAGACCGAGTTCCGGCGGGGCGCGCGGCGATCGCGCCGCGGCTCGTGCGATGATCGGCCGGTGGCGCCCGCCAAGCGACCGATCGGCCTGGGCCTCGTCCTCGCGTGCCTCGCGGGAACGCTCGCACTCGGCGTCGCGCTCAAGGCCCCGTGCGCGTCGGGGAACTGGGGTGACGGACGCCAGTACAAGCGCTACTGCTACTCGGACATCGTCCCGCTTCTCGGCACCGAGCAGCTGACCGGCGGTCGCCTCCCCTACCTCGACACGTGCGCGTCGGGCTCGGGCGAGTGCGACGAGTACCCGGTCCTGTCGATGTACGCGATGCGTCTCGCGGCTTGGGCGTCGAACGGCACAGCGGGTTTCTTCCACGCGCACGCCACGGCCGGCTTCTTCTACGCGAACGCGCTGCTGCTCGCCCTCGCGGCGTTCGTCACCGTCCTGTGCCTGTACCTGATGGTCGGCGCCCGGGCCCTTTACTTCGCGCTCGCGCCGACGCTCCTGATCTACGGTTTCATGAACTGGGACCTGCTCGCGGTCGCCTTCGCCGCCGCCGGCACGCTCGCGTACCTGAACCGCCGCGACGTCTGGTCGGGGGTGCTCCTCGGGCTCGGCGCCGCGGCGAAGCTCTTCCCCGGGCTGCTCCTCGTGCCGTTCGTGCTCGGCCGGTTCCACGAGAAGGAGCCCGACCGCGGCATCCACCTCGCGTGGGCCGGAGCCGGCGCGTGGCTGGGCGTGAACCTGCCGTTCGCGCTCGCCGCGCCGAGGAGCTGGTGGGAGTTCTTCTCGTTCAACCGCGACCGGCCCGTCGACTGGGACAGCCTGTGGTTCGTCGGCTGCCACCGCATCACCGGGAACCTGTACTGCGGCCACACGGGCGCGATCAACCTCGCGTCGCTCGTGCTGTTCGTCGTGGTCGCGGCGGCCCTGTGGGTCCTGCGGCGCGCCGTGCAGCCTGACTTCCCGCGCTGGACGTTCGGGTTCCCGCTGCTAGTCGCGTTCCTCCTCACGAACAAGGTGTACTCGCCGCAGTACGGCCTGTGGCTGCTGCCCTGGTTCGCGCTCGCGCTCCCCAATCTCAGGCTGTTCGTCGCGTTCGAGGCGGCCGACGTCGCGCTGTTCCTCACGCGGTTCTCGTGGTTCGGCCGCTACAGCGGCATGGGGGGATGGCCAATCGGCGCGTTCGAGATCGCCGTCGTCGTGCGGGCGGCGATCCTCGTCTGGTGCCTCGTCACCTGGGTGCGTCGGCGTGAGCCGGACGCCGCGCCGTCCCCGCCCGACGCGCTGACCGCGACCGCTGCGGGAGCCCCGGCGTGACACCCGAGGTTCGCCGAGGGCTCCGGTACTGCGTGACCGTGTTCCTCGGCGTCCGCGCGCTGCTGTTCATCCTCGGGCTGGTGAGCATCGTGCTGTTCCCGCCGCTGAAGTCGGTCTCGGTGCCGGGCTGGCCGGCGCACCCGCTGCCGAGCCCCGGCTGGGCGAACCTGTTCACCGTGTGGGAGCGGTTCGACGGCCTGTGGTTCCTGCGGATCGCCGCCGAGGGCTACGGGGCGACCGACGGAAGCGCGGCGTTCTTCCCGCTATACCCGCTCGCGATCCGGGCGGTCTCGTTCGTGATCGGAGGGCACTCGTTCGCGGCCTCGCTGATCGTCTCGAACGCGGCGTTCCTCGGCGCACTGATCGTCCTGTACTTCCTCACCGCCGCCGAGCTCTCCGAGGAGGGCGCCCGGCGGACCGTCCTGTACATGTCGTTGTTCCCGACGTCGTTCTTCTTCTTCGCTCCGTACAGCGAGTCGCTGTTCCTGCTCTGCGCCGTCACGTCGTTGTGGGCGGCCCGACGCCGGCGGTGGGCGCTCGCCGGCGTCGCGGGTGCGCTCGCGGCCCTCACCCGCAACGTCGGACTGATCCTCGCCCCGGCGCTTGCGGTGGAAGCCGTCCACCAGCGGATCGAGCGGAAGGGCTCTGCCGTGCCGGGTCTCGCCGCCTCGGTCTTCGTCGGTCTCGGCACGCTCTCGTACATGGCCTACTGGAGTGCGAAGGCGGGTGACTGGCTGGCGCCGGTGAACCAGCAGGCGAACTGGGAGCGGGTGTTCTCCTGGCCCTGGGCCACCCTGACGCAGGGCACGCGGTTCGCCTTCCGGTACATCGGGAACACGAACGGCGGCTACTGGCTGATCGACTGGCTGATCGTGGTGCCGATGCTCGCAGCCGGCGTCTACGGGCTGTCCCGGCTCCGTCCCTCCTACGGGGTCTACATGTGGGGCGGCCTGCTCGCGCCCCTGTCGTTCATCTTCGAGGGCCGGCCCCTGATGTCGATGCCGCGCTTCGTGCTCCCTCTGTTCCCGCTCTTCTGGGCCATCGCGGATGCCACCCTGCGCAAGCGCGTCCCCCACGCGGCCGTGGTGGCGGTGGGGGGTGTCGGGCTAGGGTTGCTCATGGCGCTTTTCGTGAACTGGTACTACATCTTCTGATGGGTTGGCGCCGACATATAGGATGAGCGTCGCAGGGCGCGCCACGGACAGGAGCAGGACGGGCAGGGGGCGACGGGTGACGATACAGGTAGCGATCGCTGACGACCATTCCCTCGTGCGCCAGGGCCTCCGCCGGTACCTGGACATGGCCGAGGGCATCGAGGTGGTGGGCGAGGCCGCGAACGGCAAGGAGCTGCTCGACCTGATCGAGCGGGAGAAGCCCGAGATCGCCCTGGTCGACATCCGGATGCCGGAGATGGACGGCCTGGAGGCCGCGCGACAGATCCGGGACCGCTTTCCAGATGTGGGGGTGATCATGCTCACCGCCTACGACGACCGGCAGTTCGTCGTCGAGGCCGTGCGCTCGGGCGCCCGCGGATACGTGCTCAAGGCCCGCGACGCCGAGCACCTGATCCAGACGGTCCGCCTCGTCGCCACCGGGAACATGGTCATCGACCCGCAGCTCGTCGTGGCCCTGGCCGAGGAGCTCTCCCAGGCCAAGGACCGGGACCGCCGTGCCGAGACGCTCACCGCCCGCGAGATCGAGGTCCTGCAGCTGCTTGCCTTCGGACACACGAACCGCGACATCGCCGAGCGCCTGTACATCTCCCCCGATACGGTGAAGACGCACCTTGAGCACATCTTCGAGAAGCTCGGGGCATCGGACCGCACGGCCGCCGTGGCCGAGGCGCTCCGTCGGCGGCTGATCGAGTAGCCGCGAGCCCGACCCGGCCAGCCCCGGCGTCCTCCTTCCGGCCTAGGCCGCATCCACCCCTGGCCACACCCACCCGGGTGATGGAGTCCCCCGGCTCTGCGTTGCATGCTTAGAGGTCGAGATGGCGACCAGATCCGAGCGGTCCGGCACCCGGTTCATCCTGTCCGTGCTCGTCCTCGCGGCGGGCACCGTGACGGCCGTGGAGGTGTTCGCTCGGGAGGGCACGGCGTCGGTCGAAGGCCTGTCCGACGGGCTCGTGTTCGGCGCGTGCGCCCTGTCGGCGATCGTGATCTTCTCGGCCCTCGGCCGGCGAGGTACCTGGCGGATCGCCCCATGGCTCGGGTTCGGGGTCCTCGCCCTCGCGTTCGTCAACGGACTGTTCCTGATCCACGATCTCACGGGGGCCCTCGCGTATCGGCCGACCGCCTACGACCTGGTCTTCCTGCCCGCCGCGGCGCTGTTCCTCGTGCCGATCCGGATCGAGTACCGCGACCACTTCCCGAAGGAGGAGCGCCGCGAGATCTCCGCGGACGTCGCATTGATCTCCGTGGCCCTAGCCGCGATCCTGTACCTGTCGATCCGTCCGGACGGGGCGGGGACGGCCGAGTCGATCTCGAGTGCCGTGTTCGCCGTGATCTGCGCGACCGCGTTCTCGGCCTACGGCGCCCTCACGCTCTGGGCCCCATCCCCCCCGCACATCGGGATGTTCGTCGTGATCGGCTCGTTCACGGGCTCGATCATGGTGTTCGCGCAGCAGTGGGTGCAGGGCACGTACGTCGCCGGCCAGGTCGCGATCGACCTGCCGCTCGCGGTGGGATCGCTCGCACTCGCCGGTCTCGTGCTGCTGTTCCCCCGACGCCGGACCGACGCGCCGGTGGCGCGCCCGACCCGGTACGGGCGGCCGCTGCTCACGACGGTCTCCGTCGCGACCGCGTGCACCGCCCTCGGCCTCATCGCGAACATGGAGATCCACCGCCGGGTGGGCACGCTCGAGGCCACCGGCTTGATCGGGATGCTCGGTGCGGCCGTCGCGCTCCGCATCCTCGTGAACCAGGTGCGCGGGACGCACGCGACCCTCGCTGCGCAGGAGGCGCTCGACCAGAAGGAGGTCGCGCTCCACGAGACGGACAAGGCGCTCGCCCGGCTCCAGCGTGCGAACGAGACGCTCCGCGAATCCGAGGAGCGCCTGCGCCTGGTGTTCGAGGCGGCGGTCGACGGCATCGTCGAGCTTGACCACAAGGACGTGATCGTCCGTGCGAACGAGGCCTTCTGCCGGATGCTGGAGCTCCCTCAGAGCATGGTCGAGGGGCAGCGGTGGACCGCGCTCGCCGCGGCGATCAAGGCCGACGAGTCCTTCGCGTCGCTGCCGCACACGGGGCAGGGGCAGCTGCTCCGCAAGGGACAGGCGATCCACCTCGAGGCTCGCACATCCGACATCCCCGGCGATCCTCCGAGGCGCCTGCTGCTCGTCCGCGACGTGACGGCTGCCCGCGTCGCCGACCAGACGATCCGCTCGCTGTTCAAGTTCCTGCAGGACCGTGACGAGGACCGCACGCGGATCATGCGCCGGACGAACGCCGCGATCGAGGGCGAGCGGAACCGCATCGCGCGTGACCTCCACGACGGCCCGGTCCAAGGCGTGTCGGCCGCGTCGCTCTCGCTCGAAGCCGTGCTGCTGATGCTGAAGTCCGGGGAGATGGAGGAGGGCGTCGAGATCCTCGCGAAGGTCCGAAAGGAGCTCTCGGAGGAGGCCGACAACCTCCGGCGGCTGATGACGGGGCTACGGCCGCCGCTCCTCGAGGAGCGCGGCCTCGTGCCGGCGCTCCGCGAGACCCTCGACAGGTTCGGCCGCGAGAGCGGTGTCGAGACCGAGTTCGCCGGCAACGCGTACGTCGAGATCCCGCAGGACCTCCAGACGCTCGCCTACCGCATCGTGCAGGAGGCGCTCTCGAACGCCGGTAAGCACTCGGAGGCCAGTCGTGTGAGCCTGACGGTCGAGGCGATCGGCGGGCAGCTGCGGATCGAGGTCGTCGACGACGGCGTCGGGTTCGACTCCGCGCAGTCCCGCGAGTTCCTGCGGATGGGGCGGGTCGGGCTGGCGTCGATGCGCGAGCGAGTGGAGCTCGCGAACGGGACGTTCATGGTGCATTCCACCCCGGGCAAGGGAACCACGGTGTTCGCGACACTGCCGCTCGAATCCGTGCCGGCACCGCGCGAGTTCGCCGTCAAAGAGGCGTAGGGCTCCACGCAGCCCGGCAGCTCAGCTCAACAGCGCCTGGCGTGCCACGCCGCGCCCGACGTCGGGCGCGGTGTGGGTGACTGGGTCGGAGACGGCGAGGGGCTCGGGGTCGGGGTCGGGGACGGGGACGGGGACGGGGTCGGGGTCGGGGACGGGGACGGGGTCGGGGTCGGGGAGGGCTTCGGGCTCTTCGACGGCGCCGGAGAGGGCACCGGGGTGATCGGCCCACCCGTGTAGCCGGAGTACAACGGCGTCGGGAAGTCGATAACCCGCATCCCCTCCGTGGCCTTCAGCATGAAGTCGTGCCAGATGAGGGCCGGGATCGTTCCCCCGTAGACGGCCGGGACTCCCTCGACGTTCTGGAGCGGGATCTCGCCCCGCGGATAGCCGACCCAGACGCACGTCGCGAGCTGCGGTGTGTATCCACAGAACCACGCGTCGACGTAGTCCTGCGCCGTCCCGGTCTTGCCGGCGGCCGGGCGGCCGATGTTCGCGTTCCAGCCGGTGCCGCTCGTGATGACGCCCCGGAGCGCGTCGGTCACGAGGTTCGCGTCGTTCGCGGCCACGACCTGCTTGCCCTTGCCGCTGTTCTTGCCCATCACCTGGCCGGTCGCGTCGTCCACCTCGTGGATCGGGGTCGCCCACCGGCGCACGCCCTGGGCGGCAAGGGTCGCGTAGGAGTTGGTCATCTCGAGCGGCGTGACGGCCTGTGTGCCGAGCGTGATCGAGCACACGGGCTCGAGGGGCGACGTGATGCCCATCCGGTGAGCCACGTCGGCGACCGCGTCCGGCCCGACCTGGGACGCGATCTGCGCGAAGACGGTGTTCACCGAGTGCCAGGTGGCCTCGCGCAGGGTGAACGTGCCGCTCTCCTCGTCGCTCGCGTTCGAGAGCGTCCACGGCCGGCCGTTGGTGTAGCAGGCCGGGTCTCGGATCGTGATCGTGGCCGGCCCGTACCAGCGCGAGGAGAGCGAGATGTGGTCCTCCATCGCGGCGGTGAGCGTGAAGGGCTTGAAGGCCGACCCCGCCTGCCGCCCGCTGCCGCCGCCGCCGGTCGCGAGGTTCACCTGTGACTTCTGCCAGCTCTTCCCGCCGTACATCGCGCGGACCTCGCCGGTGGCGGGGTCGATCGCGACGACTGCGGCCGCGGGGTCGCCGGGCGTGTCCAGCCTCGCCTTCACCGCCTGCTCGGCGGCGCGTTGCATGGCCTGGTCGAGGCCCGTTGTGACACGGAAGCCGCCGCCTAGCACCGTCGCCTCGCCGTACTTCGCGAACAGGGCACGCCGCGTGTAGTCGAGGTAGTAGCCGAGCTTCGGCGGGAACTGCGTCGTGTCGCCGGTCCCGACGGTCTTCACGTCCTTACCCTTGAGCGTCGCCGCGCGGTCCGCGGTCAAGTAGCCCTCGGCGACCATGCGGTCGAGGACGTAGTTCCGGCGGATCTTCGCATCGACGGGGTCGTCGATCGGATCGAACACCGACGGGTTCGCGATCAGCCCGGCGAGCGTGGCCGACTGGAGAAGGGTGAGATCCGACGCGTTCTCGTTCCAGTAGGTCTGCGCCGCGGCCTGCACACCGTACGCGCCGTGCCCTAGGTAGACGGTGTTGAGGTACTTCGCGAGGATCTCGTCCTTCGAGTAGGTCTGGTTGAGCTTGATCGCGAGCAGAACCTCTCGCACCTTCTGCCCGAATGTGCGAGGCGGGATCACGTAGGTGGTCTCGCGGGTCTCCGGGTCGGTGATGTACTTGCCGGCGTAGATGTTCTTCACGAGCTGCTGGGTGATGGTGGACGCGCCCTGGACCACCTTGTGGGCGATCAGGTCGTTCCACGCCGCGCGGACGATGCCGACCGGGTCAAAGCCCGGGTTGGTGTAGAAGTGCTGGTCCTCCGTGGCAACGACGGCGTTCCGGAGGCTCTCCGGGATCTCAGCCAGCGGAACGATCGTCCGGTCGACCGACGCGTGGAGGACGGCGATCTGGTTGCCGTCGCGGTCGTAGATGTAGGTCGTCTGCAGCGGCGGCGGCGTCGAGGGCAGCTCCAGGTGGGCGTAGACGTAGTAGAGGGTTCCGAGCACGCCTAGGACGCCGAGCAGGGGCACGGCGACGAACACCCACCAGAAGCGGCGGAAGAAGCCCCTCCGCCGCTTCTTCCGCCGTTGGGAGGCGTGCTTCGGGCCCTTCGAGGCCCTCCGGGATGCGGTGTCGACCGCCAAGAGCACCTCTATCCTACCGACGACTTGCGCTTGTCCCGGGATGCGACGGGGCCCAAAGCCGTGCGGTTCCTGTGGAGGTTCGCGTCAGACGGCCCGGGCGACGAACGCCTCGGACAGGTGGTTCCACTGGCAGGCCCGGCAGACCTCGACCACGTAACAGCAGGAGCCGGGGCGGTCGGCGGCGATCGCGAGGCCCTTGTCGAGGGGCCAGACGCGGCCGTTGTCCCCCCTCAGACCGTCGCCGTAGACGTAGGCGAGCAAGACGAGCTTCTCCTTGCCGCAGACCGGGCAGTCGCGCCGGATCGGCTCGCCGACGTGCTTGGCGGCGCGCATGAGCTCGGGGTGCGCGTCGCAGACGTCGGCCCAGGACCTCAGGCCGAGCCTCACCTCCCGGAGGAGCGCGCGCTTGGCGAGCGTGTAGTCGACGACCCCCAGGAGGGACCGCTTGCCTCTCGTCTTCATCCGCGGATTCTGCACCGTGCGGGGATTGTACGCCCGCTCTCCGATCCGGGCGCTCCGTCGTGCGGCCATCCCCCGCGGGGGCGACCGGGTCACGGCGGGGCGCCCGTGTCGATGACGGCATGCGCCTCCGCCTCGACCGCACGACGTTCGCCGAGCAGGAACAGGGTTCCCGCGTCGAGACGTACGCGAACGGTTGCCTCGAGCGCTCCCCGCGCGCAGGCGCACTCGAGGAGCTCGCCGCCGTTGCGGGCGACGTACTCGGCCGCGACCTCGGTGGGATCCAGCCCCGACGGGATCGCGAGCTCCTGGGCCGCCGCGAGGGCGGCCGCATCGGCCGCGGTCTGCGCTCGCGTCTCGGCGATGAGGACCCGGGCGAGGTCGGCCGTGCCGAGCGCGAGGACCGTCGCCATCGCGACGATCGCGGCGGCCACGACCGACGCCGATCCCCGTTCGCCGCTCACGGGAACTCCTGACGCATCGTCGCCTCCGCGCGGAGCTCGACCTGCGGTGCGAACAGCCATCCCGCGACGGGGATCTGCACCGGCGCCTCGTACACGACCGCGACGGTCAGGGGCTGCCCTCGTTCCCCCGACCGGCGAACCTCGACGGCGACCCGAGCGGGATCGAGGCCGGGCGCCGACCTGACCGCGGCGTCGCGCACCACCGCGTCGTCGGGGTCGACGGCGGCCGCGCGCGCCCCAGCGCGCGCGGCCTGCACGAGCAACAGCTCATCGCGAGCGAGCAGCCCCACCTGCACGAACGCGAGCGCCACGAGCAGGAGCATCGGCAGGACGAGCGCGAACTCGACCACGGCCGAGCCGCCTTCCCGGTGCCGGAGACGACTACTGCGCACTCCCCGCCACCTGGTCGATGATGTTGTCGAAGAAGCTCGGCAGCTTGCCGGACGACCGCGCCCAGGCGATGAGGACAACCGCCACGGCGGCCGCGGCCAGGATCACGAGGGCGTACTCGGCCGTCGTCTGCGCAACCTCCTCCTCGAGTCGCGTGCGGAGACGCACGTAGAGCGATAGCAGCACGGGTTCACCTCCTCTCAGCGGATCGATCGCAGGGTGGTGAGCAACACGGGCACCACCGTGAGGAGGAGGAAGGCGGGGAGGACGAGGAAGACGAGCGGGAACAGCATCTTCACGGGTGCCTTCCGGGCGCGCTCGGAGAGCGCGGCGCGACGCTCCTCGCGCACCTCCGCCGCGAGCTGCGTCATCGCTTCCGCGAGCGAGGTCCCGAGCGATCCGGTGCGTGTGAGCGAGCCGACCGCCCGGCGCAGGTCTGGGAGCCCGAGTCGGTCCGCGACCGCGCGGAGCTCGTCGCGCCAGCGGGCGCCGAGGTCGACCGCCCGGAGCGCCGTGCCGAGCTCATCGGCGAGCGGGCCCTCCGTGGCCGAGACGGCGTTGCGGAGCGCGAGCTGCCCCGACAGGCCGGCCGATGAGGCCGCGGCGAGCAGGTCGAGAAGCTGCGGCAGCTCCCGGTTCGCCGCCTCGACGCGTCGGCGCGCCCTGGCGGCGACCACGAGGTCCGGAGCCCGGAACCCGGCGGCCACGAGCACCGGCGCCAGCAGCAGCCCCGGGCCGGGGGCAAGCAGCGCGAGGCCGCCCGCTCCGACCGCGAGCACCGCCTTCGCCCCGATCAGCTCGTCGACCGACCGGAGGGAGCCGGCGAGTGCCAGCCGGCGTCCAAGATGGTCTCGACCGGACAGCCGCGAGGACAAGCGAGTGCGGCCTACGCGAGCGGCGAGCGGCCACGGCGACGGGTGCCGTCGCGACGGATGGCGCCGCGACGCACCGGCGGTCGACCCGAGGTGAGCGAGCGGTCTGCCGTCGGTCCGCGTCGATACAGCGGTGAGCGCCGCGACGGCGGAAGCCGCCGCGAGCGCGGGCGCGAGCGCACGCTCGATCAAGCGTGCACCCGCAGCAGTTGCCTGATCCACGCGAAAGCGGCCGCCTGCATCGCCAGCCCGAGCCCGATCGCAGCCGCGCCGGCCGTGGAGTGGTAGGCAGCGGCGATGTCGCCGCGTGAGGTGGCCGAGAGGAACAGGAAGAAGCCGATCGGCAGGAACCCGAGGATGGCCCCCGATAGCCGCGCTTGTGCGGTGAGCGAACGCACCTCGCGCGCCGCGGCACGCCGCTCTCGGAGCGTCCGGGCGAGCTGGTCGAGCACCGACGGTAGGTCGCCGCCGGTCCGGTGGTGCAAACCTAGGACGCCGACCACGATACGCATGTCCGGACCGGGCAGAGTCTCCGTCAACCGCCTCAGCGACTCGGCGAACGGGACGCCGAGCGCCGCGCGATCGACCACATCGCGGAGGGCGGGCCCGAGCGGCGCCTCCGCCTCGTCGGCCGCGAACGCGACCGCCTGCACCAGCGACTGCCCGGCGCGGAGACCGTCCGCGACCGTGGCCACTGCGCCGGTGAGCTGCGACTCCGCCCGCTCGGCCCGGTGGGCGGCGGCTCGCCGCCGCACCGCGACCGGAGCGGCCGCGCCGGCCACGGCGCCGGCCACGGCGCCGGGCGTCCCCGCGACGACGCTCCCCAGCCCGATCCCGCCGGCGATCGCGAGCACCCGGAACACGGGGGACGCCATGAAACCACCCATCCCCGCACGGACCCTCCGCCGGGCTCGAGCTGGAGGCGCGGTGAGACCGGCCCGCACGAGTATCACCCTCCGCTCCCTTCCCTCGATCGCGAAGGCGACGGACAGCCCCGAGGCGACGGCCAGGGCGGCTGGGAGCAGCTCCGCGCTCACGGCCCCTCCGCCGCGGCGCGGTCCGGACCCGGCTCGAACAGCTCGTCGGACACCGGCTCGCCGCGCTCGGACAGCACGCGCGCGAGCGCCGGCACCTCGCCGCTCGAGACGAATGAACCCCGCGGTCCGAACCGTGGCCGGAAGCTGAAGATCTCCGTGACGACCGGATCGCCGTCCCGCACCCCTTCGACGACCGCGACCTCGAACACGACCCGCCTGCCGTCCCGCAGACGCGCCATGTGCACGACGACGTCGATCGCCGCGGCGACCTGCTCCCGCACGTGGGCGACCGGTAGCTCGACGTCCGACATCAGCGCCATCGTCTCCAAGCGCCAGAGCAGGTGGCGCGGTGAGTTCGCGTGCGCCGTGGAGAGCGACCCGTCGTGCCCTGTGTTCATGGCCTGGAGCATGTCCAGCGCCTCGCCGCCGCGGACCTCGCCGACGATGATCCGATCCGGGCGCATCCGCAGCGCGTTGCGGACGAGGTCGCGGACGGTGACCTCGCCCTTGCCCTCGACGTTCGCCGGCCGGGCCTCGAGGCCGATCACGTGCGGTTTCGCCAGACGAAGCTCCGCCGCGTCCTCGATCGTGATGAGCCGCTCCTCGTCCGGGATGTAGGCGGAGAGGACGCCGAGCAGGGTCGTCTTTCCCGAGCTCGTCCCGCCGGAGACGACGACGTTCGCGCGTCCTCGCACGCAGGCGGCGAGGAACGCGAGCATCCGCGGCCCGAGCGTCCGCCGCGCGAGGAGGTCGTTCGGCGTGAACGGCACCGGCGAGAACTTGCGGATGTTGAGCGTGGGACCGCAGAGCGAAAGGGGCGGGACGATCGCGTGCACCCGACTGCCGTCTGACAGTCGCGCGTCCACCCAAGGTGACGATCCATCGACCCGAAGGCCAAGCGGGGCAACGATCCGCTCGATCACGTGGAGGACGGCCTCCTCCCCCTCGAATAGACCGCCCGCCACCCTCTCGATCCGC
>Ga0315279_10004324_pt1 | contig 19120 bp, 15 predicted proteins | sample YL17G06_20_MG_FD_203694 | JGI IMG/M metagenome (GOLD analysis project Ga0315279, IMG submission 203694) | Sediment microbial communities from Yellowstone Lake, YNP, Wyoming, USA - YL17G06_20 | ecosystem: Environmental > Aquatic > Freshwater > Lake > Sediment | place: USA: Wyoming | collected... | reverse complement strand
CCAAGGCCACCGGTGGCATGGTAGTGAAGCAGGCCAAGGATGAATCCTCGCCATACGCCGCCATGAGGGCGGCGGAGAAAGTGGCGGAGATCGCCAAGGAGAAGGGCATTGACGGGATCCACGTCAAGGTCAGGGCCCCGGGCGGCAACAAGTCCACCTCCCCAGGCCCAGGCGCTCAGGCGGCCATCAGGGCGCTCGCCAGGGCAGGCCTCAAGATCGGCAGGATAGAGGACGTCACTCCAGTCCCGCACGACGGCACGAAGAAGAAGGGCGGCCGCCGGGGCAGAAGGGTGTAGAGGTATCGATCCATGGAAATCAAGATAATCGAGATGACGGACACCAAGGGAAGGTTCGTCATTTCCGACGCCAGCCCCGAGATCGCCAACTCACTGCGCCGGGTGCTCATCGCGGAGGTCCCCAAGATGGCCATCGAAACGGTGGAGTTTCACCTGGGTCAGATCCAGGGCTCCACGGAGGACGAGAACGAGGAGTACGAGAGCGTCAGCCCGCTTTTCGACGAGATCGTGGCCCATAGACTGGGTCTGGTCCCGGTGCCCACCGATCCCCAGTTGCACGGCTTCAAGAAGGACTGCACCTGCAAGGGCGAGGGATGCCCGAACTGCACCATCATGTACCGCTTGGACAAGAAGGGCCCGTGCGATGTCTTCTCCGGAGATTTGGAGCCGCTGGGCGACGCCACGCTGAGGGTCAAGGACGAGCTAATCCCCATCGTGAGATTGGGCCCCAGGCAGGCGATCCTTGCCTACGCCTTCGCCGAACTGGGCATCGGCAAGACCCATGCCAAGTTCCAGGTGACCAACGGGGTGGGCTACAAGTACGCTCCCAAGGTCAAGATCGACGCCTCCAAGTGTGACAATGGTGCCACCTGCATCGGAGTGTGCCCCCGGAAGGTGTTCGGCATGAACGGCAACAAGGTGGTCGTGGTCGATGAGAACGACTGCATGCTGTGCCGCGCCTGCGAGAAGGTGTGCAAGACCAACGCCGTCACGGTGGAGGGGGACAAGACCAAGTTCGTGTTCACCTTCGAAACGGACGGGTCGCTCACCGCCGCGCAGACCCTGGAGAGCGCCTTGAAGATCCTCGAGGCCAAGTTCGAGGAGTTCCGGGAGGCGGTCTCCGCCCTCGAAGAGAAGTAACCCTTTCCCTTTTCTCTTATCCTCGTCCTTCGTCACAAGAAGTCGGAGAGCTTGCACTTCTTGACCTTGTCGTTCTCGAACAATGAATTGATCGATTTCTCGATGAGGTCTATCCTTTGCCTGGTGTAAGAGTTGATGGCGAACTTCTCGCTGATCTCCTTGGTGATCTCCAGGTACTTCTTGACCGAGGACTCGTGCACCGTGAGGGTGAGGTTGTTGCCGCAGTAGCACCTGCCCAAGAGGGGGATGCGGCGGTACTTGGCGTTGCACTTGGTGCAGCGCAGCTTCTGGCCGCTGAAGCTCTTCAGGTTCCCGATCATGTCCGGGAGCAGGTGCCGGGTGACCACCCGGTAGACCACGTCCACCTCGTCCACCGCCCTGATCTTGCGCGCCAGGATCAGCTGCGCCTCCAGCTTCTCCTGCATGGTCTCGAAGACCTTGTAGGCGGAATCCTTCGGCCCGGCCGAGATGTCGTGCGTGTCGTGAGTGAACCCGAAGCCCTCGTACTGCAGCACGGAGCCCAAACGCCCCCCGACCATGTCCATACGGTCCTGCACCTCCTTGGCCTGCTTGTACTCCGTGGTGGCGAGGAAGAACTCCAGCGGGTACTCGCGGGTCATGTCGATGTTGTGCGCCTCCTTGTCGATCTCGTTGGGGTCCAGCCTCGTGGTTAGAACCAGAGGAGCGTCCATCAGCCCGCCGCGCCGGTCAGGCAGGAAGGAACGGGAGAAGTTGATCAGGCCGTCCATCAGCAGGATGGCCGAGTCCTCGTCCCCATCGGCGTTGCGGCGCTTGGCCGCGTGGAAGAAGGGGTGTCCGTAGCCCACGTTGGTGTCGGTGAAACCGATCAGGCGGCATAGCACCCCGCCTGAGGTGTGCGGGGCCAGACCGATGGCCATGTGCCCGATCAGCCCCTGGCGGTCGGTGACCTGGTAGAACGCGGGGAGCTCGTAGAACTTGACCAGCATCTCGTCGATGAACTGAGCCACCTTGACAAAGTAATCGCCGCAGGAGTTGGAGGTGATGTAGTCCTGCACGAACAGCTCGCAAAGCTGCTCGTCCGATACCAGCTCCCTTCCTTCCCAGTCCTTCAGGTAGCCGAGCTGGTGCGCCCTTTCGACGCCCAAGCCGATCTCCCGCGGGCGGAAATGGGTAACTGGCACATCGGTCATGTCGAAACGGATGGTGCCGTCCTTGAACACGAAAATGTCGTGCGTGGCCCTAAGGATGCCCTTCTCCATGGGCTCTGGCGTCTTATTCTTGGAGATCATCCCCTGCACGCCCTTGATCTCCGGCACTGAGCTCAGGCCCAGCTTGCGCTTGGCCGCCTCGATGATGTCCTGAATGGGTATGTCCTGCTGCGCCGGCGCGTCCGTCGGCAGCGTGTGGGAGCCGCACTCGCACTTGCAGAGGAAGGTTTCCTTGCCGCATATGGGGCAACGGCGCACCCCCACCTCGGCGTGCACCTCCTCCCCTTCCATGGCCTCGCTGACCAGCCGCTGTGAGCCCCCGCTCAGCCCCAGCGGGAACAGGACATGGGGCGGAGGTTTCATCTTCCTTTCCTTGGCCTTCTCTGGCCTTGCCATCCTGGCCCCGATGCGCGTGACCGCCCGGGGCCGGACCAGTACGCCAGTGGCCTTCGAGACCGCTTCCATCACGGTCTCCCCTTCGAACGGGGAGCCCTCCACGATCTTGTCGTCCGCTCGCCTGAGGCCCAGACCCGCCAGCAAGGGACGGGCATAATGGTCGATGTGCATTCCGTCCTGGTCCACCCTGTGCAGCACGCCCAAATTCTCCAGGGTGAGCTTGACCCCGGCGTACGGCCTGAGGACCAGATGGTCGTCCGTCCACTTTCCGGAGGCGAGGAGGGCCGTCCTAATGCCCCTCAGTTCCTCCAGCGGAATGTCATACCAGAACAGATTATAATGGGGATGCAGGGCCACCTTGTACTGGTTCGATAGCTCGATCGCCCGCTCGAAGGTCTGTGGCCTCTCCCAATCCGGGGGAAGGTCGGCACCGCAGGCTTGCCTGAGCTCCGCCCGGTACCATTCCATGCTGTATCCTGCTGGCACCAGCACATGATTGTTCTCCACGAACTCGCCGAAGGGGATCAGTATCTCGCCCAGGTCCACGATCTCCTTGACCTGGTCCTTGATACCCATGAACTCTGGCACTGTGTCGGTCCTCACCAGGTCGCCATTGGCCAGGAGCAGCGTTGGGCCTTCCAGGCAATCGCAGGGAGTGACCGCTCCTGCCTTGCCAGGACGCTCGATCTTTATCTGCGTGCCGACGGCCAGGAAATTGTCCACCGCGTGCATGGTGGCCGGGCTCAGCGCGATGGCGGCCAGTCCGGTGGTCCTGCCCCTGCCGTAACGGAGGCGCAACCCCCCGGCCTTGGATGGATGCCCGAGGACCGGCCTTCCAGCTATCAGGTCCTTGAGGTACTTGGAGTCCGGCTTGACCTTCCCGGTATCCGCGGCCGAGGCGTCCTTCTTCTTCATGGCCAGATACTCCGAGATGAAGGACCAGCCGTCTATGCCTAGCTTCTTGACGTGCTTTTCGATCTTAGGCGCTTTCTGGCAGAGGCCCTCCGCGATGACCAGGCAAGCGCCGCCCCGTACCTTGTTGGTCTCGATGCGCGGCAGGTCCCGGTAGCCAGAGATCTCCATGTCCTCGGTCCCTTCCCCGTCCACGCACACCGGGCAGTTCTTCACCACCAGCTCGATCTCCGCGTTGGTGGGTGTATATTGCAGATGCTGGCACTGCTTGTAGAGCGGTATCTCCTCCTTGAAGCGCATGACCTCCCCATGCGTGGGGATGTAGCGCCCGATGCCATGCTCCCGGCGCACCACGTCCCCGATGAGAACGGCCATGGCCTGGCCCGTGCCGCCCGCGGAACGAATGGGTCCGGCGAATGAGATGGATAGATAATCGGTGCCGTCGGAGTTGCGGCCCAGCCTGATGCCGGCGATGCCCTCCAGCGGCGCCACCAATATGCCCTCGGTCAGAACGGCCAGGCCCACCCGCACCGCCCTGTCGATGGCCTCTTCCTTGGTCTTCGCCGGTTTTCCGGCGATCTCCTTGGCGATGAGCAGCGAGACCTCCTCGCGATCATGGTCATGGCTCAATTCCCTTATGCGGTTGGCCACGCCTTCCACGTTCCAAGCGGCCAGTAGCTTCTCTACCCTGGAGGCCAGGTCCTCCGCCTGGGGGATCTCCACGAAGGTCTCCGGGTCCATTCCCCGGGCCCTGGCCCTCTTGGCCGCGGCGTAGCAGCGGTCGGCCTCCTTGGAAAGGCCCTGGAAATAGCCTCGCATCCTCTCGCTGCATGCCAGTTCCTGCATCCGATCCCACCGCTGATTACGATGATGACGTAGTAAAGTGTTGCGGAGCAACGCTCGCCTTCTTGCTCGCCAACAGATGGACCAGCACCTGGGCCATGAGCTCCTCCACGCCCTCGCCGACGAGGGCCGATATCTTCAGCCGGTCGCTGCCGCTGGTCTGGATATCGGCCTTGTTCTCCACCTCCAGCACCGGGATTCCGGGGAAGGTGATCTTGACGGAGTTTAGCAACTTCATCTGCATGTCCATGCCGTAGCCCGAGGTCTCCGAAGGGTCGAGCACGAAGACGATGACGTCCGCCAGGTACTTGAGGGCGATGATGGCCTGCCTCTCGATGTCGTTCCTTTCTTCCAGATCGCGGTCCAGCAATCCCGGAGTGTCCACCACCTGGAACTTCCGATAGCCGGAATTGAAATGCCCGATGGCGATGCCCTTGGTGGTGAACGGGTAGGGGGCGATCCTCGGTCTCGCCGTGGAGATCCTTTCCACCAACTGGCTTTTTCCCACGTTGGGAAAGCCGGCTATGACCAGGGTGGGCAGGTCCGTTTCTATCAAGGGCACTTTCCTGAACTCGTCCCGGGCCGCGGAGACGAACCTCAGGTCTTTGTCTATCTGGTTGACCATCGAGGAGACCCGGCCATAGTACTCCTTCCGCGTCCTTTCCAGGGCATCGGCGTTCGGGGCGTTCTTGGCCCTCCTGATGTATTCCTTGCGGATCTCGCTCACCCTCTTGGAGCACCAGCTCATGGCCCCGAGCGACTTCTTGAGCTGGTCCATACCCACCAGGAGGTCGATCAGCTCATTGCTGAAATCCTCGCGCAACTCCATGCTAGGGAAGGCCTTGACGTACTTCTGCAAACTCGTGGAGATGATATCCCCGGAGGCGGTCATGCGGGCCACGGCGGTCCTCTTCTTCCCTTCCATCCGGTTATCACCCTCCTTGCTGATCTTGACCGCCCGGGCGAATGCCTTGTCCAGCAATTCCTCGGCGGTCATGATGGTCGGGATCTTCTTGCGCTTCGTGGCCACGGCCTGTCTAATACCGAGGTAAGTATTAAGCTTCGCTCTGGAATGTGAGCACTGGTGCGTGCGTGGAGCTTGAGCTCGACTACAGCCTGAGGCTGAGAAGGGGTGCGATACCGGTCATTAACCAGACGGGAGCGAGGCTGCTCCGTTCCATCAAGGACAGGGGCTCGCTCGAGGGAGCAGCTCTGACCGTCAGGAAGAGCCCCCGGGCCTGCCTCCGGATTCTGAGAAGGATGGAGAGACGCCTAGGAGAGGGCGGCCTGCTCGTCCCTCGGTCAGCTGGTGAAGGAGAGGAGTGGACCTTGACCACGACCGGGGAAAGGCTGCTGGAGATCTTCGAGAATCACAAAAGGGCGTTCGACGCCCAGGTGCTCAGGCGTTTCCGCAATCCGGTGCTCGGCGTGGACGGCATCGTGGTCGAGGACGATACCATACTGCTGGTGCGCCGTGGACAAGAGCCGTTCCAGGGATGCTGGGCCTTGCCTGGTGGTTTCGTGGAGTACGGTGAAGAGGTCGAGAAGACGGTGGTCCGGGAGCTGCGTGAAGAGACCGGCCTCTCGGCGGAGGTGAAGCGTTTGGTGGGCGTGTACTCCGCACCGGGCCGCGATCCCCGGGGGCAGGTGGTCACCATGGTCTTCGAGCTCCAGAGAACCGGAGGCAAGTTGGCCTCGGGCGATGATGCGGCCGAGGTCGGCCATTTTCCCTTGGACCGTCTGCCGGACCTGGCCTTCGACCATTCCCGCATCATAGGAGAATATCTGCGCTGCAAGCAGAAACCTCAGGAAAGGAATGATACGGACCCCCTGTCGGCGGGAATTCATTAATACTCGGACGGCTCATTTTCGGGTGCGCATGCAAGACGACCTCGACGCCAAGATACTCCAGCTGCTGCAAAGGGATGGAAAATTGACCTACGAGCAGATCGGGAGCACGCTCGACCGCTCCCCTTCCACGATAAGGGATCGCATCAAGAAGCTGGAGGACGATCGCGTGATATTGGGATACGCGGCGATCGTGGATGAGTGCAGGATCGGGATCGGATGCGATGCCTATGTGTCAGCTGACATCGAGCCGAGCAAGATGGCCGCAGCCATGGGCGGGTTGCTTTCTTTGAAGAACGTGACCGAGATACTGCACCTGACCGGCGAGAGGAGGCTGCTTCTACGCATCAAGGTCACATCGAACAAGGAGCTCACGGAGATCCTGGACAAGAAGATAAGGCCTCTGGGGTTCCACAATATCGAGATAAGCATCATCCTTGACCCCGTGCTCCGCTATCCTGGCCTCTGAGAATGACCGCCGAGCATGGCGCGACCCTGGAATTCCGTTCTGCGTTGGCAAGACTCGGGCAAACCCTAAGAACCCGGCACCGCATTCCGGGCCAAGATGTCCACGGTCATGTGGTTGGCCTTTGTTATCTTCGTGATAACCTACGTCCTGATCTCCATCCGCAGATTCAGATGGTTCAATATCGAAAGGCCAGCGGTAGCCATGCTGGGGGCGGCTTTAATGATATTGCTGGGAGTGGTGACACCCACTCAGGCCTTGCAGGCCATTGACCTCAACACCATCGCATTGCTGCTCGGCATGATGCTGCTCGTGGCCTCCCTGGAGCTCTGTGGGTTCTTCAATTGGGTCTCGCTCAAGATCATCGACCACTCCCAGAACCAGTTCCAATTCCTGGTCCTGGTGATGGTATCGACCGCGGCGCTATCGGCACTGATCCTGAACGACACCGTGGTCCTCCTCTTCACCCCCATCATCATCAAGACCTGCCGCCTCATCAAGGCGAACCCCATCCCGTTCATGGTGGCCGAGGCCATATCTGCGAACATCGGCTCCGTGGGCACCGAGGTGGGGAATCCCCAGAACGCTTTCATCGCCACGCAGTCTGGCATCACGTTCGTCGACTTCTCGGCCAAGCTGTTGCCGATCACCGTCGTGTGCATGGTGGTGGCCATTATCATGATCTGGATCGTCTTCCGCAAGGACCTGATGGCCGAAGGGGAGAATGATGAGGGGGCAAAGGAGGTAGGAAGGAAGCGCTCCTTCTTGACCCAGCGCTCCCGGGCCATCGACCACGAGGAGGCGAAAAGAAGCCTCGGTGAACGATCATTGAGCAGAGCGGTCTATCTGGTCATCGGGGCTATCTGCTTGGTCTTCCTTGGATTCCTGGCGGCGCCACAACTGGGGCTGCCGCTGTCGCTCATCGCCTTCTCTGGCGGAGCGGTGGCCTTGTTCGTGCTTCCGCTCTTCGATCGCGGATTGAGCGCGAAGACGATCCTTAAGGGCGTGGATTGGAGCCTGCTGCTGTTCTTCGTCGGCCTGTTCGTGGTGCTCAAGGGAGTGGATGTTTCCGGGCTGATGAACGAGATGGTGATCGCCTTCCAAGGCACCGGAGCGGGGCTGACCAGCATTTCTGGGTTGACCGCCTTTTCGGCGTTGCTTTCCAACCTGATCAGCAATGTCCCGGCGGTGATGCTCCTGTCGCCCCTCGTGTCCATCCAGGCAAGCGACCCTCTCTGGTTGGCGTTGGCCACCTCCAGCACGTTGGCGGGGAACGCCACCATCCTGGGAGCGGCGGCGAACGTGATCGTCGCCGAATCGGGCGAGAAGCAGGGAGTGAACTTGCCGTTCTGGAAGTTCGTCAAGGCCGGGCTCCCCATCACCATCGTCACCCTCTTGATCTCGGTCCTCATGCTTCAGCTTCTTGGTTAGGCCATTTTGCTACCTGAAGGACCTTGGAGGAGCAGCCGATTACCTTTTTAATCAAGCCCTGCGTTCTCTATTGAAGGTCATGCTATTGCGATGAACAAGAAGGTTTTCTTTGCGGTGCTGGCCGTTGGTATCTTGGTGGTCGTAGGACTCTTGGCCGTGCTCGCCTACAACGGCGCAGTGGGAAAGAACCAGACGGTGGACCATGCATTGAGCCAGATCAAGAACCGCCTTAAGACTAGAATGGACATCTTGCCACCGTGATTGGCCCAAGTGGATTCATACAAGAATTATGAATCCAGTCTTCTAACTAACATCACCGAGCTTAGAACGGCCTGGATGAACGCCTTCGACAACAATGGAAGCGTCTCCCAGCTATCGAACCTGAGCTCTCATTTAGACCAGAATCTGACCCAGATCGTATTGACCTGGGAGAACTACCCGTCCCTGACCACCGATGCCATTGTCAGCCAGTACATGGGGGAAGTCCGTGGTAGATATTGACCTCTAGGTCTGTACATATGTCCATATTATGCCTAAGTGGGACATTAGTTTCAAATACATGGCAAATCATTTCTTAGGACGATGGAAACGGAAACGATTCTGGCTCTGATATTCGTGATCATCGGAGTACTGATGATGCTAGCCGAGGCAGGTAGCCCAGGCAATTTCCTTCTCGTGCCGGCCACAGTGCTCCTAGGTTTAGGGGTGCTGGGCCTGCTATTCCCAGGCTTCTTGCTTTCCTGGTGGTCTCCACTGGCGGCGGTGGCCTTCCTGATCCCCGCCACCTATTTGACCATCAGGCTATACCAGCGCCTGGCTCCGACCGCCCCCCCTGAAACAACGGTCGCCACCTCGCTTACGGGAATGCACGGGGTCGTAGTAAAGAAGGTGAGCGCCCACAATCTCAGGGGCAAGGTGAAAATCGCCAATGATATTTGGAGCGCCACCTCCCACAGGGATATTCCTGAAGGGACGAAGGTCGTCGTGAATAGCAGTGAAGGCGTTCATGTGTTCGTGGAAGAAGAAGGAGAATGCCTAGTGAAATAGGAAAGATAAGGGGTGTGAGAAATGGCAGAAACTGACATCATTGTCATAGGATTGTTGATCCTGGCCATCGTGTTCGCCGTCGTCATCGTGGCGAACGGCATCAGGATCGTAAGACCGTACGAACAGGCGGTCTACATGCGACTTGGCCGGTTCGTTCGCATACTGGACCAGGGTTTCAACTACGTTACGCCGCTGGTCAGCGAGGTAGTGAAGATCGACCTGAGGACTCAGGTCCTGGACGTGCCAAGGCAGGAGGTCATCACCAAGGATAACTCGCCCACCAATGTGGACGCCATCATTTATACGAAGGTCATCGACCCCAGCAAAGCGTTCTTCCAGGTGCAGAACTATCGGGCGGCCACGGTTTACCTGGCTCAGACCACGCTTCGTTCAAAAGTCGGTGACATGGAACTTGATGAGATCCTCTCCAACAGGGAGAAAATCAACGTGCACCTCAGGGATGTCCTGGACGAAGCGACCGACAAATGGGGGGTGAAGGTCGAGGCGGTCGAGATCAGGGAGGTGGACCCAGCCCCCAAGGTGAAGCAGGCCATGGAGGAACAGACCTCGGCCGAGAGGCTGAGGAGGGCGGCGATCCTCAAGGCCGACGGTTCCAAGAAGGCGGCCATTCTGGAAGCGGAAGGCAACAAGCGGGCCCGCATCCTTCAGGCGGAAGGCCTTAGGCAATCCAAGATCCTGGAGGCGGAAGGGGAGCGGATGGCTATCATCCTGCAGGCGCAGGGCGAGGCGCAGAAGCTGCGCATCCTGTCCGTGGGAGCGAGCACGCTCGATTCGAAGGCCCTCACTGTCCTATCCCTGGACACGATGAAGACGCTCGGTGAAGGAGCGTCCACGAAGTGGATCATACCCTTCGAGTTGACCCGGTTGGTGGAGGGCATAACGGAATACATGGGCGCTGGCAGACAGGTCCCGGAGCGCGAGATCAGCAGTATCGAGGAAGTGGAGAAGGTGGTCGGAAAGGCGGACGACATCCTCGGCCCCATCCCCAAGCCAGATGAGCTGCGCAAGGACTTGCAGTCGCTGAATGAGGTCATGGAAAGGGAAAAGATCGAGATGGAAGAGATAGCAGACATTAACAAGAGGGACCGATTCACCAAGAAGGAGTCGGCCTCCAAGGTCCAACCACCAACAGAAGAACCTCAGTAAACCCTTTCGAATCCTCCCTTTTTTCCATTCTTCCTCCAGACCTAGGTCTGGACGATTGAAAACAATGCCTGATAGGCAATATCAATGCTCAAGCACCGTGGAGAAGACCTCTGTCTGCATGCTCCTCGGTATGAGCCAGTAATTCCTGGATACTTGGCCATCACTGAGGGTCAAGGCATGCAATGAGGTCGCCAGCTCCATCTGCTCATCATTGAGTTGGCTCGAGTTGTACTGGCAAATGAATGTGACCGGGATGTTGAATCTGGAGAAGGTGAGCGATGCCTCGAACTGCATGAACTGCGCGAAGGACCCTTTCTTCTTCATCAGCCATGAGTGATCGAAGATCAGGATCAGGCTCTTGTTCCCGGACTTCCGGGCCTCTTCGGTCAAGCTCTTCAATTGGGTCAGCGATTCCGCGCTGGAGAACTTACCCGTGGTGAGGAAAATGGATCGCGGCTTTCTCTGCTCGAACTTCTTTCCCAGACTGTCGATGGACCGACCGTGGCTGGACAGGTACTTCGATATCTCATTGTCCGAAACAAGAATGACCTTCTCGTTGCCTTCGATGCAGGAGATCATGTCCAGGACCGTCTTGACCCTTTCATCCTCGGACTTGCACAGATGCAGTAGATGCTCGCCCCGACGGACATCATTCGTCCATTTATTCAACGCAACCATCCCTTTGGCCTTGCTTCGATGAAAATGAGACCATCCTCTATAAGTTCTTTTGCCTCCACTGCCAGCGATCAAAGGTCTTTCGGGCCACACTTACCAGTCGCTGGATGCCGAAACGGTGCATCAGTCCTTCTCGTCATCCTGCGAATCACCCTCCATGACGAACGCCTGCTCCCTCAGTATCGCCGAAGGGATCATGACCACGAACCTGCGACCACTCCTCCAGTCCCCGCGCACTCGACTCTCCAGCCAAATCCTACCATGGTGGTCCTCGATAATCATCCTAACCAGATAGAGCCTCAGATCGTCCACGGTGCTCTTGTGCTTGCCTCTTCGGGGGATGGCAAACAGATCGGCCTTGGTCTTGCCGTGCATCTCACTGACATTGTCCTCGAAAACGACCTTGTGAAATTGTCTGCCCCCTTCGTATGCCTCGCCGATCTCGATGTCCAGGTTGAGGTCCTTCTTGACCTTCATCATGGAGTCCTCGATAAGGTAAGAGAAGGCATCGTTCAGAAGGTCACTGGCATTGCTTGTGAACCATGCGACCGGTTTGTAGTTGATGGAAGCGTCAGCTCCGAGCCTCTTCCTGTGTCTTTCCACCACATCTGCCAGGACCAGGCCGACATCCGTGAGCTCGTACTTGATGTCGTGGGCTTCCAACCGCTTTATCTTGCCCACTATGTCGATGAGTCGGGAAGCCTCACTCATAGATTCGATGGAGAATTCCACGTGACTCTTGGTCTTGGCATCCAGTTTTGGCTTGTTCATCACCATTTGCAGGTGACCCAGGACGTTGGCGAGCAGGGCTCCCATGTCCTGGCTCATCAGGTCCAGGTAGAGTTCCGCTTGCGCCTTGGACTCCAATGCCTCATGCTCTAGGCGTCTCTGTTGGCTGATGTCCTGGACCACCATGACCGCGCCAATCGTTGCCCCTTTCGAGTCCTTGATTGGAGCGGCCGAGGTCAGGATCGTGCCCCTCGAACCATCGGGCCTCAGGATATCGATGACCTCCCCCTCTACGGTCTTCCCTTGGGCGATGGCCACGGACAAGCCCCAATCCTCCCCTTTAAGCGGGATTCCTGTGTCAGCCCACCAGCCGCGATAGGCGTTCAGGTCGGGCAGGCCGTTGACCTTTGACGAGCCGCGCCAGATCCTCTCCAGTACCCCGTTGGATTCCACTATCTTCGCGGATCCGTCCGCCACCATGACGCCCACCGGGAGAGTATCCAATATGGCTCTCAACCGGCTCCTTTCCGCCTCCGCTTCGGTTGCCAGCTTCTCGATCGATTTTCGGGCGAGGACCTGATTGGTCATCTCGGAGATCACCAACATCACCTCTCGCTGATCGGGGCGGGTCTCGGGGAGAGGCACGGTGTTGACCGCCCAGTAGGCCGGTCCCCGCTTTAGGCTCTGATACTCGTACTCGTTCTCCGAGTAGGGTTTGCCCGTTTCCGACGCTTTCCGCAAGGATACCGCCAGTCTGCTGTCCTCAGTCACGTTCAGGGCTTGCGGCAGAGTTAGCCCGATGATGCTCTTTCTCTTTGGATCTGGACCGAGGATGCGCATGATGGCGTCGTTCGCCACCTGGACCCGCAATTCTGCTCCCCCGAACACTGCTATTCCAGATGGAGAGCTGTCAATTACCGTCTGGAGCAACTGTCTTTCGGATTTCTCCTTCTGGAACAGTTTCGCGTTTTCCATGGCCAAAGAAACGGAGACTGACAGCTTGATGGCGAAGTCGACCATGGACGGCGCGAATCTGGCTTTGTTGGTCAAGTAGGCAAAATTCAATGTTCCGAGGACCTCTTCGCTCGCGACCAGGGGTATCACCATCATGGACTTGACCTTCTTCTTCTCCGCGAACTTTCTATTGATACCCTCCTCCTCGCTGACATCCTCCAGTATGATAGGGACCCTGAGGCCCATCGCCCTGAACGACGCCGCTGCCTCTTCCTTGCTGTACCTGACGCCTTGGCGACCTGGGAATTGGCCGACGATGTAGCTCAATCGCAGCTTTTCTGCGTCCTTCATCATGACCGCCGCGGCCTCGACCCCGATGGCCTTGACCGCCCTACTCAGGACCTTTTTCAAAATGGTATCGATGTCGTAAGTGTTTGCGATCTGGACGTTGATTTCGTTCAATTCCACGTCCAGTCGTTCCTGTTCCTTGGTGACCGTGTACAATCGGCTATTGATTATGGCCTGGGAGCATCTTTCAGCTGCCACCTTAAGCAGCTTCGCCTCCCTCTCCTGGTAAGGGTGAATCGATAGCCAGTCTACGTGCAATACTCCGATCATCTCGGCACCTCGTGTCAAGGGGAACCCGAGCACCGACCTTGCGCCTGCCTCCCTGAGGGTCGGAATGGCCACCCTGGAATCCTTTTGGGCGTCCTCTATGTAAATGGGAGCCTTCGTTCCCATCACGAGGCCTGCGATGCCCTCCTCCTTTGAAATGCTATAAGTGGGACCGTCCTCTTGTCGCGATCCCGATCGCGCATAGGCATGCATTTCGTCCCCCTCAAGGAGAAGGATCGTGGCTGCATCCGCACCCATGGTCCCCACCAGGACCTCCATCAAGTCGTGCAGGAGTGGCCGGAGTTCAAGGGTGCTGATCGCCTTGGTGGTGAGGTTGATCAATTTGGTGAGGTCCGCGTTGGCGTCGATGACCCGGTTCAACAGTCTTTCCTTTTCCTTTTCCTGGACGATCTTTGCCGTCACATCGATCAGAGAGAGCACTAACCCTTGCACCTTTCCCTGGTCATCCTTGATCGGAACCACGGACCAGTCCCAATAGGTGACACCCCTCCATGGCTGGTCCATGAACTCGAACGATTTTGCTTGGAACTCGACCGGCTCTCCAGACTCCATGACCTTGCGGAAGATCTCTTCGTTCTCCTCGCTGGGGAGCAGCTCGAAATGGCTTTTGCCGATCAAGCTCTCCATCGGGCGTCCGATGCCCTTTGCATAGGCATTATTCACCTTCAGGAAGCGGAAATTCTTGTCTAGATAGGCAATCTGGGTGGAGGTGTTCTCCATGATGACTTCCAGCAACTCCTTGTCATACTGAAGCCGCACGGTGGCCTCCTGGGTTCTCCTCTCCGCGGGAATGGGGACGGGTTGGCTTGGCTCGATCTCGACAAAGGCCAGCAGGTCATTTCCTGAATCGGTTTGGATGGTGACCGCTCCCAGCAGATTCTTGGAAGCTTGAAGCGGAGGGAGGGGGACATTGGCATAGAACTTGCTGCCGTCCGGACGACTGACCTGGAACTCATATCGGTCGCTCTGGGTCAGCTTAACCTCGATGGCGGCCTTCAAGCTCACCGCACCCTCGTCCTCCAGGAAATCCGCTATGAGATGACCTTGCAGCTCCGAAGGTGTTTTTCCGAGTCTAAGAGCCACTCCCTCAGAAATATAGGTCGTCTTTAAGGACCTGTCAATGCGCCAAACCCTTTCGCCCAATGGCCTCTGCCATTCGGCCTCGCTGCCTTTGCCAGGCTCAGCCAAATGACCGGTGTCGCTGAACCTTAGATGTGGCGAAGCTCTCAATATTCTCCTCCCCGATGATTGCCATTCATTGTGCGATCCATTGCTGAGGATCAGGATTCAGCGCATTGTCAAACCTTGCATTTTTCTCTTCTGCGATAATGGTGATGTTCAGCAAAGGAGCAAGAAGTTCATAACTTTTTCCTGGACGCTCAGTGATGAGCAATATGGTCAGGCCCTCGCTGTGGCCAGTTTGGTTATGGAAATCCCGAACTCCTCGATGCATGCGACCACCTTCAGGACCTGCCTCATGTCAAAAGGCTTGGTCACGTAACCATCAGCTTTCAGGTTATAGCTGATGAGCACGTCCTCGTCTGAGCTTGAGGCCGTCAAGACGATCACCGGGATTCTGCTCAGCACCTCGTCTGCCTTGATCATGGCCAATAGTTTCCGCCCATCGATCTCGGGGAGGTTAAGATCGAGCAGGATGAGATCTGGCAATGTCATGGTACCCATCATCTTGCGAAGATAGTCCATCGCTTCGCGGCCATTGGAAACGACATGGACTTGATTGAGTATCTTCGCCACCTTGAAGGTCTCCAGCGTTAGAAGAATGTCCCCTGGGTTATCTTCGACCAATAGTATCTCGATTGGTCTTTCTGATGCCAAGCGATCATCTCCTCCCCAAAGTAAATCGATCTGCCTGAATGAAATCTTCCAATGAGGCAAAATTCAATGTTGATACACGATACTTATTTCTTTGGAGAATAATCGCTGAAATCATGCGATGAAACTTGAGCAATGTGAGAAATCGGCCACCATTATTGACGTTCGTTAAGAAAGACTTGACTTCTGAAAGCGATTGAGCATGAATCGAGGACAATAATGATCTCGTTCGGTAATGCAGCCGTAAAAAAAAACTGGCGTTTGACCAGGGAATCATACTGCTGGAGTCTTCAATAATCTGCCGATCATGAAGCGGAACGACTGATGAATAACCATCGTCAAACATGCGCATAAGGCGACCTTCGTCCAGACATTGCACGAGTCCGGAGCAATTCAATATTGGAAAGGGTTAATAGAGAGCAACGGCGAGGCTTACTTCGGCGACCGAGCGAAGCGAAATGCTCGACAAGCGCTAGGATATCCTTGTAGCGATCGGGGTCGCATTCCTTGCGTAACGCCGCCAGGGGCTGTGCTTCGGGAAGATGATCCATCAATTCTCTGGATTATCACGACATGGAGGGAACCTAACATCCCCCATGACCCGGGCTCAGATGATCTCCAGCTCCTTGCCCACTTTCTCGAACGCCGTGATGGCGAAATCGAGGTCCTCCCTCCTCATGGCCGCGTTCATGATGGTGCGGATCCGCGCCTTGTCCTTGGCCACCATCGGGAAGACTATGGGTAAGGCGAACACCCCCTCCCCATACAGCCTGTCGCTCAGCTTCTTGGCCACGCTGCTCTCTCGCACCATGACCGGGATGATGGGCGTTTCGCTGTGCCCGGTATCGAACCCCAGGTCGCGCATGGCCTTCTTGAAGTGGACGGTGTTGTCCCATAGGCTCTTGACGTGCTGCGGCTCGCTCTCCAGCACATCCACCGCCGCGATGCAGGCCCCGGCCACCCCGGGGGGATGAGATCCGCTCAACAGCCAGGTGCGCGACTTATTGTAGGCGAAATTCACCAGGTCCCTAGACCCAGAAACATGCCCGCCCACAACCCCGAAGGCCTTGGAGAAGGTCCCCATCTCCACATGCACCTTGCTTCTATCCAGATGGAAATGGTCCACGATTCCCCGGCCGCCCTCGCCGAGCACCCCCTCGCCATGCGCATCATCGACGTAGAGCATGGCGCCATGCTCGCTGGCCAGTTTGGCTATCTCGGTCAATGGGGCTATGTCCCCGTCCATGGAGAACACGCCATCGGTGATCACCAATATCCTGCGCGGCGAAGGCGTCCGCCTCTCCGCCTCATCCAGCACCCTCGCGAGATCTGCGGTATCGCTGTGCTTGTAGACCGCCCTTTCTGCGTTCGAAAGCCTCACCCCATCGATGATGCTGCCGTGATTGAGCTCATCGCTCACGATCAGATCCCCCTTGCCCGCCAGCTGTGGGATCAATCCCGCATTGGCCGCGAAACCGGTCTGGTACACCAATGAGGCCTCCGCACCCTTGAACCGCGCCAATCGCCTCTCGAGCTCCGTGTGCAGGTCCATGGTCCCGGCGATCGGCCGGACCGAACCGGAGCCGGCCCCATGACTGCGGATGGCCTCGATGGCCGCTTCTTTCAATCGGGGATGATTGCTCAGGCCAAGGTAATTGTTCGAACAGAGCATCAGCACTTTCTTGCCATCGACCTTGCACCAAGGGGTGCTTGGACCTTGCAGGACCTTGATCCTCCAGTCCAAATCGTTCCTCACCAGCTCCTGATACTCATCTCTTAGGAATGAAACCGGGTCCCGATCCATGCGCTCACCGAAGATGGTATGCGCATCAAGGGAGGATAAATCATTTCCTCCCATGGACCGACGATTGGCGGCTGGCCAGAGCATCGTCATCCCCCGCGTTCAGGGCCTGCCAGGCTCACTTCGATCTCAGGGACAGCTTCTCCAGCATGTCCTTCGTCATCGCCGCCAGATCGTAAGACGGCTCCCAACCCCAATCGAGGCGCGCCATGCTGTCATCCAGGGACATGGGCCAGGAGTCCGCTATCTTCTGCCTCGCATCCGGCACATAGTCGACCCTCAGCTCGGGAATGTGCTTCCTTATCTCCCCGACCAGCTCACCTACCGTGAAGCTCATGGCCGTCACGTTGTAGCCGTCGTGCCGCTTGACCTGCGACGCTGGCGCTTCCATGATGTCGACCGCCGCCTTCAGGCAATCAGGCATGTACATCATGGGCAGCATGGTGTCCTCGCGCAGGAAACAGGCGTACCTCCTCTTCGAGATCGCCTCATAGAAGATCTCCACCGCGTAGTCCGTGGTCCCTCCTCCAGGCGGCGTCTCGCTGCTGATAATGCCAGGATAGCGCAGGCTGCGCACGTCCAGACCGTAGCGCGGGGCATAGTAGCTGCAGAGCAGCTCCCCGGCCACCTTGGTCACCCCGTACATGGAGGTGGGCTGGAGGATGGTGTCCTGCGGGGTGTTCAGGCGCGGGGATGTGGGACCGAAGACGCCGATGGAGCTGGGCCAGAACATGCGCTTCACCGCGTTCTTGCGGCAGGCCTCAAGGACATTGAACAGGCTGTCCATATTGATGTTCCAGGCGGCTTGCGGGTCCTGCTCCCCGGTGGCGGACAGGACGGCGGCCAGGTGGTATATGATATCGATATCGTACTTCCTTATCGCCCTGGCAATCTGCTCCTTCTCGCCCAGATCGATCACCTCGAACGGACCAGCGCTCAGCATCTCCTCGGTCGGCTTACGCTTATGACCCACCGCCACGACATTTCTTCCACCGTACCTGTTGCGCAACAAGGGGACGAGCTCGGAACCTATCTGACCAGTGGCTCCGGTGACCAGCACCCTCGGCTTTGCTCCCTCCGACATTGAGACCACCTCTCGCTTGCAGAACAACATCCCATCTGAAACCTATTTAGCGCTTGGGGAGCCAAGATGATAGATCGCATCGTAAAGCCATTCGATCGAGGATTATGGTCATCGGAGATTCGGCATTTCGGCAATGATCCAATCATTAACGACTTCAAGAGCCGTTGACCGCTGGCAATTCTTCACACTTCAAAGAAATCAACCATGAACAATGGGATGATTGAAATATTCATAAGTGCAACTCTTTCTTGCGTTCGATACGGGGAGGCAGGTTGAGAACCGTAACTCCTCGTGAGTTATAACTAGGTGCTGACCCCGACCGGCACCGGGATCCTCAGCTTCTGCAGCGCCACCCTGGCCTTCTTCGGGACCTCGGTCAGCATCCAGCGCCCGCCGGTGCTGACCGCCCTGACCCGGCCCAGCTCGGCCAGGATATCGTCCACCGACTGGCGGGCCAGCAGGCCCGCCTCTCGGGCCCGGTTCAGCAGCTGCACCCGCAGCAGCAGCGCCACGAAGAAGATGAACAGCAGCCCTCGGAGCGAGACGGTCTTCTGGATGCGCAGGGGCAGGAGGTCCAGCTCGTTCTTGAGCTGGTCGAACTGATCCTCCACCTCCTCCCTCTGGCGATAGAGGGACAGCACGCTGTCCCACTCGGCCTCCGCCCGGGACGACAGCAGGATCATCTTGCCGAAGCGGTTCTCCGCCTGCGCGATGGCGTTCTGCCTCCGCTTCAGGTGCAGGACCTGGTCCTGCACCGTGCATTCGAAGTAGTTGGCATATCCTCTAGCTGCGTCCTGGAAATGCTGCATCGGGTTGCCCCGCACGAACTTGGCGCCTTCCAGCACCTGCTCGGTGTCGAGCAGGTGACGGTAGAAGGACTGATGCTCTTCGAATTCCTTCTTCTTGCTGAAGAAGACGAAGCCCTTCAGCTTCACGCCAGCGATCTCCAGG
>Ga0315279_10004323_pt1 | contig 19120 bp, 17 predicted proteins | sample YL17G06_20_MG_FD_203694 | JGI IMG/M metagenome (GOLD analysis project Ga0315279, IMG submission 203694) | Sediment microbial communities from Yellowstone Lake, YNP, Wyoming, USA - YL17G06_20 | ecosystem: Environmental > Aquatic > Freshwater > Lake > Sediment | place: USA: Wyoming | collected... | reverse complement strand
CGCGAAAGATTCTGGCGAAACCATTTTTTGCTGTTCAGTAAACTGATATGAACGGCTGTGGAGCAAATATGAGAAATAATTGCATACAAGGAATCACTTGACAAGGCACGTGCTTTCAGAGATGACACAAACCTGATTTCTTCGTCATTGCGAGGCCTGCAAAGCAGGCCGTGGCAATCTCAACGCCGCCAAGCGTACCCGCAGGCGGGAATCCAGGTTGTATTTAGTCTGCCGTTTTACGGCAGGTCGGGTCACGAGCCACGAGTGGCGAATTATGCTTGACTTTTGCTATTCTTTAGGGTATTGTATCTTTTCAAAATAGAAGGGAGTTTATGCGCAACCGGGGGCCCATAAGAAGAAATATAATATAGCGTGTATCATGAACCTTAAATGCTTCTTTGGCTTGTTCGTTAGAATCATCATCTCTGTTATTTTCGCAGGTATTTTTTATACCGGCTGGATGGCCATTGCCATTCCAGTACTTAAATCAGGCCCCTCGTTTGCAAAAGCTCTCTGTTGGTTGTCGGCCCCTGTAGTGACCGCCTCCGGCTTTGCCGCCGGTATTGCGATATTTGAACTGCTGCCTGGCACGAGAAAAAGCAAACCCCGCGATATTATTCTATGGCCGTTGGCCAGTTGTTCAATCGGTGCCGCCGTTGTTTTCTTCTTCGGCCCAATGCTGATTGTCTTTGCGATGTTCGCCCTCGGCACAGCAGGCATCCTGACAAAAGAAATTGTCAGCATAAAAAGGCAGTTTAGATAACTTTCCCCGTGCAGTCAAAAGATAAAAGACAGGACGGAGAATATCGAGGGACGAGCCGCGAACCACGAATCACAAACCACGAGCCACGAGTTATGAATTTGTTTGGCTGGAATTGCGAGGGGGTTCCAAAAATATTTCCTTGTGTCTTACGACGATTGAACGACAGGCAAGCTTTAAAGCCTGCCTGAGACTGTTGTATAGCTGTTTTTGCTCATTGAACGGAAAGTGTTGAGGTTTGTAGCACTGTATTCGGCCATATACGTGGTAGTTTTTATTCCCGACACCTATTTTGAAAGAGGTCACATTACTTTGTGTCCTGGGCGCTAAGTGCGTGTGAACACAAGAGTTATATCCTGCTTTATGGATCCGCCCAGTTACGTATGTTCTTTCAATTAACATAAGACACAAGGAAATATTTAAGAATCGGGCAAAAATTATCATTGTGTGATGGTAGTTGGGTCGATATTATAAAATGGGGGTCAAAATGATTAGAAGACGGTTCTGTGCAGAAAAGTCGCAGAAATTTGCGTGAGATTATGAGGAAAAACAAATGTTAGTAGAATTTAGCGTCAAAAACTTCCGCTCTTTTAGAGATGAGCAGACGCTGAGTCTTGTGGCTGGCCGAGATAAGACGCTCAGTAGAAACTGCTTTAGCGAAGGACGATTAAGGATATTGCGGGTAGTAGCTGTCTATGGAGCCAATGCGTCCGGAAAGAGCAACCTTATAAAAGCAGCGGGGAGTATGCAAAGACTGATACTGGATTCAGCGGGGTACGAACCGGGCCGTAAATTGGGGATAACGCCATTCCTGATAGATGCTGGGTCGCGGGGAGAACCAAGCACGTTTGAAGTAACCTTTTACGAGGAAGGCGTGCGTTACCAGTATGGTTTTAGCGTGAGCAATGAGCGTATTGAAGAGGAATGGCTTGTTGCTTATCCCAAGGGTGTTGGGCAGAAGTGGTACGAGAGAGTATTCAACGGGAAAAAATCAAGGTACGACTGGAAGTATAGTTCGTTTTTGAAGGGAGAGAAAGAGAAACTGGCGGAGAAGACACGGGAAAACGCTCTGTTTCTTTCCGTAGGCGCTCAGTGGAATAATAAACAGTTGGGCGTTGTTTACGAGTGGTTTAGGCGTAAATTGCGAGTGATAGATTCAAGGCACGACTTAAGGCCGGTTACAGCAAGAATGCTTTTGCTTGGCGAAAAGGAAAAAGGTGCGAGAAAAGACCCATCCCAGCTATTTGCAAACATCATGAAAGCGGCGGATTTGGGGATCAGCGATATTGTGGTGAAGAGGAAAAAAGTGGACATAGACACTCTACGCTTCCCTGATGGTATGCCGAGCGACGTTCGCTCAAAGATTATCATGGAGATTGAGGACAGAAAAGGATTCGACGTTAACATGATCCATAAGAACATTGTGACCGGGGACAATGTTCCTATACCGCTGGAAGATGAGTCGGATGGAACACAAGAGTTCTTCAAATTAATAGGCCCGTGGATGCAGGCACGCGTGTTCGGTATGACGGTTTTCGTTGATGAAATAGAAGCAAGTTTGCACCCACTGCTTACAGGTGAATTAGTGAGAGCCTTTCAAGATTATTTTGTTGAGGTCGGCAAGGGGCAATCGCAAGCGCAATTGGTGTTTGCCACGCACGATACGACTCTCTTGGATCCGGAGTTGCTCAGGCGAGACCAGATATGGTTTACTGAAAAAGATAAGGACGGGGGGACACGTTTGTGTCCGTTGTCGGATTATAGGCCAAGAAAAGGAGAGGCGATACAGAAGGGATATTTATCGGGTCGGTATGGAGGGGTGCCGATTTTGGAGAGGTTTCATCTTGAATGAGTCGTAAAGCGAGATCAAGAAACTCACTGAGGCGGCGAAGACCGTTCATCAAGCCGCGTGAATGTGTGCTGATTGTTTGCGAGGGCGCAAAGACTGAGCCACAATATTTCAAGGCCCTTAGAGGTGAACTGCGATTGCATACTGTGGAGGTGGCTATAGAAGGGGAAGAATGTGGAAGTTCACCTATAAGTGTTGTGGACTATGCCATCTCCTTAAAGAAAGAAAGGGCGATAGCGGCTCGCCGAAGTCCAACGCTGGTGGGCTACGATGCAGTTTGGTGCGTGATTGATGTTGAGGCACCCAAACAACATATTTCACTTGTGGCTGCAATTGATAAAGCCAGAGCGCACAAGGTGAAAGTTGCATTAAGTAACCCGATGTTTGAATATTGGTATCTCTTGCATTTTGAGAAAACCAGCGCTCTTATGCAATATAACTATCAAGTGATAAGAAAATTGAAAAAGCACTATCCACAATATAAGAAGAACGACCCCAGCTTCTTTGAGGTTGTTTACCCGCGAATATCGACAGCAATTAAGAATAGTAAAGAAGTGCTGAAGGAAAAACACTGTGGCGATGACTTGAGAGATTGTAACCCATCGACACATATACACTTGATTGTTGAGCATCTGCAGGGCATTTCTAAACGGCCAGTGTGTGGAGTGACTCTAACGAAGATGTTATGAGTTGAGGATTGGGAGTGCTATGTGTCTTTGGCCTCGCGAGAGCAGTTCTTGCTGTTTTGGTCACTCGGATTTGATAACTGTAGCCGACTCGTATTTCGTCGTTCGTATGTCGTATATCGTTTAGAACATTTTAACATTAGGTTTTTGAATTTGTTTAGGATTTAGGGTTTAGGATTTATTATGTCGTATATTGTTTGCGTCAATCCGTGTCCGAAAGTTTTCGCCCCGCGACTTGAAATTCTGTTTTGCCTGTTCTTCTTCTTGTTTCGGCCAGCCCCGGCAAGTTTATCCACTACTCCATCTGGCGGACTTGCCTGCCCCTGCAAGCAGTTAGCAGGGGTCCGCCGACTTGTCCGGCGTAGCGCAAGCGAAGTCGGAAGCCCTGGCGAAGGCGGAAGCATCTACTCACCACTCACCACTCACCATTCACTAACCACGAGTCACGGGTTATCCGAGAAAGTCGCTGATACCTTTCGCAATCGCTTCCGCAAGGCGGTCCTGGAAAGAGCTGTCCTTCAAAAGTGCCGCCTCCTGGTAATTTGACAGATACCCCAATTCCACTAAAACCGCCGGCCCTTCAGTGTAAATCAGGACCTTGTAATCTGCCTCCCGCACCCCCGTGTTGTCGAGTCCCGTCTTTGCCATTGCTCGCGCGATTGCCTCCGCCGCCTGGCGGGAGGACCGCGATGCCGACCTTGCCTCATATATCGTAAAACCTCTCGCCGAGCTTCTTTCCGTCGAGTTGGAATGAATACTTACAAATAGTTTCGCATTGTTTCTGTTGGCTATCGCCGCTCGCTCTTCGAGCTCTATAAACTCGTCGCCTTCCCGCGTCATTATCACTCTTAGCCCTCTTTGTCTAAGCAGTGAGGCCGTTTTCCTGGCAACCGACAGGTTGACTGTTTTCTCATAGTAGCCGGTGCAGCTTGTAGCACCGGGGTCGTCGCCACCGTGCCCGGCGTCAATAACAACGCAGCCGGTTAATTTCGCCGGATATTCTGTTCTTGGCGTCGGCCGCACAGCTCCTCCCATCGCCGCACTTATCCGGCCTACAAGCGATTCTAAAACATAAACGCTGCCGCCCACCCTTTCGGTTCTGCCGGTTTCGCCGATGGCTCTGGTATTTACATAAACCTGCCCCCCCGAGTAGGTAAAAATCAGCACAGTATTAGATGGATTTTTAAGTGTAACGTGAGTGTTGGCAATATCTGTTACCTTCAGACCGAGCCGTTCAGCAAGTTGATGGACGCTGATGGTCTTTTCAGGTGTAACTAACAAGCCTTCTCCTGGGGTAGTTACCTGTGGCTGTTGACAGCCCGCAATTGCAAAGCTGGCCAGCACTGGCAAGATTATTGATTTGAATCGCATATATTTAATAGAACTTTATCGGTTAATTGCTGCCTTTTACATTAACATCGCATAACAAAACGTCCCGATTATCACCTGTCTTGGGTTACACACACGCCGGACACAGACCTTCAAGCCGAACCTCCTGATGGCGAATGATAAAACCCTTGTATGGACTTTTTGCCATAGGCAGAGACATCTCCGTCAGACAGTGCGTGACGCCGCAGCTTGTGCAGGTAAAGTGGGGATGGCATTGGCTTTCACTGCACTTGTGGGCCAGCTCAAAATGCCACGCCCTCTCTTCCATAAAAGCCCTGTGGACCACCCCGACCTTGAATAGACTCTCCAGTGTGCGGTAAATGGTGACTTTATCCAGCCGCCTTTTTCCTAATCGCTGTGCAATCTGTTCTTGCGTCAATGGCCTTCCTGTCTTAATTAGCACCTTTAGTATTGCCACTCTGCAATCGGTGCAGTAAAGCCTTGCCGTCTTCAACAGTTTGCGCGCCCTTGAGTCTAAATTTGCTTTCATTGTTCCACCATAAAAGTTTAATCGTGAACGTGCGGCGAAACTGCTTGGGCTTTGACAAATAACATCGGAAAGACTATATCACTGAAACAGCACGGCAGCCACACCGCTATAAAAAGGACTATAAGCATTCCGGTGGCATTCAGGATGGTTATTTCGCTGTGCGTGTTCATCATAATATGGGCCGCCGATGCCCACGTGCTTATCAGTATATGCCCTGCGTGTGGAAATTTTGTGCGTGGCAAAAAATATGCTATTAGTATCCCCAGTATCGCCGCAGGGTTCACGATATACCATTCCTCGATGAAGCCGATATGAATTTTCGGCTCATAATGCTGTGCTGGTTCTGCCGTAACTTTATTTGTATGCAACCCGCCGTGCGCCTGTGCCTCGGTTGGTATTGCCACGCCGAGGATGCTTTCGCCGAAGAAAGGTATAATCGAATCGCTCAGAGTGGCGGTACCGATAGAACCCAGATAGCCGACAAGCAGCACTATGATAAAGCCCTTTGTTTTTTCGTGCAGCCGAAATAGCGATGCGGTTACTATTGCTGAGAGAACTACGTGAGTTGGGTGAAATACATAGAACAGATGATAAGTTGTCTGCTCTGAAAGGCCTCTAAAAAGCAGCATCATTGCAATGCCCGTCAATGCCCCGGATAATGTAAACGGAGCGTGGGCCTTGAGTTCTACCAGAATGTTCGCAAGCCGACTTTTCATTTTTCCTTCGGTCGCCGTTTAGCAGCTAATAGTGCAAACATACTTATCAAATTTGCAACTAAGTTGCAAATCTTTTTATGACCTCTAACAAAAAAAATGCTACAAAATGTCATTGCGAACCCGCCGTGCTCTTGGCGTGGTAATCTAAACTAAATAATCAATTATCAATAATCGATTCCAACAGGGTTTTGCACCTCTGATTATCTTGTATCAAAAAGCGTTGCAGTTTTTCGCCCCTGCGGGTAAATTAGTGCTTCCCTTTGTCCCCCCAAAGGCGGGTCGGCAGGGGAAAAAGTAGCTTATAGCACCTGTGGAGAAAATAACTAAAACGCAATGAAAATCCTGAAAACAATATCAGACCTCAGCCGGATAAAAAAAGGCTGCGTCCTGACCATTGGCAATTTTGATGGCCTCCATCTTGGCCATCAGGCAATTCTTACGACCGCTAAAAAGGCCGCTTCGCAAAAGAAGACCGAATTGGTGGTTATGACCTTCGACCCGCATCCGCTCGTTATCTTGCACTCTCAAGAGACCCCCGGCATTCTAACGCCGCTGCCGTTGAAAAAGCTCCTTCTCGCCGAGTTTGGACCCGATTACCTTTTCGTAGTTAAGACCACTCGCCGGCTTCTTAGCCTTCCGCCTCCCGATTTTGTCCGGCAATTCCTGGTTAAGCATATCCGGCCCAGCGTGGTGGTCGAGGGCGAAAGCTTCAACTTCGGCCTTGACCGAGCCGGCAGTGTTCATACATTGCAAAAGTTAGGGATGAGTTGTGGCTTTGATGTGGTTATGGTCAAAGTAAAAGAGGTTAAGCTTTCAACCGGCCAAACGGTGAAAGTCTCGAGCACGATAATTCGTGACCTGCTCGCAGACGGCAGGGTGGCTGATGCCGCTGTTGCGTTAGGCAGCCCTTATCGGCTTGTTGAAAGAGTTGTTTCTGGCCGCGGCAGGGGAAAGAAGCTCGGCTTTCCAACAGCCAATATGAAACCGCCCCGGCAGCTTGTCCCCGCCGAGGGCGTCTATGCCGGCTTTGTCGAAGTCGCAGATACTCGCCGGCAGCTTCTCTTGGCCGGCCGGAAAATCCCCGCCGCCTTTAGCATCGGCAGGGGGCTTATGTTCGCAGATGACGTCTCCTTGTTAGTAGAGGCACATTTTCTGACGGAGAATGTCGGGCAGCTTTATGGTAAATGGCTCGCTATGGATTTTGTCCAGCGAATCCGCAGCCAGAAAAAATTCAAGACAGCCAAAGACCTTTCTGCCCAAATCGCTAAAGACTGCAAGAGGGTAAAAAGAATTTTAGACGTCTGCGGCGGTCTTGCTGCAATGTATGGTGCCCTGGCCGCAGGGTGCGGAGAGTTACACTAATCTGTCAAAAGTATAGTCGAGGTGATATGCAATGTTTGGTTATGAGTTAGCTGTTATTATCCTTATGTTGGCCCTTAACGCCGTGTTCGCCGCCTACGAAATGGGGCTTGCCTCCATATCCCGTGCGAGAATAGCAGTCCTGATGAATGAGAAAAAGAAAGGGGCCACTGAAGCGGCCTTTATGAAAGACAGGATGGAGGCCAGCTTGGCTATAGTCCAGCTCGGCATTACCCTTGTCGGAGCTATCGCCGCCGCGACCGGCGGAGCCGGCGTGCAGGAAACATTCGCTCCATACCTCCAGGACAATTGGCATATCTCCAAAATTCTTTCCGAAGTATTGTCGCTGGTGTTTCTAATCATACCTTTGATACTTGCTATCATAGTTTTCGCAGAGCTTGTGCCTAAAATGATAGCCCTGAATAACAAGGAATGGGTAGTGCTGAAATTATCGCCGATTATGAAACTGCTTTCGAAAATCGCTTACCCTGTTGTCTCGGTAATCGAGGTTGTGGTCAAGAAAGTGGTAAGTGCGGTAACAAAACTGAGTCCTGATAAGCTCGGCGGCGGAGGCCAGTGGCTGCATGAGCTAAAGGCCGCTGTCTCACTTGCCAGGGCTTCAAAGCTTATGGGTGAGAGGGAAGAGAAAATAGTCTTGTCCGCTGCGCATTTGTCCACCCATCTGGTTCGTGACATCATACTGCCGGCGCAGGATATATCTATGATATTTGTCGGAAGCAGTCTCGCCGACGCGCTTGTTAAAGCGCATCTCGATATGCACACGCGATTTCCCGTCTGCGTGAAGGAAGATGACCCTCAAACCATAGCCGGATACGTGAATTTCAAAGATATTGTGGCGGCACTGAGGATAAATCCTTCCGACCCGACAATCAGAGGAATATCAAGACCCGTAAAAAAGGTAAGGGAAGATATGCCTTTATCCAACCTTCTTGAGACAATGATACAGGAAAAAACCCATATTGTGATTGTTGTGTCGGTGCAGGGAACGGTCCTCGGAATGGTAACGCTGGAAGATATTATCGAAGAGCTTGTCGGCGAGATTGAGGATGAGTTTGACCGGCTGCCTACGCATATTCATCCCTGCGGCTCATCCTGCTGGATTATGGGCGGCGGCGTCCCTATGAGTGCGGTCGCTTCAACTGTAGGTCTTGAGTGGCCTGGTAAATCCGCCATGCTTCTGGCGGATAAATCCGGCAGCGGCCGTGTCCCTACCCTCGCTGAATGGTGTGTGCAAAAAACCGGCTCTTTCCTCAAAGGCGGTGAAACCATCGAAAGTGATAACCTGCGGGTTGTGCCCCGTAAGTTTCGCAGAAAAAAACTGTTGGAAGCTACCGTGACCGTTATTGGGCGATAATTTGCCTTTTCAAAATCCTTGCAAACAAATAGGATATACCGTATCAATTTCTGTTGAAGATATTTCTGCTGAAAGAATAGAATCGGAACCGGAGCATTCAGCAAGGGCATAGCATTGTGAAAAAAAATAACTTTCAAAAAGCTGTTCGTTTGCTCAATAAATCGGCCAAATGTTTGATAACAACCCATACCAGGCCGGATGGTGATGCCTGCGGCTGCCTTGCCGCAATGTCCGATGTCCTGACCGCACTTGGCAAGAAGGTCAAGCCGCTCCTCCTTTCGCCGATTCCCGAATGGTATGGATTTCTCTTCACCGAAAAAGCCCCTGTCCTTGGCCGGGACATCACGCTCGACCAGTTGACAAAAGGCGAGTTCAGCGAATTTGACCTGATTATCATTATCGACACAAATAGTTTCAGCCAGTTGCCGCAATTCGACCAATATCTAAAGCAAACTGACAAGCCCGTCCTCGTAATCGACCATCATATAACTTCCGATGGCTTAGGTGATGTAGAGTTGGTCGATTCAACCGCTGCCGCTGCCGGCCTGATTGTTCTGGAGCTTCTAAAATACGCCGGCTGTTCCCTAACCGAAAGAATCGCGCAGGCGCTTTTTGTCGCTATCGCCACCGATACGGGGTGGTTTCAGTTTGCTAATACCGACAGCAGGGTCTATCGAGACTGTGCCGAGCTGATTGACGCCGGTGCAAAACCCGCGCAGCTCTACCACGACTTATACCAGAATTTTTCTCTCCCGCGATTTAAACTGATGGTTGCAATGCTCGGCACGCTCGAGCTTCAACTCAATGGACGTTTCGCAGCCCAGCACATATTACGGCGGGATTTTGAAAATACCGATGCCGCCGATGCGGACACTGAAAACCTGATTAACGAATGTCACCGGATAGGCACAGTTGCGGTTTCAGCTTTATTTATTGAGTTAAAAGACGGTCGAATCAGGTGCTCCCTGCGAAGCACCTGTCCTATTGATGTCAGCAAAATCGCCTCTAAATTCGGCGGGGGCGGCCACCCAGCCGCCGCCGGCACTTATCTGTCTGGACCTCTGGGAAACGCAAAACAGCTTATCCTGACTGAAGTGACCGAACAATTCAGACGCCTGGATGCCGGATGATTCCTAATCAGGCCGGCAGTATCGGGCACGTTCTCCGGTTTCGTTTGGATGAAAAACCTCTCTCACAATCCGCCGTCCCCGCTCGCTGTCCGCGGGCACCCATTTCGCACCTTCAACCTTGCGGACAAGCCTCCCTCGCCCCCATTGCTTGGCACTATCGGCTCTCGGCTCGGCAGATGCGGAGACACCCTTTTCTGCGTTGGGGTCAGCCGTCTCTAAAAAGCCGATAAAACGCTCTGCTTCGTTTGGCTCGTAACTGTAACTGAATACGTATGCCCTCACACCCGCCGGCTTGCCGTCCGGCAATGGGCCTGAAGGAGCTTTGATTGGCGGAATTTGGCCGCTTTTTGCCACAAAGAGATTACCCGTATTAAGGTCATAGAACCATTCCTTCTCGACCTTTTCGACTTTTACGGTCTTTTCAGGTATCGCCTGCCATATAACAATCACCAGCAATATCAATACTGACGCTGTGGTTATCCCGATGATTATTCTCGGATTTTGGTTGACCCATCTCCGTATTGCCAGCCGTTCCCACCACTCTTTAATTTCATAGCCGAAATACTGAAAATCAGGTAGCTTCAGAGACATTCAGCGTCCTCCAATACCTTGTGCCCGCTCTCATTTTAGCACCTTAATTACTCGTTCCAGGTCGATATTGTTATCCGATGCCTCATCCGGGCGTATTTCCCAGTCCGCCAGCTTAACCGTCCGTGCGTCTTTCCATCTCCAGTGCTCGCAGTGGAAATCTGCAAAAGACACGTTGCATCCGTCGCTGTGCCTTGCCGTTATATTGTGCTCATTTAAGCTGCGCCACCTTACCTCTATTGTGCTCACATCCACAGGCCAGAATCCGTCCGCTATCCATTGCAGCCGGCTGCTCGCATCGATAAAAACCATCTTTTCCGACGGTCTGAGAATCTCTCCCAAAGTCCGGTAAGCCGTTATGCCGTCTCGGTCGTATCCCCCCATAATATTGGATACCGAATAGCTCCGCAAAAGACCGCTGTTGTCGCTCTTGCATTTATATAACCCCTGCGTCCGCTGTGTATAGTTCCACAACGCCCCATTCTCGATAGCTGTTTCCGTCCCGCCAATATAGTTGGATGGCACTACTGGCCCATCAGCAACCCAGTAGTTACTCGCCGGCGTGTCATTCCAGTAGGTATCGGGTGAGCACAATCCGTCCTCATTGTCCGTAGCGTAAAAGTTCCACGCTAATGTCAGTTGCCTCATATTTGAAAGACATACCACACATTTGCCGGATTCCCTCGCTCTGCTTAATCCGGGAAGAAGAATGGACATCAGCATTGCCATAATGGATACCACCACAAGCAGCTCTATCAGTGTAAAACCATCTTGTCTGGCTTTCCGCCCTCTGCTTTGTTGCTTTTCGGACATCTTTCTACTCTTATTTTTCACCCAGAATAAAACCGGCTGGCAAACATACACAGGATATTGTAAAGTTATTCTGTCCCGAATCAACAACTTAAGATTACTTAAAGTGAGCAGTTTTTATTGTGTTTTTCAATAACTTACGACTTCACAAATCAGCCGGTTTCGGTTATGCTAAACATTCGGGCTGTAATGTTCCCCGTTTAACAAACAAAGAATTATAAAAGCTTTTGTGATTCTAATGGCTGCTCAAATGAGTTGCTCTGGGAAATATCGGTATGAGTAAGCTGATACGTTCAATTCTGGCAATTTTGGTGATAGGGGGGGTGGCAGGGTTTTTCTCGCTGCCGACGGGGGCGGTCGGTGCAGAGAATTATTTTGTCATTCAGGTCGTGGATAAGGCGACAGGTAGGGGCGTGCCTTTGGTCGAGCTGCGAACGGTAAATAGCATTCGCTACTTTACCGACAGTAACGGCATCGTTGCGTTTTATGAGCCGGGCCTGATGGACACAGACGTCTTTTTCTTTGTTGAAAGTCACGGCTATGAATTCACAAAGGACGGATTCGGATTCAATGGTATCCGGCTGAAAACAACGCCCGGAGCAAATGCAGTCATCAAAATTAATCGGCTCAATATTGCTGAGCGGCTTTACCGGGTCACAGGTCAGGGAATCTATCGTGATAGTGTGCTGGCTGGACGTCAGGTACCGTTAGCCGATCCAGTTCTTAACGGACAGGTCATAGGGCAGGATTCGGTGTTCACCTGTCTCTACCACGGTCGGTTGTTCTGGATGTGGGGTGACACGGGAAGGCCTTCGTATCCGCTCGGGAACTTCGCTATGTCCGGTGCTGTTTCGAATCTGCCGGAGCACGGAGGGCTCGACCCCACGGTTGGCGTCAATCTCGAATATTACGTTGGTCAGGATGGATTTAGCCGACCGCTCTGTCCTTTGAAAGAACCGGGACTGGTCTGGCTCGATGGATTGTTTGCTGTCAAAGATAACCACGGCCAGGAGCGTATGGTTGCTAAATATGCCCGGCTGAAAAGTATGACAGAAGTGCTCGAGCGTGGGCTGGTGGTTTTCAATGACCAGACGCAATCGTTCGAGCCGCTGGTGCGTTCCGGCGTGGACTTCCTCCCCTTTTCGGAATCTGGACACGCCTTCAGCATTAATGTAGATGGTCAGAAATACTACTATTTTACCGCCCCCTCTCCTGTGGCTGTTCGCATGCGAGTCAGAGTTGGGTGGAACGACGTTATCGACGCAAACCGTTATGAGGTGTTGACTGCCCTTGAACTTAAAAAATCCTCCGGCCGGCACGCACCACGGCTGGACCTGGGCAATTCACAAACACCTTATCGCTGGGTCAGATTTGGAGAATTGATAGGTGACAACGCCTCTGCAAAGACTGCTGTCATCGAGGCCTTGAAGCAAGAAGTGAAGGGTGTGCATCTTCACGATATCGAATCGGACAAGGAAATCTCTCCTCACGCCGGCACGGTTTATTTCAATGCCTGCCGGCAGCGATGGGTCGCAATCTTCGTGCAGCAGTTCGGCGAGAGTTCCTTCCTCGGCGAGATATGGTACGCCGAAGCCGACACACCCGTCGGTCCCTGGACTTATGCCAGAAAGATTGTCACTCACAACAAGTATTCCTTCTACAACCCCAGGCACCATCCGCTATTTGACCAGGATGGTGGCCGCATTATTTTTTTCGAGGGCACCTATACGTTCACATTTTCAGGCGCCGCCGAGAATGCTACGCCGCGTTACGACTACAATCAGATTATGTACCGATTAGATCTCGATGACCCGCGCCTGGCCCTGCCCGTAGCTGTCTATCAGGTAAACGATGGAAACAATGGAACATCCTATATGCTGCGCGAAGGTATCGAGAAAGCGGACAAATGGGACTCAGTCGAGGCAATTCCATTCTTTGCGATTCCGCCCAACAGGGTCTGTACAGGTCTTATGGCTGTATATGCAGTGCAGATTGCGATATCTGCCGGTAGTCCTGTTCGTTTGCAGACGGACCCGGCACCACAATCGGAGCCGGAACCCGTTTTCTACGCCATCTCCGCAGAAGATGATAGCTCTGCCGCTCGTTCGTCTGCCGTTGCTTTACTCTATGAATACCGTAGTGACACCACCGGCGAATTATTGTATTCCACCGACCCCGACCTAAAAAAACAGGGATGGAGCCGCTCCGCCAAACCTCTGTGCCGCGTGTGGCGCAATCCCATAAAGAGGGTAATTCTGGATAGAAAAGCAAAGCCGGCAGATTATAAGCGTTGATATTTCATCTTTATCGAGCAGAAAATGATTGCAGATTTTCTTAAAATTTCAGATTCTATAGTAAATTTCCGATTAAAATGAAGGTTGCTTCTTTTATATCACTGGCGTTCTTTTTTGTCTCTCTTTTGCTTTGTGCCGGCTGTGATTCGGTGCTGGTAGCTCCGAAATCTCCCCCTAAGAGCGATACCGGTCTGGATGTTTCTATCTATACCCCTTACACCCCGGCAAAACTCGACGTTCTGCCTTTGACCGAGCTTATCAGCTCCAGCGGTGCCACACGGACCTTGCAGATAAATCTTTACGTCAGTTTACTGGACTCGTTTGGTTCTCAGATAAAGTCGCCGGGGATATTTCGTTTTGAATTGTATGAGTATGTCCAGCGCTCGGCTGACCCCAAGGGCGCTCGGCTCGTTATCTGGCCGGATATCGATTTAACCGACCACGATAAAAATAACGAGCACTGGCGGGATTTTCTGAGGGCTTACCAGTTCAATTTGGATTTCGAGGCGGTGGGCAGCCAAACCTATGTGTTGCAGGTAACTTACCTCTGCCCGGCCGGCAAGCGTCTTTCGTCCAATGTAATTCTTAAACCCCAAAAATGAATCCTTATTTTTTGTGTATTATCGCAGGTTTCGGAGGCCAAAAACAGCCAAAAACGGCAATTCCGCCTAAATTTCCTTTTATTTGTAAGTTTTGCTTGACGATAAGGGCACAAATTTGGTATAAATAAACTTGACGAGCTTTATAGAATCTGGTTTTTTGTTGTGTGAAATTTAGATATTCGTTACGTAAAATTAGCTGACACATTGTGGTGTCGGTCATAGAACTGTTGTGAGGGTCCATTTTTGGAGGATGGATTCTGCGTTTTGACTAACATTCTAAACTAAGTTTACGAAAGGAGGGGAATAAAATCAAATCCATAAAAGTCGTCTTACCGTATCACGATGCGTGCATCTTTGCTTTTATCTGGGAAGTATCCGTTTTGTGTTTTGTTTTAGCAGCGTTCCGTTTTTAACGTTTTTTTGTATCTTAAAAGGAGGAATTTTATGTCCAAGAAAAAGTTAGTATCAATTTGTGTTTTAATGGGACTGATTGCGGCAGTCGCCGGCGTCGCAAAAGCCAACTGGTCGGAAACCTTTAACAACAACGCCTTCGACCTGACAACCTGGGACTGGGGCTGCTATCCGCAGTTGACCGGCACGTTCACACACACCATCACAGACAGACCAGATACCACCAACGACTACCTGACTCTTAGAGATACGCCTTCCGTTTCCGTCGGGGGCTCAGCGTTCGGTATGGGTATGGGCAACCCAGCCGATATCTTCACCGACGTCCGTTTCGGTGCTGTGGTCAATGTTATGGGTGATGCCTCTCACAATGTACACGTCCTCGGCGCAAGAACAAGCTACTTCGTCAGTCCTGGCCAGCCATACACTCCGTACCCAGGCCTGGTTTCCAGTGGCTACTGCCTCCTCATCAACTGGGCAAACGGCCCGGCAAACCTTTATATCGAAGTCCAGAAGTACGTCAATCTCCAGAACATGATGAAAATTGACTATGAGGTTGTGGTGCCAGGTCTTGCCCACAACAGAAGCTACTATGCCGAGCTGGATGTGGTTGGTTCCGACCCTGTGTATGTTACGGGTAGTCTCTACGAGTATAAAGGCGGTCCCCTCGTAGCAAAATTGCCCACGCTGATTGACACCAGCGCCAACGACCCATGGGAAGACACGGACGTACAAGACGCCCCCTTTACAAGTGGCGTAAGCGGCATTGGTGGAATGAACGAAAATCCTGCCCCGCCAGGCTATCGCACCACCTTTGATGATGTCTTCTCCATCTCCAACGGGCCGGCAGCAGTCAATCCAGGTCCCGCTGATGGTGCGACAGGTGTCTCGATAAATGCCGACCTGAGCTGGAAAGAGGCCGCTTTTGCCACTTCGCGTGACCTGTGGTTCGGCAAAGCGGGAGAGATGCAGAAAGTTGCACCGTCGCCTGCCGGCAAAACATACGACCCCGGCACTCTCGAATTTGGCCGGACCTATCAGTGGCAGGTTGACGAAATCGGCAGCGCCACCGTTACAGGCCATCTCTGGAGCTTTACCACAGCACCGTGCCTTGTCTTTGACGATTTTGAGTCCTATGCCGACGACGCAGCGATACGTGCAAAGTGGGTTGATAATATCGCCGGTGTTGATTACGTCTTCCTCGACACCGGAACTGTCCACAGTGGCAGCAAGGCAATGCGCCTCGAATACCAGAACCAGTATCCGCCATACTTCACCGAGGCCACACAGACTTTCGTTGCCGCCCAGGACTGGACCGCAAACGGTATTAAAGCGCTGTCTCTCTTCTTCCGCGGCAGAGCTGATAACGTCGAGCAGGTGATGTATGTGACGCTGGAAGATACTGCCACTAATTCTCATAAGGTAACGCACCCCTACACCTACGCCTGCCAATCGGAGTTATGGCGTGAGTGGACTATCGACCTCAAAAACTTTAGTGACGCCGGCGTAATTCTGTCCGCCATCAAGAAGGTTACTATCGGCCTTGGTAACGGCACCAATTCCGGGCAGGCGGCAGAAGACCGTGACACTGTTTACATTGACGATATACAGCTCTGCCCCTGCAGGTGCTTTAATAGCGAACAATTGGATTTGCGTGGCGACGCCAACGGCGATTGCGAGGTCAACTTCGAGGACCTTGCTGTTATGGCTAATGGCTGGCTTAATGACGGCTCGTCCGCAGCACCGTAATTGGTATTGGTGCGAGGACAGCTTAAGTTAGCCGGTGATTTCTCACGGGGCCTCTACCGACCGATTCGGTATAGGCCCCGTTTTTTTTGAAGCAATCTTAATTCTTCATTCGGCATTCGTCATTCTAAACTTGTCCGCCATTCGTGTGGCGGATTCGATATTCGACATTCGTTCTTACCGTCCCACCGTCAGACCGTTTGACCGTTTCTCGTATTCAGCCCCACATTCCTAAATTAGATTGACCGAAAAGACTCTATCTGCGATTATATCTGTCGGGTAATAATGATTATGATGGGCTTGCCGATTACCTCGCTTTGTTATTCTCGCGGACCGCTTTGTCATTTTCCGCGGAATCTTGGTTCCGGCTGCAAGACGGAGCGGGAATCCGGGTCGTCTTCGGCGGGTTTGACAGCGGGTATTGGTCTTGGCATTTTTCTATTACGGCTGGTTTTAACTGCATTTTGCCTGTTTTATAGGCCCTTTTCACCTGCCTACGGCAGGGCAAGCCCGCCTTCGGCAGGTCAAGCCCGCCTTCGGCGGGTCTAAATTAAGGAAATAAGGCGTGACGGAAGCCACCAATATCAATATTGACGATGCCCTGCTGGTTGAGCAGTGCCGCCTCGGCCGTTCTCCGGCAATGGAACGCCTTATACTGAAGTATCAGAATCGCATCTATAACGTCATACTAAAAATCTGTGCAAATCACGATGATGCAGCGGAACTTACCCAGGAAACCTTTGTCAAAGTAATAGAGAATATTGATAGATTCGAGTGCAGAAGCAGCTTTTATACCTGGCTTTTTCGAATAGCCGTTAATCTGACTTTGAATCACTGCCAGAAAAGTGTCCGGCTCCGGGCTAAATCGCTCGATGCACAGGACGATGAGCACAGCGAAGATGCCAGGAATCTATTGCAGGAATTTTTAAGCGATGATAGTTCGCCTGACCCGGCAGCGGTAGCTCAGAACAAAGAGCTATGCCGAATAGCTCTCAAGGCTTTGGCCGACCTCGATAATGACCACAGGGCCGTAATCGTCTTGCGGGACATCGAGGGTATGGATTATGCTCGGATTGCAAGAGTGCTCGGCATCGAGCTGGGCACCGTCAAAAGCAGATTAAGTAGGGCCAGAAGCAATCTAAGGCAGATTTTGGAGACTGTATGCAATGAAGATAAATCCAAAAATCGATGAATTGCTAAATAGCTTTATTGATGGCGAGCTTTCTCCCCGGCAGCAGACCGAGGTTCAACGCCTGATATCGCACGACCCACAAATTGGGCAGCGTCTGCGGCAGCTGCAAAAATGTAAAATGTTGGTGAGTTCTTTGCCTTTTGTCCAGGCTCCGCCTGGTATGCTGGAGAATATAAAAACTGCCCTCGAGAGAGAAGCATTGCCAATCGGGCCTGCCGCTGGGAGGTCGCCTTCCGAGCAGCGAGCAGGTCAGAGGCACCTGTTCGTTCGTAAAGTTTTGGCTGTCGCCGCAATGGTCGGCTTGGTAGCTGTTCTGGCCATAGTAATTTACTCTATCGTAGCCCCCCGGCTCACCCCCGAACCACACATTGTTGCTACTCGTAACCTGCCCACAGTGGTTGAGCCGGTTAAACCCGCGCTGCCCGCAATGACAGCAAAATTTAATGGCCGACTTGAGTTGAAAACGAGCGCATTCATCGAGGTGGACGCCTCCATCAATAGGGCAATTGCGGATAATGACCTTCTGGATTGCATCAGTCTGGCACGCGAGCCGGATGCAAGCGAATACGTCCTTGCTTGTAGCCGAAAAGGTCTAAGTTTGCTGTTGGCCGACTTGGAAAGTATATGGGCCAGGCTCGATTCGGCGACCCTGCTCGTTCAGACCAAAGAGTTTGGACGCCCCGTGGTTGTTAATGCAGTCGCCCCCCAGCAGATTCTCGAAATTGCCGGCCAGAATAGTCTTGAGAGGTCTATCGAGGTAGCAAAGGATTTCGCCGCCTTAAACAATATGGCAGAACTTTTGCCCGGCAAAGAGGTCTTGACTGCCATCAATGACAGAACCTCGGATTTGATAACCGGACCCAGAATACCAAAGCCCGTTTTGACCGGTTGGCCAAAAATGATTAAAGAATCAACTACCCAGACCACCTTTGCCCCGGCGAAGGTGAATCTGGCGATTACAGTTATAGTCGGCAAATAATGGCTCGCCCACTTTTTCACGGCGCGCAATTTCAACGAAATAATCAATAGTCGATAATCAATAATCAATTGGAAGAAATCGTCAATGCTCGACATGCAGAATTGCTGTCTGGTTGTTGTTGACGTCCAGGGCAAGCTCGCCTCTCTTGTGCACGGCAAGGACGATTTATTTAAGAACATCGAAATCCTCATCAAAGCCGCTAAAATCCTCAATATCCCAATCCTTTGGTGTCAGCAGTGTCCGGACGCTCTCGGCCCAACCATCCCACAGATAGCCCGGCTTCTAACCGGCACCGACCCAATAAATAAGGCAAGCTTCAGTTGCTGCGGCTGCGACCGGTTCAACGCCAGGTTAAACGAATTGACCCGAAGTCAGGTTTTGCTCTGCGGCATAGAAGCTCACGTCTGCATTTACCAGACCGCCGTTGATTTGCTGCGTAAGGGCTTCACTGTGGATGTCCTTGCCGATGCCGTCTCTTCGAGAACGCTGGAGAATAAACAAATCGCAATAAATAGATTGGCCGCCGCAGGGGCGAATATTAGCAGCACCGAGATGGCTTTATTTGAGCTTCTCAGAACCGCCGACCACCACCAATTCAAACAAATCGCCAAGCTGGTAAAATGAGGATGTCCCTATTGTCGTTGAAAATTGATTGAAAAATCATGCGGTCGGGGGTAACGGTTATGTTTTGGAAACACAAAATCGTTAACCCTTTTAGGAGACCGCATGATGGGAAAATATTATCAC
>Ga0315279_10004322_pt1 | contig 19124 bp, 11 predicted proteins | sample YL17G06_20_MG_FD_203694 | JGI IMG/M metagenome (GOLD analysis project Ga0315279, IMG submission 203694) | Sediment microbial communities from Yellowstone Lake, YNP, Wyoming, USA - YL17G06_20 | ecosystem: Environmental > Aquatic > Freshwater > Lake > Sediment | place: USA: Wyoming | collected... | reverse complement strand
CGGGATCCCCAGCATCGATACAGGGCGAGTTGGGGCGTAGGTGGAAGTCCTTGCCCGCAGCGTCGGCGAACAGCGGGTCTCCATTGATGTTGCCGACCCCCGGCCACAGAGGACCGCCGATGTCCGAGTAGGTGATGGTCCCGCCCCACCATGGCGGCTTATTGATGTCATAGATGTTGCCCCACACGATCGAGTTCCGCACTGTGGTGGAGTTGGCGGTCCAAGCGTCGAGACCGACCTTGCACCCAGTGATCGTGCAGTTGGTCACCTCGACACGGGCCGTGGTCCCGCACGTCACGCCGCAGTTGGAGGCGCCGCTAACGATGAGACGCCGCAGGGCGATGTCCTCACCGGCGTACACGTGGATGGCGCACTTCAAGCCGGTGAGCTGACTGAAGTCCAGCCCCTCGATGACCGCTCCGCTTTCGGGCGTCACACATAGGACGGTGCCGGCGCCCTGGAAGGTGTTGCCGTTGAACCGACCGTCGCTCGCCCAGTCTGTCGCTGTCAGGCAGGACAACAGGTAGATGGCGCTGCTCACGGTCGCCAACCGGTTGTTGGAGATTCGCGTGTTTGTCGCGTACTTGACCCAGATGCCAGTGCTTGACCCGGAGCAGTCATTGCCGTCAATAAGCGTGTCGACGCAGTGGTAGCCCGCGGCTGAGCCCTGGAGGCACATTCCATAGTTTGCTGTGTTCCTGCAATCGTTGCCGACCACGCGCGTTCCCGCCGCGCCTGCCAACCAGATGCCCTGGTCTCTGCAGTTGCTGCAGTCATTGTCCTCCAGGCTGTTGCCCCGGGCGGTCCCTGCCCCTCCCGTCAGGTAGACGCCCCCGCGCGCCAGTCCGCATCGCCGAACGGTATTGTCGTTGCTCGCCGTCATGTAGAGGCCCCAGGCCGCTTGCGGGTCCGGGAGATCAAACGTGCAGTCCTCGATGAGGTTGCCGCCTCCGCCTTGCACGTAGAGCGCGCACCTCTTAGGCTTGCCTTGGATGTTCCGCACGGTCATGTTCGAGCATGAGACCAAGGACAGTGTGCAACCTGTGTCGGCGAAGCGTGTGAAGTCCAGGTTCTCTAGCGTTGGGCCGGTCTCATAGCTCAGACCGAGAACGGTGCCTGCGCCTGTGAAGTCGTTGCCTCTGAGGTGGCCGTCACCCGCGAAGTTGGTCGTGGCCAGGCACGACCACAGGTTGATGGCGCAGTTCACGGTGGGCCCCAACCGGTTGTTGGAGATCGTCGTACCCGTCCCGTACTGGACCCAGACGCCAGTGCCCGACCCGGAGCAGTCATTGCCGTCAACAAGCGTGTCGACGCAAGGTCTATCGGGCTGCCACGAGTGTATCCAGATCCCGGTGTTGGTCGCTTTCGTGCAGTCGTTGCCTATCACGCGAGTGTCTTCCGCGCCTGCTAGCCAGATGCCGTAGGTGCAGTTGCTGCAGTCATTGCCCTCCAGGCTGTTGCCCTGGGCGCTCCCCGCCCCTCTGGTCACGTAGATGCCGCCGCGCGCCAGACCGCATCGCCGTACGGTGTTGTCGCTGCTCGCCGCCATGCACAGGCCGCCCCAGCCTGGCGGCTGAGCAAACTCGAACGTGCAGTCCTCGATGACGTTGCCGGCTCCGCCTTCCACGTAGACCCCGCCGCTCTTGGGCGTGGCGCGGATGTTGCGCACGGTCATGTCCGCGCATCGGACCAGGGAGAGTACCCTGCCTAGGTCGCTGAACCCTGTGAAGTCGAGGTCCTTTAGTGTTAAGCCCGTCTCATCGGACAGGCCGAGAGCGATGCCCGCCCCTGCGAAGTCGTTGCCGTTGAGGTTGCCATCGCCTGCGAAGTCGGTCGTCGCCAGGCACGACCACAGGTTGATCGCGCAGTTCACGGTCGGCCCCAACTGGTTGTTGGAGATCGTCGTACCCGTCCCGTACTGGACCCAGACGCCAGTGCCCGACCCGGAGCAGTCGTTGCCGTCTATCACGGTGTCGCCACACCCAGAACCGGCCCAGCGATCAAGCGCAATGCCGGCACCGGTGGGCCCTTGGCAGCCTCGGCAGAGGTTGCCTGACACAGTCGTGTGCGCGGCTCCGCAGAGCCCAATGCCGATGTTGCAGCCGCTGCAGTCGTTGCCCTCCAGGACGGTATCCTGAGCGTCGATGACTGCGATGCCTCCGACGCTGCCAGCCAGGACGGTGCACCCTCTGACCGTGTTCCCGCTGGTGCCCCATCCGATGCACATGCCGCCGTGGTCGCCGCCCTGGCGCAGGGTGATGGAGAACCGGCAGTTCTCGATCAGGTTGTTCCCGGCGCCGCCGACGTCCATGCCTCGTACCGCCGCTATCACGGTGAGGTTCTTGATGGTCACCCAGCTGCCCATGACCACGATGCCGCACTGCGCGTCCGGCGCGATGATGGTGTACCCATTGCCGTCGACGGTGATATTCGAGCCAACGATGCGGTACACATTCCCGGTGTAGTTCGCCTCGGTCAGGTCTAGGTTGCTGTCGAAGACGATCGACGTGCTGATGTCACTGCCGGCCGGCGGGGTCTGGGCGAACGCTGGCACAGTCGAACCCATAGCCGCGATCGCACAGCCCAAGACGACAACTACCGAGACACTTCCCCGTATCCTCTCCATCGTTCCCCATCTCCTAGGACTGCTCGTGACTTAGCGCACGACACATCGTGTCGCGCCCGTTGGAAGCGCGCACCACAGCGGCCCGCGCTTCCCTCGTTCGCGCTCCGCCCTCACTGGCCGCTGACGCGGCGTCAGAACACACTCGGCGACCAGGCCGGGTTGGTCCCCACGCCGAGGTCGGTCGTGACCCCGGCCGCGATGTCGAGAGTCTTGATGTGCCCGCCCTCCTGGAAGGCAAGTCGTGTGCCGTCAGGCGACCACGACGGCTGCTCCTCGGTGAGCGTCGGCGTGTTGGTCAGTTGCACGGGGCTCGCGCCGTCGACGACCATGCCGGTCGCGGTGTAGACCTCGACCGTGAACAGGTCGCCACCCCACGAGTAGGCGAGCTTGCTGAGGCCGTTGTCGTCGGCGCGACACCAGTCGGGCTGCCAGCCGGGGGTGAGAACCTGAATCCGGTAAGGATCCCCGTAGTAGATCGGCTCGGTCAGGAACGTGAACGGCTTGGCGAGGACGTAGATCGACCAAGTCGTGTCCGGCGGGGTCACGCTGCTGCTCTTGCCGGCCATCGCGAGGACCTGGCCATCGGGCGACCAGGTGGGCGAGTGGTAGCTCATGTCGGTCAGCCGCGGTAGCCCCGGTGGCTCAACGGGGTTGGGGTAGAGCAAGATCATGGAGTCGTCGGCATACGCGATCTCGGGGCTCCCGGCGTTGTGCCCCCAATCCGCCCATTCGGTCTTGTTGTTGTCGATCAGGGACGAGAGGAGTAGCTGCTGGTTGGTGCCGTCGTTGTTCATGGTGTACAGGTTGGTGCGCTGGCACGTGTAGCAGATCTTCTGTCCGTCGGGCGACCAGGTTGGACCGTAGGCGTAGTACGCCGAGGTCGTGAGCTGCTTCACGTCTGTGCCGTTGGTCCACATAGTGTGGATGGCCTGTGTCGTCGTCTTGCCCTTGACGGTCACTGATCTTGCGAACGCGATACGTTCGGGCGTCGGGACGACGGGCGGCGGCGGCGGCGGGGGCTTCCCCTCGACCGTCACGGCCGGGGTGTCGGAAGTCGGTCCCGAAGTGCTCTGATCCGGTGTCGGCCCGTTCGACACGACGACGTTGTTACCGAACCCGTCTTGCGATGGCGTTTGCAGGTTCTGCCCGCAGCCCCACAAAGCCACGACGCAGACGAGGCCTAACAGCAAGAGCAATGCGGGCGATACGTGGCGCATTCGCTTCACCTCTCTACTCCAAGTGGGCGCTGAGCACGCCCATGCCACCTGAGCGCGAGCCCCGGAGTCCGCAGAGGACCCACCGGGGCTCGGGCTCAGCCTCCTCGGCCTACCGTGCAGGCCCGGCGCCTCAGTTCCCCTGGAGTGAGGGGAACCAGTCGTCCGCACTGTTGCTGGAGACGTTGACGACGACGCCTGAGCCGTCCGCGTTGGCGACGTACACGTCCCAGTCCCCGTCGCGGTTGCTCAGCCAGGCCACTTTGCTGCCGTCCTCATTGAGCGAGGGGTCCCAGTCCTCGGCACTGTCTCTCGACACGTTGACGGCGTTCGAGCCGTTCACGTTGGCGACGTATACCTCCGGGTTCCCATCGATGATGCTCTCCCAGGCTACTTTGGTCCCGTCGGGGCTGAGAGAGGGCCCACCATCGCCTGAGTTGTCGTCTGTGACGTCACCCCCCACCTCGAGGGGGGTATCCGAGCCGTCCGTGTTGGCTACTAGGATCTTGCGCGAGCCCCAGAAGTCACTCACCCAGGCCACCTTGCTCCCGTCCGAGCTCAGGGACGGCTGGTTGCCCCCCACGGGGCTTCGCGAAACGTTCACCGGGACGCCTGTGCCATCCGTGTTCGCGACGTAGATATCCCACTCTCCGTCGCGATCGCTCACCCAGGCGACCTTGCTCCCGTCGGCGCTGATGGATGGGTAGTCATTCCACGAGTTGCTGTCGGCTGACACGTTGGTGAGGCCCGTGCCGTCCGTGTTCGCGACGTAGACCTGGCCGTGCCCCCCGGCGTACCCATCGCGCGTGCTGTACCAGGCCACCTTGCTCCCGTCCCCACTGATCGACACCCAGTCGCCCTGGGCACCGCCCATGGTGGCCGTCACGTTGGCAAGGCCGGAGCCGTCCGTGTTCGCGACCCAGATATCCCAGGCCCCGTCACGGTCGCTCAGCCAGGCGACCTTGCTTCTGTCCGCGCTGAGGCAGACCCACCACGATCCCGCGTTGTCGTTCGACACGTTGACGCGGTTCGTGCCGTCCGCGTTGGCGACGTAGACCTCGCCCGTCGGGCGCTCACTGTAGCCCAGCCAGGCGACATCGGGCAGTCGCGGCTCGGCGTCGGGACTGATGCGGAACTTCACAGGTAGCGTGCGCCCGTCGAGCAAGGCGAACGTGGTGTCATCCGCCAGGCTCTTCGCTTCCTTCATGGTGGCAAGAACCTGCACGTCCGCGAAGCCATACTGGGCCCCGTCGCACTTGCGTCTCACGAAGATGCGGTAGACGGCGCCATCCGTGAGCGGGTGCTTGTCGGTCTGGAAGTTAACGCTGCACTGCTTGTCGGTGGCGCTGACTTTGATGTGCTCACTGGCTGATCCCTCGGGCAATGTGTCAGTGAAGGTTGCCACCGCATCTCCACACGGCTGGCCGCTGTCGTCAAGAGGAACGACCTCCACTTCCAGACTCGATGCCAGACCGTCATCGAACTCGCCCGCAGGCCCCGGGGCAGGCGCCAACGGGGGCAGGAAGAAGAACCCCTTAACGCCACCGGTCGGCTCATGGGAGATCGCCCGCGCGGTTGCGGTCGGAACGTCAGCGCTGGCGCTCGGTAGTGCACTTGGAGCGGGCGTGCCGCTGCACCCCCATAGCGAAAGGACGCATGCGGACGCCAGGAAGAGTGCCAGTGGAAGAGCTGCTTGGCGCATTCGCTTCACCTCTCTACTCCATGTGGGCGCTGCGCACGCCCATGCCACCTGAGCGCGAGCCCCGGAGCCCGCGTAGGGCCCACCGGGGCTCGGGCTAGGCCCCCCAGATTCAGCGTTGCCGACGGAGGCGCACCAGCAAGCCCGCCAGCGGCGCCGCCGCGGTCAGGGCGAACGCGGGAAGGCCGGGGGCGGCATCGGTCCAGCCGTAGGCGCTGACCTTGCCATCATCCGGAGCCCAGACTTGGCCGACCTCGTAGCAGTAGAACTTCGGGCCTAGGTCGTGCCAGGAGGCGACGAACGAGAAGTTGTAGCCCGTCTCCAGGGGTTTCACGGCATTAACACTGTCGCCGCGCTTCGACGGATCCTTCACCCAGGAATCGGCACACGTGACGAGCTCTGGCACGATGTTCCGCGCGTCATACTCAGGGGGGCAGTCAGCGAAGTGATAGTTGAGCTTGCAGTACCACAAGGTGCCGCGGCCCTGAACCGCGAGCGGCGTTTGCCCGGTATCCTTCAACCAGTCCTCGGTGTAGACCGCGAAATGCCAGAGCGCCTGGCTGTCGGTGTTCACGAACGCGAACGTGTACCGCCAGTTGGGGCCCTCCGGTGTGACGGTCTGCTGAACGTCAAGTCGCGTGTCGTAGTACGACGACATGCTGGCCCACGACGTGCCGCACGTAAGCAGCACAGCGAGAGCGGCAAAGAGCAATGATCTGCGCACTGCATTCCCTCCCCAAACTCGACACTACCGTCTGCGCACACGGCAGGCGGCCACACCAACTGCCAACGCCGCGAAGTCCGGATCCCTGGGGGGCCCCATCCCTCTCTGCCGGCGCTGCCGTAGACAGACCCATCCGCCCGTGCCGTGAGGATGCGATGTGACCCGGGAAGAAGCATCGCAGGGCTCCCACACAATCGCTATTGCCCGCACCTCCTTCCAGCCTCTGTCTGCGTCCGTCTCTGCACAGCGGCAACGCTGCTATGGGATAGGTTGAGGACCTGATACCAGGGGCCGCGCCGTTGGGGAATGGATTTGACTTCCTGGGGTCAAACATTCGCGCTGGACGGCACCGGACAGATAGGCCGGGCCGGGGCACCACTCGGTGTGGGTGGGCAGTGGTGTGTGTTCTTGGAGCCATCCCGCCGAGGCCCGGCGTCCCTGTAGCGCGGCCGCTCCCCAGCAGCGCGGCATCTGTGGACGCCCGCCCGGAAGGGCTGTGCGCCGAGCGCGTGCCGTCGCGTTCGAGCACGGCCTCGGCGGCCCCCTCGACAGTCAGGGAGCTGGGCGGGCCTCCCGGTGTCGAACAGGCCCGGGCACTGGTGCGCCGCTGACGCGGCGCAGAGTGTCTTGCGGAAGTCCGTGATCTCCGTGTCCGTGAGCCGGCCACGCCGCATCACGCGAAGCAGCGCGTCGAGTTCGGCGCTCGTCCTGGCAGGCGGCCCCTCCTCCCAGTGCCTCACCGTCGCCGGGCCTACCTCGAGCTGTCCGCGCAGGGCCGAAGTGAGCGAGCGCGAGCTGAGCCCTACTGAACCTGGCCCACTCGCGCCGCCATACGCGGACGAACGTCCCCATCGCCAGGTCGGCGCGCACGCGCGTCACCCCCAGTGGACGCGGTCAAGCGCAGGATGCAGTCTGGCATTTCCTGCCCGCTGCGCACCCTCTACGGCGAGTCGTCAGCGTACCAGCCGGCGTGGGCGGTGCCGCCGTTGACAACGAGGAGGGTCTAGCGAGCTTCGGGACGAGTAGCCCGTGCGCTTCGCGTTCCGCCATCAGGCCTTCGTACGCGCGCCGCCGCTGGGCTCCGCCAACGGGGGAGGGAAGACCCGGCGGCCCCGCCTTCCGCTCTGCTCGTGGGCCTCCCGGAAGCGAGCCCTGGTGTGGGCGTACCAGTCCGTGCCGGCTCCGGCCGCCTCGAGGGCTTCCAGGCCCTGGGCGAACAGGCGCTCCCCGTCGTTCGCATCGCCGCGGGCATAGGCCAGCGCCCCTCGCGTAACCAGCGGGATGACCCGGCCGTCCAGGGTAGAGCCCGAGACGACATCCATGACCCGCACCGCCGCCTCGGCAGTCTCCCACTGGCCAGCCCCTATCGTGGCCCAGGCCAGGTGGACATGGGCCTCTATCCATCGCGAATGGTCGCCGTGCCGCTCGATCTCCGCTAGCATCGCGGCGATGCGGCGCCGGAAGGGGTCTAGCTCGACACCGGGTTCCTCACCCAGGCAGTGTAGGGCAGCGAAGAACCAGGTTGCTCCCACCACTGGGCTGTCGTGGTGGAACGCATCTTCCGCCCGGCGTAGCGCCTCACGTGCCCAGCGCGAGCCCTGCCCGCAGTGGTGCCGGTCGAACGCCTCTTCGGTGCGAATCCGCGCGACCGACATCTGGCAGGCTGTGTGCTCGAGGCCGTGGTGCCCGAAGGCCACGTCGGCCAGGTCGGCGCAGCGACCCCAGTAGGAGGCGATGCGCGGCGAGTGCAGACCCATCCACCAGGCGCGGCGCGACATGGCGAAGTAGAGCATCGTAAGCGCGCGGAGCTGCCGCAGCGCGTGGGCCTCATTGAGACACTCCCCGCGGACCTCCACGGTCTCGCGAAGGTCATCCATGGCGGCCAGGAGACGCACGATGCTGATGCTGCCGGGGGCGGCGAGATCCTCGGCCACGAGGCGCTCCACGCGCTCGTCGACATCGAGCCGATCGGAGAGGCTGCCCCGCTCGAACATCGCTGGGTACTGGCGATCGCACAGGGCCGCGAAGACCGAGCGCTTCACTTCGGCAAGATCACCGACCGAGAGGCCGTGCCGCCCCATCGTCGTCAGAAGCGCCTCGAGCTCCTCAGAGGTCTGCGGTGGCTGCCCCTCCTCCCAATGGCGAACCGTCGCAGCAGTGACGGTCCGGCACGGGCCGCCGGGCAGCGTGATGGCCCGCGCGAGCTGCTCGCGGCTCAGCCCCGCCAGCTCACGGCGCCACACGCGGATGAACGCACCCATCTCCAGGGAGGGCCTCACCGCTGTACTCCCCCCGCGGCAGCGCACGTGCCGCGGCTGCCGCTGGCGGACGCCCACCAGTGCCGTACGGTCGCGGGGCTGACCTCGGGTCTGCGCCCCGGAGCCGAAGTGAGCGACCGCGCCAGTTGCGCACGGCTGAGCCCAGCACATTCCCGGCGCCTCACGCTAAGGAACGTCCCCATCGTCAGGACGCTTCGCAAGTGCATCGCCACCTATGCGCCACAGTGGAGCGAGGGCTGCCACGCACGAGAAGCGTCAGTAGATTCGCCCTCCCGCGCGTGGCTCCTGCAGCGAGTCCCAACGCTGCGAGCGACGGAAGCGCTTCCGGTTGAGCAGCGGGCAAGGGCGAGCGGCCGCGAGGCGGCGATCGCCAAGCGCGCCGGCCATCCCGGTCCACCCAGCACGCCATGTGCGACCGAGACGCCCATAGCGCGCGAGCTGAGTCATCCGGGCTGCCCCGCGCAAACTGTGACTTGGGAATGTCAAAATGGTTGACGGCTCCAAGAGACCATCTATGCTCAGGATGCTCGGTGCCTCGCTCGTGCAGACTGCTGCGAGGTCGTCGGCGTCCAGAGAGGCAGTGGAGCCATGGAGCGCGCGCGCATTGCCTATAGCGGGCGTGTTGCGGGGCTAGGGTACCGCATCCTGACAGTGGCCCCGGACGGTTCGGACGTACGCCAGGTGACGCGAGGCCCCCACGGCGACGATGGTTGGCCGGCCTGGAGCCCCGACGGAGCAAGGCTGTGCTTCGCGGCGCGGCGGAACCACTACGCGACCCTCTATGTTGTGGCGTCCGACGGTACGGGAGAGGAGCGGCTAACGCCAACCGGAAGTGTCGATGATGAGTTCCCCGACTGGTCTCCGTGCGGCCGGCACGTCGCGTTCAGCCGAAGCAACGCAACCGGCGACAGGCTGTTCACCGTCAACGTCGAGTGCCGGGCCGAGCGGGCCCTCACGACGGGCCGCGCCATGGACTACGCCCCCTCATGGTCGCCTAACGGCGAGCTGATCGCCTTCCGCCGCTCCCTCGCGTGTCCCGCCGGGATCTACGTCATGCCGGCCGGAGGGGGTGAGCCGTGGTTCCTGATCCCGGGCAACGACCCTTCGTGGGAGCCCACAGGAGAGGCCATGGCGTATGCGCACGCTGGCGGGGTATGGGTGGCCCGGGTCGCCAGTGACGGCCGATCAACACAGGACAGGACACGACTGACAAGCGGCGGCGAGGCGGAGGATCGGCATCCTCGGTGGTCCCCCGACGGCGCACACCTGGTGTTCGAACGCGAGCTCTTGGGCTACGGGGACAGCTCTTGTACGCTGGTGGTTATGCGGGCCAACGACGGCGCCGAGACATGCCTCGGGGAGGGAAGGGCCCCGGACTGGTCACCCTTACTCGTGTGAGCGGCCGTCGCCCGGCGGAGTGCGACAAGGGGGTGCCAGGCATGGCCACTTCGTTCGACGCGCAAGACCTGCAGTCCACGCAAGCAGGGCCGGGAGCGAGTGGACTGCACCCCTTTTCCGGGACAGTAGGGGGCCCGGGCTGCTGGGTACCGGGTGGGGGCTTCGCCGCATATCGGTTATGTGGGTGATGGGTCCTGCGGCCCCGGAGCCCTCCCTTCGAGATGGCTATGTTCCTGCAGAGGGTGAACTGCGGCATCCCGACGAGCCCGGCACTTTCGCGTCGCTCAGGGACCTCGGTGTGGCGGTCGCCGCGTGAGCGAGTCGAGCATGACGCCGTCGTCGCCTCGCTACGCACCAGCATGGGGGACGAGGCTTTGACCGGGTCGTGGGCGGACGGCGAGGCCATGACGCTGGAAGAGGCCGTGGCCTATGCACTGGAGGAGGGACCCGATGCCTGACCTTCCGTGCGGTGTCGTGACCAGCATGACGCACCTCCACGAGACCAAGCCCCACCGTACCTCCCAAGACCCTCACCAAGTCTGAGCTCTCACCACCCGTAGGGGCGCCGGCCGTTGGCGGCGAAGCCGCCGCCCTATGACTTCCCGCCAGCGCGTCCGCATGGTTCTCAGCCACCAGGAAGCCGACCGCGTCCCCATCCAGGACTCGGTCTGGGCGCCTACGGTGGCCCGATGGCACCGCGAAGGCCTCCCAACCGACCAATCACCCGATGGCCACTTCGGCTACGAGTTCGCGCACCAGGGGCCGGACGTTTCCCTGCAGTTCCCCGAGGAGGTCATCGAGCGGCGCGACAACTGGAGCATCACGCGCAACTCCCTCGGCGTGGTCTCCCGTGCGTTCACCGACCACGAGTCCATCCCACAGATGCTCGAGTTCACCATCAACTCGCCCGAGCAGTGGGGGGAGCACAAGCACCGCCTGGCGTGGAACGACACCCGCGTGGACTGGGGCGCCGCTCTGGCGGCCAACCGGGCCCTCCGCCAGGAGGGCCGGTTCGTGTGCTACTTCGCCCACATCGGCTACGACTGGCTCCAGCGCATCATCGGTGCCGAAACGATGCTGGTCGCTATGGCGCACGACCGCGGGTGGGTCAGAGACATGATGGACACGCTGATGGATCTGGTATTGCGTGGCTTCCATGAGATGATCGCCCGCGGGTTCGAGTTCGACGGAGCTTTCGTCGCCAACGATATGGGGTACCGGAACGGCACTTTCTTCTCGCCCGCCGTGTTCCGCGAGTGCGAGTTCGCGCCCCAGAAGCGGATGTACGACACCTTCCGTGAGCACGACCTGCCCGTCATCCTCCACAGCTGCGGGAACGTGCGCGAGTTCGTGCCCCTCCTCATCGAGGCCGGACTCACGTGCCTCAACCCGCTGGAGAGCAAGGCGGGCATGGACGTCGTTGAGCTCAAGCGGCAGTTCGGCGACCAGCTCTGTTTCATGGGTGGCATCGACGTCCGCGCCATGGCCGATCCTGACCCCTCCGCCATCGAGCGGGAGATTGCCCGGAAGATCCCGGTGGCCAGAGTGGCGGGCGGCTACATCTACCACTCCGACCACTCAGTGCCCGACAACGTAGGGTTTGCCCGGTACTGCCGGGTCATGGAGCTCGTGCGGGAGCACGGGGCCTACGGCTAACGGGCATGCGGCAGAGCCCGGATAGGTCCCCGCAATTGGGGCTGTAGCAGTGCCGGCTCCGCCGAGCGAAGGTTGTGCGGAGAGGCCTGATAGGGCGGTACCATCCACCCGCGGGCGGATGGTGGGACGCTGATCGGCCTGGTTGGCCAAAGGGCCGTTTGGGGCTAGATTCGTCACAAGGGAGGGAACCGCATGGACCGCCGGGGATTCCTGACGACCGCGTGTGTTGGGGCTACTCTGTCGAGCATCAACGGGGTGGCAACGCACAGGAGGTGCGGACCAAACTGGACGCAGAGCGGGGTCGCCGGTTGTTGACCGTGAGGCCCTATGAACTGCTCTGTGTCGTCTGCTCGATCGGCGAAGAGGGCTCTGCACGCCCCGATGGGCCAGTCAACCGCATTAGGCAGGCCGTGCGAGAGCATCCGGACATGCCGATCACCATCGTGTGCAACGCTGGGGATGTCTACCTGTATCAGGACCCCGGCACCGAGGACGACACGCCCGAGGGCGCCGATTTCAACAGGAAGCGGGACCTGGATATCCTGCAGAGGATGAACTGGGCCCCGGGCATCACGCTCCCCGCGCGGGATGGCCTTTGGCGCATTGGTGAAGCACGTCCCCTCGGTGTCTGGGATATGCGGCTACGACATCGTCACGGCCGACGGGTGGAAGGGCTGCGCGAACGCCAAGAGGGGGTTCTACGAGAAGGGTCTTAAGAAGGGGATCAACGCCATCATTCCGCCGCGAGGCGAGGAGGAAATGGAGAGGGAGAAGCAGAGGTCCGTGAAGGCCTTGCTCGCGGCCGAGGAGGTCACCATCCGCCCCCATATCCTCCTCTGCGCGGTCTGTCAGTATGGCGGGGGCGTACGTCCCCCCTTCAAGCCCGACAATCTCCCTGACCTGCTGCAGTTGATCCTCACGGCGAAACCTGAGATCCGAATCACGATGGCACGGAGCGCGGACTGGATGATGTGCGCGCCATGTCCCGCGCGAGTACCTGAGTTGAACGCGTGTGTCAATGTGCTGGGCTCCGGCGGGCTGTCCAACGAGAAGCGGGACCTTGACATGCTCCAGGTGCTCGGGTTGCAGTTCGGGAGCAGCATGGGGGCGAGAGATCTTCTCCGGCTCATCTTCGAGAGGATCCCGACGACACAGGACATCTGCAAGCGAGAGGGCAGCGTGTCCCCCTCCGTCTGGTGGGATGGGTGCGGCGAGAGCAACATCACCAAGGGCAACGAGAACTACGAGAAAGGCAGAAGGGAACTGATGGCAGAGCTGGGGATAGCCTGACAGGCCTTCCTGCGAGAGGCGGGCGAAGTCGGAAGAACAGAGGAGTTGGGGACAGCCCGCCGATGAGCCACGGTCACGATCCACTCCCGTAGCTGCCCCCGCAGACCGTCCAAAGACGGCGCCCTCGGCCCACACAGGACGTTCTTCTTCGCACACCCCACCCCGGATTCGACTCTGCTCTTGGTCTGCGGGCGATAGGCTTGGCACAATCGAGGCACGAACCCGTAGTGCCCGGCGAAGTCCGAGAGAGTCGCGCAGAACAAGACTTCACCGCGCTCCGTCATGCTCGCACGAACCACCTTCACTCGGCCATAAGGGAATCTCCGCCGGAACCCTGGTAGTCGGAGAGCGAAGTGGGCTCAGGTAGGCGAGCAGAGCGGGCCCACCCGTCGCTGGCATAGGCCGCCGGGGGCGGTGTGGCGTTGGGGCTTGCTCTGGCTCTCTTGGGCGCGGCCTCTTCGCTGACTGGCGGAACCGGTAGCTGTCCCCGCCGATGTTGGCCGTCGTCGGGTGGGAGTTCCACTTGTCGTTGGCCGACCTTAGTGTCCGTCTCAGAGCCCCGGAGACAGGCAAGCAACACGTCCCGAACCGCGATGGGCCCCCGGGGACGCCGGTGCTCACAAGGACGAGAAGGCTGGCTTCCGCCTCCCGCACAGCTCTGCGTAGTTGCACCACTTGCACGCCCACAGGTCGGTGGCGCAACGGGGCGATGGCGCTGCGCTGGGCGGCGGCCCCGGACTGGAGGCCGAGAGGAGCTTCCGGAAGATCCTCGGCTACCGAGACCTCTGATGCTCAAGGCCGCCCTCAGTCGTCGCGAGGTCGCCGCCCAGGAGGACGTCGCGCGAACGACGAGCCGACCAGCCGACATCTCCACCTTCCACTACGGACGGGGCCACCTCCCACGTAGCGGGCGTCCGGCTTCAGCGTGGCCAACTGCCCCGGCATCGTCGCTCAGCGGGTGCGGTAGGCTCTGAGGGGCGTCGCGCGCGCACGCCAGGCCGCGTCGTCTGGTGCCGCATCCAGGGACTGCCCCGCCTCGACCACCCGGCCCAGCTCGGCGGCGAACAGCCGCATCTCGCGCTTCTGCGTCTCTGTCGCGAAGCCGTCGCACTGGTAGTCCTCCCACAGGATGCCGGGGATGCCGCCCTCCTCGTAGGTGACCGCCAGCCAGGGGTAGGCCGCCGTGAGGCAGTGCATCATGTAGCCCTTGCGTGGCTCCGGGAGGTTGTAGTGCACCTGGTAGTCTGTGCCGTACCGCGCGTTGACGGCGATGTCGCGCATGTTGTCGAACTGGGGGAAGTAGGCAGGCGTGATGCCCTGGGCGACCGCAGCATGGACGAAGCGGCGCAGCTCCGTCGGGGTGTAGGGGATCGTCGTGTAGTCCGAGTGGACACGGACGGTGCCGGCCTCGCCCAGCAGCTCGGCGATCGCGCCACACCGCCTCTGGCTGAGATAGGCGTGACGGACGTGGGGGTTCGGGTCGGCCGGATCGAGGCCGGCCACGAGCACGTTGGCGCCCTCGGTGCGCAGGGCGACGACCGCGCCGGGGATCGCCTCGCGCACCAAAGCGAGGGTGTCGGCGTAGTTGGCGAGCCGGAGCTCGGAGCGGAACACGTCGAGATCGGTGACGGCCGTGCTCCAGTCGTGGAAGGGGTTGGCCGGGTCCGTGTACTCCCAGAGGTGGCCGAACTGGTTGCGGACCTGATCGCGCTCGGGATCGATGGCCTCGAAGTCGGCGAAGGCCGTCCCCCAGGCCTGGTTGAGCGTCGCGATGTCTCCGTACTTGAGCCTCAGCCATTCGCGGAACACGGCCACGGTCTGGGGCCCCATCGGGTAGCGGATGTTGACGTCCTGCCGCATCCAGCCGCGCGTGTCTTCGACGCTGATGGGCACCTCGCCGCGGGCGTTCTCGTAGTAGAGGTCGCCCCACCGACGGAACTGGTAGAGCCAGAGAGCGGCGTTGGCGGCGGGGAGGGCGGGGTCGGCGTGGCTTACGCAGGCCCCTCCCAGGGCGAACTGGGTCAGGCCCGCCGGGCGTCCCGTCAGCCACTCGGCAATCGGGCCGCAGGTCGAGCGATCGAAGGGGTAGGTGCCCCAGCCCTCGACGCCCATGCCCTGGTCGCGAGCCACGTCGAGGACGTACTTCCACGCGTCGCCCTGGTAGTTCGAGGGCGTGCCGTGCATGTCGTTGTAGAGCCAGGGCATGCTCGTCGTGGCCACGACGTTGATCCCGCATTCGGCCATCTCGCGGAGGCGCTCGGCGATGTGCCGCCCGGGGTAGGGTCCGAGCTGGACGTTCGTCCGCATGTCGGCCATGGTCTGCGACTCGACCACGGGCACCACACGACCGTCTCGCCGGATCGTGAAGGCGGTGGCATCGTTGCGGCGGAGGCGCAGGCCGGCCAGACTGACTCGGAGCGGAGCGGCGGCGTCCGCCACGCGCGAAGGGCTGCCCTGGACCAGCCGCAGCACCACCTCGCGCGTCCATGGCGCCACCTGGAGATGGAGCCGGCCGCGCACCCGCCTCGCTCCATCAGCCGTAGGGCTGATGTGGCAGTCGAAGGCGGTCATGAACTCCTCGAAAGTGTGGATGAACCGCGTGAGCTTGTCCGGGGCCGGGCCGTCGGTGAGCACGGTCTCGCCGGGAAGGACGGGCGCCTGTCGGGCGCGCTCCTCGACGGTGAAGGGCATCTCCCAGACGAACCCCGTCGCGCCCTCCCAGATGTTACGGAAGGGGTCGGCATCGCCGTAGTGCCGGTAGATCAGCCGGAGCTGGAGGCGGTAGTCACCGGGCACGACCCCGAAGCCCTGGGGCGTGGGGGCGCCGGGAGGCTCGGCGAAGCCCGGCACCGACCCCGTGCAGTGCAGCCACAGGTCGTGGGACTCGCCGGGGTAGAGGTACTCGAGGTCGCGAACGTAGAGGTTGTAGGACTCGCCGGCCGGTTCGTATGCCCCGCTCGCACCACGGCGGAGGAGCCGAGGGTACAGGAGGCACCCACCCAGGCCCTCCGCATCGAGGATCGTGTTCCCGGTGTTCGTGATGCGGACCCGGTACCACACCAGGTCACCCGCCTCCACCACGCCCGACCGGGCCAACGGCCCGCAACGGAAGCCCGGGTAGCTGCCCGGCTTGTCGGAGAGGTCAGGCGTGATGCGCTGCTTGGGCCCCGGGTCCAGGTGCGCGGTGACCGAGCCGAGGTACTCGACCGCCAGGTCGATCCTCCCCGGGAGGGCCAGGTCGCACGCGGGCCGTCCGCGGCGGCGTCCCTCCTCCTCGAATGCCACGGCCTCCACCGCCACCGGGAACGTGGCCTCGGCAGACGGGCGCCAGCTCAGCTCGTAGTCGATGGGGACCACGTCGTAGGCCCGCGCGCTACGCGGCACCGCGGCCCTAAGGCGGTAGGGCCCGAGAGCGACGCCGACCGGGGTGGACGGGACCTTGGCGTAGCGGCGGAGCTGCCCGGTGGACTCCGCCTCGCGGCGGAGCGGGTCGTAGACGATGCCGCCGTCCTCGTGGATGGGGTACTCGGAGACTGGCGCCCGTGGCGGGGTCGTCATCGAGGCCCGCGGCAGGCGCTCCGCGAGAGCCCGTGCCTCCGCGGCGACGCCCGCGCCCGCGCTGTCCCCCACGCAGGCACCCAGGGCGAGCGCCCCGAGCAGAGCGGCAAAGCGAAGGCTCCCCGTCGGCGACACCTCGCGGTTCGCCACCCGGGTCGGGTGTCCGCGGCGTAGGGCGCGGGCTGCCGGCGCGACGCGGGTACCGCACTCACCTCGCCCCAAGGTTGTTGGCCACCACCTTGGCCGCGTCCGCGGGTGACTCATCGGTGATCGCCGGATAGGTCATCTCGGGGAACACGTTGCCCGTGATGGAGAACCGAGTGGCCCCCGGTCCGACGTGGATGCCGGCGCTCGTGTCGTCGAATGTGCAGCCACTGATGAGGACGCTACGGCCCCCGTCGAGTCGCACTTTGGCGGCATCGGGCCACTCGGTACCGTTCTTCTTGAAGAGGCAGCCGCTGACCGTGACGCTGTCGCAGTCCAGCACGTGGAGACCGTGGCCCCCGTTCGCCCGGACGTCGGCGCCGGTCAGGATGACGCTGCTCCGCCCGCTCACCACCACGCCGAAGTGGTGTGCCCAGATGCTCCCTCCGCTGATGCGCAGGATGCTGGCGGCGTCGACCTTGATGCCCGTGCCAGAGAAGTCCACTGTGCAGTTGTCCATGCCGCCCCACACCGAGCCCGTTCCCCCGTCAGGGAGCTCGGTCTCGACGAAGTGGAAGCCGATCGCGGCTTGGACGACGGCGCAGTGGGAGAGCCGGATCTCATCGTTGTGGCCGAGGCGGAAGCCCGTGCACGTGTTGACTAGGTCCGGCACGTAGTTCCAGACCTCGACGTTCCTCAGAGTCGCCACGTCGAAGGTGCGGGCAACGTACACCCCGCACTTGCGCGCGTTGACGACGAAGACGTTCTCGATGTTGAGCCGACCGATGTTGGCGGCGCCATCCCACATGATGCCCTCGGTGGGGTTGTGGAGCAGCAAGTTCGTTAGCGAGACCCCGCCCCCGGAGAGCTGGACGCACGGGCCGAACTCACGCGTGGGGTCGCCCCCGTATGGGAAGTCGAAACACAGGCCATGGAGGGAGGCGCCCGTCCCGGCCATGATGCACGGCAGCGGCGCGGGGACATCCACGACCAGCGTGGGGAGCGGGCGGGTGTCCGCCGGCCAGCCGCCCGCCGCGAGACCCGCGAGGAGGGTGCTCTCGACCGTCAGCGGGCCCGTGATCCTGTAGGCGCCGGGCGGGACCTCGACGCTACGCCCGGTGGGGAGCTGCGCTGCCGCCGCGAGGGCGCTTCGGAAGGCCTCCGTATCGTCCGCCTGGCCGTCACCCACGGCGCCGAACTCGCGCACACTGACAGCCTCCGCGGCGACCGTCGCCGCGGGCAGACCGGCCAACATAAGGACGGACGTGAGGAGCGGGCCGGACAGGCGTACCGCCGAGCGTGCGCTGGGCATGGGCTGCCTCCTGGTCTTCTGCAACGGGGCATCACGGACTTCCGTGCTCTCCCCCGGTGTCCTCCTCCTCGCAAGCCGAGCCTGGGGCGCCTGGCGGGCCGGGCGTGGTCCCCCGAGGCCCGTTCTCGCTCGGCAGGCCACGGGGCGCGCGGGCGCGTATCGCCGCGACGGCCGGATACGCTCTGCTCCTCGCGGACCGTCGGCTCATCGGAGCCTCCATGGCCCGAGAGCATCGCGGAGGCTGCAGGGACCTGGTAACGGCGTCCGCCCCACGATAGAGGCCACAGCGGCGGCACCAAGACACGAAGGAGCCAACTAAGACACATCATAGTGCACCCATAGTACGGGCAAAGCCCTCTCGCAACTGATGAGAGGGCTCTGCATCCAGCCAAAGCAGCGGGGGCGTGTTCTGAGGCTATTGACCATGCCGTGGGCGAGTACCTAGAGGAGCGCTGGATCCTCTCAGCGCGCGGGCGGCACAGACGACCCGCAGGAGCGTGACGGCGGGGGCCGACCTGTACCGCATGGGGACGGGGGCGACCGGGAGCAGCGTTCACGTGGCTTGGGCCAGCCGAAGCTCCGTTGAGCCGACACGCGCGGCGACACATACGTGGGGCGAGAGCCACTACGTGCGCTCCGCCTCGGTCGGGATGCGAAACGGGGTGGGCCCGGCGATCCGTCGGCCTGCGCCGGCCAGGAGCCAGTATTGGTCGCCAGGCTCGAGGGCCGCGTCGGCTGCGCGCTCGCCGAGGACGGGATAGAGGTCAGGCAGACGGCGCTGCCCGACGTGCGGCGCAACGAGGCTCCGGTTGGTCGCCGCAGCGACCGACGTCGCCGTCCACGCATCCGGGCTCGCGGACCTATCGCGCGAGAAGCGCTCCTTCCGCTCCCCGGCGGAGCCTACGGGTAGCTCGTCACCACTATGGCCCAGGCCACGACAAGCGCGGCGAGGCCTAGTGCGGCGGCGACGAGACCAGCGGCGGTGACCCATCGACCGAGGGCGCTCCATGCGAGAGGGGCCGCCGCGCCCCGCTCGAGGCCCCGTTGCTGCACCCACCGCATCGCGCTCCAAACGTCGGCTGCGACGGCCGTGGCGAGGCCCGCCAGGAGGGCCCACCACGTCGCGGCGCTCAGCCCCCGCGCGAGGCACACTCCGACGAGAAGCCCGGACGCCACGCCACAGCAGAGGCCCTCGAAAGAGGCTCGCACCGCCGAGCCGCGCGA
>Ga0315279_10004321_pt1 | contig 19124 bp, 17 predicted proteins | sample YL17G06_20_MG_FD_203694 | JGI IMG/M metagenome (GOLD analysis project Ga0315279, IMG submission 203694) | Sediment microbial communities from Yellowstone Lake, YNP, Wyoming, USA - YL17G06_20 | ecosystem: Environmental > Aquatic > Freshwater > Lake > Sediment | place: USA: Wyoming | collected... | reverse complement strand
CCCAAATTAGGCTGAATTGTTCTACAGCAGAGTAGACATCAATATGGTCTGCAACATGGGCGGGTGCTGGAAGCATGACGGAGCTTGTAGTATTCCCTATAGTAACGGTGTTTGTAGCGTTCACTAGCGTGATGTCTTTGAAGAAGTTTATGGTTTTGTCGCCAAGGCTAGCGTTCATTATGAAGAGTAGTCCGATCAGCACTAGAAAGAAGCCAGCAGAGATGGCGCTCAGGATTCCCTCTTTGTGTCTGTGCGAAAATCCTTGCGAACTCAAGTAACCTACTCCTTTCAAAGTATTCTAGCTGTCTGAGCTTATATAACATTTCTCAGGATGAGCATGCTTTAAATACTAAGTGTTCAGAATTAAAAGAACGGTAAAGGAAGCATAAAATATGTCCTATTGTCCAAAATGCGGTTCCAAAGTCACTGAAGAAATGAGTTTCTGCCCTAAGTGCGGCGCTCCAGTCAAGATCGAGCAAGCTCCTCCTGTGACAACACGGAGGGAATATCGAAGACGCGAAAAGGAACAGGAGAAGGGCGAGAAACATGAGAAACAGGAAAAACGTGAGAAAGGTGAGAAAGGTGAGAAAGGCGAATACGGGTTCTTGGGGCCTTTGGTCGGCGGCTTAATCCTAATCTTCTTGGGTGTAACATGGTGGCTTGGCATAAACCAAACTCTCGATTGGAAGATACTTTGGGCTTTCTTCCTCCTCATGGTCGGGATAGTAATTATTCTCGCAGCGATCTACGGCGCATTTGTATTAAGAAAGAGGCATCCTACAACTTAGACCAACCATCCGAGAAATAGTCCGTGCAGTCGATGCTCTAGCAGCGTTAGAGTGTTGTGTCTTCCAAAAATGCGGAAATAGTGTTTTCCAGCTGCTTCGATCATATCTCCGATTGCGTATCTAGGAAACATGCATGAAGACACTATGAGTTCTCCCCATTCTCCGCGTTCGAGTTCATACAGCATCTTCGGTCCTCGGCCAGTTAGAACTTCGAAGAAATATTTGTCATAGTTTGGAGTGATGTAAGGCAACTCGTCAAGTTGTTGGCCGAAAACGCCTTCTGTTGCGCTGTAGATCTCTACTACAGGGATTTGTCCGAAATATCTTCTGAGCGCCGGCGCATATCTGAACTGGATTTTCCGAACGCTGGTACAGAACAATGCTCTTAGCTTCCACAGGTCTTTCGGTTTCTTTCCGTGTTTTCGTTCAACGTATTTGGCGAAGGACAAGATAACAGGTGTGACTCCCATTGCAGCTGCCACGTTCTCATTCAGTGCTTGCTGATAGGCAAGTTCAAACCTGTTCTCCCAGTCTCGCTTGCCGATTCCTGATCCCAAGGCGTCTATGTTCTCCTGAGTCGGCAGAAGCTGCATCTGTTCGAGTGCAGGGATCAGTTTGGCGTAGGTTCCTGAGCTATACCCGTAAGTCATCTCTTGTCCATTAATTGTGATTGTGTGGACGTTGGATGGGAAGTTTAGGTTGAAAATTTTTCCGTCAAAGAGTTCGTAATCTTTGTTTCTCAAAGCATGGTTTATCAGCGCTCTTGACCCGCATGTGAGTATCTGCTCAATGTGAGTTTTTGTGGCTGGGAGCACTTTTGCTGGACCTGTCGAACCTCTGGTCATTACCCAGCACAGTAATGGTTCAGGCAGTAGTGCACTGTAGTTGCCTTTCATCACTTCGGAGAGGTAAGGATTGAGTCCATGGTAGTTTATTGTTGGAAAGTTTTTCCTGAACTCATCAATTTCTCCGGTTTCTGATGCATGGTGGTTCCTTCCGTAATGTGTTTTGGCATATTCTTTCAACAGGTCCAAGAGCAGTTGGTTTTGCGATTCCTTAGGGGACTTCAGCGAATCGTACCACGAGCCCACCAATGGCCTGAAGATGCCGAGGGTTTTTTCTTCAGGAAACATCTCGTTCAGAACTAGTTTGGATTAGTCTCTTTATATGTTTCTCATCGGAGTGGCGGCGGAGATGGAGGCGGTGGCGGAGCTGCTGCTGTTGGAGCGCGTTGGGATTTCAGTGCGCCCATCATTGGCATTTTCAATCCGTCAAATACTGTTGACAGGAAGCCCCCTATTGGGTAGAAGATGAGTGCGAAGACCACAGAGATGCCTCATGATTCCATTGTGGAACCCCAGTCTCCTCCATAGATTGCTGTCGAGCCTATCGTCATGAACCAAGTGATTATTAGATGTGCGAGAGACGCCATTATGCCTGCTGTCAGACCTTCCATTTTGCTTTCTACCTTATGCCACTTGAAGTGAAGGTATCCGGCGATGACACCTGCAAGAAAGGTAAGCGAAAATTCCAGCGACGCCGCCCATGGCAGCGATTTTGCCACGTTCACGGGGAAGTAATGCGCGCAGACCACCTGCCGAGACGCTGCCTGCGAGTGCCGTTCCGATTGCAAACCCGATTATTCCAATAGCAAGCTAGTCTTTCAGAAGCCCTTCTTCTTTCGTACTCATGTATTCTTCACGATCCTTAGCTAGCTATTCATGTTATAACGATACTCGACGGTTGTGTTGACATTTTGCTGCCATGGAAAGATCGCAGACACAGGCTTGAAACTATCATCAAGATAAGTCTTAAATACCCATGAAAAGGAAAACATGAGCTATCAAGGATGATTTGAGTGATTTGAATGGCTTTGAGAGAAGGATACCTGCATGATTATCTTGCTGAAAGTCTGATTGGTTTTCTGTTTGGTGTAATTGTTTCAGGAAGTGCGGGCATAGCAAAAGGCAACTGGCCGACGTTTGTGGGACTCTTTGTGGTGGAAGGCATATTTCTCATCGTACCCGGAGGATTTGTAGCTGCTTATCTCGGCTTCAGGTTTAATCGTTCAGGCGAAAACCTTGAGATGCAAGGGCTTAGTGCTGGTTTCTTCACGGGTTTTGTCTACGCAATTATCACTTTCTTTCTCTCATTGGCAGGCATAGTCGCAGAGTCGAACAAAGCAGTCGATATTATGGTGGCTTGGATCATTGGAGTGCTCTTCGCTTTTCTCTTTTATTCGCTGGGAGGATATATCGCTGGGTTGTTGGAGCGGCGACCCTTTGCAATGCCAGGAATATTCAATTTGTCGCGGATTTCACGTGCTCCTCCGCCTCCCCCCACAGCTGTGGCGCAAACGTGTCCCACCTGTGGGCAACCAATGACTTTCATTGAGCAGTATGGCAGATGGTACTGCCAGAACTGTAAGAAATATCCTTAGCTTTTTGACAAAACGGAACCTAGGGAAAGAAAGAAGTGTAGGGTGTTGCTTTCTACTTGCCTTTCTTCTACACGTATTTTTTGTCCTTGTAGCAGTACCATCTCTGGTATTGTTGAATGTAAGTCAATGGTCCTCCGCACGTAGGGCACGTCGGTTGTTGCGTTTGGGCCTGCTGAGGTTGCGCCACTGGCTGCGCTCCGAAACTCTGGGTCTGGACTGTTGACGGCTTCAACAGAACGTAATCTCCTGCTGCTTGAATCTGTTCCCACGGAACTTCAATGTCCTCACCCTTCTCCGTCTCAACAATCATGGTCATGCCCATCTTTCCAACTGTGAATGCGATGTCTTTGATTGTGCCGGCACTGTTTCCATCAGCGTCGATGACTTTCATGCCTATGAGGCGATCTTTTGTCATGGCTTTTTCTTGTTTCGACATACTATCACTTCACCTTCTGAATGATGAGTCGGTGAAACGATTTATAAGTTTTGAGACTCCTGAATCCATCTTCGTTTCAAAGTTCTTTGCCTCCAGCTCATAATTCTAAGCCTGCATGTTTGCTTTGGTTTTAGGACAATAGAAAGCAATAAAAACGAACCTCACTGAATATTAGGCGAGATGAAAAAATGTCCACAGGTTATGGAAACGCTGGTCCTCAAGTTGACATGGGAACTCATTGGCTCCTAAGAATTGTTGCTGCAATAATCGACAGCATTCCTTGGGCAATAATAGGTTGGGTCGTATGGTGGGCTCTAGTCTGGAACGCTGGAGCACCACTCGCAGGAGCTCTTGGACCGCTTGCATGGTTTGTCTGGGTGTTGCTCGTGCCAGTTTTCTACGGCTTACTTTGGGTCATTTATTCAGTTGTGATGGAATCGTCAGCTTCTGCAGCGACGTTAGGCAAGAGAGTCATGGGTTTGAAAGTTCAAATGCTTGACGGCAGCAGAGCACCGTCCAACAAAGTGGTCACTCGGAACTTGAGCAAGATCTTCTGGGTAATCTTTTTGATTGATTTCCTGATTGGCATTGCAACTCCTGGACCTGATCCACGACAGAGATACTTCGACCGCATGGCAGGAACAACGGTAGTCTCAGTGAAGCAAGTGTTCGCAGCTGTTCCGCCGCCTCCTCCCCCACCACCTCCATAGCTTTCAGCTGTCAATTGAGCTTGAATCCTTCAAGCCATTCCACGTTTTGTTTTTATCTTCTTCAGAGGCAGTCGCATTTTGCTTTTTGGTAATGGTTGTTGGTGTCGAAAGTCTTAAAAAACCTAAGAGCAAATGGCATAGGGCGATTTTAATGCAACAACCGGCATACCCGCCTCCACCAGCGCCTCCAGTTCCAAAAGCTCTGAGCGGCTTTCATCTTCCGGGCACAAACCTGTTCGGCGGCATTAGGAGACAGCTTTCTGCTTTAGAGAATTCATCGTACCTCCCCGGCGGAAAATCGCCTATCACTGGGTTCATCGTGGCTTTCATCTTCGCGGCACTTGCGAGCGCCGCTTTGTCTTTTGTGGCGCAAATTCTGTTTATTCTATTGGTGGGCGGTGCCGTCACGTTGGCTGTTTTCGCCCCTTTGACAGAGGAGCCCTTCAAGGCTCTGGCAATGCTGGTTGTTGTTCATTTCATGTGGAAGAAGGTTCCAAATCGTCGTTATGGTGCCGCACTTGGCGCAGCAGCGGGATTAGGGTTTGCTATCTCTGAAGCCATTGTGTACATCGTCGGGTCTCCAACTGCGGAAACGGTTGTGTTGAGGGCAATCGTGATTCCACTGCATCCTCTTTCGTCAGCATTTGTCGGGATGGGAATCTTCGCCATGACTGCAGGGAAGTCGACTCAGGGTGGTTTGTCGAATCGGTATGGTTCTCTGCCACAACTGCTCTTTTTGACAGGAATTGCGAACCACATGCTCTGGAATAGCCTTGTTGTTGTTTTTGGTCTTGCAGACCTCGGGCTTGCCGCACTGTTGTTGAATGTCTTTTTCGTCTTTCCCCTGTTTGTAATAATTCTCAGGGACTTTCTGGGTGGTCATTTCAACTTCCAGAACTTTTTCGAGCCCTTGGAAGGACCAATGACAGCTTATCCTGGAATTCCTCCTCCTCCGCCGCCGTCTCCTCCGACGTTCCCATCGTAGTCGTCAGTGTTTCGTGAGGTAGTCAAAGAGAAAGAAGTCATTGTCAAAGTCAGATGTGGTCATTGTGACACTCTGTTTGATTCGACTTTTGACAGATGTCCATACTGTGGCGAAGAATTAGCAATGTCTGGAAAGTCTATCAAAGTTCACGGCAGAAGCTGCGCCGAAATTAGTCTTCCTCCCTATAATCCAGCGCTGCAAAAATCTGCGGATCGCAGCATTTCCTTGTTTCTTCGCTATGCTTAAGGTTTCGGCGGTTCACCTTGTGCTCTTTTCACAAGGTCGTCTCTTCTAACTAGCAGTTTCTCAAACTGTTCGTCAGTGATTCTGTCTTCGATCAGTAGTTTGAAGATGGAGGAGGAGACGTTGGCCATTTCTTGGTGAAATTTTATGATGTCTGATGAGTAGAGGTCGAAGATCGTTACCATGCTGTTGTACATACGGTGATATAGTTTGCTTCGACGCCATATTCTTCTGCCGCGAAAACCTGTGTAACCGAGCACTGTAAGTGAGGCTATGGCTGCCCAGCCTCCTGGAGTGAACAACCAAAGGCTTGCGTTTTCCCAGACTACTTGACTGAAGGCTTTTGAAGGGGAACCACTTACCGCGGTGAAGGATGCTGGAAATGGGTCGTCTTTGGAGATGACAAAAGTTGCTGTGTTGCCTCTCGGAAGAGACATGTTGACTGGAGAAGTCTCTATCACTTCAGTGTTGGCGGGCATGTTTATGTCGATTACTTGTTGCATTTTGAAAGTATAGCCGATATAAGCGGGAGCAACACTGATCGTCAATGTAAAATTGTCTCCGTGTTGAGTAAGCATGTTAGCTGGAGCCTTGTAATAAAGACTGTAATGGCTTCCTTCCAAATTCGAATCTTCATAAAATTCGTAGATTTTTAGGTTGCCAATTGAAACCGATGTCAAGTCGAAGCCGACAAGCCAGTTGGACAGTCTTTCGCTGCCTACGAAATACTCAGGTATTCTTGTTATGTGGAACCAAGTCCACAGTTGCGCTTCAGAGTTCACGTGGTTGAAAAGATAGTTTATGCCTGTTGTGTTGGCTGATATTCCATACCATTCAGTGTCTATTTCCCATATCTCTTTCAGCCACCAAACAGGGTTATCAATCAAGTATTGAGTGAATTCGCTAAAAGTGGTGAACTGCAAATTATACATGTCCTTCACTCGTGACCAGTTGAAACGCTCATACATCGAAACAAAGATGTCATTAGCGCCAACCAGACTTTCACGTTTGTACATGTCGAACCATGAGCCATCCGAGATCCAAGACTGTGCTTCACTTATTGCTCCTTCCTCTCGCCATCTTACTTCGTCCAAAGAAGGGTCAATCGTGTCATGAACATACCAAATACTCTCGCTAGCGGACTTGCAGACTATATGGGAAGTTAAAAACATCGCGGAAAGCATCAAAACCAGAATCTGGAGAAAAGCGAATATCTTGGTGTTCTTGATCTTCTTCACCAACCTCGCGGTCCATTTCACGGGTGCAGACCGTTATCATTCATATCGTATATATTCGTTGCTGAAATGGCTACAATGATCTAGAACTGATTTCCGTGCTTCAAGAGTATAATACTTAAATACGTTCCACCGCATTTTCTATAGGAAAAATGAACATGCAATCGGAAAACATCCAGTTTTTCAATACTCTCACACGTGAGAAGGAAAAGTTTGTCCCAATAGAAAGAGGGCACGTCAAAATGTATACATGCGGGCCCACGGTCTATGATTACGTTCACATAGGAAACCTGAGAGCCTTCCTCTTCGAAGACGTGCTCAAGAGGTGGCTCGAATACCGTGGCTACCGAGTTACCCACGTTATGAATCTAACAGATGTAGACGACAGGACAATCAAGGCGTCAAGGACGCAGGGCATACCGATTATGCAGCACACAGAACGCTATACAAAGGCTTTTTTCGAAGACACAGAGACTTTGAATCTTGAAAAGGCAACTTACTATCCGAAGGCAACAGAACACGTCCCTGAGATGGTCGCTCTGATCAAGAAACTGTTGGACAAAGGCTATGCGTACAAAGGAGAAGACGGTTCGATCTACTTCAACATCTCAAAATTCAAAGACTATGGAAAATTGGCAAAAATCAAAGTTGGAGAACTGAAAGCTGGCGCGAGGGTGAAAGTCGACGACTACGCAAAAGAGGAGGCATCTGATTTCGTTCTTTGGAAAGCATGGGATCAAGATGACGGCGAAGTTTTCTGGGAAACAGAAATCGGTAAGGGAAGACCCGGATGGCACATTGAATGCTCGGCAATGTCGATGAAATACCTTGGAGAAACCTTTGACATCCACTGCGGTGGCGTGGACAATCTTTTCCCACATCACGAGAACGAAATAGCCCAGAGTGAATCTGCGACGGGGAAGAAATTTGTGAACTACTGGCTCCACAACGAACATTTGCTGGTCGAAGGGCGAAAGATGGCTAAAAGACTGGGCAACTACTACACTCTGAAGGACCTTATTACCAAAGGTTACGAGCCGATGGCTATTCGCTACCTGATGATGTCGACGCATTACAGGCAACAGATAAACTTCACGTTCGACGGTTTGGAGGCAGCAAAGAAAACTCTTGAACGTCTGACTAACTTTACGCATCGCTTAATTGAAGCTGGCGGCAAGTCTGGCGGCGACAAACTGAAGCAGCTCGTTGACAACGTAAAAAAAGGTTTCGAAGAAGCCATGGATGACGATCTGAACATCAGTGTTGCTTTGGCTCACCTGTTTGATTTTGTAAGAGACGTCAATAACCTTTTGGACGACGGAATGGTCAGCAAGGAAGAAGGTCAAGAAGTCTACGAGCTGATGCTGAAATTCGACACTGCTCTCGGCGTGATGGGTCATGTGAAGAAAGAACCAAAGCTGACGAAAGAGGCAGAAGAACTGATTCGCAAACGGGAAGACGCTAGAAAATCCAGAGACTGGAAGGCAGCTGACCAGATAAGGGAGCAACTCAAATCTGTGGGCATAACAATTGAAGACACTGCTCAGGGTGTTAGATGGAGAATTGAGAAGAGCTAGTTCATCAATTTTGAGAATAGTCAGTGGTACAGGAGTGTTCGTTGCTTATGGATTTGGGCGAAGTTCTGATGCTTAACGTTTTTCGAATCGTCCGGATACTGCGTGTTAACAAGATACTTCGCTTCGGAGGATCGACTCATCAGTTCACTGATTACTTCAAGGGCATGGAAAAGGTGCAGGCAGTCAGAGACATATTTGGTGAAAAAACAGAAGAGGTTCTGCGGAATCTTAAGGTCGATTTCACATGGGTGGGCGGATACATGTTTGTCAACGACATGGACGGTCGCCTGATGATAAGTTCCAACTATCTTAACAACGGCAACAAGGTTGACATATATCTAGACCTCATACATGAACTCGTCCATGTCAAGCAATACATGGATGGGAAGGAGCTTTTCGATGTTCACTATAGCTACACGAATAGGCCCACTGAAGTTGAAGCCTACCGCGTTGCGGTCCAAGAAGCTAGAAGACTCGGTTTGAGCGACGAAAGAATCTGTCAGTATTTGAAGACGGAATGGATGAGCGATGAAGACCTGAGAAAATTGGCGAAGGCCCTGAACGTTAACTGTGACCGCTGAAGTTCCAGCTGTTGGTACTGTATTTCTCTATGTAAAGATTTTCAGCAAGCTCAAGCTCGTCTGATGTCAATTGGCCGTTTTCAAGCTTGATTTCTAAGGCGTTCTCGAAACCTTTCACTAGCGCAACGGTGACTTCGGCGAGCGAGAAGTTCTTGCCAGCTTCATCTTCTATTGAGGTAATCTTGTCCTTCGCGACTTCTACTACCTGCAGACATGTTTTTGCCCAAGGGACACGCAGAAAAGTGAACATTCTTTCCAGGTTGACCTTGAGCAGAAGCGTGCCGTGTTGCAACACAACTCCACTCTTGTGAGCTTGACAGCTTCCTGATATTTTTCTGGCATTAACAGTCAGGTTGGGACAGGCTTTCGCGTTGCCTTGGTTGAAGTCTGCAGCTATACCAAGTATTTTGAGAGCCTCAGTCAAGCCAGAATAGATCTTGGCATAAACTAGGGCTATGTCTTCAGTGCCCAGATCATCTTTTCCAGCGATCACACTATATGTGATTTCGTCTTCCGCATCGTGATAGACTGCTCCTCCGCCTGTAATCCTTCTGACAACGTCGACGCCGTGCTTTCTGCAGTCTTCGACTTGGGCTTCTTTCTCTGCGTTCTGGAATCTGCTTATGGAAACGGCCGAAGGGTTCCAACGGTAGAATCTTATTGTGTTTGGCGCAAGGTTCCTGATTCTTGCTCTCAGGATACTCTCGTCGAGAGCCATGTTCATGAACGCGTTGTGGGTTTCAAGCTTCAGCAGACGCCAAGTAGACAAGGTGAAGACCGTCAAAAAGAAGAACGAACTGTTCTTAAGTGTGTTACGATTTCTCCGGATCCTTTCAATCAAGAGAAGCTCAACGCGCGTCGACGAGCCTATGCAAACGTTTGATTTTTCGAATTCTGAACTATAGGCCGCGGTTTTCCCGCGATAGAACATTCCTCTAGAAGAGGGTTTCAGAAGTGTTAACTTCCTACACAATAGAATTGAGCTTCAAGACGAGGAAAATTGAATGCGAAGTTAGCCCCAAAATCAGTGCTGATGGCGTTACTGCTGAGTTTGCTCGTCATGGTATCTGGCGTTGCCCATCTGACCGTTTTTTCAAGCAATTTCGGTGGGAGCACTGATTCGTTGCAGAGATCAGCTACAGTTTATCCCCCGGGTCGTGTATTTCTTAATCAGACTTTTGACAATGAAACTATCGGAACGATTCCAGACGGTTGGTACATAGCAAATTCGCAGTATGGAAACATCACCGTTGCCAATGGTGGATACGGTAGCACACGAAAATCGGCAATGGTCATAGACAACTCGAGCGTTGGCTCCCCAGGTCCATACAGGTACTTCGCAGAACAGACGAAAACTATTGGAATGTCTTTTGCGATAGAGCCGACCAACAATTCGGGCAGTAACACGGTCGTCGAAGTCTATGTTGATGACGGCAACTTCAATGGTGCAAGCATAATTTTCAAGGATGGCAAAATAGGGTACCGCCAGAAGTATGGCGGCATCTTCATTTTGCGTTCTTCCTACGTTCCTAACAGATGGTATGGAATTAAACTGATCTTGAATATTCCGCGTAACGTTTACAACGTTTACATCGATAACCATTTAGAGGCAGTCGATGTTGGCTTTCTGGGAGCTTGTACCCAGCTTCATAGGATAGCCTTCAATGAGACTTCTGGACAGGATAGCTTGTTCCTGCCTGTGGCATACGTCGATGAAATCTTGGGAAGGCAAGTCATAGAAGTCCCGCGAGACTATTCGACAATTCAAGAGGGAGTTAATGCAGCAAATCAAGGTGACGTTGTTTTTGTCACAGGACAAAGAACCTACTACGAAAGCGTCAGTATAACAAAGAGTATAGAGCTCGTTGGCGAAGACGTGACTACCACTGTAATTGACGGAAGTCTTGCACCGCCCAAAAGCATCTCAGACGGGGTTTCCATACAGGCCGACAATGTTTTGATGCACGAATTTACTGTTAGGTCAACGCCGTATGGTGCAGGAATTCATGTTCAGGGCTCGAACAACATCATCGAGAACAACATTGTTACAAATGGACTTGGAGACGGCATTAACATAATTGGGTCGAGCGACTACTTGGCACGCAACGTCATCAAGACAAACATGAAATGTGGTGTTCGAATTTCGGGCTCAGACTGCACGTTGACAGATAATACAATCATAGAAAACGATGCGTGCGGTGTTCTGGTTTCTGGTTCCAACTCTAACGTATCAGACAATTTCATTGGGTCAAATCTCGATTGCGGCATTTGGATAGCTGCAGGTGATCAGAACGTCTTATGGAACAATGCAATAAAAAAGAACTTGGTTGGAGTCAAATGCGAGGCAGCAACGGAAGATAACAAAATCTATCAAAACCGTTTCATCGGGAATGGCCAGACCCCTCAGGCAATAGACAGCGGAGCTAACAAATGGGATGACGGTTATCCATACAGCCCCAACAACAAAACAGGAGGAGGAAACTACTGGAGTGACTACGATTGCTTCGACATCTACCGTGGTGCGAATCAAGATCGACTTTGTCCCTTGTGTTTCCCATCTCCCGACGGCATAGCCGACAGACCTTATAATCTATCGTTGCGAATTCAGGATAGATACCCTCTCTTCTTGATACAGAATATTTCGCAAGATCCTGACAACGTCAAGTACGATGTCTGCGGGTGCCCACTACACTACGTTGACTATGACGTTGCGGTCACAGTCACGGCAAAGATGCTCGATAACGTGACAGTTGTAGGATCTTTCTTCTTGGTGGATTCTGATTCTAACCATGCGAACATTACCATGAAAAACGCTGGTGACAATGTGTGGAAGGGGACAATCCCCGGTAAGAAGTACGGTGTGGAGATAAGATACAACGTTAGTGCACACGCAGAGTCAGCAATTGAAGTAAATTCAACCGATTACCCATTGACAGGGCCGTACTTTGTGGATGATCACACTCCACCAAGGATAGACAATGCCTCGTCTAGTCCTCCCGTGCCAGATGAAAGACAACCCATCATCGTTTCGGCTCACGTGACTGAGCCCCTGAATGCAAGTGGCGTAGCAGGAGTCTTCCTTTCCTACAAATTTAACGACACTTGGTGGGTTACAAATATGACAAAGTCTTACGATGACGTCTACACCGCCTCCATACCCCCGCAGCCCGGAAATATGACCTTGTTCTTCTACGTTTCCGCTGTTGACAACGCTGGAAACGGAAATCCTGGCATAGGAAACAATACAAAAGTCAACAATCTTCCCACGTTGTTTGTCACTTCTGCCAGTAACGCAACGTACGCAACCGATCCTTGTGACATCGATTTGAGCGTGATGTATCGGGGCGAGAAAAGAAATAGCACAGATCTCACGCTGTTCAACATTGGTCAAGAAAACCTTGCATGGAACATAACCTTGATCAAAGATGGCGATTGGTTGAAGAGTGTACTGCCAGCCAAGGGCGTTATACTTCCAGGCAAAAACGTAACGATCACAATAAGCGTTGACACGACCACCTGCATAGATCCCAACCTTTACGTTGCAGAGCTTGCAATAAGCGCGAATGGAAGCATGCCACGATGGGCGGCAGTGGTACGGCTCATAGTGAGAGACATCGTTATCGATACTTCATGGGCTTCCAAACCATCTCCGCAACGCTCAAATGTTGACGAAACTCAGTACTTTGCTTTTCACGCAAAATGGACACACAACTGCACGGAAGCAGTGTCTGGCAAGATAAATGTGAACAACGGCGTAGGATTGGTCATGGTCAACGGTACTGGGTGGGCAAACTTCAACTACACTTCTCAAACTCCTACGCAGAAAGTATTCAGCGTTACCGATGTCGATTTCAACTACGCAAAAGACAACCAGGTCTACCACATAAAATCGTTTACTCAAAATGCGGAAAACCTGGCCACAATCTGGGACCGTGCCAAAATCAATCTCACAATAATCAACAGCAGAATAGACGTTGGAAGCGCGGCGGACATAACGTGGAAAGGCAGCATATACGAGTCAGACAATTCACCTTTTATCGGCTTTCCAAGCTTCAACTACACATTGGTCAAAGACAACGTAGGCAGATACTGCATCACCACGTCTAGTATCAATGATACGCAGTACGGTCTAACTGTCTTCCAAAGCAATATCGTTTGTTGCATCTGGGACGAAATAAAAATTAACGTAGGGGGCGTATCCAATCGACAGCCGCAAGTGGGAAAACGTGAAACAGTGTGGGTAGTAGCCATCTATGAATACGATAACATGTTGCTCAAGGAAGCGAATGGCACCTTGTTTTTGAATATCTATGAATTCGATGGAAACACGCAAAGTTGGCAACCAATAATCATTGATGACAAAATGGATTGGTCGCCTCTCTATGACCGATGGGAGAAATCTTACTCTTTTGACACTCAAGGCACCAGAAGGTTTATTGTTTCGAGGGTTAGGGACAATTTGCATAATCTCACGGCGACAAAGGATCTTGCTGGCGCGCTTGACATAACTTGGCTTGGAGGTGGATGGGGCCTATGGCCTTGGGCATCGCCTGGTGACAATACAAATGTATCTGGCGACGCCGCAAATACAACCAGCGACAGCCAAACACTTCCAGTGCAAGGCGCTTTGAAGGTTCCGTTCTGGGCAATCACGGGGATAATCGTTACTCTTGCTATTGGCTTGGCTTTCATCTTTGCGATAGTCGTCAAGTCTGGAAAGAAAAGAACAAGCAAAGACCCTAAGAATAGTATGAGACACACACCCTAAGATCCGTTATTGGACCCATTGAACTAGTCATCGACGGGCAAGCGCCCAAGAAAATCAAGTAACGATAGCGAGCCTTGAGAGTCGCATTGGAAAGCCAAGGTACCTCCAACGTTTATCCTAACGAGTTTGCCACTCTTCTTTGAAGAAAAGCTCTGATGGTGGTTTTCTCGGTTTGGGACCAGGTTTCTCGTCTGGTACACCGATTGGAAGCAACGCGACAACTTTCATTCGTGCGGGAATCTTCAGTAGATGCTTAACTGCGTCTTCGTCGAAGGCGCCTATCCAGCAAGTGCCGTAACCTAGGGCCGTTGCCGCCAGAACCATGTGTTCTAAAGTTATCATTGTGTCTTTTTCATGCCACCTTGTCGACACGTCAGGATCACCTACCGCCGTTATAATCGCGGCAGCGTCATTCAAGAATGTCTGATTGTTCGCTGCTTCTGCCAGAGCCTCCTTTCGAACGGAGTCTTGAATTATTACGAAACGCCAAGGCTGGCGGTTAGCAGCAGAAGGTGCCAGACGTGCAGCCTCCAAAACAATCTGCAGCTTTTCATCAGGGATAGGTTCTGGTCTGTATTTTCTGATGCTTCTCCGCGTTTTTGTGGCTTCAAGAGCATCCATTTTCGTTTTCCTTCTTCGGAATGCAATCCTTCAAAGAGCTTATTACCTTTTCTCAGCGGGAAGTTTAATGTCGTAAAAGACTTATTCAAGGGTTGCATCTGCATTTAAATATGCGTGTAGAAGTCTAGTAGTATAATGGGTGAAACCGACGCTTCCTATGTTTCCAGACCCAATGTTTGAAGTGTTTTTCGTGTTCTTCTTCATTATCGTGGCAGTTTCGATAGTCTTTTCAATTTTGAGAGCGATAAGGTCCAGTGGGAGAGATGTTTTGACGACGACTCCTGTCAACCAACAGACCGTAAAAGAGACAGAAATAATACGAGAAATAGTCAAGATAAGATGTTCTTACTGCGGAAACCTTTATGACGAGACAGAGGATAAATGCCCACACTGTGGGGGCACCAAAACATAGGTGAACTGAATATTTCAATGCGTCAAGAACTATTACAAACCATGCTTGAAGGCGCAAAAAGGCTCTATCCCAAGGAATCTATTTTGCTTCTCAGAGGAAGAAAAAGCAAGAATCAAATTGGAATCACAGACCTTCTCGTCCCTCCGCTGGCCACTTACGGTCATGGATTCGCCAACATTCCGCTTCACATGATGCCGATGGATTTTTCAATTGTCGGGACAATGCATTCTCACCCTTCAGGAAGCTTCAAGCCTTCAAACACCGATCTGAACCACTTCTTCGGCGCAATTCTCATGATTGCAGCGTTTCCTTTCGAAAACGAGACGAACGTTGCAGTCTACAACCGTGACGGACAGAGACTGGCACTTCAGATAACAGAAGCCTAGTTTAGGGTATTGAAAGAAGAAAGACGTAAATCGTCTTTGAAGTTTTTCATCAGTAGGTATCTGCTGTTGTCGACAAGAGTCATAATGCTCGTTGACTTGGATTACTTCTTTGCCCAATGTGAAGAACTGAGAAATCCTTCGCTGAAAGAAAAACCAGTTGTTGTCTGCGTGTATTCTGGTCGCAGCGAGGACAGTGGAGCGGTCAGTACTGCAAACTATGTTGCTCGGAAATACGGAGTAAAATCGGGGATGCCCATTTTCCTTGCGAAGAAGAAATTGGAGAACGTCGATGCTGCCTTTCTGGCTGTTGACTATCAGTTCTACGACGAAGTCTCGGGAAAAGTCATGAATATTCTGAGAAATTTTGCTGACGAGTTCGAACAAGTGGGCATTGATGAGGCGTATCTTGACGTAACCAAACGGACCCACGCAAACTTCGAAAGTGCTGAAGTATTAGCCAAAACGATAAAGATTGAGTTGTTGAATCAGCAAAAACTAACCTGTTCAATCGGCGTCGGACCTAACAAGCTTGTCGCCAAAATAGCGGCAGACGAGAACAAACCAGATGGCGTGACCCTCATAAGTCCAAATCGAGTGTCAAGCTTTCTAGACCCGCTTCCGGTAAACCGTTTGATCGGCGTTGGAACCAAAACGTTGGAAAGAATGCAGAACATGGGGATCTACAAAATAGGCGACTTGGCAAGGTACGACGTACAAAAGTTAATGGCAGTCTTTGGAAGGACTCTTGGAACGTATTTCCACAATGCTTCGCTGGGCTTAGACAACGAACCTGTTCGGGAACAGGGCGAAGCCGAATCTATTAGCAGATTTGCAACCCTGAAACAGAACACTCGGGATTTGAACATTATCCTAGAAAAGACAGACGAACTCTGCAATGACTTGCATGGTAGAATACTCGATGAAAAGTCGACATTTAAAACCGTCGCTATAATCGCGGTCACCACCGACATCAACACTCACGCAAGGTCCAAGACATTCGAAAACCCATCAAACAGCATTGAATTAATGAAGAAAACCGTTAAGGAACTCTTCGAAAAGTTTCTGAGTGAGAGCGACCTTGAAATCCGTAGAGTGGGAGTGAAGCTGTCAAACTTTTCTGGACTGGGAAAAAACCAAGTGCAAATCACAAGTTTCTTTGAATCAGCATAAGTCTGTGTGCAGTTGCTCTGAGCGCGTGTACTAGTAAGCCTTATCTCTTCCACGACAGAATTCCCCTTGAGCAAGTATGACTCCCAGTAGCGCCAGAGGCAAGAAGCTTCCGCCAGGCCAGGCACCGACAAAGAGTCTTTTGAGATGGGGAATAGATCATCCAGGCATAACACGATCCAATCCGAAAATTGACCTGAAGACCTACACGCTGGAAGTCAAGGGCGAAGTCGAAAACCCTGTCAGACTCAACTGGCAGGAGATTCTCAGACTGCCGAAAGTCCAGTCTGTTAGCGATTTTCACTGTGTTGAAGGCTGGAGCGTTCTGGACTGCAAGTGGGAAGGTGTCCGTTTCAGCCAAATAGCCGAGTTAGTCAAGCCTAAGGCAAACGCCGAGTTCGTCACGTTTGAATGCGCCGACGGCTACACAACCTCGCTTTCAATGCAAGAACTCTCAGGTGAAGATGTCCTTCTGGCTTATGGACTGAACGATAAGCCTCTTGAAGAAGGCATCGGATTTCCTTTAAGGCTCGTCGTTCCGAACAAATATGCATACAAGAGTGCCCTATGGGTCACTGAGATAAGGTTCACAGCAAAGAAAGAGCTTGGATTCTGGGAAAAACGAGGCTACAGCGACACGGCTGATGTGTGGAAAAACGATCGGTTCACAACATAACGCAAACAGTATCTTCACGATCTGTCATCTCTGTTATAGAGAAAGTTTATTTTACTTTCACGCATTAACATGCTGAACAGGTACGTGGGTGAAGCCGTTGTCAGATCCAGTTCAAACCGCCGCCAAAAGAATAAAACGACTCGAGGTCCAAGGTGCAAGAAATGTTGCTATCGCCGCCATAAAAGCAATGGAGATTCTGGCAGCTCGAACAGAAGCGCCAAGCAAGAAGGATTTTCTAAGAGAGCTCACGAAGGCAAAAGAGACTTTTTTCGCTTCAAGACCAACAGAGCCACTGATGAGAAACGCTCTCAGACTCATAATAAGCAGAGTCGAAAAGAACGAAGAAAAAAATGTGAAGAGACTTGCAGGAATAATTGATCAAGCTTCGTCCCAGTTCCTTTTAGAACTTGAGGAGTCGAGCAAGAAAATTGCCGAAATAGGTGCCAGAAGAATCCGACATGACTCTGTGATTCTGACCCATTGCCACTCTTCAACGGTCACAGGTCTTTTGAAACGAGCAAAACACGAAGGAAAAATGTTTGAAGTCATCTGCACCGAGACCAGACCTGTATTCCAAGGGCAAACAACGGCGAAGGAAATGCTGGAATTAGGCGTCAAGACAAGCTTCATCGTCGACTCGGCTGTAAGGTTCTATATGAACGTTGTCGACTTGGTTCTTGTAGGCGCCGATGCCATAACTTCAGAGGGAAATGTGATAAACAAGATTGGAACGAGCACGGTCGCCCTTGTGGCTCATGAAGCACGAACACCCTTCTACGTGGTCTCTGAACTTCTGAAGTTTGATCCTGCAACCATGTATGGGGACTATGAGAAAATAGAGGAAAGAAGCCCTCATGAGATTTGGAAAGACGCGCCAAAGGAGCTAGTTATCAGAAACCCGGCTTTCGACGTAACCCGAAGAGACTTTATTCACGGAATAATATGTGAAGAAGGAATAGTCTCTCCACACTCGATAACAGAAGTAATGCATAGAAAATATCCTTGGGTTTTCGAATAGCCACTTTGCTAGGCGTTCTGCCAAGTTTCAAGAGCTACTTTCAATTCTTTGTGCTTCTTCGCAAATTCCTTTAAAGTCATACCTTTCAACGTTGCCTCAACAGCCTGTCTCATCGCTTTTGCTCCCGCCATCGTGCCATCTTTGTGGCCGTGGATGCCTCCCCCTGCTTGGATGACGAAGTCTTTCCCGAAAAACTCCATCAAAGCCGGAACCAGCGCAGGATACAGGCCGCCGGAAGCTACGGGCAACACTTTTTTCAAACCACCCATCGGCATTTTCAAGGCTTCGCAATTTTCAGCTACTTCCTCTTTGGTTTCGAACATTTTTCCAACGACGGTGCCAACGTGAAGCTGGTCAACCCCTATGATTCTTGCAGCTTTGGCCAACACTCGCATGGAAACTCCATGCTTGGTGTTCTTGGTAACTGCAGCGTGTCCAGCTCTGTGTGCATGAACCACGAGTTTGAAGTTCTGTTGCCTGAACGTTTGCAATGCAGCAAAACCGCACGTAAGAATGTCAATCATCGCGTATTCTCCGCCGTGTTTGAGAACCAGTTCAGCTCTTCTGAGCATTTCGTTTGTTTCAGCCGTCACGTTAACCATGTAAACCTTTCTTTCGCCCGTCTCCTCTTGTGCCCTGTCCCTGGCCTCTAGAGTCTTGACAAGGCGTTCATCGAACGGGTTGAACTTTTGGCTGCTCAGGTTTTCGTCGTCTTTAACTATGTCGCATCCGCCGGCCCATGCTTCGTAGGCAACTTCAGCGTGGTCCTTGGTCTTCAGACCCAGCTTCGGTTTGATTATGGTTCCCACCAAAGGTCGATCGTAGACTTTCAAGAGTTTGCGAATTCCTTCAACACCATACTGTGGGCCTTTGAAGCTGTTGACAAGTCTATCTGGAAAGCCTACATCATTAAGTCTCAGATTTTTTAAAGTTCTTAACCCGAAAACGTTGCCTGAAATGCTGCTTAAGATGTTGGGCATGTTTCCAGGTTCGAAAAGTTCTATTGGGTACGCGATCTTCGCGGCGTTCTCTTCAATGCTGAAAACGTGAGCTGCAAGCTTTTCCACGTAAGGTTTGATGG
>Ga0315279_10004320_pt1 | contig 19129 bp, 9 predicted proteins | sample YL17G06_20_MG_FD_203694 | JGI IMG/M metagenome (GOLD analysis project Ga0315279, IMG submission 203694) | Sediment microbial communities from Yellowstone Lake, YNP, Wyoming, USA - YL17G06_20 | ecosystem: Environmental > Aquatic > Freshwater > Lake > Sediment | place: USA: Wyoming | collected... | reverse complement strand
GGTGACCACGCTGGCGGTCGAGTGCGATTCCGAACCGGCGCAGAACACGGACATGGTGCGCCGGGAAAAGAAGCGCGAAGCAGTGTAGGTAAAGACTCAGCCGCAGATTACGCAGATTTCTCAGATTGAATCTGCGTAATCTGCGAAATCTGCGGATAGGCAATTGTTATGAAGCAACCAATCAATCGACGCGATTTTCTGAAGCTTGGGGCGGCGGCAGCGTGCGCTCATCCGGTGCTGAACGCCATGGCGGCAGCTCAGCCGCCCAACGTGGTGATGATCCTGTGCGACGACCTGGGCTACGGCGACCTGGGCTGCTACGGCTCGAAAATCCGCACGCCCAACCTGGACCGGCTGGCGGCCGAAGGCGCGCGCTTCACCCATTTCCTTTCGGCCAACCCGGTGTGCTCGCCGTCGCGCGCCGCGCTGATGACCGGCCGCTACCCCACGCGCGTGGGCATCCCGCGGGTGCTGTTCCCCAAGGACACCACCGGCATTTCCGACTCGGAAACCACCATCGCCCAAGTGCTGAAGGCGAAAAACTACAAGACGATGGCCGTCGGCAAGTGGCACCTGGGCCACCTGCCGCAGTTCCTGCCCACCGCCCACGGCTTCGACGAATACTTCGGCATTCCCTACAGCAACGACATGAGTCCTCGCCCGCTCATGCACAACACCGAGACGCTGGAGGAGCCGGCCAAGCTCGAGACGCTGACGCCGCGGTACACCGAGCAGGCGGTGCGCTTCATCGAGAAGTCGAAGGACTCGCCGTTCTTTCTATACATGCCGCACACCTACCCGCATATCCCGCTGGCGGCGTCGGAGCGGTTCCGCGGCAAATCGCCGCTGGGCTTGTACGGCGACGTGGTCGAGGAAGTGGACTGGAGCGTGGGCCAGGTGCTGGAGACGCTGAAGAAGCAGGGTCTGGAAAGCAACACCCTGGTGATGTTCTCCAGCGACAACGGCCCATGGTTCCAGGGCAGCCCCGGCGGACTACGCGGGCGCAAGGGCATGACCTATGAGGGCGGGGTACGGGAGCCCTTCCTGGCGCGCTTTCCCGGCCGCATCCCGCGCGGCCGCGTCTGCCACGGGCTGGCCTCCATGATGGACATCATGCCGACCGTCGCCAAGCTGTGCGGCGTCCCGCCGCCCAAGAACCCGCTGGACGGCATCGACATCTGGCCGCTTATAACCGGGCAGAAGGAAGAGATCGAGCGCGAGGCCATCCTCTATTTTGACAACATCAACCTGCAGTGCGCTCGCTGGGGCCGCTGGAAGCTGCACGTCACCCGGTACAACTCGATGGCCTACAGCCCAGCGCCGGCCGCCGGCCGCATCAACCTGCCGCTCAAGCAGCCGGAACTCTACGACCTGCGCATCGACCCTGAAGAGGGTTACGACGTGGCGCCCGAGCATCCGGAGGTGGTTGCCCAAATCCACGGGCGCATCGAGCGGCTCATGGAGGGTTTCCCCGAGGAAATCCGCAAGGCTTGGGCGGAGACCAAAGCGAAGCCGGTGGCCGACAGCGCCATCGGCGCCGTGCCAAGACAGGCGAAGCAATAAAGGGGAAGCCGTAGCCGCGGATTTCGCGGATTGCACCGATTGCCATCTGTGCAAGCTGCGGCTACTTCCGGCCGGCTCAAAACCTCCAGAACCGCTCTAATCGCGGGTCGTTACCGTCAGGCGCCGCGGAGAAACGAACGACCTTGGCGAGTGAGTCCAGCTCCTTGTTTGACAGTACATGGTCGAGCAGTCCTTGACGGCGGTAACGGTCGTGCAACGAGGCGAAATTGTCCGAAAAGCGGCATTCCTTCACATTCAACCCGGCGTCGAGTGTGTAAACGATGCCGCCCTCCTCGGGCAGCGGCGTCTCGACCAGAATGTGACGGTTGCTATCGACGCTCAGGTGGGCGATCGCGGGAAGCTGGCCCATAACTTTGGAGACGTCGGGAAGCGGAAAGAGGACATAGGCGATCTCGCCGCCACCTGTAATGGGCGGGAACCCCTGGGGGCCAGGCAGGGCTGGCCGAGCCGAACTCCGCGAAAAGGGCAGCTTCAAGAGCGCCAACCCGGCGTGTCCAAGCCCTTGACCGGGATTATTGAGGCCGCCGAAAAGAACCTCGTCGTTGCCGTCGCCATCGATGTCGCACACGGCGTATTCAGAAATCACCCCCGGGTGCCAGTACTCTTCCATCACCGCGCCTGATTTCGGGTCCAACAGCGCAGCCTGAGACGGATACCACATAAAATGTTTGGCTACGGTCAGCAGACGCGGCCGGCCGCCGACCCTCAAGGGGCGAACGAAACGGCCGGTATAGCTCGCCTGGAAGGTCCGGTCGCCGAACGTCTTGCGGGAGCCATAGTGGTGGGTCCAGCGCAGCCGGCCGCTCTGCTCGAAGCACAGCAGCAAGCCCCCGGCCGCGGCCACGTCGCGGGAAACGGTGTTGACGAGCACCTCCGTTTTGCGGTCGTCATCGATGTCCGCGATGAGCACCTTGTCCCGGATGCCTTTATCGTGCACCGCCCTGAGATCATCAAGCGAGAGGTCCTTCTCCCAACATATGCGGCCCTGGGCGTCCAAAACGGTGAGCGTGGAGTCTTGCAACCTCCAGTGATGCGGCGTGCGGTCGGAAAACCGAACGGCGGCCCACCACAGCACCAAACCTGCCGCGGCAACGAGCACGACAAGCGCGCCGCCGATCAGCGCTGCCGGGCGGCGCCGTCTGGCCGACCGGCCTGCAAAGGGCGCCTCCGCCGGCACAGCAGGCTGAATATGTGCGCCACCGCGGCCGCAGAATGCCGGCAGATACCCTCCTCGCGGAACCTCAATGGCGACCGGGTCGGAGCGGCCGGATCCCTGGTAGTACACGGCGAGTTGCTGGCGCAGCCGCCGCGCCTCCACGCGCACGATGGTGTCCGTGCGGGGATCAAAAGGCTCTTCCCGATCAAACACCTCCAGGCCGATCGAGTATTCTTTGATCTCGTCCGCTCGGCCTTCTAATGTCTTGCCGACAACGTAGGAGAGGAACCTCTGAAGGCGTTTTGAAGCACGGAACTCCGGACTGCCCAGTACCCGCCTGAGCGCTTCCTCGATGGCTGGCGCGGCTATCGATTTAGCCGGTCCGTTATCGCCCATTGCCTGTTGCGAAGTATAGCGGCGCGCCCAAAGCTCGGCAAGACCCTTGCTGCCCGTTGCTGACCCAGCCGATCTGCAGAACCCCGCCTCATGTCACGTGACTCATGGGTAACGTGACTCACGGTGTCTCACTCCCTTCCAAGGGCCGGCCTGAGTATGCTTCCGGCGTTATCGAATGACGCTCCTGTGAACCATTCGGCGTTTGAGGGGTTTCGCTAAAGGAGAGGTCCATGTCCTTTAATTCCGCAATCCGGTTCCTTGTCGTTTTCCTGCTTTTCGCGGCCTTGCTGCCCGGTCAGACCGGCGCCCCGACGGTACCAACAAACGGGGTCACCAACGGCGCTGACTACGGCGCCGATGTGGCTCCGGGAATGATTATTACCATCTGGGGAACAAACTTGGCCGCCAAAACCGCGGCGGCTTCAGCGGTGCCCTTGCCGACCGCTTTAGAAGGCACGACGGTGGTGGTCACCGACGGCAGCCAGAAACTCTACGCGCCGCTGTTCTACGTTTCGGTCGGGCAGATCAACGCCCAGCTCCCCTTCGGTCTGAAGTCCTCGACGGTCACCGTGCAGGTTCAGACGGCCGCAGGGGCCAGCGCGGCCGTCTCGGTCAGAGTGCTGCCGCGCGCGCCGCGGCTCTTCACCAAGACCATGGACGGGAAGGGCGACGCCATCCTGCTGCACGCCGATTACAAGCTGGTCGATTCCGCCAACCCGGCGCGCTCCGGCGAGTACCTGATGCTGTACCTGACCGGGCTGGGGGCGGTGACGCCGGAGGTGGCCGCCGGGGCGGCCGGCGGATGGGGAACCGCCGAAGCTCCGCTGAACACGCTCAGCGAGACCGTGATGGTGGCGGTGAATGGCCAACCGGCGGCCGTTGCGTTTGCGGGCCTGGCGCCGTACTTCGTAGGCCTCTATCAAGTCAACTTCCAGGTGCCTGGTTTGCTGATCAGCACGACGCCTTCGCTGGTGGTGGCCACGGCCCAGAAGGAATCGCAAGCCAACGTGAAGTTCGCGGCGCGGGTCGATTGGCAGTCCGCCGGCAGCACGGTAATTGGCGCCAGCGGGGGCACGCTGAACGCGACGGGCATTACGCTGACCGCACCGGCCGGCGCCCTGCCCACGGGAACCTCGCTGACCGTGTACCGTTCCACCGCCGCGCCGCCTTCGGGCGATCGCGGCATCACCCCCTACTTCCTGGTGAGCGGCATGCCCGATTCGCTGAATGCGCCGCTGACGCTGGCGCTGGATCCAACGGGCGCCGAAGACGGCGAGACGCTGGTCATGGTTGGCTCGCCCGACTCGAAATCCCGTGGCCCCATGTATCTTCCGGTGGTTAGGCAGGGCGGGCGCCAGGTAGTCACCATCCCCGCCTCCGACGCCAGCTCCTCCACCGCTGGCGGGCCGGTCCCCCACGCTACCGTGGGCACCTCCGCAGTTTCCAGGGAGTGGTCGTACGTGATCCGGGCCGAGACCAGCTTTAACCCGAAGGTGCTTACCAGCGCCAAAGGAATGTTCACCATCACCTACCCCAAAACCCTGGCTACATCCGCGGCGCAGCAAATTGCCGACGCGCTCGACCATGCCTACGACATACTGGGGCAGGACCTGCGCCTGGCATGGGACCGGCGAACGAAGTTGAACTGGCCGATCCAGGTCGTCGCCGTTCCCTTTGATTCCCTTCTGAACTCCAACTTCAACCAGAAATGGGGCACGGAAGGTGACCTGGGGTGTGGCAAGCAGCGGCAGAACATCCTCCTGAACACCAATTTCATGAAGACCAGCGAACAGATGGCCCAGATCGGGCCGACCGCCGCACATGAAGCGTTCCACGTCCTGCAGAACCTCTACGATCCGAGCCTCGCGATGACCATTAAGTGCAGAGGTGGTTTTTTTTCCTTTATGTGCGGTGACGAAACCCCTTGGCTGTGGTACGAAGAGGCCGCCTCAACATGGCTGGAGCGGCCCGTTTCCAGTAGCCCACCCAACTATCTGCCCATCACCCTGGTGACCGACAACTGGGCGTCGTTTATAAAGGACGGGCTGGGCGCCGCCAACACCCAAGACCACGGCTACGGCGCCTCGATGTTCCTGCAGTTCATCGGGGCCCGGCGCGGCACGCGCATCATTGGCGACATCCTGAAACTGATGGCCTCCATCAGCACCCCTCTGGCGGCCATCGAGAGCGTGCTGTCCGGCGCCGGCACCACGCTCTCGGCCGAGTGGAAGGAATTCTGCCGCGCTTACATGCGCGGCGACATTTATGGCTCCCCCGGCGGAAGCAGTTTCCCCAGCGCTCAAAATATCTTGACCAAGATTGACCACAACTACTCCTTCAGCCCCGACCCTTACGACCCCGGGAAGACGTGGCCCTGGGACGCCCCGCAACTCTCGGCGACCCTCTACACCTACATTGTCTCCGCCTCCAATTTCCGCGCCAACATGCCGCTGAAATTCGCCCTCAGCGACGCGGGCGGTTCCGCGGAGATGATCATCTACAAGGTGAAAAGGATCAGCCCTACGAGCTCCGACTGGACGCTGCTGTACAACGGCCGAAGCAATTATGTCTTGCAGAACGCCGAAAACCTGAGAAAGAACGGCGAAAACATCGTGGTGATGGTCTCGAACTCGTACGCCGTCTTCCCGTATACCAGCAAGACGCCGATTACCTTGAGCGTGAGCGACCCGGAGAACTACCTGGCCGAACTGCAAACCACCAACACAGCGAGTGCCTCGATTTGCGGCGCGCACTGGGTGAAATACGGGGATGGCAGGGTGCTGCCGAGCTCAAATTCCTGCCTGTTCACTGTGGGGTCCGTTTCCGGCACGTCGTGCCCGTCGGCGCGCATGACGTGGAGTGGGCAAAGCTTTACGGTGAGCGGAACCTGCCCACTCAATGCCACCGGCTCGGTCACCTCTGAGTTCATCCTGTCCGGCAGCGTGGATGCCATCGGCCACACCGTCGAAACCGGTTCCTTCTACTCGAAGTACACAAGCAGGGTGAGCGGGGACGTGTACACCGACACTCAGTCGTTTTCGGTCCGCAGCGTGCCGATCGATCCGGCCATGGGTGTCAGCGATTCCGGGAATTGCAGGGTGTTCTCGTACCGGTTCGTAGGCGCCGATACGGAGAGGCGCGTCTCCGGGCTCAGCTTTACCCACAGCTCCGGGGCCGGTCCCACCTCCTCTTACAGCTACGACCATACGGACTGGGCCGCGGTGCGGACTGAGGAGCCTCTTATAGGCAGCCCGCGCTCCAATATGACGGTCACGTTGTGGAGGTGCCAATAGCGGAAGACCCTAAAAAGCCCGCTGAAGCGCGCGCGTTAGTCGAAAACGGATTGGTGTCTAAGAGGTGGAAAAAGCCGAAGTGATGGCGCGTACGCTCGTTTTGTTCTTGGCCATCATTCTGCCCTGCGCCGCCGGCACGCAGATTACCGCTGAAAAGAGTTAATATCTGCCTTTATCTGCGTTAATCTGCGTCCTGTTTTCTTTGTTTGGAGCGATGCCAATGCCGAAAGCGATACGCATTCACGAGACCGGCGGGCCCGAAGTTCTCAGGTGGGAAGAGGTCGAGGTTGGCAGGCCGGGGCCGGGCGAAGCATTGATTCGCCAGACGGCTATCGGCCTGAACTTCATCGACACCTACCACCGCACCGGCCTGTATCCGCTGCCGCTGCCGGCGGTGATGGGCATGGAAGGCGCCGGCATGGTCGAGGAGGTCGGGGCGGGGGTCACCGAAGTAAAGCCGGGCGACCGCGTGGCCTACGCCGGCGTGCTGGGCGCTTACACCGAGCGGCGATTGATTGCGGCCGACCGCCTGGTCCCGCTGCCCGACGGCGTCAGCGACATCCAGGCCGCCGCCATGATGCTCAAGGGCATGACGGCCGAGTACCTGTTGCGCCGCACCCACCGCGTCCAGCGGGGCGAAACCATCCTGGTGCACGCCGCGGCCGGCGGCGTGGGCCTGATTATGTGCCAGTGGGCGAAACATCTGGGCGCCACCGTCATCGGCACAGTCGGCAGCGACGAGAAGGCCGAGCTGGCCCGCGCCAACGGCTGCGACCATCCCATCGTCTACACGCGCGAGAACTTCACCGAGCGGGTGCGCGCGCTCACCGGCGGCGCCGGCCTGCCGGTGGTGTATGACTCGGTCGGCAAAGACACGTTCCTGGGGTCGCTGGACTGCCTGCGCCCGCTGGGCCTGATGGTGAGCTACGGCAATGCCTCGGGCGCCGTCCCGCCGTTCAATATCGGCCTGCTGGCGCAGAAGGGCTCGCTGTTCCTCACGCGCCCGGTTCTGATGGCCTACACGGCCAAGCGCGAAGACCTGCTGGCGAGCGCGCGGGCGCTGTTCGAGGTGGTCGCGAGCGGCGTGGTGAAGATCAAGCTGGAGCGCACCTGGCCGCTCGAGGACGCCGCCAGCGCCCATCGGGAACTCGAGGGCCGCCGCACCACCGGCTCGACCGTACTGATCCCGTAGGGGACACCACCAACAGGTCGCCAATCCGCAATCAGAACACGTAGCGGAAGCCCAGCTCGATGCTGCGCGGCAGGTTGATCTGAGTAACCGGCACCACTCCGAATAGGGGCGATGTGGGGGTGGTGTTCGCGAAATCGAAGATCGGCGTGTTCGACACGTTGAACGCCGACGCTTTGAACTGCAGCTTCTGGCGCTCGGTGATCCGGAAATCGCGAATCAGCACGGTGCTGATCTGCGGCGCGGAATGGCGGCGGATGTTGGGGCTGCGCAGCTTCGCCGTCCGCAGGGTGTCGGGGGGGCGTTGCACCCAGATCGCCTTCGAGGTGTCGAACCAGTGGTTGAGCGGTTGCCCGCTTTCCAGCTTCGGGTTGCCGTAGATGTAGTAATCCGGCAGAGACATCGGTTTGCCGGACTGCATCACGCCCATCCAACTGGTCTGCCAACCCCCGATCAGCTTGGACAGCAGCCCTGAGCTGCCCCACTTCTTTTTCGGGCCGACGGGCAATTCGTACATTCCGCTGATTACCAGCCGCTGCGGGGTGTCATAGGACGCCAGCTCCCGCGAAGGTTTGGGGTCGGAGGCGTTGAGGAAGGAGACCGCCTCCATGGTTTTCGAATTGGTGTAGGAAACCAGGAAGTTCAGCCCGTGCTTGAACCGCTGCTCCACCTTCAACTGCAGCGAGTTGTACCAGCTCTGTCCGATGCTGATGTTGTTCATCGTCACGGTGTCAAACTGCGGGAAGGGCAGCAGCAGCGTGCGCCGCTGGACGGTAGCCTGCTGGCCGCGCGAGGTGTCGGACGGCAGTATGTTGTAAAAGGGGTTGGGGACCGACTGGTTCAGATACACGGTGCCCAGCGCCAGTTGCTCGGGCGTCAGGGAGTTAATGTTGTTGCTGCTCCCGATTTGTTTGGTCTGGCTGCTTACATAGGACAGGTCGGCCAGCAGGCCGGGGCGCAGCTCGTATTGGAAACCGGCCGAGTATTGCCAGACATTGGGAATCTTGCGCTGCGCGTCGTTGAAGCTGGTGGCCCCCCCTACCTGGGTGGCCAAGCCGAGCGCCGCTCCCGGCGGCTGCGTCAGGCCGTTGGGGAAGGGATCGGAGAGCAGCCGAAAAGGAAGAAACCCGGCCGTAGTCGTTTCGGCGCTGGTGGTTTGAGAAAAGCCGGTCACGCCGCCGTAATCGGTGGTGCCGAGGTAGGAGAGGCCGAAGCCGCCGCGAAACACCAACGGTTTCGATTCCAGCAGTTTGTAAGCCAACCCGAAGCGCGGCTGGAAGTTATTGCGGTCTGGGTTGAACGCGCCGCGCGCCGGGGCCGTCGCCGAAACGCAAGAAGCAGTAGCGACCTTTTAGAGTGCGGCAGCTTGCAGCGCCTTTTCTGCACAAAGCTTCACGCCCAGTCGCGGCCGCCCGGTGCGCGCGGTTCTTGCTGCGGGCGCGCATCCGTGCGGTTGGCGGTGATCCAGGCGGACAAGTCGGCTACGATCTGAGGGTGCGTCGCTGACACATCGTGTCGCTCAGAGGCGTCGGTGGCAAGATCGTACAACTCCCAAGCTGCTTTAGGGTCGTGGCGGACCAGCTTCCATCGCCCGTAACGACAAGCTTTCAGGCGAGCGGTGAGATCCGGGTCGAAGTCACGGCCGTTCCACTCCCAGTACAGATGGCGATCGGGGCCAGGCCGGCTCTTACCCGTCAATTCATCGACCAGCGAGATGCCATCCACACCGGAAGGCAAGCGGGTGGACCCGCAGGCGATCTGCGCAGCGGTCGGCAGAAAGTCCGGAAAGTACACGGGCCGATTACTGATAGCCCGTGCTTGTATGCGGCCCGGCCAGCGGACGATCCACGGCACTCGAATGCCCCCTTCGTACAAATTGGTCTTCTTCCCGCGCAGTTCGCCGCAGGAGTCCAGCTCGCCCTCAAAGCGTTCTGGCGCGCCGTTGTCGGAACAGAAGAAGACAATCGTATCGCGCTCGATACCAAGCTGTTTCACCAGCGCCAGGGTTTCGCCGACGAAGCGATCAACCATCGAGCAAAAAGCGGCGTGGCCTTTGGCTGGCAGGCTCCACGGCTTGTCCTTGTACTCAAGCCAAGCTGAATCGTCGGCAGGTAGCTGGTAGCGGCCGTGGGGCAGCGTCCAGGGAGCGTAGCAGAAAAACGGCCGGCTGCGATTGTCGCGAATGAATCGCTTCATCTCGTCGAAGATGCGATAAGCGGAGAACTCGCGGCGCAACCCAGTGTCCGGATCCTTGTCGGCCACGGCAAACTCCACCGGCTTGCGTTGATTGAATCCGGCGTTGCCCGGTAACGGCAGCTTCTTCCCCGTATCGATCAGATAGTTCGGATAATAGTAATGCGCATGCACCTGGTGGTAATAGCCAACAAAGCGATCAAAGCCGTGCTTTTCCGGCACGCCGCTGGTATCGACATCGCCTAAACCCCATTTCCCAAACCCTCCGGTCGCATAGCCGGCCTCCCGGAGCAATTGCGCGACGGTGACGTCTTCCGCCAGCAGCGGAGTACCTCCACTATTGCCACGCACCGAAGTGTGGCCCATGTGGCGGCCGGTCATGAGCGTACTACGCGACGGAGCGCAAACTGTGCACCCCGCGTAAGCCTGGGTGAAGTGCATTCCCTCAGCCGCAAGGCGATCGATGTTTGGCGTACGAATCGCCTTTGACCCATAGCAGCCAAGCTCGCGTGGTCCCATGTCGTCGGCCAGGATGAAAAGGATATTTGGTTTTCGGCGGGGCGCTGCGTAGCCGGCTATGCCGGCCAAGCCTGCGGATACCGCTGTTTGCAAGAGAGACCGCCTTGATAACACTGGTTTCGTCATATGCGTTTCCTTATTTGTCCGGCAAGTTGCGGTCGGCCGGCTCATTTTCGCTCCGCAGGCGCCGCTTTGGGCGCCGCTCCCTCCATGGGGAAAAGCGGTTGGATCATCTCGCTGTTCCATTGCTGATACGCGGTAAGCAGCTTTTTCACCAAGTCGGGGTGGACGGTTAAAAGATCCTTAGTTTCGCCGATGTCGGCGTCGATATCATAAAGTTCCGGCGCATCGCCGACCTTTACTAGCTTATAGCGGCCTTCACGGACGGCCCAAGTCACGCCGCCGCCCGTGCGCCAGAACAAGCGTTCATGGGGCGGCGCCTTGACCTGGCCCGCCAGATGAGAAAGCAAGTTCACACCGTCCAGCTTCAGTCTTGGCGGCGGCTGGACGCCGGCGGCGGCCAACGCGGTGGGCAAGATATCGAGCGAGATAACGGGTTGCGAGAAAGTCTTGCCGGCGGGCAGGTGGCCTGGCCAGCAAGCCGCGAACGGAACCCGAATTCCCCCTTCATACAGCGAACCTTTGCCTGCGCGGAGCGGGTCGTTCCGGGAGCCATTGAAGGGAACGGGACCGCCGTTATCATTCAAGAAGAAGATCAGCGTGTCCTGTTCCAGCTTCAATTCCTTAAGCGCGGCCAGCACCATGCCGACTCCGTCGTCGACGGCGCTCAGCATTGCGGCATACATGCGCCGCTTTTTGTCCTCGATGTTGCCGAACCGATCTAGGTACTTGTCGCTGGCCTGCACGGGATTGTGCGGGGCGTTGTACGCCAGATAAAGGAAGAACGGGTCGTTTCGATGCCGCCGGATGAAGGCATCGGCCTCGCGGTTCCAGACGTCGGTCAGGTACTCAGTCAATGGGACAGCATGTCCGTTGCGCTCGATAGGCAGCATCTGCTCACGGCCGGTGGCCTCCGTTTCGGATTTGAAGTAATCGTGGCGGCCGCCGATAAAACAGAAAGTCTCGCTGAAGCCGCGCTGTAAGGGGTGGTGCCGCGGCGTTGCGCCGAGATGCCATTTGCCGACTAGCCCGGTGGCGTACCCCGCGGACTTGAGTAGCTGCGGGAGGGTAATCTCGCTGAACGGCAAACCGACTGTCTCATCCTTCGGATCGTAAATCGGATTGTTCTCGTGACCAAACCGCTGCTGATAGCGGCCGGTCATTAGCCCCGCACGCGTGGGGCTGCAAAACGGATGCGAGACGAAACCATTGGTGAAATGCACGCCCTCCTTGGCGATATGGTCAATGTTTGGACTCCGGATATCCTTCGATCCCTGGAAACCCGTGTCGGCGTAGCCCTGATCGTCTGTCAAAATAACGATGATATTGGGCGGCCGCCGGTGAGCAGGTAGCAACGTCAGAGTCGACCCTAGTACAAATTCACGGCGATTTAGCATGGTTTCTCCTTCCGATTCAGCATCATTTCTCCACTAGCGGTGGGCCTCGTTCGCCAGCCAGTCGAACGTTTTTTGCTGCAAGGCAGGCGGGAACCGGTTGAAATCCACCGGCGTCTCCACCTGCAAGCGGTCCTCACGCCCGAACAAGCCATACACCTTTTTCGGCCCTTCGATTTCCCTTCGCACGTCCGCGATCCGCGCATAACGGTCGAGTGTAGGCGCGACCAGCAGCACCGGACGCGGCGCGATCAGGCTTACGACCTCATCGTAATCAAAAGGAACACGGGATTCCTGGCCCACGAAGAATCCCAGGCGCGGCATCAAGCCGTGCAGATGCGAGTAATGGCCGATCCCCTCGGTGCCTTTGTCGGCCGCATCCAGCCGCAGCGGATCAAAGCCGCAGACGGAAACGACGCCCGCCGGCCGCTCATCGAGTGCGGCGGCGAGCAGGCCCAGTTTTCCACCGAGAGCGTAGCCAAGCAGATAGATGCGCGATGCGTCGACTTCCTCCAAGGCGGCAAGCGCATCGATAGCTGCCCGCGTATCGGCAAGGATTTTGCCCATGCGGGACCAATGCGGGTAGCGATCGTAGAAAGATCGCCCGTCTTGAAGGCGCGTTCCGAAGCCGGTCTGATCGAATGCAAAAATGGCGAAGCCTTTCTCGGCCAGTGCATCGAAGTGTTGATAGTCGGTGATGATCCCAAACCACTTGGCGCCCCATATGAGACCTGCCGACCATCCCATTTGATAGGTGTAGGGATGCAGCCAGATGACTACCGGCCATTTGCCCGGTTTCGGCTTGCCGTCGGCCGCAAGCGGATAAAACAGATCGCCCTTCAGGTGGTCTCCGAAGGGGAGAAGGGCCACGCCCGCATGCGGCATTTTCCGCCGGGGCGGAAATGGCGCTTCACTGGCTCCTGTGGGCCGGTTGAACAGAGGAGATAACCAATGGCGCCCGCCCAGCCCGCGAACACCGAGAATCTTGGGAATTGGGGGGAAGGCAAAGGCGGGTGGTTCCTCTCCCAGAGCCCACGAAATTCGCTTGCGAATCGCGGGTTTCGTTTGCTCCCATGCGGCCGCGCTGGCGATTGCTTTCCCGCCGAGCAGGAAATCACCCACCTGCCGGCGCGGGTAACGTTGAATGTCAATCTTCTCCCCGCTGATTCGCCGCCAATCGTCGAAGCTATATCCGTGCACCCAGGTCTCGACCTTGGGAAACGCATGGCGGCCAAAGACAGCATCGAAGAAATCAAGCATATCTTCGATGTCGCCGGCAAACGGCTCGTGTTCGCCAGGCCGCAGGTGCAGCCAGAGATTCCGCTCCTTCCCCAGGAGACGGTACACGCGCTGTACCGAGCGGTACGCCTGCTCGAAGCCCAATACGTTCGCCGCCGTTTCGTTATAGCCGGAATGGACCATGAGACCACGAGGAGCAACCAGCGCCATCAGCATGTTCTGATCCACCGGAAGCTTGTCTTCCCGGCCGGCAAAGAACCGGAAACGCGGATGGAACCAGTGCGGCCTGGCACCGGTCAGCAACTCAAGACTCTCGATGCCGAATATGTCAGTGGTGTAACGCCAGGGGATGGACCCTCCGGTATTGCCGCTGGAGGGGGCGACCGCGGCGATTCGCTCGTCAAACGCAGCCGCCAACAGCGCCAGTTTACCGTCCGTGGAATGGCCGGTCATGGCAATCTTCCCCTTGTCCACCTCGGGTAGTGTCAACAGGTAGTCGATGGCACGCGAGGCTGCCCATGCCCAGCGGGTAAGGCAGGAAAAGTCGTAATCGGGGTAGATATCGATGTATGCGTCGCCATCGTCGCCAAAGCCGTACGCCGGCTCCAAGGCATAGTAGGTGCATGCAATATAGCCCCGCCGCACGACCGTGCTTAACCACGGCGTTCGGGGAAAGGGCTGGTTGGACAGAAAGACCGGGAACGGACCCTTGCCCTCCGGAATCACCAGTTCCAGCCGCAAAGTGGCTCGATGATCGGGACCAAATTCGAGTCGAACGTTACGCACTGTAACGGTGCCTTGCCGGTGCGTCTCCGTAACAACCGCCCGCAGATTCTGCGGCGCCGGGGGCGTCTTTCCGTATACCCAATGCTCGAACTGGGAGCGAATCCATTGTCTCTGCCGCTTCCATTGCTCCGGGTTCGTTATCGGTACCAGCCTGCCGCCGTCGCGCATCATCAACGGATCGGGCAACCCCGGGATCGACGGCATGGAATCGAAATCCGGGGGAAGCTCGCCGGTTCGCTTGATCCAATCCTGCCAATTCCCATCGAGTGCACTGACCCGGCCCTGATGGCGTATCAGCGTACCCGAAACGACGTCCTTCAAAAGCACATCCAAAGTCGCGCGCCTGCGTTCCAAGGCATCCTGAGCAACCACCGTCGAGCACAGAAAGAAACAAATGACCCAACCGAATCGTCTCGGCATCTCCCTTCTCCTTCGTGCAGCGCTCTCCCCAACTTCGGCCGTTACCTGGATGTTGCGAAAATTCGCGTTTTGGGTGACACCATCAACTTGCTTGGGAGCTAAAGCCGGAGCACAATCCAATTGCCTTGGCGCATTCCCAAGCGGTTTCTGTATCCCTATCTCGCTTTGTTTGCCAGCCAATCGAACACCTTTTCCTGCAAACTGCGCGGGAACCGGTTGAAATCCACCGGCGTTTCCACCTGCAACCCGTCCTCGCGCCCGAGCAGGCTGTAGACTTTCTTCGGCGCCTCCAATTCGCTGCGAACATCCGCGATCCGCGCATAGCGATCCAGCGTGGGCGCAATCAGCAGCACTGGCCGCGGCGCAATCAGGCTGACTACCTCGTCGTAATCAAACGGAACACGTGCTTCCTGGCCCACGAAAAATCCGAGGCGGGGAATCAACCCATGCAGGTGCGAGTAATGCCCGATTCCCTCGGTGCCTTTGTCCGGCGTGGACAACCTCAGGGGATCGAACCCACAGACGGACGCCACACCAGCCACCCGCTCATCGAATGCGGCGGTGAGCAGGCCGAGTTTCCCGCCCAGCGAATAGCCGAGCAGGTAAATGCGCGAGGAATCGATTTCGTCCAGCGCCGCAAGCGCATCAATGGCGGCGCGGGTATCGGCCATCATCTTGCCCATCAGCGACCAGCGCGGGTAACGCTGGTAAAACTGCCGCCCGTCCAGAATGCGCGTGCCGAAACCGAGTTGGTCGAACGCGAATACGGCAAACCCCTTGCCGGTAAGCGAGCCAAAGGAGGGCCGCAGGTCCGCCATGTAATCGGAAACCTTCGAGGTCCAGGGGTAGCCCGCGGACCATCCGTAGTGGTACGAATACGGGTGCAACCAGATGACAACCGGCCATTTGCCCGCCTTCGGCTTGCCGTCGGACCCGAGCGGGTAGAACAGGTCGCCCCGAAGGTCGTCCCCATAGGGAAGAATGCCGTCTCCCATGCCGTCCAGAGGTCGCCGCTGTGGAGCAGTTGCCTCGGGACCTCCGACGGGTCTATTGAGCAGGGGGGACAACCAATGGCGGCCGCCGAGCCCGCGACGGCCCACAACCTTGCTTATCGGCGGGATGGGGAAGCCGGGAGGTTCTTCGCCCAACACCCACGAAATCCGTTTGCGAATCGACCGCTTCGTCTGATTCCACGCCGCCGGGCTGGCAATCGCCTTCCCGCCCAGCAGGTAGTCCCCGGCCTGCTGCCGCGGGTAAGTCCGAATGTCAACCTTCTCTCCGCTGATTCGCCGCCAATTGTCGAACGTGTAGCCGTGTATCCACGTTTCTCGCTTGGGAAACGGCTTGCGCGCGAAGGCAGCATCGAAGAAATCGACGATATCTTCGATGTCTCCGGCAAAAGTCTCGTGTTCGCCGGCGCGGAGATGCAGCCACAGGTTCTGTTCGCGACCGAGGAAGCGATAGACGGGCAACACCGAGCGGTACACCTGCTCGATGCCCAGGGGGTTGCCTTCGGATTCCGAATAAGCGCTGTAAATCATGAGCGGCCGGGGAGCGACCAGAGCCAACAGCATGTTCTGATCGACCGGTAGTTTGTCTTCCCGGCCGGTGAAGAATCGCAAGCGAGGGTGGAACCAGTGTGGGAAATTGGTGGTGATGTCCTGGATGCTCTCTGTGGCGAAGATCGCGGTGGTGTACCGCCACGGGTTGTTTTCCCCGGTGTTGCCGCTGGAAGGAACCACCGCGGCGATTCTTTCGTCGAAGGCCGCCGCCAGCAGCGCCTGTTTGCCCTGCTGGGAATGGCCGGTCATGCCAATTTTCGTCTTGTCCACCTCCGGCAGCGTGTACAGATAATCCACGGCCCGCAAGCCTGCCCATGCCCAGCGGGCCAGGCAGGAGAAGTCATACTCCGGGTAGATATCAAGGTACGCATCCGAATCGTCACCGTTGCCGTACTTCGGATTCTGGCCGACGTAACTGCAAGCGATATAACCCCGCCGCACGGCCGTGCTGATCCACGGCATTTGAGGAAAGGGGTGGTTAGTCAGAAAAACCGGGAACGGGCCCTTACCATCGGGAATCACCAATTCCAGTCGCAGACTGGCTCGATGATCGGGACCGAACTCGAGCCGAACCTTGCGGACGGTGACGGCGCCTTGCCGGTGCGTCTCGGTCACGACTGCGCGCATGTTCTGCGGCGGCGGCGGCATTTTGCCGAAGACAGAATGCTCGAACTCGGAACGGATCCATTGCCTTTGCCGCTTCCATTGCTCCAGGTTCGCAACAGGGATTAATTTCCCGTTCTCCCGCGTCATCAGCGGGTCCGGCAACTCCGCAATCGAGGGCATGGAATCGAAATCCGGCGGAAGCTCGCCCGTGCGCTTGACCCAGTCCTCCCAAGTGTTATCGAGGGCGCTGACCCGAGCCGGTCGGGCCGAACGGCTGGGGATCAAGTTCTTGATGAGCACTTCCAACGACTGACGACGGCGCTCGGTCGCATCCTGCGCAAGGAGCGTCGAACACAACAACAAGCAGAGAGAGCAACCCAATCGTCTGGACATAATCGAACCCCTTACGCAGCCGTCAGCGCGGCTCCGCAGCGCCTGGGAGCGCACGCGCAACGTCACTTACTTTTATCGCAACCTTCAGGGTGCGAATCGTTCGGTAGCTTTCCAGGGGTGTCGCTTCGCTCACCCCTGGCTATGTTCTTGCACGCCTGCGGCGTGCGGCCACGCCGAAGGCGTGGCTAGAGAATAGCCAGGGGTGAAGCGAGGCGGTTTTTGCCGAGCGACACCCCTCGAACCGCCGTCCCGTTTTCGCACCCTGAAGGGGTGCGAGAAAGCGTCCGGCAGGCCAAAGTAAGTGGCATTGCGGGTCTCGCGTGCGCTCCCAGCCATGGCCACTTCGCAGCGCGTTCAGTACACCAGCTTGATCTGCAATTGGATGCGCCGCGGGTATCCGTTCTGCACCGTTACCATACCGAAGGTGACGCTAGTCGGTAGGGTGTCCGGCGCCTTGAATTGCGGATGGTTGAAGGCATTAAGAAACTCAGCGCGGAAATCAAGCGTCATCCCTTCCCGCAACCTAGTCTTTTTTGTGGCCGACAAATCCCAGTTGTTAATCCCGTCCGTGCGGCAGCCATTGAAGCGGTAGGACATGGTTCGCAGGTTGTAGCTCAACTGCTTCTTTGGATCGCGCTCGAAACCCGCATCCGTGTTGAACCAGCGATTTAGAGTGCGTTGGCTTTCCGGCAGGGGAATGTTGTGGAGATTACCCGTGAAGAGGGCGTTGCCGAAGCCGAACGCCGCGCCGCTCTGGGCAATGTAGATGCCCGTCAATTGCCATCCGTCTATCATTTGGCTAACGACCGGCGGGGCATTGCGGAAGAATTTCCGGCCCCGGCCGACCGGGAGCTCGTAAATCCCGCTCACCGCCAGATGCTGTGGGAAGTCCTGCTCGGAAATGACTTCCGAGGGCCGTGGGTCACCGCCATTCAGAAACCCAACGGCATCCATGAACTTCGACCAGGTATAGGTGGCCTGAACTGTGTACCCCGCCGAGAACCGCTTCTCCGTACTGACCTGCAGAGAATGGTACCAGTTGGACGAGCTATTGCGGGTCGTCGATACGGACGTATATTCCGGGTAGGGCGTCAGCAGCGCCGCCCGCGTGATATAGGTTCCGCCACGAGACATCGCTGAAGGTATGACCCCGAGAAATGGATTGGGCAGGTTTGCTGTAAGATAGTCGATCGTCGCCTGGTCGCGGACCGGACTGCGGCTGAGGTAACTATCCGGCAGTGCGTTCAGATCGTACCCTGTGGTTGCCCCGAAACCAGCACCCGTGCCCCACTTGGGGAAGATGCCAAACACATCCATGTGAATTGTCTTGCTGCCGACATAAGCCATGTCGAGCAGGAACCGGCCAGGCAATTCCCGCTGGACGTCGAACTGCCAGCGCTGTGTGTAGGGAGAAAGGGGATGCCCATTGTAGAAACTGATCGCTCCCCCTACGTTCGTCTGCGCACCCAGCGTTGCCCCCGTGGGTTTCAGGAAACCGTTAGGAAACGGGTTCGCCAAGCTGGCCACAAACGTCATGCCTCCGTCGTTGGAAGCGATCAAATTCGTCGTCTGGCTGAAACCGGTCAGATCCACGGTTGTCCGCTTGAGACCGGTATTGCTGAAATAGATGCCGTAGCCGGCACGAAAAACGGTCTTCCTCGTCAAACTATAGGCCAGGCCGATCCGAGGCATGAAATTCTTCGTGTTCCGGTCCCAGAGCGTCCGCGGTTGGCCGCCCACGCCCGCAAACGTGAGCCCGCCACGCACTTTGAAATCAGCCGGGGGCAACTCCGGGATGGGATCTTTCGCATAGTTGGCCCTCGCCTGCGCCTCGGTTGGCTGCACGAAATTCGGATCGAATCCGCGAACAGTGCGGTTGTACCTTTCCGTGACCGGCCCTTCGAGCTCATAACGCAGGCCGAGGTTCACAGTGAGCTTGCGAGTGGCCTTCCAATCGTCCTTAAAGTAAGCCGACCATACCGTCGATTGCGCAGCATAAGTGTCGGCCAGCATGTAGCTGCCGCCCGAAGGCAGGCCGAACAAGAAGGATGCTAAAGCCTGATCTTTTGGCGCAAGCAGCGTAGGGGAATTATCGAATGGCCCGCTGGTATAAGCCGCGGTAAAGTTAAGCTGGGCTCCCGTAGAGTTCTGACCCAGATTATACTCGGCCTGCCGATACTGGCGGTACTCCATACCAGCTCTTAAGGTGTGGGAACCGGTCACCTTGTCCACGGTGCCGCCCAGTGTGCGCGTCTCCTTCGGTTGCCACACGTCGTTGC
>Ga0315279_10004319_pt1 | contig 19131 bp, 19 predicted proteins | sample YL17G06_20_MG_FD_203694 | JGI IMG/M metagenome (GOLD analysis project Ga0315279, IMG submission 203694) | Sediment microbial communities from Yellowstone Lake, YNP, Wyoming, USA - YL17G06_20 | ecosystem: Environmental > Aquatic > Freshwater > Lake > Sediment | place: USA: Wyoming | collected... | reverse complement strand
ATATGGTATATGAGACAGGGATACAAGAGGTAAAGAGAAAAGACTTCAATTGGACTGGATCCCCGGTGTCCTTAAGATTTGAAACCAAATTGTAAATTATGGCATAAAGATGTTGGTAATTTAATTAGCAAAAGATAAGGATTACAGTATTGACAATCTCGCCCATCTAATAGAAAATAAAAACGTTTTTTATAAAACGTTTTTGTCTATACTCCAAGGATATACTTTTGTCAAAGAAAAAAAGAAGTGGCCAGATAACCATAAGGGATGTTGCCAGGGAAGCTGGGGTTTCAATCTCAACAGTTTCAAACGCCCTTAACAAATCTCGCTATGTGAAGAAGGAGACGCTTCAAAAGATAAGGAACGCAGCGGAAATGCTGGGGTACAGGCCGAACGTCATTGCGCGGGGTCTGAGGATCAAGAGCACTCGCTCGGTTGGGGTTATAGTCCCCGATATCGCCAACCCATTTTTTGCTGAGATGGTAAAGGGGATGGAAGAGGTCGCGCGAAACCTTGGTTTTACACTTATCCTGTGCTGCACTTATTACGATACGGATGAAGAAACAAAGCAGCTTGATCTGTTGATGAACAAATGGGTTGATGGATTTATATTTGCCTCAGGTTTTAATACGGATGACCATATTGCCGAGCTTGTTGATCAGAAGATACCGGTGGTAGCGGTTGATCGCGAGATAACGCAGTTTGAGGTTCCATCGGTGCTGATTGATAACGTTGAGGCGACAAAAAAAAGCGTCAATTACCTCTGTGAGTTGGGACACAGGAGAATTGGCTATATTACGTTCTCCATGGAGAAGATAAAGACCGTTGAAAACCGATTCTTGGGATATAGAGATGGGCTTAAAGAAAATGGCATTGATTTTGATGATGATCTTTTGATAGTTGATGAGGGTTTGAGGATGAACGAGATAAAGGGTTGCTATAGTGCCGTCGAGAAGATGCTCGGGGTCAAAAATCCACCCACGGCGATAATCACCATGGCTGATGTCATGGCAATTGGTGCTATTAAAGCTTTGAAGGATTTAGGGGTGAGGGTACCGCAGGATGTCTCTGTGATAGGTTTTGATAATATCGCATATTCTGCTTTTACAGATCCGCCTTTGACAACGGTAAAGCAGCCCAAGAAGAGCATGGGCAGGATTGCGATGACGCTTCTTATCGATCTAATTAATAAAAAGAAAGTGGAGAAAAAGAATATAATCGTCCCCACTGAGTTAATAATCAGGGAATCCACGGCTCGATGTCCACAATAGCAAGCTGGAGGTATTATCATGCTCGTAAGAAGATTCAAGGATGAGTTAACAAAGAGGGAGAGGGTAGAACTCACCCTTGCATTTAAGGAGACGGACAGGGTGGTGAATTTTGATCTGATGCATAACCCGGGGACGATAGAGTTTTATGCCCAGGAAAAGCTAACAAGGGAGAACGCTCCACATGTCGTTGGAAGGGCAATACAGAACTCCCTTGACTTGGTTAGAAACGTCATATACCCGGATATTCCCAGAACTGAAGTAAGGGATGACGGTTTTGTAATAAGGTATGAAGAATGGACTGCCTGGATTGAAAAAAGACCATTTGAGACGATAAAAGAGGCAAAGGAATGGATTAAGAGGAATATTGAGGAGGTAAAAGACTGGCACCCCGGTGAGCAATGGACCTTTTTTGGTAAGACGACTGCGGCTCGAACTGAAACAGACGAAAAGTACAGTTACAGGGAAAATTTTCTCGAGCGACAAAAATTGATTGGGGATACAGTTTTATATCATGATGAAAGTCCGGTTGGTCTTGATACGGCCATGGATATCTGTGGAATTGAGCTTTTCATATACCTGTATCATGATGACTCCCAGCTGATCTCTGAGTGGCTGGAAGCCTTAAATGAGCACGAGATCAAAAGGGTGCACGATGTGGCGGATTACAAGCTATCTCCAGTGGCGATGCCCTATGCGGATCTTGCTTATAAGACGGGGCTGATATTCTCCCCAATTTTTTTAAGAAAGGAATTTTTCCCCAGACTAAAAAGACTGGTTGACGCATGGCACTTGCATGGAATTAAATGCGTTTTTCACTCAGACGGAAATTTTATGGAAGTGCTCGATGATTTTGTGGCAGCTGGTGTCGATGGAGTAAATCCTATTGAACCGCTTGCAGGCTGGGATTTAATTGATGTCAGGAATGATTATCCAAAGCTTGTGCTGCAGGGCAATATAGATTGCAGCCAGCTTTTGCCTTTCGGCAGCGAGAGGGAGGTTAAGGAAGCTGCCAAGAAGGCAATTGATGACATATATCCTAGTGGTGGTCTTTTGCTTGGATCGTCAAGCGAGCTGACTCCAGCGGTTAACCCCAGAAACGTGGTTACGATGATCGAGTTCTCAAGACAGTATTCCCGAAGGAAGCCATTTGTATCGTGTCCCATCGATGAGATCGAACTTGAGCTTGAATATGTGCCTTTTAGTTAGACATGTGTAGGGGTGGTATAAGAGGGAACTTATGAACACAAGGGAGCTGTTCGGCGAGATGATGAGGTTTAACAAAAAGGTAAGATCGTTAAAATGGCAGTTCGGTTACTGGGGTGAGACGGGTAAGAACTGGTATAGAGATGGACTTCCCAGAAGAAACCTCCACTTCCGGATACGGAGATGACTAATCCAACTTCTAACCTTTACAAATCCATATTGCCCTACGGAATCAAGTCAAAAGAAGATATTCCAAACGGTGTTGCGGTCGTTGCAGGTGGTTTGTACTGGCCCACCCAGGGCTTCTCAATGGATAGGGATGTCAGAGATTTTTTTGGTATGGATAAGTGTCAGGTTCTTGTTGATGTCAGTTGCCTTTTTTGTCCTCAGTTCGAACCTCAAATCGATTATGAATATGAAAGGTCAATTATTTATGTTGATATCGATGGGGTTAAGGGGGTGCAAAATGCTATATATAGGAATAGATTTGCACAAACGCTATCTTTTCCAACTTTCATTAATAAGGATGAAATGGAGGTCGAGAGGGCTAAATGGCAGACAAAAATTACCTCATACTTGATTTTGGTGCAAGTAATGGCAGGGGGTTTCTGGCAAAGTACGATGGTGAAAAATTTACCCTTCATGAGGTTCACCGATTTGAGAACAAGCCGGTTTACGCGGCAGGAACGCTTTATTGGGACTTCCTCCGTCTCTATTCGGAACTGAAGCTTGGTATCCTTACAGGTGTGAATGAGGAAAGAGATGTATCTGGCATAGGCATTGATACATGGGGTGTTGATTTCGGACTCTTTGATAGAGATGGAGGTATGATTGGGAATACTGTTTCGTATCGTGATAATAGAACTATTGGAGTCATGGAGAAACTCTTTAATATCATTCCCAAAGAGGATATATTTAAAGCTACTGGATATCAGCTTCTTCCAATTATGTCACTTTTTCAGATTTATGCCATGAAATTGAAAAATTCTTCTGTGCTCGACATAGCTGAGCGTTTTTTAATGCTACCCGATATATTCAATTACTATCTTACAGGGGTCATGGTTAATGAGTTTACAAATGCTACTACCTCATTATTATATAGTTTAGAAAAAAGGGATTGGGCATGGGATCTTCTAAAAAAGTTGGGGATTGCATCCAGGATCTTTAAGAAGGTGATTGCTCCGGGGACTGTTGTTGGTGAAATCCAGAAAAGCGTAAGGGATGAGATTGAGGTTTGCCCGATACCTGTTATAGCACCTGCAACTCATGATACTGCGTCTGCTGTTACCGGGATCCCTTTAAAGGACAAAAACAAGAAATGGGCGGTAATTAGTATAGGTACATGGGGCATAATGGGAATAGAAACTAGGATGCCAAACCTTTCGATGGAGGCTTTGGAATCGGGATTTGCCAGCGAGGGTGGTGTGGAGGAGTATTATCATTTCCTGAAAAATGTGAATGGGCTCTGGATAATTCAGGAGTGCAAGAAGAAATGGATTAAAAATATCGGCAAGGATATCTCGTGGGATGATATCGTGATGCAGGCTTCAAAAGCCAGGGTGTTCAGGTCCTTCCTTAACGTTGATGAGCCAAGTTTAGTCCAGCCGCAGCTTGATATGCCAGCTCAGATAGTCAATTACTTCAGAGGTAAGAATCAGCCGGTGCCAGATGGTATTGGTGAATTTGCAAGATGTATATATGAGGGGCTTGCGTTTCGATTCAGGTATAACCTTGAGATCCTTGAGGGTCTCATTGGGCATAAGATAGAGTTGATTCACATGGTCGGTGGAGGAACCCAGAACAGGCTGCTTTGCCAGTTCACGGCGAACGCAACTGGTATAGAGGTGGTTGCAGGTCCTTCGGAAACAACTGCAATAGGTAATCTTTTGATGCAGCTCAAGGGAACAGGTGAGATAAAATCGCTCGAGGAGGGCAGACAGATAGCAATAAATTCATCCGAATTAAGTCATTATGAGCCCCATGATGTCGGTGCCTGGGAGGAGGCTTACGGCAGGTATCTTTCAGTGATCTAATCTTATATAGCATGAAGCTCCTTTGGTGAATACATAGCGATGTAATTTAATAGAAAAGCAAAGTTTTTAAAGGAGAGGATTATGAAATTAAATGTAGATGCACATCTCTGGTGCCTTGGGACTTACGCAGAGAGGTATGTTCCTGGTGGATATTTTGAGCCTTTCACAACTGAGGAACAGTTAAGACACATGTCGGAGATAAAGGGGCTTGATGGTCTTTTTGTTTTTTATCCAGGGCCAGAGTCTGACGATCCTCAAAAACTTCTTAAGACTCTGTCCAGCCTGGGCCTTCGCGTATCCAATGTCGCGGTCGAGTGCTGGGCGGACAGGAAGTGGAAGAACGGCGCATTCAGCACTTCGGATTCGAAGATAAGGAAGGATGTAGTACAGCTCTTTAAGGGAGGCATAGACTTTGCAAAGGAGATAAGTGCTGACAGTGTGTTATTGTGGCCTGCACATGATGGTTTCGATTATCCATTCCAAAACAACTACGTGGACGGATGGAATTACATGGTTGAAACGGTACGTGAGATTGGTGAGTATGCCGGGAATTTCAAGATAGCGGTGGAGTATAAAAGCAAGGACCCCAGGCAGAAGGTTTACATAAATACCGTCGGCAAGCTCATGATGTTCTTGAATAATGTTGGGCTTGATAATGTTGGCGGTGCGCTTGACGTTGGTCATTCGCTCATGGCACAGGAGAGCCTGGCTGAATCGCTTTCGTTGATAGCGGACAGGAAAAAGCTCTATCAGATCCACCTGAACGAGAATTATAAAGATTCTGATCCAGATATGATCTTTGGTACGATTAATTTCTGGGAAATACTTGAGATGTTCTACTACCTTAACAAAACTGACTTCGAGGGATGGTGCTCAATTGACATCATAACTCCAAGGGATGACAGGGTGAAGATGCTCCAACTCGGGGTCAACCTGATCCATGATTTCAAGAGACTATCTGACAAGCTCATGAAATATGAAGCTGAAATTGACAGAAATCTAAAAAATCATGTATTTGTGGATAACATGGACCTGATAAAAAGGATCGTGTTCGGCTGAATTTATCTTCGTCTTCTTTAGGGACATCTGTAGTCATGTTTTTAAATATATCGGGGATTTTATTATGAACTCGACTGAGCGAGTGCTTGCTGCTCTGGAGCGAAAGGTACCCGACAGGGTTCCTACTTTTGAATGGGCGATCGATTCGGGTGTTATCAACACCATCGTTCCTGGTGCGGATTTTTATGACTTTATTGAGAGGATGGAGCTCGATGCTGTGCCCGTACGGCCTGATTATAAAAAGGAGATTATTGATAACGATACCTACAGGGAGGAGACAGGGCTTTTAAAAAAGAAGATGACCGAGGATTATCTTGTCTCGATTAACAAGGTCATCAAAGATGAGAAAGACCTCGCAAGGTTTGAGTTTCCCGATCCCAGTGCTCCTCACCGATTCAACACCATGAAAAAGGTCATCGAAAGGTTTAAGGGTAAAAAAGCAATAATAGCCTGGCTTCGCGATGGTTTTGCTGAGGTACGCGATCTGCACGGTTTTGAGGAGACGCTTATTGATTTTTATGATAGGCCAGGCCTCATCGGGGGAATAATAGAGAAGGCGGTGGATTATTACACCGAAATTGCAAGGATCGCAAGGAAGCTTGGTGCCGAGGTAGTCTTAACAGGCGATGATATAGCGGGCAAAAATGGTCTTTTCATGTCCCCCCGCCATTTTAGAGAGATAATCCATCCTGCTATGAAGAGGTTGTATAAGAATTTTCGTGACCTTGGTTTTCTGGTCATAAAGCATACTGATGGTGACCTCATGCCGATCATGGATGATCTAATTGAAACTGGGCTTGACTGCCTTGATCCCATCGATCCTTCGGCAGGGATGAATATAGCTCTAATTAAGCGCAAATATGGCGGTCGCATTTGTATAAAGGGAAACATTAACTGTGCGGGATCACTTGTCTATGGCACACCAGGGGAGGTAGAAAAGGAGACTAGGAGGTGTATTGAAGTTGCAGGTAAGAATGGGGGATACATCTGTTCGTCCAGCAACTCGATCCATTCAAGTGTGATACCCGAGAACTACATTGCCATGTTGAACGCCGTAAAGAAATACGGAGTTTATTGATTTGTTTTAACTTTTTATACTATGCAAAGGATTCGCTTCAGCCCTACTCCATGTGGAATACTTCTTCCAGCATCTCGATTTCTGGCCCCAGGATCGACTTGTCCTCTTTTATGAAATATTTTTCCATATACTTCTGCCATCGTTCATTGACCTCAGTCTTGGATAATTCGGACATGGCTTTCTCAAAGTCATCAACCTGCAGGTAAGCGAAGAGCAAGCCGTCCTTTTTGAAGAATATCGAGTAGTTTCTGAGTCCAACCCCTCTCATTTCTGAGATCATTTCCGGCCAGATTTCATCGTGTGCTTTTTTGTACTCGTCCTTTAGCTCAGGTTTGATCCTGAATAGAAACCCCACCCTGTTCATAGGTACCTCCCTCGTGTTGGTTATCAGGATAGCGCTGGGGAATTTTAAATGTACTTGTGACTTTATCAAGATACAATAAATGTCCAGGGTTTTTCAAGCAGAATAGCATTAGCCTATGGTCTTGATGATTTGATCGTATTGTAAAAAATTATGCAATCTTTATTAATTTCAAAAACTACTTTTTCACAGCTTTTACAAACTCTTTAGCAGCAGTCGAAGCATTATCTGCATATATCTCTATTCCATATCTATCCGCAAACTCTCTTGTAACTGGTGCGCCTCCAACTGCAAGTATTACTTTATCTCTAAATCCAGCATCATTTATTGCTTTTATATGATTTGGGATATTAGCAAGTGTCGTTGTAAGCAACCCGGAAAATCCGACAATCTGTGGATTATATTCTTTAATTGCCTCTACAAATTCTGAGTAATCTACATCAATACCTAAATCTATAACTCTAAAACCCTGACCCTCAGCCATAGTAATGACAAGATTCTTACCAATATCATGAAGATCACCCTTAACAGTGCCAATTATAATAGTACCTTTTTCAATTATATCCTCATCTCCCTTGACTAAGGGCTTTAATACAGACATTGCTTCCTTCATTACCTTTGCCGAAAGTAACATATCAGGCATAAAAAGTTCTCCAATAGCGAACTTATCTCCAACTTCAATCATGGCTTTGGATAAAGCATCGTTTATTAAAACATCAATCTTTATTCCATTTTCTACTGCCTCTTTTACCAATCTTGATATATCCTTATAATTTCCTGCTACCGTTGCTCTATATATATTATCCAGTGTCACCATAATTTAAATCTCCTTCCCTAACTTAATTTTCAAAATATCTTTGTTTTTATATTCATTAATATTTAGCGTACTTATGAATTGCATTTATATACGCTATAAAATTCTTATGTGGAATATAATTCACAATAGAATGTGAACATGTAGCTACATAACCATAACCTGGCTTTAACACATCCATATGTTCTTTAACATCTCTTTCTATATCGTCAGGTATTCCTTTAGACAACGGAAACTCAATATCTACATTTCCGGATAGACACAGCCTATCACCATATCTTTTTTTATATTCTCTGTAATCAACTGAATACGGGTCCATAGGATTAAGACAATTAACTCCCATTTCAATTAGATCTTCTACTATTGCATCGATTTTCCCATCAGAATGAAATAGTATTGGAACTCCAGCTTCAACAGCTGGCTTCATTATCCTTGCCATTCTTAAAACCCAGATTTCCTTAAATAGTTTAGGGGGAATAAAGAGGCCTGTTTTAAATGCAACATCATCAGCAGGAAATATGAAATCCACTTCTTCATTAACCACAGCCTTAGTCATCTTTATATAATGTTCAGTTGATATTTCAAGCATGTCTTCTATAAAATCTCTATCCTCATAACACATTATCATAAAGTCATTCATACCTACTACAAACTCATAAAGTGTTTGAAATATACAACCATAAAGTGGTGCTATAGCAATTTTTGAGTTCCTTCTTTTAACTGCTTCTTTGTATTCTCTTATATATTTAACCGTATTACTAATTTGTGTTTCTGAATCTAAAAATAAAGATTCAAAATCCTTTCTGGACTTAGCAGACCTATCTACAACCTGAACTAGCTTTCCATTTTCATCTTGTTTTTTAAAAGGTGTCCAAAGACCTCCATCAAATATCATTGCATCCTGGCCTATTATATTGCAAAGATCAATAAAATCGTCAGGATACATGGGTCTCATTTCTTCACTTACCTCACCTTTTGCAGAATCTCCACCATATGAAAGACTATTTCCTGCATATTTCCTTAATATTTTCTCTATATGTTGATCTTCAATAAGTATTTCCATATTAGGCACTCTATCTACTGATTCTCTCCTGAATGCAGCTAAAATCCTTTTTTTATCTGGTTCACCTTCATATGGTAGAAACTCATTTGATTCAATCATCATGTCTCCTTTCCTATCTCAATCATATTGGAAGCATCTAAAATTCCGGGATAGCTAAATAATAAAACATATGGCCCCTACTTTAAAATAATGATGTAATGCCAATACTATCAAAGTAGGCCAGATGATAACATTAGAGTTTGATTTGGGAAAAGTCAAATTAAGCTTTACCATTAAATGCCTACTACCTATTGACATTGATTTAGAAATATTGTATTTTTATAAAATGTAAAAACGTTTTTTAAAAATCGTTTTATTAATTTGGTATAAAACCTTATTATTTCTCAATTAAAAGAATATATATTGTCGGATATAGTTTGGTACATGGGTTTATAAGTTTCGTTTCAGGATATATTCCGTGGCAATACTTGAAGATATAAAAAAATACGACCATGTATGGCAAATGGCAGGAGATTAGCATACTTATTGATGCTGCAATGAACCAGAATGTAGATGTTTTAGAGATCAATGATGAAGCACTGACGCTGGTGATGATGAAAGTTGGAGATAAGTATTCTATAGGGGAGATATTCATGCCTGGTATGCTGCTGGCAGCAAAAACCACGAAGACTGCAACGGAGATTTTAAAGCCAAGGTTAGCTAAGAGGACTATAGATCTGGAGGTTGATCAGAAACCCGAGCGTTTTGTGGAGGCTGTTAAGGAGTATAAGCCAGGTGTTGCTGGATTCTCTGGGCTATTGATCATGAAGAAATTATCCAGGAGGAGGTGAAAACATTTCAACAATTTTGAGTCTAATTTAGAAGGAAAGGAGGAGGAATATGTCAAAGACAAAGACCTTTATTTTTGCAGTAATTTCGTTAATTGCGGTTTTGATGTTCATACTTCCTGCATGTGCTCCACAACCTCCTGCTGTTACTGAGACAGCAGCAGAAACTGCAGCGACGACGGCAGCGGAGACTGAGGTAGAGGAGACAGCACCAGCGGTTTTGACCTTTGAGGAGCTGCGCGAGACAGCAAAGGCAGATAAGGAATATTCTGGTGCACCTCTTACAGGGAAGAAGCTGGCGTATACTGATATCATGGGCGGTATTCCTTTCTGCATCAGCGTCGGTAACAGCGTGAAGAGCGAGTTCATGAAGGCTGGCGGCACTGAGGCGGACTGGATCTATGCGGACAATCAGTACAACTCCACCGTTGGGTTGCAGAATGCGGATATAATCCTTGCAAAGAAGCCTGATGTCTTCATCGAGTTTCAGGCGGATGCAAAGGTTAACGCTATCGTGTCCCAGAAGTTTGGTGCGGCTGGTATTCCTATAATTGCTGTTGATGTTCCAGTTCCTGGTGCTCCGTTCATGGGAGTTAACAACTGGAAGGTAGCATACATGGCTGGAGAATATGCAGCTAAACTTGCTGAGGATAGATGGGGCGGCTGGGATGCCATCGATATAATCGTGCTTGGGCAGATGCCGGCAGGTGGAGAGGTCACCATGCTGAGATCTGAGGGCTTTGGTCAGGCTTTCGCGGATAAATACGGAAAGACAGTCGATGATCCGAAAATAGTAAGGTCCGACTTCGGAATGGGCGAAGCAGAGGAATCCAAGGCGGCCATGAGCGATGTGCTGGCAGCAAATCCAGATGCCAAGAAGATAGTGCTCACCTCTATCAATGAGGAGACCATGCAGGGAGCTATTGCAGCAATTGAAACGGCCGGAAGGTGGAACAAGGACGATATTATCATAATTACCCAGGGTGTTGACGATGTAGGCAAGACCCAGATAAGGGAAGGGAAGACCGATGCAGGTATTGCATACTTCCCAGAGACATATGGTAAGTACCTAGTTCCGATGGCTATTGCAATGTTAACTGATCAGAAGGTACCACCAGCTGTTTACATTGATAATGAGGTAATTACGAAGGATAATATCGATCAGTTCTATCCCGAGTAATAGCAAATCAGTTGTAGTAAGACATTAGATCTGACAGGAGGGGTGTATCTCTCGATACACCCCTCTTTTTAAAGTGATAATATATTTTTTTTTGAACAGGTGGTGAATGTCTTGGATGGCAATAATGTAGTCCTGGAGATGAAATCGATCACTAAAGCCTTTCCTGGTGTACTAGCTTTGAATAGTGTTGAAATAGATTTGAGAAAAGGCGAAGTCCTTGGAATACTTGGGGAAAATGGGGCAGGTAAGTCAACCCTCATAAAGATTTTAGCAGGTGTGTACCAGATGGATTCTGGCGAGATCCTTATGGAAGGTAGAAATGTTACGTTTAAGAATCCACAGGATGCTAATAATGCTGGAATAAGGGTCATATATCAGGAATTGAATACGCTTGAGGCACTTACAATAGCTGAAAATATATTTTTGGGGGAGTTGAATAATGACACACCGTTTAGAACTGTCAACTGGCGGATGCTAAACAAAATGGCAAGTGGGGTCCTGTCAAGGCTGGATGTTGATTTAAATCCTAGGACCGTAATGGAGGACCTAACAATTGCCGAAAAGCAGGTGGTTGAGATTGCAAAGGCGATCTGGAAAGAGGCCAAAATTCTTGTCATGGATGAACCAACGGCAGCATTGAGCGAGAAGGACACTCAGACACTTTTTAATGTTATTCGGCTGTTGAAGAAATCGGGCCACTCCATAATCTATATTTCGCACAGGCTTGATGAAATTTTTGAGATAACTGATAGGGTTACAGTTCTTAGGGACGGAAACAAAATAGCGACTGTCAATACATCTGAAACAAATAGAGATGAGCTCATCAGGGTGATGGTTGGTCGTGAGCTCAAGGACATGTATCCCAAGAGAAAGGTGCCCATAGGTGATGTTGTGCTGGAAGTTGAGAATTTAAATGTTGAGGATAAGCTTTACGATATCAGTTTTGAGCTTCGTGAGGGAGAGATACTTGGGGTATTTGGTCTTTTAGGTTCTGGAAGGACGGAGTTGGTAAATGCCCTTTTTGGAGTCATACCCAAGCAGAGCGGGAGGATTAAGGTCAACGGCAAGTTTGTGAACATTCGAAATCCAATCGATGCGAGGGAAAATAAGCTTGGGCTGGTTCCGCTTGACAGGAAGAATGAGGGGCTTGCGCTCATATTGTCGGTCAAGGAGAACCTGACCCTGTCGAACATTGAGGACCTCGGTACCGGGATGTTGATAAATAAAAGGAACGAGGAACAGAAAGCGATAAGGTGGATTAATGAGGTGAACATCAAGACTCCTAGCATAATGACCGAGATAAACTCTCTATCGGGTGGTAACCAGCAGAAGGTTGTGCTTGCAAAATGGCTGGAAAGTGGGTCAAAGATAATGATATTGAATGAGCCCACGCGCGGGATTGATGTTGGGGCTAAGGTAGAGATATATCAATTAATGGAAAGCCTTTGTGAAAAGGGCGCAGGGATAATAATGGTTTCTTCTGAGCTTCATGAGATACTTTCTATAGCTGATAGGGTTATTGTCCTGAATGAAGGTAAGCTTGTGGCTGAGTTTAAGCAGGAGGAAGCGTCTCAGGAAAAGTTGATGAATGCAGCCTGCAGGTAGGAGGACTGATATGAGTCAGGTTACAGGTTCAATGGGTAGCACCAAGATCGAGGAAAAGGGAGTCAAGAAATTTACTCTAACCAACACTCTCATACTTTTCATCATGCTCGTGGTGTTGATGATTTTCTTCTCACTGACGAGTAGAAGTTTTTTGACATATCTTAATATTTCAACAATGCTCGCAAACCTTTCCTTCATTGGAGTGACGGCGTCAGCCCTTACGCTTGTCCTGATTACCGGTGGCCTTGATATATCAATTGGCGGAACAATAGGCCTTGTAAGCTGCTTGGTTGCTTGGCTTTATCAGGGAGGGATGAACGCAGGTTACGCTATGTTAATTGGCCTTGCTGCCGGGATGATGGTTGGTGCTCTGAACGGGGTGCTGGTCACAGCGGTTGGCCTGAATCCGATTATTACTACCCTGGGCACGATGGGAATCACAAGGGGACTTGCCTTTGTAATCACCGATGGGCGATCGATCCTAATTTTTGAGAAGACGCTGGGGCTTCTGGGTCGTGGTGGAATTAAACTATTCCAGTCTGGAGACACTCTGATAACCTTTCCAATACCCGTTGTGCTTTTGATAATTGTGTACGCGGTATACTGGTTCTTGATGGAAAAGACAAAATTTGGGCGCCAGATTTATGCCATTGGAGCAAACACAAGGGCATCTTATCTTTCAGGGGTCAGGACAAAAAGGACGACGTTCATAGCATACCTCCTCTCGGGCTCAATGGCAGCTATCGGAGGGCTGATCCTGACTTCACTAACAGCTGTCGGCATGCCGCAGCACGGGATGGGCCAGGAATTGAATGTTATTGCTGCTGTTATTTTGGGCGGTACTATGCTTGGGGGTGGAAGGGGGAAGATCCTTGGGACCCTATTAGGGGTGCTGATAATAAGTGTCCTTTACAACGGGCTTGTCATGTTGAATGTCTATTTCTATTTTGTGTCAATTGCTCAGGGTGCCGTGCTGATTGCTGTTGTTGCTGCATATGAGGCAAGAAAACGGCGAGTTGCCTGATGTGTGTAAAGGGTATTGCTGGAGGTAGTTATGATTGATAGTGTTGAAACTGTTAAGAGAAGCGGTTGGACAAGGGCCATCAGGCTGATAACTCAGGCAAAGACCTCTGCTCCTTCGCTTATAATAATGTACATCCTGATGGTTATTTTCTTCGCGCTTATGTCGAAGAACTACCTTACCCTTACTAACTTTACAAGTATCATGAGCAACCTCACCGTGCTCGGCATTGCTGCTGTCGGTATGACCGTTGTCATCCTGTCCGGCGGCATCGACCTTTCGATAGGTTCAATGCAGGGATTTACAGGGGTTATCCTTGCGCTTTTGTTTAACATTCCATTCAGGTTGCCAATTCCGATAATAATATTCATTGGCATGATCGTCGGGTCATTGATTGGTGCGATAAACGGGTTTTTTGTAACTAAGGTCAGGATTAATCCTGTGATTACGACACTTGGAACCATGTCGATATTCAGAGGCCTTTGCTATATATTTGCGACAAAGTATGTTGGAAGGATCTTTGACCCGACATATCTTGCGATGAACCGGTTGTATATCTTTAACGCACTTCCGATTTCTTTTATCTACATGCTTGCCTTCATGGGGATAATGGCAATAGTGCTCAAGTTTACTAAGTTTGGAAGAAATGTATATGCAGTCGGCGGTAATCTACTAGCTGCACGCCTGGCCGGCATAAACACGGATAGAGTTCGGTTCATGGCATATGTGATTTCCGGGCTGTTCAGTGCTCTGTCTGCAGTCGTCCTTACGGGACAACTTGGGATGGGAAGGCCCGAGTTTGGCACTGGGAATGAGCTTGAAGTGATCACGGCGGTTGTTCTCGGTGGCATAAGCCTTGCAGGCGGGAGAGGGGATTTCTTCGGTGTTCTGATTGCTGTTTTGATACTTGGATCGATTGGGAACGGGATGGTCCTGCTTAATGTTCCCATATATTGGCGTCAGGTAGTTAAGGGCTTTATTCTGATAATTGCTGTTTCAATTGATGTCATAAGATATAGAAGGTCAAGGAGTTAAATAGCCTGGGACGAAATTGCATGAATAGCAAGATTTGCGCTAGCCACTTAGGATGGAGCAAATCTTGCTATTTTTATCGATCTTTACTTAACCGTAATTATGCCCTTCATTTCAGGATGTAACGAACATGAATAAGGGTATTCACCGGGGTTGCTTATTACCGTAGTCCATTTCTGTCCCGGTTCGAGATCTCCGGATTCAAATGCTTCTGCTTCTGCTTTTACGTGATGTATGACGCTATCGTTGTTAATGAAAGTAATTACAGTTCCGGTTTTCACTTCAGCGTTTGCCGGGTCAAATTTATTATCCTTCATTGATATCTCTAGTTTTTCGCCACCTCTGACCACTTTGACACCTTCGAGTTGCGCAGTTTGTGCCTCCTGTCCTGCTGCACCTGGCGGTTCTGCAATAACGATTAACCCGCATCCTGCTGTTATCAGGGTGATTGCAAGGACAATCGTGATAAGCGAGAAGATTACAATTTTCCTCAACTTCCATCCTCCTCTTTTTGGACATATATTTTACAATACATGTTGCTCCAAACAAAAATCTATCTCAATTAGTTTATCGTTGCCTCATATTATTTTCTAGTCAAAGTCTTAAACAATAAATCAACAAGATCATTGATTTCTTTAAGTAGCTGTTTTGAATTTAGGCTGGTATAGATAGCTTTTAACTTTTGTTTCTGATCTTCTGATATCTCTTTTCTCTCAAGAACCCTGGCAAAGGGAGTTCTATGCTCATCATATATCCTTTTTCCACGTGATCCAATCTTTACCTTTTCTTTTAACTTCATGATTGGCTGGAAGTAGTTGCTATAAAGCGAGAGATTTGCATTTAACCTATTTATTATCTCTAGTTGCTCATATGTGTCATAGCACCAGTATCCTAAATATTTCCTCACAATAGACAAGTTCTTCTGTTAGACATATAGATTGTCATTCTTTTTGTAGGCCCTGGATCTGGTAAAGGTTAGCCGCCCATCCTGACAGTACCTGAACAGATGGGCATTAATGAACAGTGATTCGTTCTCGCAGTCTATGTCAAGAAGTGAGTAGGGGGAGCCGCTCTCTTATGATATCCAAAGCATCGGTGACAAATCTTTGGCTTCTACCCATAAATGACCAAGTTTCTACCCAATATGTAACTATATCAACCGCATCCAGGTTATTTATGTATTCCCCTCTTAGGGAATCTCTGCAATGTGCCACCACATCCATTTCTAAAAAGCCAGGAACCTCCTCATCCAAGTCAGCAAAGCCATGTACTGGAATCTTGTGTTTTAGAAACGTTCCTGGCCTTGTGGTTGATCTTCCTCTTCCAAATATCTCTTTCTTAATTGGTGCAAGTAGCCTATCTAGAGTTGATCTGCTAACCTTGGCTAGAAGTTCTCTTTGCTCACCTGAAAGCTTTATTTCAGATTTTTCTTCCAATATTCTTCTTAATAATTCGGGGATAAATGGATGAAGACGCTTGGAGCAGGAGAAATTTGATATTATTCATAACTCTTTTAGGATTTCCGCTATTGACAATTGGGCAGCACTATGGTGGTTTGGATCTTTTTCTGTGGTTTTTTAAATGTGTTTTGGTCCTGAAAAAAAATGCCCCATAATCTCTATTGAAATTTGTGTTTTTTACAAGTTCATCTAAGATCTTTGATTTGCTTTTCTTATTAGCTTTCCTGCACTGTGTTCTAAGCACATTTATGTACGCATATCTCTCCTTTAAGTTCAACTGCCCCCCTTTTTTGGGGAGCAATGTTGGGCTAGATTTTAAATTAGGCAAATCGTTGGCTGGATTTTTAAGTGGAATTCACATAAAATAATCATAATAGAGTATGAAAACTTGAACTATGGTGCTTGAATCCTATATCGGAAAACCAGATAGGAAAAGGTTGATTGCCGCATTTAATCGAGAGCCGGTCGACAGAGTACCTAACCTCGAGGTACTAATAGAGGACAAGCATGTTGAAAGAATGCTTGGCAGATACGCCGGAAATACTCTAGCGTACTGGGGCGATCCTGCAAAAGGAGTTGTAGACCCAGATAAAGTACGCCCAATGTTCCCAAAAGATTACATTGAGCTTTGCGAAATAATTGGCCAGGATGTGATCCTATTCGAACAAATTTGGACCCCATTTAAGCGTATGAAACCAGATGGCAGCAAGGTCCTTGTATCCGATAGAAGTGTGAAGAACAAGAAGGATTTTAGATCTCTCATTCCCCCATCAGAGGAGGATATTAAAAGGAATCTTGTATATCTTGATGAGTACAAGGAGGCTGCAAAGGGAACGAATATTGGCGTTGGGATACTGTTTGGTGCCCTTCTGACAACATTATATGAATTTGTCGTAGGCATGAATGATTTCATGATTAATGTGTACGAGGATAGAGATTTTATTGAAGAGATGTTTGAGGTGAGCACTGAATACTGGATAAAGTTTGTCAAGGCAATAGTAACAGAAGGATTGGACTTTCTCTGGCCAGGAGATGATATTGCATTCAAAACCGGCCTTTTTATTCCTCCAAAGCTTTTCAAGGAAATTTGGGAAGAGAGATACCGTCGTATCCTTGAGCCAGCAGCAAATGCTAATATCCCAATCATTTTCCATTCAGATGGCAGGATCGACGATATGGTAGAAGATCTAATTGAGATGGGTATAAATTGCATAACACCACTTGATCCCTATGGAATAGACTATCATAGTTACAAAAAGCGTTTTGGATCAAAAGTCTGTCTGCATGGGAACATAGATATAGAGTGGCCACTTACTAATGGCACACCAGAGGACGTCGATGCAAATGTTAAGGCACATATGGATGCTTTGAAGCCAGGTTACGGTTACGTATGTGGCAGTTCGCATTCCCTGATAAACACAATCCCGTGGGAGAATATAGTAGCATTTTTTAACGCTATTCATAAATATGGAGTTTATTAAACTATTTTATTTCTCTTGATTCGGGTATTAAACCAACATTAAAAGAAATGGATTGAGAGGATAGGAACAGAGGTCATTAATGGTCAAAAAAATAATTGAATCCTACCAGGTTGGCAGAAGTGAGATATTCGGCGATATTCTTTCGAAACGTCCACCTAAGAGGAAACCAAAAGTTGGGCTGCTTGCATACGGTTACTTTGAATACTGGCGCATGTTCGAAAACCTTGAAAAAGAGGTTGAAGCAGATATGAACAGGATTGCAGGTTATATGGCGGAGAGTAACAAATATGAGCTTGTGTATCCTGGCTTCATTGACACGATGGATAAGGCAGATGAGGCAGGCGAAAATTTAAGGGAAGCTGATATCGATCTTATTGTGTTAACTGAAGGGACCTACTTCCCTGATTATATGTGCATACAATCAATCAGGCATGTTGAACACGTTCCATTGGTTCTATATATACCACAAAGCTTTAGCAAAATTAGACTTGATATCAGATACAGAGATATTGTTGAAAGCAGTGGATTTGTGGGTTTATGTCAGCTTGCAGGTAGTTTTGCCAAGATGGGATGGGAGCGCAATGTCGTTATGGGTCCAATAGATGACCAAAGCGTATATAAGGAAATTGAGGAATATGCGCAGGTTTGCGGTGTGATTAGGAGGCTTAAAAATTTAAAGGTTGGAGCATATGGCCACCCATTCAGGGGAATGTTTGATATCGAATATGATAAGACAAAGCTCCTGGGTAATATTGGTCCTGAAACAATCTACATTGAGGAAAGACAGCTGGCTCAGGCTTTAGCTAATGTTAAAGAAGAAGATGTCAATAATCTGTTTGCCGAGACCAAAAGGCGATTTAGAATTGAGGATGTTTCAGATATAACAATTAATAAAGGGTGCAGGACTGCGATTGCACTTCGAAAATTAGTTGAAGATTTTCGACTGGATGTCCTTTCTTTGTTGTCGCAGTACAATATACAGCTGCTCGCTGACGATACAGGTGGTTATGGGTCATCGCTTCTTATAGAGAACGGATTTATGGTCAGCTGCGAAGGGGATGTGGCAACTCTGGTCATGATGGACGTGCTCTATCAATTTGCAGGTATATCGCCAATGTATGGAGAATACACCCTTTATGATCTGGAAAAAAACGCGTTCGTATTTTCACACCACGGAGATGGTGATCCCAATCTTGCAGAAAGCATGGACAAAGTTGTGTTAACAAGCTGTCCTGAAACCTGGGGTTGCAGGGAAGCACTTGCGTTTGAATTTACAATGAGGCCAGGCAGAGCGACGATATGTGGAATTATAGATGATGCCATTGGGCAGAAAATGCTCATAGGTAGCGGTGAGTCGCTTGGAGGAGAACCTTTTCACATCCACTCTCCACAAGTATTTTTTCGTCCTGATATCCCTGTGTTAACTTTTTTAAAATCAATAGTAGAGAGCGGATTCAGACACCATGCAGTCATAGCTCTGGGAGATTATAAAAATCATTTGATCAAGCTTGCCAAGATGCTGAACATACGGACGATGACTTTATAAAAATTATTGCAATTGCATGTAAATCTTCTTCTTTCCTCTTTTCTGGCAAATTAAACCTTAGTAGTTTATCTTGCATAGGCTATGGAGCAACAACAAT
>Ga0315279_10004318_pt1 | contig 19133 bp, 16 predicted proteins | sample YL17G06_20_MG_FD_203694 | JGI IMG/M metagenome (GOLD analysis project Ga0315279, IMG submission 203694) | Sediment microbial communities from Yellowstone Lake, YNP, Wyoming, USA - YL17G06_20 | ecosystem: Environmental > Aquatic > Freshwater > Lake > Sediment | place: USA: Wyoming | collected... | reverse complement strand
ATCACGATGGTGATGATGACGATGGCCCATCCGTAATTGCCCACCACGTGCGCGTGAATCCACTTGAGAACCAGGAGCAGCGGCTTGGCGATGAAGAAGAACCAGCCGAAGTCCAGCAGATCGGCCAGGGTCAGCACGGGCTGGCCCTGGCGGGCGCGCTCGGCGGCGCCCGGCTCGGGATAGACGTGGCTGAGCACCTCCATGGCCTTGGGCCCGACAAAGACGCGCAATTGGTTGGAGGCCTGCCCGCCGGCAGCCACGCCGATCAGCGCGGTGGGGCTCTGCGCCCCTTCCGGCTGGTACTCGGAGCGGAGAGCCGTGGCCGCGGAAACCGTGCCCGGACCCGGTCCTTCCACCGGCGGCATGAACACGGCGGCAAAAAAAAGATCCTCGATGCCGGCATACAGGAACGGCCCGGAGTATTTCGTGTCCGCCTTGATGTTCTTGTATTCGTGCCGCTCGATCCCGGCCGCGGTGGCGGTCACCACTGTGGCCGTCTGGTGGGCATCGGCCACGGTCTGGTCGCCAAAGCCGCCACGCCAAGCGAGTTGGTGCGCCACCGGGGCTCCCGCGTTAGTCACCTCCGAGAAGACCTGGGCGACGTAGCTGTTGTGTTCGAAGCGGAACTCCTTGCGCGCCGCCAGCGTCCCGTCGCCGTACTCGAAGACGACGTTGGCCGGGGCTTTCGATCCGCCGGCCTGCACCCGGAACAGGGCATTGGCCAGCTTGTTCCGCAACTCCTCGTCGTCCACCCAGATCAGAAAGGGATAGCCGAGCCTGGCGTCCGGGCCATGATTGACCAGCTCCAGCGCCTTGCCGCGGGCATCCCGGTAACGCTTCAGCGTCCAGCTTTTGACCAGGGCGCCGCGGTTGGAAAAGACCACCCGGTACAAATCGTTCTCGAGCACGGTTTCGGTTTCTTCGCTGGCCTGCTGGACGGCGGCTACCAGAGGAGCCCGCTTCTGTTTAGCTTTCTGAGGCCTTTGTGCAGGAGCCTTGGCGCCGGCATCCGCGCCGGGCGAGGAAGCAGGCGCCGAAGGCTTAGCTTGCGTCGCGGCCTGCCTGGCGGGCGCCGGAGGCGGGAAGAAGCGGTGCTGGACGGGCACCCACAGCATCAGCACCAGCGCGGAGAGCGCGAAAGCCAGCAACACGCGCAACTCCATGGGAAAATCTTTCTCTGAAGAAGCCATGGACTCCCTACTTCAATAATAGACCTGCGACCTCAGACCTGGGACGTGAGACCCGGGACCTCAGCTTAAGATTCCAGGCGGCACAGTTTCGATTCTCAGGTCTCAGGTCCCAGGTCTCAGGTCTCAGGTCTCATTCCACGGGGTCGTAGCCGCCGCCCCCGAGGGGCCGGCAGCGCCAGAGCCGCTTCATCGCCATCCAAGCGCCGCGCGCCGCCCCATAGCGCTGGACGGCCTCCCGCGCATATTCCGAGCAGGTCGGATAGAACCGGCAGGCCGAAGGCAGCACGGGCGAAAGGATGCGCTTGTAGAACGCCAGCAATGCCAGCAGCAGCGGGCGCATCACGGCGCCGGCTCCCGGCCGCGCGGCTGCCGGGCCGCCACCCAGCGCCACAGCTCTCGAACCTGCTGTTCCAGGTAAGGGAAAGCAGCTTCCAGAACAGTGCGCCGTGGATTGAAAACGATATGCCACCCAGGTTCCAGCTCCGGCAGGTTCAAGCGCACCGCTTCCCGTAAACGCCGCTTGATGCAATTGCGCCGCGTTGCCTTGCCCAGCGCCCGCGGAGTGGTGAAACCGACACTGCTGCCGGCTGCGTCAACCGGCAAAACAAAGGCGGAGAAGAGCGGGCAACTGTACCTCAGGCCGGCCGAATAGACCTGCTCAAACTGCCTGCGCTGCAGCAGGCGGACCGAGCGCGACCAGGGCCTGGGCGGCGGCTTGGGGCCGCTGACCGGCGGCCGACCGCCGCGCGGATCCGGGCCGGGCCCCGCAGTCCCCTCAGACGCTGAGGCGCGTTCTTCCCTTGGCCCGCCGGGCAGCGAGTACTCTTCGGCCACCTTTGGTCCTCATCCTGGCGCGAAAGCCGTGAGTCTTCGAGCGACGGCGCACGTTTGGCTGGTAGGTCCGCTTCGGCATGTGTTCTGGCTCCTATATACTCGCAAGATGCGCCGCGGCGCAAAAGAACAATTGTAGGCAGCCATGCTTGGAAGGTCAAGCACCGCGCCGCGTGCATTGTCCCTAAGCCGCGCTTGGAAAAGGAAATTTAGCGTTTGGACGGCTGCGCCCCACCATGGTATCTTCATGCGCCCTTGTTCAGGGCATTCCGGGAACCGCCCGGTGACGACCAGTTCGTAACCTTACAGGCCAGGCCCGGCTCCCAGGCCGGCGCTCACGGAACGCTGATGAGCCAGACGAAGAGCTTGCGCAATCCCTCCATTCCTACCACGGAAGCTTCCCAGGCAGCAGCCGCCCCGGCGGTTCACGACTGGGAACGAATCCGCGAGGCCTTGCGGTCGCAGATCGATGAACAGAGTTTCGCTACGTGGTTTGAGCCGTGCAGCTTCAGCGGGTCCCACGGCGGAACGCTGTACGTGCGCGTGCCCAACCCAACGTACAAGGACTGGATCGACGCGAATTATCAGGGCCCGATTCATGACATCCTGGCCGCACTCGGCCTGCGGCACTATCGCCTGGAGTTTGTCCCGGAGAAGGAGCCGGTTTCGGTCCGGCCCCTCGCCCAACCGCCGGCCGCCAGGCAGGCCGAAGAGCCGCTGGGCTCGCCGCTGAACCCAAAGCACCTTTTCGCGACCTTCGTCGTTGGCTCTTCGAACCAGTTCGCGCACGCCGCCGCCGTCCAGGTAGCGGCCAACCCGGGCCGCTCCTACAACCCGCTGTTCCTGTACGGCGGCGTAGGCCTGGGGAAGACGCACCTGATGCACGCCATCGGACACGAGTTGCGTCAGCGGTTCCCGTCCTGGCGCATCATGTACGTCTCGTCGGAGCGGTTCACGAACGAGATGGTCGTTTCGCTCCGCGACAACATGATGGCCAGTTTCCACCAGCGCTTTCGCGATGTGGACGCGCTGCTGGTGGACGACGTCCAGTTCCTCAGCGGCAAGGAGCGAACCCAGGAAGAGTTCTTCCACACGTTTAACACCCTGTATGAGCGAGGCTTGCAGCTCGCCTTCTCCAGCGACCGGCCTCCAAAGGAGCTTGAGCAGATCGAGGAACGGCTGCGTTCGCGTTTTGAGATGGGGCTGAGCGCCGACCTACAGCCCCCTGACCTTGAGACACGTCAGGCGATCCTCATGAAAAAGGCGGAACTGGAGGAGTTTAAGCTGCCTGAGCGAGTCGCCCTGTTCATTGCCACCAATGTCCGCTCCAACATCCGTGAGCTTGAGGGATCTCTGATCCGCCTCATTGCGTATGCATCTCTCACGGGCGAGCCGCCAACCGAGGCCATAGCTAAGCAGGTGCTTGAAGACCTGCTTGAATCCAGCGAGAAGCGGATTTCGATCGAACTGATTCAAAAAACGGTGTGCGACCACTTTGGCCTGCGGATGCAGGAGTTGAAGGCCAGAGACCATTCGCGGCGCGTCGTCCTTCCGCGGCAGGTCGCAATGTGGCTGGCCCGGGAACTGACCAAGTGGTCCCTTCCTGAGATTGCGCGCGCCTTCGGCGACAAGCACCACACCACAGTCCTGCACTCCGTTAAGAAAATCGCCAAGCAGCGGCTCGTAGACAAAGATTTGAACAGGATTCTGAATAGGTTACTCGCTTCGCTTGAATGAGTTGCGATGAGTTGTGGAAATCCCCCTGTCAAGAGCCTGTCCACACCGCTGGGTGACACCCAGGGTTTCCACAGCCCCGAGAATCCCAGGGACGCCGGTCCTCAGGGCGCAGCTCCCGCATCTCCATTCCAGCCAAGCAGATTGGGGCTTTTCCTCGTTTTCCACTGCCCTACTACTGCTATCATTGATTTCTTAAGGGCTTCGATGTAGCAATAGGAGTACACTAGGAACCCGGCAACCGTGCGGGGGAGCCGGAAACCCGGTTGGACTGACGGGCCGGGGCATCAGGAGGCCTGCTCGGTGGAGAACCGATAGGCATCCCAATTGCGGAGCGGTGAGCAGATGGGCACTTCAGCTAAGAGCGTGAGCCAGATGGAATTCACTGTCAATCAAGCTGACCTGGTTAGGGAATTGAGCCTGTCGCAGGGTGTGGTTGAGAAGAAGACGACGATTCCCATTCTCTCGAATGTGCTGATTGAAGCACGGGGCGAAGCCATTGAGCTGACCAGTACGGATCTAGAGATCGGCGTTCGCAGCGCTTGCCCCGCCAAGGTTTTGGCCGAGGGCTCGGTCACCGTGCCAGCTAAGAAACTGCTGGACTACGTGCGCCTTCTGGAGAGCGGGGAGGTCACAGTTCGGCTGCAGGAGAACTTCTGGGTGCAGATAACAGCCAAGCGGGCCCGGACCCGCATGGTTGGCATGTCCCGCGAGAACTTCCCTGTGCTACCGCAAACGCCGGATGTGGTCGCGCGGCTCAGTGCCGGGCTGCTGCTCGACATGATTAACAAGGTCATTTCTGCGGTTTCCAGCGAGGAGTCCCGTTACACGCTGAACGGGGCACTCCTGGTGGTACGCCCGGAGTCAGTCATTATGGTGGCCACAGACGGCCACCGCTTGGCCTACATCGAGGCGCCATACCAGGCTGGCGTATCGTCAGAAGTCCGGGCCTTGGTTGGCAAGAAGGCGATGGGCGAGCTGATCCGGTTGCTGTCGCAGCAGGAGGACCGCAATTCCATCCTGGAGTTCGGGCGTGACGAGAGCCACCTCTTTTTCCGTATCGGAGGACGCCTTCTGATTTCCCGCCTGCTCAGTGGCCAGTTCCCGAATTACGAGGCTGTGATTCCAAAGGAGCACAACCGGGTCATGGTACTGGACCGGGACACGCTGAGCGCCGCCTTGCGGCGTGTGTCGCAGTTCGCAGACGAGAGATCGCACGCCGTAAAACTGCAGTTGGCGGCAGGCGAGTTGAAGGTCTCATCATCCAGTTCCGAGAGCGGCGAATCCGAAGAGACGCTGGAAGCGCAATACGAGGGAGAGGCCATGCAGATCGGATTCAATTCGCAGTACCTGCTGGATTTTCTCTCTGCCATTGGAACCGGCCCGGTGCGCCTGGAATTTAAGGATGAACAGTCGGCGGGGCAGTTGCGCCCGGGGGCAGACGACGGCCCGCAGTACCGCTATATCGTGATGCCGATGCGGATTTAGGCGGTAGGCCGGAGGAGGCCTCCAGCCACAGCCTACAGCGTACAGCCTACAGCCTAATCCAGGTCGATATCCCGCAGCGGGGGAGGGCCGAGCGGCTCCTCCTTGGCCTTCTCGAAGGCTTCCTCAAATTTCCGCTCCAACAATTTTGCCCGCTTGCGTTCGGCCTGCACGCTCTTCTGAAACTGCTCCTCGCGGTGGCTCTCCTTGTCGCGCAAGGCCTGCGCGGCCTGGGCCAGATCGGAGATTTGGGGTTGCTTCGGAGGGCTCTCATGTGAGATGACTGTGCGCAGCTCGGCATCCACTCGCAGGCGCGCGTGGCAGCAGGGACATACGATATCGAAGGTGCGTGGCCTGCCCATGGTTAGCCTCCTCCACTGCCGATCCGGGTTTTCGCCGCCAGCAGGGCGTCGCGCAGTGACAATACCGTGTTGGCATGGATGGTAACGGTGTCCGCGACCCGGCGCGCGTAGCCGCCGGCGAGGGTGGCCATGACCGGCAGGCTGCGCTCCGCCGCCATGCCGAACACCAGGTCGTCGCGCCGGCGCAGGCCCTCGATCGTCAGCCACAGGCCTCCCAACTGGTCTTCCCTGTAGGGGTCAGCGCCGGCCAGGTGAAACACCAAGTCTGGCTGGAAAGAGCCATAAGCCTGGCGCAGCGCCGCGTGCAGCAACCCCAGGTACTCGGCGTCCTCGACTCCGTCCGACAGGTTCACATCCAACGTGCTGGGCGGCTTGGGAACCGGGTAGTTGTTCTGCTGGTGAATGGAGAGGGTGAAGACTTCCGGGTCGCCGCCAAAAATGGCCGCGGTGCCATTGCCCTGGTGCACGTCGGTGTCAACGATGAGGGCCCTTCGAATGATGCCGTCTTTCTGCAAGCGCCGCACGGCCACGGCTACATCGTGAATGACGCAGAAGCCTTCGCCGTGGTCCTGGTGGGCGTGGTGGAATCCGCCGCAGAGGTTCATGGCCGCGCCCCGCTCCACCGCCAGGCGCGAGGCCTGGATGGAGCCGCCCGCCGACAGCCAGAACCCATGCACCAGTTCCGCCGAGTACGGAACTTCCATGCGCATGATTTCCCAGTAGCTGAGCGTGCCGGCCCGCAGCTTGCGCACCCACTCAGACGTGTGAACCAGCAGGACATCTTCGTCGGAGGCTTCTTGTGGAGCTAAGAAATCGGAGGGCTCGGCGGCGCCCTCCCCCAACAGGCGCTGCCAGACGAGCCGGTACTTGACGGCGGGAAAAACGTGCTCCCCCAGGCTCAACTCGTAATCGTCCGAATAGACAATGGGAAACGGCAGCATGGAACCGCTCCAGCCCGATTGTATCAAAACCCGTCGGGAGCGGCCGCGCGCCTCTGCGCGCCGCCGCAAGCGGGGGGCACGGAACAACCAGGGCGCCGGATTCGTAAAATGTGATTACGAATCGGGGGCTGGTTCGTCTAACCACCGAAGAAGATGGCGTAGGAGGTTTTTCATGCGTATCGTAACGAGCGTCCTGGGACTGCTGGCGGCCGTGTTGGTGATGAATTCGCCGGCGATCGAGCCAAGGCCCGAGGGCCGTTTCCAGCAGACCTTATCTGTTTCCGGGCCGGTGCAACTGCGCATCGCGACCGGGGCCGGCGCGATCCGGGTGCGGAAAGACGACTCCGGCAGCGTTCGCATCCAGGCGCAGATCCGTGCCGATTCTCGCGGCGACGCGGCGCTGGTGCGCGAGGTCGAGCAGAATCCGCCGGTCCGCCAGAGCGGCAATACCATCACCATCGGAACCGAGGTCCGGCGCTGGGAGCATGTCAGTATTTCTTACGAAGTGACGGTTCCGGCAGAGACGCGGGTGGAGGCGCGAACCGGCGCCGGTTCGGTTGCCGTCTACGACGTGGCCGGACCGCTGGATGCCGTCAGCGGCTCCGGCGCGGTCAATGCCGAAAACATCGGCGCTCGGGTGGTGGTCAAGAGCGGCGCCGGCTCCATTGCCGTCAGCCGGGCCGGGGGCGAGGTGAACGCCACCACCGGCAGCGGGGCCATGGAGTTGAACGACATCAAGGGTTCGGCCGAGGCCGAGACCGGCAGTGGAAGCATCAGCGTATCGGGCGCCACTGGGCGCGTCCGCGCGCACACCGGCTCCGGCCGCATCCGCGTGGCCAAGGCCAATGCCGACGTGGATGCCCAGACCGGCAGCGGCGGCATCGAGGTGGACGGCCGCCCCAAATCCGCCCGCTGGGAATTGCGCACCAGTTCCGGGTCGGTCACGGTCAGCCTTCCTTCGGGCACCGGTTTCGAGCTGGATGCGCATACCGGCTCGGGCCGCGTCAGCACCGCCCACCAACTCACCCGCACCGATGCCTCGGGCAAGCACGAATTGCGGGGCTTGGTGGGCCGGCCGGATAACCGCATTTTCATCCGCACTACCAGCGGCAGCGTCCGCATCGACTGACTTCAGGCTGGAGGCTGGAGACCGGAGGCTGGGGCTGCTACTGCTGCCCTCGGCGCACCCTCCGGCCTCCAGCCTCCAGCCTCCGGTCTCCGGCCTCCAGCCTGAACTAAGCTTTTGCGCCGGTTCGACTTTTGGGATATGCTGCGATATCGAATTGCCCATTGCGAGTGTGTCCATGGCCTTCGGCTTGGGATATAACAAGGCAAAGATCCTCGGTGCAGCGCAGAAATCCGTGGAGCAGGGCAAGATCCCCGCTGCCATCCAGGAATACGAAAAAGTCCTCGAACACGAACCGCGCGACCTGACGGTCTTGAACATCGTCGGGGACCTGTATCTTCGGATCAACAAAGCCGAAGACGCGCTCAAATGCTTCTACAAGCTGGGGGAAGCGTACCTGGACGACGGGTTCACGCGGAACGCCATCGCCGTGTACCGGCGCATTCTGCGCGTTGACGCCAACGCCATCGACGCCATCATGCGCCTGGGGGAGTTGTACACCCTTCAGGGACAACTGAACGAGGCGCGCTCTCAATACCAGGCAGCGGGCGAGTATTACGGGCAGCGGAACGACACGGCCAAGTGCGTCGAGGTGATGGAGAAGACGCTGCTGCTCGACCCGGAGAACGTCACGGCCAAGCAGCGGCTGGCGCAGCTCTACGAGCAGGTGAACCGCCGGGACGAAGCGGCGGCGATGTACCTGTCGGCCGCCGAAGGGCTGGCGGACCGCGGCAAACCGGCTGATGCGGAGAAGCTGCTGGTTCGGGCCCGGGAGTTGGGCATTTCCGGACCCGAGACGGTGGTGCTGCAGGCGCGCATTCAGGTGGATGACGGCCGGGCGCAGCAGGCCATCGAGACGCTGCGGGTGCTGGCCCCCGAGCAGGCCGACAAGGCGGCGCTCAACGTCCTGTTCCATGCTTACAGTTCGATCGAGGACTGGAGCGGCGCTGCGGGGGTCGCCCGCCGCCTGCTGGACGAGCACGACGATGTGGCAGGCCTGGCCATGGCCTGCGACCGCCTGCTGGACGGCGAGCGTTACGCCGAGGCGCTGGAAAACTACCGGCACATGGCCGACCGCCTGATCGCGCAGCACAACACCTCACCGCTGGTCGAGGGGCTGCAAAAGATCGTCAAGGCGGAGTCCGCCAATGCCGGCGCGCTCAAATTGCTGCGCCACGTGTATCAGGAAACCGGCGAATCCGGTCCCCTGGCCGAAACGTGCGAGCAACTGGCGCGCGCCCACATGGAGCTGGGCGAGGCCGAAGAAGCGCAAGCATTGCTCCAGGACCTGATTCGGAGCGACCCGGACAATCAGCAGTACCTCCGCGATCTGCGCGAGGTGGAAGCGAAGCTGGGGCGGCCGGCCGCACCCCCGCCCGGCGCCGGCCGCATGGAAGCCGCTGTGGCCGAGGAGCTGGTTGCGCCTCCGGAGGTCGTCCGGCAGCCGCTGACCGCGCAGGAACAGGAAGCGCTGAACGCCGCGATTACCGAGAGCGATCTATACGTCACCTACCGCCAGACCGACAAGGCCATCGCTCCGCTGGAAGCCGTCCTGACTCGCCTTCCCAGCAACATCACCCTGAACGAGCGGCTGCTGGAGCTTTACGAGCAGGGGCAGCAGTTCGACAAGGGGGCCGCGCGGGCCGAGGCGTTGCGAAGCGTTTACGCCGGGGCCGGGGACTCCGAGCGCGCGGCGACGTATGCGGACAAGCGCGCGCGCCTGCTGGAGCGGGCCAGCGCGGCTGCCGCGGCCCAGCCCGCGGTGGCGCCGGCCGCCGCGTCGCAGCAACTCCCTGAGTTCTCGTTCGGCCCGCCCGCGGCTGAATTCCCGATCGAGCACCCGCCCGCCCCGGCAGCGGAGCCGGCTCCGGCCGTTCGCGAAGTGGATCTCTCCGACTGGGAGGCGATGCTGGCGGCGCACGAGGTTGCGCCGGTCGCGCCTCCTCCGCCGGCCGTCGCGGATTTGGCCCAGGGCGGCAAGCAGATCGAAGAGTACCTGCGGTCGGGCCAGATTTCGGAGGCCACCACGGCTCTCTCGCAGTTGCAGGAGCGGTTCCCTGGCGCGCCCGAGTTGGACTCCCTGGCCGAGCGCGTGGCGATGGCGGCCATGGGCATGCCGATGGAGCCGGCGGCGCCCGCCCCGCAGCCCGCCGCTCCGGAGATGGAGCTGGTTTCGCCGGAAGCGCAGCCGGCCCCCGAGGCCAGCTCGACTGTCCAGGAGTTCCAGTTCGGGTCGTTCGGCGAAGCCGCCGGCGGGGAAGCGCCCACGCTGGAATGGCCGGCGGCCCCGGCGCCGCCCCCGGAAGCGCCGCTAGCCGAGCAACCGGTGATGGAAGCGGAGCTGGCTCCGCTGGAATGGCCTGAGCCGGCGCCTGCTCCGATCCCTGTTGCCGAGCCGGCGCCTCCGGCCGCCGCGCCTGAGCTTCAGCTCCACATCGAAGAGCACCCGGTCGCCGCCGACGAGTTTGAATTGGCCCTGGAGGAGGAACCGGCAGCTCCACCTCCGCCAGCGGCGCCGCGGCCTGCTGCCGTTGCGCCGCCTCCAATCGCTCCGCCGCCGCCCGCCGCCGTTGCGCCGCCTCCAGTCGTTCCGCCGCCGCCCCCGGCCGCCCCCGTCCCGTCGGGTATCGAGAGCCTGGTTGGCGCCTTGGAAGAGGAGTTGGCAGACCTAGCCCCCCCGCCGAAGGCGCCCGCCGCCCCGCCGCCGAAGGCGCCAGCGGCCCCGCCGCCGAAGGCGCCAGCGGCCCCGCCGCCCCCGGTTGCTGCCGCGCCAGCTGCGGCGCCTGCCGCATCGGGCGGCGCGCTCGCCGATGTCTTCGCGGACTTCAAGAAGGACATGGAGGAGGAGGCAGTCTCCGAGGCCGACATCGAAACCCATTTCAACATGGGCGTCGCCTACAAGGAGATGCGCCTGTTCGATGAGGCTATCGGTGAGTTGCAGAAGGCCTACCAAACAGCGGAGCGCGCCAAGAGCTATGGCAACTACGTCCGTTGCTGCACCCTGCTGGCCCATTGCTTTGTCGAAAAAGGCATGCCGCTTCCCGCCGTCCGTTGGCTGGAGAACGCGCTCAAGGCCCCCGGGCTCGAACACGAGGACATATTGGCCCTGCGGTACGAAATCGGCTCGGCCAACGAACTGGCCGGCAACAAGAAGGCCGCTCTCGACAGCTTCATGGAGGTCTACGCGGTGAACATCGACTACCGGGACGTTGCCGAGCGCATCCGCGAATTGCAGGGGGCATAGCGTAGCCCGCCAAATGTGGAAGCGGATCCTGTATCTCGTCTTCGTCCTGTTGGCCATGGGGATGGGACTGTTTCTCGCCGCCCTTCCCTGGTTCTCGTTCTGGGAACGGAATGTTCTCGGTTCGCTTTTTCCCTCGCTTCGGCCCGTGCTGTTAAGCAATTATTTCCGCGGCGCGCTCACCGGGCTGGGTCTGATCGACATCTGGATTGGCTTCTCCGATCTGTGGAATTACCGGGAGAACCTGGCGCGGCTGGAGAAAGCCGAACGGGCGGCGCCCCCGGCGCGCGCGGCGGGGAACGCCGGCGGGGATGAAGTGGCGTCCCTGCCGCCGGGCCGCAAGCCGTAAAAAAGTTTTCAGTTCTGAGTTGTCAGTTTTCAGTTGGCGCAGGCTCAACAACTGAAAACTGAGAACTGAAAACTGACAACTGTCTTATGGGCCGCCGCTCCTTTCTGTATTACATCACCGACAGCTCCCAGCTTGAGACGCCGGCCGGCGACCCCCGGCAGCGCGTCGATGCCCTGGTCGACCGCATTGGCGCGGCGTTCCGGGCCGGTGTCGATTGGGTGCAGGTGCGGGAGAAGCGCATGCCGGCGCGCGCGCTGTGCGCGCTGGTGGAGCGCGCCGCGCGGCTCCCCGAAAAAGGCGGCGGAAAACTGTTGGTCAATGAGCGGCTGGATGTGGCGCTGGCCTGCGGCGCCGACGGCGTTCACCTGCCGGCCGACTCGCTGCCCGCCGGCGCCGTGCGCCGCGCGATGCCGCGCGACTTCCTGGTGGGCGCTTCCTGCCACACTGTGAAGGAGGTGGAGGCGGCCGCGCGAGAAGGCGCGAGCTTTGCCGTGCTCGGTCCCATCTTCGCTACGCCGGGCAAGGGACCGCCGCTGGGTGTGGAGCTGCTGCGCCAGGCCTGCGGCCGCGTGGCGCGGCTGGGGTTACCCGTGCTGGCGCTTGGCGGCCTCACGCTGGAGAACGCTGCCGCCTGCCTGGACGCCGGCGCAGCGGGTCTGGCCGCCATCCGCCTGTTCCAGACCACCGATGTCGCCAGCATTGTTACGCGCCTGCGATCGCTTTGAGGCGGTCGCTAACCTGACCCCTAACCCCTAACCCCTAACCCCTAACACCTGCTCAGTCGGCCATCAGGCGGCCGTAGCGCCGCCATTCTGGGACGTTGTCGAAAATGGCCTTCATCGCGGCGGTGATGGGAATGGCCAACAGCAGTCCCATCGCTCCCCAGAGCCAGCCCCAGAACATCAACGCGACCGTGACCACCACGGGGTTCAGATGCAGGCGCCTCCCGATCAGCTTCGGGTACAGCACGTTGAGGGCGATGATGTGGAACCCGGCCACGCCGGAAGCGATGCCGATCAGCGGCGCCAGCGTGTCGTATTTGGTGGCGCCGGCCAGGATGGGCGGGATCATGGCCAGCAGCGCGCCGAGGTAGGGAACCACGCTCAGAAAGCCGCTGACGGGCGCCATCAGTGCCGCGTACGGCAGCCCCATCATCACGAACAGGAGCATGGAGGCCGCCGACAGAATCGCTCCGATGATCACGTTGCCGACGATGAACCCGCGGATCATCATGGTGATGCCGTCCAGCGTTTTTTCGGCCGCCATCCGGTTTCCGGCTGCGAACAAGGTCACCGAGTTGCGCCGCAAGGGGTCTTTCCAGGCCAGCAGGAAGTAAATCAGGAACGGAACGAAGCTGACCATGAACACGATCTCGGTGGCCGAACGAAGGCCGGCGCCCAGGTAGGTGGTCCAGTCGGTCTGCGGGGCGGGCGCGCGCACCGGGCGCCGCGCGCTCTTCTCCACCGCCATCACCGTTTCCGTCTGTTCCTGGATCTGCTCGGCCTTCTGGCGGAAGCGGAGCACGTGGCGCCGCAGCTTCTCCGAATAGTTGGGGAAATCGTTCACGAAGGCCTGGGCCTGGGCGTAGAACACGTAAAACGCTCCGTAGGCGATGGCCAGCAGGGCAATCACCATCAGCAGGGAGCCCACCGCGCGGGGCAGGCCGCGGCGGCCCAGCCAGCTCACCACCGGGTCGCAAAGAAAGAAAAGCAGGAGCGACACCACCAGGGTCATCACGAAGGAACTGGCCAGGTAAAGAAAGCCGAGCACGACGGCTGCGGCTACCAGGCGCAGGCCGAACGCGCCTTGCCGAACCGGAATCTGCTGTGATGTGGTCACGGCGCTGGTGACAAAGTACCACAAAGGTTACTTTTTCTGGTACCAGTTGGTGTTGATCTCGGCGAAGTGCTTCCACTTCTCCGGCAGGTCGTCCAGCGCGAAGATCGCCGAGACCGGGCAGACCGGCACGCAGGCGCCGCAATCGATGCACTCGATGGGATCGATGTACAGCATCGTCTCGCCCTCGAATGTCGATTCGTCTTTCCGGGGATGGATGCAATCGACCGGGCAGGCGTCCACGCACGCCGTGTCTTTCACGTTTATGCAAGGTTCAGCGATCACGTAAGCCATCGGCTACCGACTCTCCTTTAACTTGAAAATACCACAAAGCCGGGAGCGACACAAAGGACGCCGTGGTCTTTTTTCTCCCGGGTGGGGGAATGGGGACGAGGCGCCGGGTCGCGGAAACGGCGCTTGTCCGTCCCCCAAGGCCCGCGCGCGGGAGCTATAATGCTCAGGCGGCGGCTCGGGCTTGCTCTTGGGGAGGACCCAGAAAAATGCCGAAGCTAAAGCGCAAGGTTCCGAGGAACAGAAAAAAGCGGGACAGTGGACACGGCGGCGGTGCCGAGAAGGTCAAAGACTACCGGCACGAGGAAAAGCGCCCCAACAACCCGCCCGCCGGCCTGGTCACCTACGACCGCACCCCGGCCTCACGCATGGTCTACTCGTATGATCCGCACCTGGACCCGCAGCTAATCTGGGCGGGGAAGGCGGAACGGCTGTCGTTTGACGTGGAAAACGTCGCTCTTCACATCCACGAGCGCATCTCGACGGCGGCCATCATGCGCGCCGTGCAGCGCGAGCCGCTCCAGCGCGAACTGTTTGCCGGCCCGCAGTTACCCCTGGCCCAACAGATCGAGTTCTACCAGCACGAGATGAACTGGGCCAACCGGCTCATCCTGGGCGATTCGCTGCTGGTGATGAATTCGCTGCTGGTGCGCGAGCTGATGGCCGGCAAGGTGCAGATGATTTACATTGACCCGCCGTATGGCGTGAAATTCTCCTCCAATTTCCAGCCGCGCACTGACCGCCGCGACGTGAAGGACGACGACGCCTCGCTCACGCGCGAGCCGGAGATGATCAAGGCGTACCGCGATACCTGGACGCTGGGTATCCACTCCTACCTCGCCTACCTGCGGGATCGACTGCTGCTTTGCCGAGAATTGCTCGCAGACACTGGCAGCATCTTCGTCCAGATCGGCGACGAGAACCTGCACCATGTCCGGGAAGCGATGGACGAGGTCTTCGGAGGAGAGAATTTCTGCGGGCTGATAACCTTTGCAAAAACCAGCGGGCAGACTCCGTCGCTCCTCGCCTCCGTGGCAGATTACCTTCTTTGGTATGCACGGTCGAGGGAAGCGGTCAGGTATCGTAGGCTCTTCAAGCCCCGCAGGCCTATCGAAAACCCGGGCGAACGGTACATTTGCGTCGAAACGCCAGACGGTCGAATTATCGACCTCAGCTACAAGCAAAAGGCAGGCGAGGAACCAATCCCCGAAGGGCGGATCCTCCGCCTGAGGCCGCTAGATTCGCAAACTGGCGGGCCGACTGCGTCCTTCCAGTACGAATTCGGCGGCAAGACGTTCCTGCCCCCAGCGACGCGAGGGTGGTCCACGACAAAGGACGGCCTGGGCAGGCTGAAAGCCATGGGACGGCTCTTCGCAGTCGGGAACACGCTGACCTGGAAGTCGTACAGGGATGAATTCCCGTACGAGCCGTTCACCAACCTCTGGGACGACATTACCGGTACGGGCTTCGGGGAGCGGAAAGTCTACGTCGTTCAGACGCTGCCAGGCATAGTCGAGCGGTGCGTCCTGATGACAACCGATCCGGGCGACCTCGTGCTCGACCCGACCTGCGGCTCCGGGACCGCCGCATACGTGGCGGAGCGGTGGGGCCGGCGGTGGATCACCTGTGACACGAGCCGGGTGGCGCTGGCCATCGCCCGACAGCGGCTGCTCACAGCAACGTTTCCTTACTATAGGCTGGCCCACCCGGACAAGGGCGTCGCTGGCGGCTTCGTCTACAAGACGGTGCCGCACATTACGTTGCGCAGCATTGCCCAGAACGAGCCGCCCGGGCAGGAAATGCTTTACGACCAGCCGGGAGTGGATAAGGACAAGGTCCGCGTCTCGGGGCCGTTCACCGTGGAGGCGATCCCGGTGCCGGCCATGGAGAGTCCCGGCGAGTCACCGGTTCCGCAGCTTGAAGCCGATGCCCGGCGGGACGACCTGGCGCGGCGCGGGCGGGGTGAAGGGCGCCTGCTGAACCCGGCGGCCGACCACATCACCACCATGATCGAGCTGCTGCGCAAGGCGGGCGTGAATTTTCCCGGCGGGAAGAAGCTGGCGCTGGAGAATCTGCGACCGTTGCAGGTGGGCTGGCTTCATGCCGAGGCCGAAGCCAGGCAGGACGGAGCGAAGACCCTTCGTGTCGCTGTGTCCTTTGGCCCTCGTCACGGGCCGGTTGCCGCCGTGCAGACCCACGAAGCGGCGCAGACGGCGAGCCTGAATAACTACGACACGCTGGTGCTGGCCGGCTTCAGCGTTGACCCGGAGGCGCAGGCCTTCATCCAGAAAACCCCGATCCGTAACCTGACGGTTCACTTCGCCAACGTCAATCCTGACGTGCTCATTGGCGACCTGCTGAAGACCAGCCGGGCCAGCCAGCTTTTCACGGTGTTCGGGTCGCCGGACGTGAAGCTGGAGAAGCAGAAGGACGGCTCCGGCACCGTTCGTCTGCTGGGCGTGGACATCTACGATCCGAACACCGGCGAGCTTCAGCAATCGCGCGGCGAGGACGTGGCCGCCTGGTTCTTGGACCAGGACTACGACGGCTACACCTTCTGCATCTCGCAAGCCTTTTTCCCCGGAAACAGCGAGGCTTGGGAAAAGCTGGAGCGGGCCTTGAAGGGGTCACTTGACCCGGAAAAGTTCGAGGCCCTGCGCGGGACCGTCAGCTTGCCCTTCGCGACCGGGCAGCACAAGCGCGTGGCAGTCAAGGTGATTGATGTGCGGGGCAATGAGGTGATCAAGATTTTGCCGCTAGGCTGAGGCGGCGCCACAGGTGGTAGCGCCGGCATCCTGCCGGCCTGGGACGGCGGCGCCACCGGCGCTAAAAAGGGGGCGGCGCCTTTTCAGGCGGTCAGAGACCTGGGTCCAAGGCCGATTTAGGTCTTGGTTTTTGCGCCTTGGGCCGTATACTTGCGTTATGGCAGCGAGGACGCTTATGAGCGTCGAGGAATACCTCGGGACCAGCTTCGAAGACGCCGACTGCGATTTCGTGGACGGCGAGATAATGGAGCGCAACGTGGGCGAACTGCCGCACAGCGCCGCGCAGGCGCGGTTGATTGTCGCTCTGAGCAATTTGGCATCGTCGCTCGGTATTCAAATCAGGCCGGAAATTCGAATTCAGACGCAGGGCACGAAGTTCCGTGTTGCCGACATTGCGGTTTGGCGCGCTGGCGACATTGGCGCGCGTATACCTACCGTTCCCCCCTTTCTCGTCGTCGAGATCCTCTCACCGGAAGACCGGATGGTTCGCGTTCAGGAAAAGATCCAGGAGTACCTAGCGATGGGAACCGAATACGTTTGGCTGATCGACCCGGATGAACGTAAGGCTATCGTCTATTCGCAGCAGACCCCAGCCGGCCGCATTGAGCAGGTGCTGCGCACGCAAAACCCCAACATCGAAATTCCTCTCTCTTGGATTCTGCCCAGCTAGGTCTCTGGCCGCGGGAGGAGGCGGCAACTGTACGGCCCTGCTTCAGTCCGGCACGAACCGAGCGGCGCGGACGAAAGCTGCGCCCTGCAAAAGAGCCGGACCGAGTGGCCGGCGCAGCGGGGATAAAATAGACGCAGTGGGGGAGAACTGATGACACACCCGTTTACCGTCATCTTCGAGAAGGAAGACATGGGGGGCTACCACGTCTTTTGTCCAACGCTGCCGGGCTGCCACACGCAAGCTGAAACGATCGAGGAAGGCGTCCGAAACATCCGCGAGGCGGTCGAGCTCTACGTGGAAAGCCTGATGGAAGACGGCCTGCCGGTTCCCGAAGAAGATATTCTCATCAAGCCTATCGAGATAACTGCGTGACTCGCAAGCTGCCGGTGGTTACGGGCGTGGAAGGATTTCGGTGCCTGCCATGAGCCTTGCGGTTGACAATCCCATCGTAAACAACCCGTTTGAGGAGCCGACCCAATACTGGGACTACAGCGAGGGCCAGCCGATCCTGAGAGACGGGAGGCGGCCGGCGGGCTACTACCTGAGGCCGCGGACGCGCGCGGCGACCGGCGCCCTCCTGGAAGAGGAGTTCGTTTCGCTTGACGGGGCCAACGAAATCCGCCGGCGCGTAGGAGCGTGGCGCGAACAAGGATACCCAGGCACAACCCGCGTCACGCGCGAGCTTCTCGCCTACTGGAGCTGGCCGGAGCGTGAACGCCGCCTGTTCTTCTGCCAGCGGGAAGCGGCCGAGACCATCATCTGGCTTGTCGAAGCGCCGGCCACCGAGCGAATGGGGTTGGATATCCCCGTGGACTTGCCGAGCGATGAAGATCGGGCGCGGGGCCATGCGGGTCTGCGGCGCTACGGCTGCAAGATGGCCACTGGGGCGGGCAAAACCGTGGTGATGGGAATGCTGATCGCCTGGTCGGTGCTGAACAGGGTCCACTACCCGCAGGATAGGCGCTTCTCGGACGCCATTCTTGTTGTCACGCCCAACCTCACAGTGAAGCAACGGGACGAAGTCCTGAAGCCGTCTCATGCGCAAAGCATCTACGAGGCGCTGGATCTGGCGCCGCACTCTTTGATGGAAGCTCTGGGCAAAGGCCGGTACTTCGTCACCAACTGGCACAAGTTTCTGCCGGAGGATGAACCGGAGCCGGGCGAGCTGGCGGCGCGGTATCACAGCGTCATCAGGCGCGGCAAGGAAAGCGACCGGGCCTTTGCCGGCCGCGTGCTCAAGGACCTGGCGGGCAAAGAGAACATCCTAGTGTAGTGTCTCGTAGATAGCTTTACAATGAGCCACCTTTTCCAGAATTTTATCCGCGCTGGCCGTCCATACGAACGGCTTGGGTTCCTTGTTGTTGTGATCGAGGTATTCGCGGATGGCCTCGATCAATTCCTTGACGCTGTGAAAGACGCCGCGGCGAATGCGTTTATCAGTCAGGTTGCGGAACCAGCGCTCGACCAGGTTCAACCAAGAAGAACTGGTGGGCGTGAAGTGCAGGTGGAACCTGCCGTGTTTTGCCATCCATTTCGTGACGTTGGGATGCTTGTGCGTCCCGTAGTTGTCGAGAATCAAGTGCAGATCCAGGGCGTGTGGCGTTTCCCGGTCGATTTGCCTCAAGAACTTCAGGAACTCTTGATGGCGGTGCCGAGGCATGCAATGACCAATCACGGTGCCCTCCAAAACGTTGAGGGCAGCAAACAGAGTGGTAGTTCCGTTGCGCTTGTAGTCGTGCGTCATCGTCCCACACCGGCCCTTTTTCATGGGCAGCCCGGGCTGTGTACGGTCCAGCGCTTGGATTTGGCTCTTCTCATCCATACACAGCACCAGCGCTTTGTCCGGCGGGTTGAGATAAAGGCCGACAACATCGGTCAGCTTCTCCACAAATTGCTTGTCGCGGGACAGCTTGAAGGTTTTCACCCGATGCGGTTTCAAACCGTTCGCATCCCAGATGCGCTGCACCATGGCTGCACTGACGCTCTGTGCTTGGGCCATGGTTCGTACCGTCCAATGCGTGGCCGCCACCGGCTTGGTTTGCAGCGTCGCATCGATGATCGCTTGAACTTGTTGGGCCGTGATACGCACCTTCCGACCGCGTCCCGGTGCGTCTTGCAGCAACGCTTGTGGTCCTTCTTCGGCGAAACGATGTCGCCACAACACTACGGTCGGGCGACTGGTTCCAAGTGCACGCGCGATCTGCCGGTTCGGATGCCCCTCGCTTGCCAACAGGATCAGCCGCGCCCGGAACGCGATCTTCTGGGGTGTGTTTCTCGCATTGACCCAAGCTTGCAAGGTTCGTCTTTGCTCC
>Ga0315279_10004317_pt1 | contig 19135 bp, 14 predicted proteins | sample YL17G06_20_MG_FD_203694 | JGI IMG/M metagenome (GOLD analysis project Ga0315279, IMG submission 203694) | Sediment microbial communities from Yellowstone Lake, YNP, Wyoming, USA - YL17G06_20 | ecosystem: Environmental > Aquatic > Freshwater > Lake > Sediment | place: USA: Wyoming | collected... | reverse complement strand
CGCCTTCCGCAGCAGGTCGCGCGCATCGGCCTCGCTGGGGCAGCCGCCGACGGCGAGCATGAGGCCCGTGGGCGACAACTCGCGCAGGATGGTTTCGGCGTTGGCGATGTCGTCGTGCAGGTGCAGGATCTTGCCCGCCTTCTGCACTTTCTTGAGCATGGGGAGCCACGCCACAGCGGAGGGCGCGCCCGCGCCCGGCGTCCATTGGATGCCGTCGAGGTTGGGCATGGCGAGCAGGCGGTCGAGATGCTGCAGCGCCCCCGGCCCGTCGAGGTGGTACGTCACGTGGTCGAGCCAGGAGCACAGCGCCTCCAGCTCGGGCGCGACGAACTCGTCGAAGTGGCGGGGCGAGATCATGCAGCAGAAGTCGCACTGGATATTGTAGGTGCGCCCCGGCGCCCATACGCCGAGCCAGCACGCGGCGCCCTCCAGGTGTTGATGAATGATGCGCTCCTGCTCCTCGTACCAGCGAAACCACAGAGGAATGATCTGGTCGCGGACGCGCTTGACCTCGTGCGGCGCGTCAACCAGGTCCGTCAGCAGCTCCATGGTGCCGCGCAGGCTGGCCTCGATGTCCGTCATGCCGCCGATGTCGGTGACGGCGATGAAGAACTTGCCGTCCGCCGCCTGCACCGCCGCGCGCACGAGATCGAGGGTCGCCCGCCACCACTTGTTGTCGGGGTCGAAGCGCGGCCTGATGCTGGGCCAGTCGTGCGGATGCCGGTTGAACCACACGGTGTCGGGAGCGAAAACGGGCTCCACGCCGAGATAGGCGGCCGCGATGCCCGGGCCCAGGTTGGGCCACCACACCGGCAGGCACTCGCCGCCGTAGAAGGTGTGGCGCATGTGATAGTCGGCGGCGGCGACGCGGTATTCCGCGTCGAGCCAACGCTGGGTGATGTCCTGCGGCGTCGGGGGGGCATGCGGTCCGGGCAAGGGCTTGGCCCTGGGCGCCCCGACGGCGATGGCCGCGCGGTCGATCGCGTCATTGGCCCACCACGCCTCCAGGTAGCGGCGAGCGCCGTCCCAATCATCGTGATAGGCGAGATCCAACGTTGCGTATCTCCTCTGCGCGGCCCGGCTGGCGCCGCTCGGAAGGGCGCTGGGGGCATTGGCGCATGATTCGCCGCGCGTTCCCTCCCACCTCCAGCCCCGGCCCCGGCCCGGCGAGCGCGACCTTGGCCGCCGGATGCGCTTGACAGGAGCAGGCTTTGCGCCTACTATGAATACCGAAGGGAACGGGGGAAAGAGGTGGCTGCGGTGGAGTCTCGCGACTCTGCTTCGAAGCCGTCGGCGCCGCCCAGTCTGGTCTTCGATCACAATCTCGATTCAGGATCCGTGCTGTGGCAGCGCCTGCACCGGCGCTCGCAAGATGAGCGCGGTGTGCGGCTGATAGTGCACCTCAAGAACGGCGCCACCTATGTCGGTACCCTGGTCTACTTCGATCCCACCAACCTCACCATCTCCACGCGGGGGCGCCAGTACGAGTTCTGGGTGCGCGATCTCGCCCACGTGCTGGCGGTGCCCGGTGCGCTCGGATTTCAGCCGACCTACTTGGATTAGCCCGCGGCGCGCGGTTGGGCGTCCGAGCCGCCGTGAGCATCTAAGTTCCTGCCGACGGCAGGCGCAGTGATGCCGGCGCCGGCTGCGGTTCCACGCCCGGGCCGATGCGTTAGCCCGGAAACGGCATGGCGGCGCGCTCGGACGCGCGTGAGCGGTCTCCGCGCCGGCGGCAAGTGCGATCCGGCTCCACCCTGAGCAGGAAAGGCCGGCTTGCTGCGCGAAATGACACACGGGGGGCCTGTCAGGGCCCGGACGGAGGCTCGTCGGATGCATGGCAGCTTGCGGCTGGTCTGCGCCCTAGTGCTCGCTGCGATGGCCTGTGTGCCCGCTTCGGCTGGGCTGTTCGAGTATGTCGCCCAGCCTGACCCGGCCTACCAGTGGTCGAGGCGCGAACAGGAGACGATGGGCACGACCACGGTCATCACCCTCTCCCTGACCTCGCAGGTGTGGCACGGTCGCGCCTGGACTCATGTCATCCAGGTTTTCATCCCGGCCGAGATCGGCAACCCCGACGCCGCCGCGCTCTACATAACGGGCGGGGCCCCCAACGAGGCGGACACGGCGATCGGACTGAAGGTGGCCAGCCTCAGCCGGCAGCCCTTCGCCATCCTGTTCAACATCCCCGACCAGCCGGATTCCGGGCCGCTGTCCATCAAGGACGGGAACATCGGCTACACCTTCCAGCAGTACCTCGAGACCGGCGACGAGACGTGGCCGCTGCTGGTGCCGATGACGAAAGCTGCGGTCAAAGCGATGGACGCGCTGCAGGAGTTTGCCAAGCGGGATTTCAACACCGATGTCGAGACGTTCATCGTCGCGGGCGGCTCCAAGCGGGGGTGGACGGCGTGGCTCACCGCGGCCGTCGACCCCAAGCGCGTCAAGGGCGTCGCGCCGATGGTGATCGACACGCTGGATTTCCCCGCGCAATTTGCGCACAAGGTCGAGGTTTGGGGCGCGGCGCGGGCACAACTGGTGAACGACGTTGAGCCCGGGCTGGAACAGGCTCTGGGCCAACGCGACGCGCCGCTGGTGAAGATGCTCGATCCATACTCCTACCGCGACCGGCTCACCATGCCCAAGCTCATCATCAACGCCACCAACGACCCGTTCTGGGCGCTCGACTCGCTTAACCTCTACTGGGACGGCCTGACCGGCCCCAAGTGGGTGCTCTACTCCCCTAATTCGGGCCATGGCTTGAACGATCGGACGCGCGCGCTCAACACGCTCGGCGCGTTCATCCACGCCACGGCGACGGGCGGCTCTCTGCCGGCCATGTCGTGGAAGCACGGCGATGCGGACGGCCGGCTCACGCTGACCCTCGATGCGACGCCGCGGCCCATCGCGTCGCGCCTGTGGGTGGCCCACTCGGAGGACCTGGATTTTCGCGACGAGCGCTGGGAAGCCGCGCCGATGTCCGCCGAGGGGAACGCCTTCGTCGGCTCGATTGCTGCGCCGACCGAAGACAATGTTGCGTTCTTCGGCGAGGCGGAGTTCGATGTCGGCGGGCGCACTTTCACGCTTTCGACGCAGGTGCGGGTGGCGCCTAAACCGTGAGTGCCGTGGAGCGGCGCCCGGGCGCCGAGCGCGGTTAGAGTGAATACGGCACGGACCGTGCTGCACCAGCGATGCCTGAACAGGAGAGGTGTGATGAGGCACGATAAGCGATTGCTAGTGTGCGCGCTGTTGCTGGGGGCCTTGCTGTGTGGGCCTGCCTCGGCCGGGTTGCAGGACTACGTGGCGGCGCCGGACGCGGCGTACCAATGGTCCAAGGTGCAGGACTATTTCTTGCACGACGATTTCTTCGGCGACACGCGGGTTGTGCAGCTCGATATGATCTCCCAGGTATGGCAGGGAATCCCGTGGAGGCACAACGTATGGCTGTACGTCCCTGAATATGTTCGCTACCCGCAGGCGGCGCTGCTGATAATCACCGGGGGCAGCGGGGCGGGCGAGGCGTACCTGGCATGCTATCTCGCCTATGTGATAGCCGCGCCGGTCGCGGTGCTGGGCGGCATCCCCAATCAGCCGCTGTTCGACGACCTGCGCGAGGATGCGCTGATCGCCTATACCTTCCAGCAGTTCCTGCAAAGCGGCGATGAGACATGGCCGCTGCTGTTCCCGATGACGAAGAGCGCGGTGCGGGCGATGGACGCGGTGCAGGAATTCGTGGCCAGCGACCTGAGACGCACCATAGATACCTTCGTGGTCACCGGCGCCTCCAAGCGTGGATGGACGACATGGCTGACCGGCGTGGTCGATCCGGGGCGGGTCAAGGGCATCGCCCCGCTGGTGATTGACACGCTCAACATGCCCGCGCAATTGCCGCACCAGCTTGAGACGTGGGGCAAGTACAGCGAGCAGATCAACGATTACACCAGGACCGGGCTGGTGGACGACCTCAGCGGGGAGGGTGCGCCCCTGGTGCAGATGGTTGACCCGTATTCCTACCGCGACCAGATTACCATGCCCAAGCTTATCGTCAACGGCACCAATGACCGCTACTGGGTGATAGACGCGCTCAACCTGTACTATGACGGGCTGGTGGGCGAGAAGTATATCCTGTACGTGCCGAACTCGGGTCATGATCTGGAGGACATGTATCGGGTGCTGAGCACCATGAGCGGGTTCTTCCACTACATTGCCGGAGGGGCGCCGTTCCCCCGGATGACGTGGAAACATGGCGGCGGCAGTAGGTCGCTCACCGTAACCATCAACGCGTCGCCCGCCCCTTACGGCGCGCGCATCTGGTCAGCGCGCTCGCGCGACCTGGACTTCCGCGACGATGCCTGGGTCAGCACCGAGATGACGAGACGGGGCAACGCCTTTGTCGGCGCCACCCCCGTGTCCATGGGCCAGAACGTCGCGCTCTTCGGCGAAGCCGACTTCTGCATGGGCTGGTACCCGTTCACGCTCTCGACCCAGGTGCGGGTGATACCCTACAAGACGGTGACCCCGACGCTGCCGGTCAGCCCGTCGCCGACGCCGATGTCGTCGAGCCGGCTGCGGGCAGGGGCGGCGAAGGTGGCCATCACGCCCTGGGTGGGGCAGTATCTTGCGGGCTACGACAGCAACCGCGTGATGCGCGGCGTGCATGATGACCTGTGGGCGCGCGCGCTATACCTTGATGACGGCGACAAGCAGTTGGTGCTGGTGAGCCTCGATTTGATCGGGATGACGAAACCCGATCTGGACGATATCACCGACTCGCTGTGGTACGTAAGCGGCGGCAACATCATCATTACCAGCACCCATACGCACTCGGGGCCGGACGTCATCGGACTGTGGGGGCCGGATGATCTCACCCCGGGCTGGAACGACTCGTACATAGAGTGGGTGAAGACCTGCGTGATAGATGCAGTCTACCAAGCGTGGGACAACAGCCGTCCAGCGCGCGTGCTGTACGGATCAGTCATGACGACCCCGGCGGACCGCATCGCGTGGAATGTCAACGAGCGCACGCCCGATCCCAGTGACCCGCTGGGCCGTGCTCGCGGTCCCCAGGACTACGAGATAACCGTGCTGCAAGTGATGGAGCGATCGCCGATCCGCTCGCGAGCCGCGCGCACGATTGCCACTGCGTTCAACTTCGCGTGTCACCCGGAGGTCGCGGGCGACTCGGACGATCCGATGGTTAAGTACTACGCGTCGTCGGACATCGCGCACTACGCCTATGGGGAGATCGAGTCGGCGACTGGCGGCATGGCGATGTGGCTCCAGGGCGCGCTCGGCGCGATGGTGACGGCCGACAAAGACGCGAAGAGTTGGGCGGAGTGCGAGCGCATTGGGCGCACCCTCGGCCGGCGCGTGATGCAGGGGGTGGGAAGCGCCCACGCTGACGCGAGCCCCCGCATCGCCTTCGCCCGCCGGACGCTCAACGTGCCGCTGTACAACGACAGGTTCTACCAGGCCCTGGTGTGGGGGGTGCTGCACCGGGGCTGGGAGCACATGGGGGGGAACCCTGCCAGCCCTTACGGGCTCGGCATCATGACCGAGGTGAGGGCCGCTCAGATCGGCAACCTTCAGATCGCGACGACGCCGGGCGAAGCGTACCCCAAGATCGGCCTCAACATCAAGCACACCATGCTGACGGCCCCTTACAAGATGGTGGTGGGGCTGGGGCAGGACGAGGTGGGCTACATCATGTATTCGTCCGACTATGGCAACCCCGAATACGCCTACGAAACGAGCATGAGCGTCGGCCCGACCATCGGCGAGGATGTCGAACGGGCGGTGAGCGACGCGATCGGCGACCTTGCCCCCTAGGCTTACGCGAGCCGCTCTGCCGCCAAGCGGGGAGGGCTGTATGCCCTCCCCGTTTGCCGTTTCTGCAAGCGCGACCCGAACCCGGCCGGCACTAGGTTTCGCGCGCGGGCTCGGCGTCTTCCCAATACAGCATGCGCCCGCAGGACTCGCACGAGGTTAGCCTGTCGCCGCGCTTGAGCTGGCGCATGGTATCGAGCGAGATCGCGATGCGGCAGCCGGGGCAGACGCCGGAGGTAAGCTTGACGATGCCGAGGTTGCCGCGCTTGGCGCGCAATTCGTCGTAGCGCCGCAGGAGATCCTTCGGCACGGACGGGGTCAGCGCGGCGCGCTGCGCCTGTAGCTGTGCGATGTCGTCCGCGATGCGCGCGCTTTCGGCCTGGTAGTGGCTCTCGACCTGCGCGAGCTGCGCCTCCTGGCGCTTGAGCTCCGCCTCCTGCTCTGCCAGGGCGGCGCGCCGCTGCTCGGCGTCCTCCATGAGATTCAGGCCCTTGTCCTCCAGCTTGTCAACCTGGTTGCCGAGCATCTCGACCTCGCGCTGCATGTCGTCGAGTTCCTTGGGGTTGCGCACGCGGCCGCTGTACATCTTGTCCTCGAAGTCCCGTTTCTTGGCCTCGCGCGCCTTGATCTGCAGCTCGGTATCGCGCAGCTCGTTCTCGATCGCCCGCAGCTCGTCGCGCGCGGTCGTCACCTGCGCGCGCAAGGCCTCCACCTGGCCGCGCAGGTCGGCGCCGGAGTCGAGCGCCTCCCGCTCGCGCTCCAGGGCCTGGATGCGGGTGTCCACCTGCTGCACTTCGTAGAGCGTCGCCAGATCACTTGCCAAGTCGGGCTCCTCACCGCCGAGCGGGCCCGGGCCCGCTGGCGCCAATTGGCGGCCTATTTCGCTGGTGTGGGCCGCAAGCCTCTCCGCCGGCCCGTGGCAACCCCCTCACACCGCGGCGGCGAAGGGGTCGCCCTGCGCGCGGCTGGGAATCACCTCGAGGCGCGGCCCGAGGTCGCGCTCCAGCCAACGGCACATCAGGTCCACCGCCGGGCGTTCCGTGGGGAAGTGGCCGGCCTCGACCACACTGAGACCGAGCGCGCGCGCCCGCAGAGCGTCGTGATGGCGCAGCTCGCCCAACAGCAGCGCATCGGCGCCGGCCGCGGCTGCCTCCTCCACCAGGTGCCCGCCGCTGCCACTCCCCACCGCTATCGCCTTGAGCTTGCGTCCGGTGTCGCCGCCGATACGCACCACCGGCGCGTGCAGCTTGTCCTTCACCCGCCGCGCGAAGCCACCGGCGCTGGCCGCGCGCGGCAGCCGGCCCAGCGCGCCTCGCGCCGAGTGCGGCCACGTGTTGGCCAGCGGGTGCAGGTCATATGCGACCTCGTCGTAGGGATGGGCGGCCTCCATCGCTCCCAGCACCCGCGACAGGGCGGTGCGCGGCACCACCATCTCCAGGCGCACTTCCGGGGCTTGCTCCAGGCGGCCCGTGGTCCCGCTGTAAGGGGTCGCGCCCGCGAGCGGCCGGTAAGTGCCGGTTCCCTCGGCCCCGAAACTGCATTCCTCGTAGTCGCCGATGCGCCCTGCGCCGGCCTGCGCCATTGCCTCGCGCACGGCGGCCAGGTGAGCGGTCGGTACGAAAACCGCAAGCTTGGTCAGGCCCGCGCCTCCCGCCGCCGACAGCGGACCTATATCCACGAGCCCGACTGCGCGCGCCAACTCGACGCACAGCCCCTGGGGCGCGTAGTCGAGGTTGGTGTGCATCGCGCAGACGGCCACCCCGGCGCGAGCGGCGGCGTAGGCGACCGCGGACGCGGCCTCGTCGGCGCGGAGGCGCTTGAGCGGATCGAGGAACGGCGGGTGATGCGCTATGATGAGGCGCGCGCCTGCGGCGCCTGCTTCGGCGATCACCACCTCGGTGGCGTCCACGCACAGCACCGCCCGCCGCACCCGTGCGCGCGGGTCGCCGATGATGAGTCCGACGTTGTCCCACGGCTCCGCCAGCTCGCGCGGCGCGCGCGCGAACAGCGCCTCCACGACCTCCTGTACGGTGACTGCCATAGCCATCAGCTCACTTCTTCGTTATCTGGTCTATCAGCACCGCCAGCAGGATGACCACGCCCTTGACCACCGGCTGCCAGTAGGAGGAGATGTCGAGCAGATTGAGGCCGTTGTTGAGCACGCCCATGATTAGCGCGCCGATGAGAGTGCCGAGCACGGAGCCCTTGCCGCCGAAGAGGCTGGTGCCGCCGACGACGACGGCGGCGATGGCGTCGAGCTCCATGCCCATGCCGGTCTTGGGGTCGCCGCTCGCCAGGCGGCCTGCCAGCACCATGCTCGACAGGCCGGCGAGGGTGCCGGAGATGATGTACACCGCGAGCTTGACGCGCGCCACATTGATCCCCGAGAGCCACGCCGCCTCCTCGTTGCCGCCCACGGCGTAGACGTGGCGGCCGAAGGCGGTGCGGGTGAGGACGACGTGGCCGGCGGCGACGGTGACGAGCATGAGAATGATGGGGATGGGGACGCCGCCGATGTCGCCGGCGCCGAGGAAGGTGAAGGACGCAGGCAAGTTGTACACCGGCTGGCCGGCAGTGACGATAAAGGCGAGGCCGCCGTCGCGCCCGGCGATGAACCACATGGCGAGCGTGGCGATGAACGGCGGCAGGCGGAAGCGGGTGATGGCGACGCCGTTGATCACGCCGACAACGGTGCCCACGGCGACGCCGGCGGCGATGCCAAGCGCGAGCGCCCAGCCGAGAGAGAACTCCGGGCGCACGATGATGAGGCAGCCGACCACCCCGGCGAAGGCGATGACGCCGCCGACCGAAAGGTCAATGCCCGCGGTCAGGATGACGAAGGTCATGCCCACGGCGACGATGGCGGGAAACGAGGTCTGGCGCACGACGTTGACGAGGTTGCTGGCGGTGAAGAAATCCGGGGCGGAAAAGGCGAGAACGGCGCAGATGGCGATGAAGACGAGATAGATGAGGTAGTCGCTCAGCCATCCCAGGCGCGGCGGGCGCTCGGCCGGGGCTGGGGCCGGCGCGGCCACGGCTACGCGCCTCCCGTGGCGTAGAACATGATCTTCTCCGGTGTCGCCTCGTCCCGCGAAATCTCGGCGGCGATGCGGCCCTCGTGCATGACCAGCACGCGGTCGGCCATGCCGATGGCCTCGGGCAGCTCGGAGGTGATCATGAGCATGGCGACGCCGCGCGCCGCGAGGTCGCCCATGAGCTGGTGGATCTCGGCCTTGGCGCCGACGTCGATGCCGCGAGTGGGCTCGTCGAAGAGCAGGATCTTGCTCTCGGTGAGCAGCCACTTGGCGAGCACCACCTTCTGCTGGTTGCCGCCGCTGAGGTTGCGCGTCAACTGCTCCATGCTGGGGGTGCGGATGCGCAGGCTGTCGATGAAGCGCGCCGCCGCCCCGCGCTCCTGCCGGCGGCGGATGAAGCCGTGGTACGACAGCAGCTCGAGGTTGGCCAGCGTCACGTTCTCGCGCACGGTGAAGCCGAGCACCAGCCCCTGCTCCTTGCGGTCCTCGGTGACGAAGCCGATGCCGCGGCGGATGGCGTCGCGGGGGTTGCGAATGCGCACCTCGCGGCCGGAGACCAGGATGCGCCCGGCCGCCTTGGGGTCGGCGCCGAAGATGAGCCGCGCGACATCGGTGCGCCCGGCCCCCACCAGCCCGGTGAGGCACACGATTTCGCCGGCGCGCACGCCGAAGCTCACGTCGCGCACGACGCCGCCGCTGAGCCCCTCCACCCGCAGCGTCTCCGCGCCGATCTCGACCTCGCGCTTGGGGATCTGAGCCGTGAGCTCCCGGCCGACCATCATGCGGATGATGTCGTCCTTGCTGACCTCGCTCACCGGGTGAGTGGCGATGAGGCGGCCGTCGCGCAGCACGGTCACGCGGTCGGCGATCTCGAAGATCTCCTCCAGGCGGTGGGAGATGTAGATGATGCTGACGCCGCCGGCGCGCAGCGCGCGGATGAGGTCGAACAGGCGCGCCAGCTCGTGCTCGGTGAGGGTGGCCGAGGGCTCGTCCATGACGATGATCTTGGCGTGCGCGGAGATGGCCTTGGCGATCTCGACCATCTGCTGCTGAGCGATGCTCAGGCGGCTGACGGGCTCGCGCACTTGCAGCTCCACGCCCAGGCGCTCCAGCACCACCTGCGCGTCATGATACATGCGCTTCCAGTCGATGACGCCGGGGAACAGTTCGGGCTCGCGTCCGAGAAAGACGTTCTCCGCCACCGACAGGTGAGGGACGAGGTTGAACTCCTGGTAGATCATGCTCACGCCGAGCTCCTGCGCGGCGTGAGGGGAGGAGATCTCGACCGGGTCACCGGCGATGCGAATCTCGCCGCGGCCGCGCAGCACCGCCCCGGCGAGGATCTTCATGAGCGTGGACTTGCCGGCGCCGTTCTCCCCCACCAGGGCGTGCACTTCGCCGCGGCGCACCTCGAAGGTCACCCCCTCCAGCGCGCGCACCCCGGGGAAGTCCTTGGTGATGCCGTCCATCACCAGCACCGGCGGCGCACCGACGAGCGGCTGTGGCTGCACCTCCCCCATCGCGGCAGGCGTCCTAGGCGCCGGGCTTCTCGCGCTGCAGGGACTCGCGGTCGACGATGCCGACCTCGACCGGTATGACCTTGGGCACCGACTCGCCGCGCAGGTACTTGGCGACGGTCTCGATGGTCACCTGGCCGATCTTTCTCGGGTACTGCACGGCGTCGGCCTTGAGCGCGCTGCCGGCGAGGATCTCCTGGCGCGCCTCGGGAGTCGCGTCGTAGCCCACGACGATGACGCGATCGGCGCGCCCGGCCTGCTTGACCGCCTGCAGGGCGCCGAGGGCGGAGTCGTCATTGATGCCGAAGAAGGCGCTCAGGTCGGGGTGGGCCTCCAGCATGGTCTCGGCGACCTCGACCGCCTTGGTGCGCTGACCCTCGGCGGTCGGGCGGGCGACGATGCTGATGCCCGGGCGCTTCGCCAGCGCCTCCTGGAACCCACGCACCCGGTCCTGCACCGAGGTGGTCACCGGGTGGTCTATGATCACCACCTTGCCCTTGCCGTTCAGCAGCTTGGCCAGGCGCTCACCGATGAGGCGCCCGCCCTGGACGTTGTCGGAGGCGATGTGGGACACGACGTCGCCCCCGAGGGCGGTGATGTCGGCGGTGAAGACCGGGATGCCGGCCTGGTTGGCGCGCTTGACGGCGCCCACGATGGCCCGCGAATCGGCGGGGCAGATAACGATCGCGTCGGCGCCGGAGTTGATGAAGTCCTCGACCTGGTTGGTCTGCTTCTCCACCTTGAAGTCGGCCGACTGCACGCGCAGCTTGATGCCGACGTCGGCGGCCGTCTTGCGCATCGCCGACTCGAGATCCTGGTAGAACTGGTGGGACCGGGTGAGCAAGGTCACGCCGACCACGGGCTGGCGCTGTGCCGCCGGGGGGCGCCGCGCGCACGATGACAGCGCGATCAGGGCCGCCAAGCCGCAGGCGGCGCACCGCCCCAAGGCCGCCACTACGCTAATGCGGAACAGACGCCCTCGCATGTTCATTCCCGCGCTTTTCATGAGCCACGCTCCGACTTGCCCGCCCGCAGGCGGCGCACCGCCTGCGGCGGGCGAGATGTTGCCCGCCGCCTATAGGGGCGCACGCTTGCCCCTTCGCTGCGCTCTGGGCAGGCTCTGAGCCTACCGAACGGGGCCGTGCGCCCCTACCATCGCCACTCTCCGGGCACGAGCAAGCCTGCGGGTCCTCGTCAGCCCAGGCCTGCCCTGAGCTTGTCGAAGGGGGCCGCGCGCCGCGTTCAGGCCCTATATACGCCACCGGGCGCCGGCCTACCTTCAGCTGTGGCTGTCGAGCAGGTGAGGTGACGCGCGGCGTCGAACATGCACAGCCCTCCCACTTCACCCCAGGAGCGATCAGTTTGAGCGTCGAGACCCGCGCCCTCGAAGGTGGACACATCGTCCGTTACGTGCTCGGTGGCGAAAAGGCAAGCCGCCTGTACGTTCGCGATTGTCGCATGCGCGTCGGCCGCGCAGTGTTGCGCATGGGGGGAATCGCCAACGTCGAGACCAAGGAGCACCACCGCCACCGCGGCTTCGCCCGCCGGCTGCTGGAGCAGGCGCTGGTGCTGATGCGCCAGCAGGAATACGACGTGTCGGTGCTATTCGGCATTTCCGATTTCTACGAACGCTGGGGATATGCCCCGATTTTCCCCGAGACCCGCCTGACCATAGCCGCGCGCGACGCGGCGCGCGTCCCGAGCGCCTATCAGCTGCGGCGGTTGAGCGGCGGCGAAATGCCGCTCACGCTTGAGCTGTACCGGCGCAGCAACGCCCTGCGCAGCGGAACGCTGGTGCGACGGCGAGACAAGTGGCCGGGCTTCGTCCAGGGCAGCAGGTGGAAGCGCGCGGTCAACGTCTACGGCGCGTTCGATGCGAACAAGCGCCTGGCAGGGTACGCCGTGCTCGACCGCTCGTCGGACGAAGCCGTCATGGTCGAGGTCGGGTATCGCAGAGCGGACGTTTTCGGTGCGCTGCTAGCGGCGGGGGTGCGCCAGGCGCGGCGGGTCATGGCGGAACAGGTGCACGTGCTGCTGCCCGCGGACCACCCGTTTGCGCAGTGGTGCCACCAATTCGGGTGCCAGGTGGTCACACATTACCAGCGCTCGGGCGGCGCGATGGGGCGGATAGTGGGGCTGCGAAGCTGCCTTGCCCGCCTTGCGCCGGAACTGGGGCGCAGGCTGCGCGCCGCGGGCGGTGCGCCGCCTGCGGGCGTGGACTGGTGCGGTGGCCTCGCGATCGCAACCGACATCGGCTCGGTGATTCTGCGCCTTGGGCCGCAGGTGGTCACTGCCGAAGAGGCCGCGGATGCCGCCGCACCCCCCGACGCCTGCCTCGACATCAAGCAGGCGCTGTTGACGCAGCTCATCTTCGGGTATCGCAGCGCTGCCGATGTGCTGGGCAGCGGCGGGGCGGCGCTGCGTGGAGCGCCGCCCCAGGTCATCGACGCGCTCTTTCCGCCGGGCTCGGCCGCAGGCGGCGGGCAAGCCTACATCTGGCGCCCCGATTATTTCTGAGGGGCTTTGTGGCGCAGCCGTCCCGGCTGCGAGATTCATCATTTGGCGGGCGAGACGCCCGCCCCACCATAGAGCACCCGCCACAGGCGGGCAAGCCTCGCGCAGTTTACCCCTTCGTTTCACTCAGACGGCGCCCAGAGCGCAGCGAAGGGGCCTGGCGTGAGCCCTTCGACTTCGCTCAGGGTAAACTCCGCGAAGGGGCAAGCTCTGAGCGCAGCCTGCCCTGCCTGCCCTGAGCGCAGCCTGCCCTGAGCTTGCCGAATGGGCCGAAGGGCTCGGAACCCCCCTTCGCGGGGCTCCATAGCCCCGCTTCCGCCTTCGCGGGCCACGAAGTCCCGAAGTCCCGCTTCGGTGGACGAAGGGGTCGCAGGGGCGACGGAGGCCTGGTGGGCGGCCAAGGGTCGGCGGCCACGCAGGGCCGGTGCGCCGGCTGCGGCCGGTGCGCCGGCTGCGGTCGCCCCTACCGGCTGATCTTGCCGCTGTCGCAGGCGGCGAGAAATGCCCCGACCACCGCCGAGTCGTACTCGGAGCCGGCAGCCGACTCCAGGATGGCGATCGCCTCGCGCACGCTGACTGCCCTGCGGTAAGAGCGGTCGGAGGTCAGGGCGTCGAAGGCATCGGCCACAGCGATGACGCGGCTCGGCAGCGGGATGTGGTCGCGCTTGAGGCCGTCGGGGTAACCGCTGCCGTTCCAGCGCTCGTGCTCGTGGCGGATCCAGCTCGCGACGCGCCGCAGCTGCTTAATGGGGCGCAAAATCTCCTCGCCCCAGATGGGATGCTTGCGCACCTGCACCCACTCGTCCTCGGTCAGCCTGCCCGCCTTCAGCAAGATCTCGTCCGGCAGGCCGATCTTGCCGACGTCGTGCAGCAGGGCGGCGAGCTGCAGATCCTCGCACTCCGACGTGGACAGGCCCAGCTCGCGCGCGATGGCGAGGGCGTACTGCGTGACGCGCTGCGAGTGGCCCAGGGTGTAGGGGTCCTTGGCGTCAACTGCGGAAGCAAGCGAGCGGACGGTGCCCAGGAAAAGGCTCTTGACGTCGCGGAAGAGCATGGCGTTGGAGAGCGCGATAGCGGTCTGCGATGCCATGGCCCCGACCAGCTTGGCATCGCCAGCCAGGTACTCCGCGCCCGACAGCTTGTCGCGCGCGCAGACCGCCCCCATCAGCCGCTCGTTGGCGATGAGCGGCACGCACAGAACGCAGCTGGTGTCGGCTTCCGCGGGGCGCGGGATGTCACATACCAGGGTCGGCTCTCCGGTGTCGAGAACGTGGGGCAGGACGCCGTTGGGCATACCGGGCATCGGCACGTGAAACGCGTGGGACAGCTCCCCGCGCGCTGCCGCGACGCGCGTGTGCCCTGTTTCCTCGTCCAGCAGCAGCACCGCCACCGCCTCCGACGGCACCTGGCCGCTGACCTGGTCGAGCACATGCTGGCAGATGGCGCCGACGTCGTGCACCGCCCCCACCTCGGCGGATGAGGTGTACAGGAGTGTGAGCTGCTCGTAGTTGGCGACTATCTCCCGCGACAGGTTTTGCAGCTCGTAACCGGACATAATGAGGTCACGCAGCCGCTCCGCCGTGAGCGACGCCACCGCGTCCACCAGGGGCTGCGGCGGGCCATTCCACGAACACGTCACCAGCGAGCCCCACAGGTGGTCGCGATACCGCAGCGGATAGGCGCGGCGATGTCCGCCCTGCGGGCAGCGGTCCTCGATGGGTCCGTCGTGAGTCGTCGCGCACCAGGTGAGGTCGCCGGCGCCGTGGGGGCAATGCAGCGATTCCCCCTCGGCCCCGATCAGCTCGGGGCAGTGATCGACCCCGGGGTGGCACTCGGCCAGCAGCCGCCCGTTGGCATCCACCACGCTCGCGCCAATGGGGGCGCGCAACGCGGCGTCAGTGGCCACGCGCTTCAACTGGCCGGACGACACGAGGTCGCCGATGGTCGATTGTTCGTCGTCAGGCACGTGACGTCTCCGCAGGTGCGGTCGCGGCCGCGCGCGCGCGGGCGCCCAGCGCCTGCGCGACCGCGGCTGCGAGTTCGCCGTCTCCCAAGGGCTTGGCCAGGTGGCACGCGGCCCCGAGCCGTAACGCCCACTCCCTGTGTTCCATGCCACAAGCGACGATTACAGGGACCTGGCGCGCGTTGGAGCCGGTGGGCAAGGCGCGCAGCAGATCGAAACCCCGCAAGTCTGCCGGCTCGGCATCGACGTAGACGAGGTCGACAGGGCACGATTGGAGGAGACGCGTCGCTTCGGCGGCGTCCTGCGCTTCCTGCACCTGGTAGGCGGCCTGCTCGAGCGCGCGGCGATGCTGCTGCCGCACGGCGGGGTCGCTGGCGACGACGAGCACGAGCGGGGCGGACGCCGACTCCGGCTGCGCCCCATCCACCGGCAGCGCGAAGCTGAACGCACTGCCGCCCCCGGGGGGGCCGTCCACGCGGATGGTGCCGCCGTGGTGGGCCACGATTTCCGCGCAGATGGCGAGGCCCAAGCCCGTGCCCCGCGGCTTGGCAGTCAGTCCATTGCCGATCTGGTGGAACTTCTCGAATACGTGAGCGCGCTCGCTGTCGGGGATCCCCGGCCCGGTGTCCTGAACACAAACGCGGACGTAGTCCCCCTCCCGGGCGGCCGCGACCGCGATCACGCCGCGCTCCGTAAACTTCAGCGCGTTGCCCAGGAGGTTGTTGAGCACCTGCGCGATGCGGTCGCGGTCGGCTCGCACCGGCGCCAGATCGGCGGGCACGTTGAGGTGCAGCGCGAGCCCCTTCTCCCGCGCCAACGGCGCGACGCTGCGCACGCAGAACGACAGCAGCGACGACATCTCGACCGAGGAGAAGTTCCACTGCACGTGTCCGGACTCGATTCTGGCGATGTCCAGCACGTCTTCGATCAGGCGCGAGAGGCGATCGGTCTCGATGGCGATGATCTGCAGAAACTCGCGGCGGTTGTCGGATTCCTCGTCGGGGTACTTGAGCAGGATCTCGGCGAAGGAGCGGATGGAGGTGAGCGGGGTGCGCAGCTCGTGGCTCACATTGGCGAGGAAGCTGGTCTTGAGTTCGTCCACGCGCGTGAGCTCGGCGTGGGCGGTGCGCAACTGCTGGAGCGCGATTTCCAGCGCCTGGGTCCTGCGCTCGACCGCCAGCTCGAGCTCGTCGCTGCGCCCTCGCAGGCGTTCCGCGGCTTCCTGCAAGCGCGTATTGGCCGTATGCAGCTCGTCTTGCTTGCCGCGCAGCATGTCGGCGAAGGCGCCGACGTTGAGGCTGAACAGCAGCAGGCCGCCCACGGCCACCCACAGCAGCATGGTGGCGACATAACTCGGGTCCCGCAGCAGGGCCTCGCGCTGCGGGAACAATGCGGCGGGCGGCGACAGTCCCCAGTAGTCCGCCATCACCAGCGATACGAAGGCGACCACGCACAGGCTGGTCACGACCAGGGCCCCCAGCCGCCGGTAGGCGATGTTGGCGTGGAGGACGACGAACAGATACAGGTAGGCGCCACCCCATTCCGCGGCGCCGAGCTGTTGCAGCACGAACGTAATGCCGCAGATGTCGAGCAGGTGGTGCAGGAAGTTGATGCGGTCAAGGCGCCGCTGCGATTGCTGCGGGGGCAGATGCGCGAGCCATAGATCGCTGGCAGCCAGCACCACACCGACGGCGAGGACGGTGGAAGGCAGGGCCACCTGGAACGCGGTGCGCAGCAAGGCGCCCACCGCCAGCAGGCCGATGACGATAGCCGCACCGCTGCTCCCGGCCATGCGCACGCGCGCCAGTGTCTCCCGCTGCTCCACCAGGTCCCGCATTACGTGGCACCCTGGCCCGCCCGTTCATTCCTCGAGCGCGCGACGCACGAGCTTGAGCACCGCCGTCGGGCTGAAGGGCTTGGTTATGTATTCGTCGGCGCCCAGCGCCATGCCCCGCGTCTGGTCGTCGCGCTGCCCTTTCGCGGTCACGATCACAATGTGCGTGTCCGACAACGCGGGGTCCGACTTGACGCGTCGGCAGACCTCATAGCCGTCCAACTTCGGCATCATGATGTCCACAAACGCCACCCGGGGGCGCTCGCCGGCAATACGGTCCAAAGCCTCGGCGCCGTCGGCGGCGGTGATCACCCGATAGCCGGCCTTGCTCAGCACGAAGGAGAGCGCGCGTACAATGTACGCCTCGTCGTCGGCTACCAGTATGAGGTCACCGTCGCCCACCGCAAGCTCCCGTGCCAGCGATTAGGCGTGCCTATAGCACGCCCGAACCGGGGCCCCCTGGTGCCCCGGTTGGCCGTTCCCCCATCCAGCTAGGTCTATATTCCTCATTCTGCGGCGAATGTCACCGTGAGTTCACAAGCGCCGCGGCCGCAGACGGCAACAGAAGCCGCCAAAGCAGCGGCCCCGGCGCCGACCTGCGCCCCGGGGCCTGCTTAAGCCTATCCTGAAGACCGGGCTAACGTAGCGAGGATGTCATGGCGCTAAGTGAACCGTATTGGGGCTAGCTGTCGCTGGCGAGCTTGCGCAAAGCCCGCCGCAGGACGGGGCGCACGTTGCGGTAGCCGATCATTGCCAGGGCCTGCTGCGCATCGAACCAGCCGGCGTCCTGCACGCGCTCCGAGCGCACTGGCACGACCTCGGCTTCCGGCGCGGCCTGCATGAGGAACCAGTGGACCGTCTTCTTGAAGATGTCGTCGCCCAGGGGGAAGCGGTAGCGGCTGGCGCCCAGGCTCTCGATCACCCGCACCTGCGCCAGGCCGACCTCCTCGCGCACCTCGCGCAGCGCCGCCTGCTCCAGCCCCTCGCCCGCCTCAACCTTGCCTTTGGGGAAGGCCCAGACGCCGTAGTCGTCGAGCATCAGGCACAGTTGAAGATCCGGCCCACGCCGGCGGAAGACGATACCGCCCGCGGATGTCTGGGAACGTATCATATCTGTCATCGCGGCCGCGCGCGGGCGCAGGGTGGGCGCGCGGTGCGTACACCGCGCGAGTCAACCGCGACCTCCAGACCGGGCGCGCGGTGCGTACACCGCGCGGAATTATCGCGACCTCCACCAGAGGTCGCGCCCGGGAGGTCGCGCCCGGCGTCATAGGTTGGTCAGCTCGCGCTTGATAGCGTCGGGCGTGATCGGTTGCTGGGCGGTCACGGCGGCTGCCGCCGCCGCCCCGATCCGCCCCGCCGCCAATGGTTCCGCGCCCACCGCCACCGCCGCCGCCGCACCGGCGAGGAGATAATCCCACGCGCGGGAGTTGCATTCCCCTCGCGCGGCGACGAATTCGCTTTCGGCCGCGCCAGCGCGGTACAGCGCGAAGCCCGGCCCGACACAGGGCGCCATGACGGCTTTGTGACCCATTTCCTCCATCAGGCGACGGGGGTCGTTTTCCGACTGATCCTCTCCCGCGGCGCCTTCAACCGCCCCCGGCGCTCGCAGCACTACCAGGTCGCACGGCGGCAGCCAGCCGTGGATGTGACCCCCGACGATCGGCTTTCCCCGGCCGCGCGCGAACTCGGCCGCGCGCGACAGCGCATCTTGTGCGGCCGCCTGCGGCGTGATGATTGTCACAACGTCCACCCGCCCGAACAGCGCCTCAATGTGCGCCAGCATCTCCTGCGCGGGCGCCCCCGCGAGCGGCGGCGGCGGCGATATGTCGATCTCGATCCCCGACCACGGGAGCGAGCCCTTGGGATCGAATTCCACCACCAGGCTTTCCGCCGTGGCGCTGCCCGGCGCGCTGACTGCGCCGAACGCATCCACGCCCGCCTGCGCAAGCGCGCGCAGCAGGTCACCCGAGCGAGCGTCCTGGCCGAGGACGCCGGCCGCGCATACCTGCGCGCCGATCGCCGCGGCGGCACAGGCGACACCGCCGGCCCCACCGGCCTGCAGCACCCGGTCCGAAACGCTCACCTTGAGCACTCCCTGCGCGTCCCGCGCCGCCGCGCCGCGCAGCACTTGCTCCAGCCGCAGATCGCCCAGCACCAGCAGCTTGGCTTGGCCGAGTCTCTCGACAATCGCTTCCAGCCCCTGGTTGCCCATATCTTCCCCCCACGGCCTTCGCCGATGCGCCGCCCAGCGACTGCGTCCGCCGGACGCGGCCAAGGGCGGATGCGTTCCAGCCGGCGCCCGTGCGCCGCGGCTACAGCCCGTACTGCCGCTTGTAGTACTCCAGGAACTCCCCCGACTTGATCTTGCGCCACCACGCCTCGTTATCACGATACCACGCGATGGTCGCGTTGAGCGCGGCCTGCAGGTCGTATTGCGGCTCCCACC
>Ga0315279_10004316_pt1 | contig 19142 bp, 10 predicted proteins | sample YL17G06_20_MG_FD_203694 | JGI IMG/M metagenome (GOLD analysis project Ga0315279, IMG submission 203694) | Sediment microbial communities from Yellowstone Lake, YNP, Wyoming, USA - YL17G06_20 | ecosystem: Environmental > Aquatic > Freshwater > Lake > Sediment | place: USA: Wyoming | collected... | reverse complement strand
ACAGCCGATCCAGGGGACTGTCACATTCTGGTTCGCCTTGCTTTACGGGGCAGGCATCCTTGCCTGCCAGCGGGCGGGGACGCCCGCTCCACCGAATAACTGAAAAGTGACAGTCCCCCGATCCAGTTTTTGAGTGGGTAGTCCTCTTGGGGCGGATTGATCCGGATTCAGCCGCATTCAGGATGTTGCTAGACCCCTGCTTTAGCAGGGGGCAACGGGCCACCTTAGTGCCTTCCAGCCGGCTTCAGCCGGGCTTCCCCAGTTGGGCGAGGGCTAAAGCCCTGCCTCACTGCAGGAGAAGCAGGCTGAAGCCTGCTCGTACTACACTCGTTACTGCGTGCCCCCGCCTGAAGGCGGGGTCTAGCAACAACTCAAAGCAGGCTGAAGCCTGCTAAGAAGCCGGTCGAACCGCCCCAATAGGAATACCCACTCGCAGCGCGACTGCTTTTTCCTTTTTGCTTTTTCCTTTTTACTTTTGCCTTTATACTTGCTGGGGATGCCTAACTTGCCGTTGCCAGCAAAGGGGCCAGAGAGCCAAATGACAGCCCCCGTCAACCTGTCTTCGCCCTCGAGGGGAGAGGGAACTGAACAGCTACCCTCTTCGGCAGGGCCAGTGGGTACACAGCCTGGCTCTGTTTGCCCGCGGCAGGCTGGAAGCCTGCGCTACGAGTGGTGGGCCGGGGAATTGCCGGCGGGACGGCGCGACGAGCTTCTGGAGTTGTGCGCGGAGTGGGTCGTGCGCAAGGGTTTGGAGGCGCCGGTGCTGATGTTCCTCGAAATGCACAAGCCTTTGACTACGCTGGCGGCGGTCACCTACGCTATGGGCCAGCCGCCCTTGGTGCTCTTCTTTGGTTTCAGGCGCACGGAGGAAGTGCGCTTGCTTCTGTCCGAGCGGGACAATGTCGAGGCGCTGATGCAGCGGATTGAGCTGCGTTCACGGGCTTGTGCCACGGATATGCCGCCGCAACGCGGCGGCTTATCCGTGCGCCCCGCGGCTGGCACGGATGAGGCCGCGCCAAACAGCCGGCGCGACCACATCCGTGGCACAAGAGAGGACGGCGCGGCCACATCCGTGGCACAAGAGGGGACGGCTGAACCATGAGCGGAGCCGGCCTGTTCCCCTTAGTTTTGGCCGCCGGCGAAAGAATGCCCGGAGTCCAGCACGCCACCCAAGGCGACGGCTTGGGCATGTTGTCAATCACCTTCCTTATGGTTGCGCCGCCGCTGATCATGATCGCCATAGCCAGAAGCTGGAAGCGGCGCGGCAAGGACATGTACATCCGCCGCATCCCCGGGGTTGACGCCATTGAAGAGGCCGTCGGCCGCACGGTGGAGATGGGCCGGCCCATGATTTTCACTTTTGGCCTGGCTGGAGTGGGGCCGTTGTTCTTCGCCTGCCTGGGCGTGCTAAGCCACGTGGCCCGCATGGCTGCGCGCTACAGCACGCGCCTGTTCGTGCCCCAACGGGACGTCGAGGTGATGGCGATCACGCAGAACGCGGTGCGCGAATGCTACCAGGCGGAAGGGCGCCCGGAGTCTTACCACGAGGATGACGTGCGCTTTCTGTCCGGCGAGCAGTTCGCGTTCGCCTCCGGGTACATGGGCATCGCTCATCGCGAGAAAGTCGCGGCCTGCTTCCTCTTCGGTTCGTTCGCCGCCGAATCCCTGATCCTCGCCGAGGCCGGGCAGCAGGTGGGCGCCATCCAGGTGGCGGGCACCACGGACAACGCGCAGATACCCTTCTTCATCACCACCTGCGACTATACGATCATCGGCGAGGAAGTCTTCGCGGCGGGCGCATATCTGTCCAAAGATCCGGTGCAGCGCGGCTCGTTGCGCGGCCAGGACATCGCCAAGCTGCTGCTGCTGCTTATCATCCTGATAGGGATATTCACCGCGTCATTCAATCCTCTGGACATGACAGGCGGCACGGATTGGAGTCCGTATCGTTCCGATTGGGCGCAATGGCTGCTGCCGCCAAGGGGCTAGGAAGGGATTTTAGATTTGCGATTTGCGATTTTCGATTTAACAGCAACCGCTCCCATGCAAAAAAGGAACTGAGGACTGGGATTGAACTTTTCTGCTTGTCCCGCGAAGACTCGAGGCCTTAGTAGTACAGAGACGCAGAGAAAAGGTTTTGGATTTTCGATTTTCGATTGCATCGGGCCGGGAGTTCAGATCGAAAATCGAAAATCGAAAATCCGGGATAGGGGCCGCCAGCGGTGCGCAAACGTCTGATCATAGCGGTGACTTTCCTGGGTGGCGTCTATTTCGTCATCGAGTTCCTGTTGCCGGAGCACTTTCCGAGCGGCTTCGGGCGCGACGGCGCGTGGCGCGGCATCAACTTCGGCGAATTCCAGGAAGAGATTCTGTTGGGCATACAGACCGTGGGCGCGGCCGCCATCGGGCTGGGGCTGATCAATATCTTCCGCGTCTTTGGCGTAAACGTGCTCAAACGGCGCAAAGGCTGGCCTTTCAGCTTGACACTCATTGCCGCCATGTTCGCCATGATGACGCTCACGTTCTGGATCTGGTTCCAGGACTTGGGCGTGCAGCACGAGGTCGGTCCGGTGGGCGCGCAGCGGGCATTTCAGGAACGCATTCTGAATTCCGTTGGCCGCGCGCCGCCGGACCCACAGGCGGCGCAGAGGGTGCAGCGCACCCGTGAGGCCGCCCTGCTCCGTTATCTTTCCGACACCCGCAAGTCCGTCGCTGCGCCGGGCGTTTCCCCCGCGGACGCCGCCGCGCAACTCGCGGCACTGGCCGGCTTCCTGCAAGGCAAAGGGCCAGCGCCGGCCTTTTTCCAAGTGACAGACGCGCCGGAGAACCCGCCTGAATACGCGGCTGCTCAGGACCTGCTTGGCCTCCCTAAGGAACCGGAGGCCGGCGGGACGCCCGGCACACAGGCGCGGCTGCCCGAATTGGCCAAGCAGCGCGACGAGCTGGTTGACCAACTGCTGAAGGCCAATGGCAACCTGGCGGCGCAGACGGGAATTGAAGGCGGGCCTGTGATGGCGCAGCAAGCCGCGGTCTGCCGCGAGGTCGCGCCTGGCTTCCGGAAACTTGCTCAGGACGTGCGCCGCCTGGCCGATGGCGAGTGCGCGGCCCACACCGAGCCACCGGATTTTGCCATGCGCTATCGCGGAGGTTCGGCGGCCCCGCCTGTGCCACTGTATGGCCGGCTCTATCTGGCCGCGCGGGCGTTGAGCCACTCCGCAAACTTGTTGGAGAAGTACGCTAAAGTGCTGGACTTGGCGTCCGCCGAGATACCCGCGGCGAAGGACAACGAACAAGCCTTGGCCACCTGGCTGGCAACGAAAGCACAGCGCACCGAGGCTTTGCGGCAGGAGTGGCAGCGAGCGGCCGTCGCTGACATTGATCGCGCCAGACAAGCACTCAAGGCTAAGCTCCTCGGGGCCAGTGAGAGTCTTGACCTCTTGCACACGCACATGCTGGATGATCTCCAAAACGCCGGCACGCTTAGTTCCGTTTACAATCAGGCTCTGGTGCATCTGGACGTCGCCGGCCCAGCGAATGTGGCGCAAGCTCTGGCGGCGCTCAGAAGCCAGGAAAGCACGCTGCGCCTGCTGCCCTTCAGGAGCCTCGAACAAGACCTGAGCTACCTGGATCTGACTCCCGAAGACGCAAAGAAGATCTTCAGCGCGGAGTTGGGAACGCTGGCTGTAACAAAGGATGCCACGCCCGCGCGTTCCGCTGAGGTACTGGGCAATGTCGCCAACGCGGCCAAGCAGGTTGCGGATGACCTGAACGCCCAGAGGCAGAAGATGCAGGCTGATCTGGATGCTTCCGTGCGCGGCCTGCGCAAGACTTGGCGCGAAAAGACGAGTGTCGAATTGCAGAGATTGCGCGACGAAGAGGACGCCCGCAAACGGGAGATAGGCGCGCTCCAGACGCGGGCCATCGTCGCGGCGGAAGCCCAGAAAATGGCAGCCGCCGCAGCCGTAAAGGCCGCCGCCGTGCCTGAGATAGAGTCACTGATGAAGTTGACGGTGGGGCTAGCCGCGATGTCGCCCGATGCCTCTGCCGCGGCCGTGAGCAAGGCGCGCAAGGCAGTCGCGGAAGGATACCTGTACGTATTGCAGGGTGCCGCAAAGACTGCGGAGCGCTTGGGGAGCAGGGACGACATGAAAGACTTGCGCGTGCTCACAGTCGCGCGGAATTCCATCCGCGCTTTGAGCAGCGCCGTGCAAGCCGATTCCCTGCTGCACTCCGCCGCCAGTGACAGCCGGCTTGCGGTCCAGGCGCTCGAGACACCAGACCTGCCGGCCGCGCGGAAATCAATGGAGAGCAGTCTCCAGCAGCTTTCACAGACGCAGGAAGGGCTGAAGGATGCTTTGCAGGAGCGGGCGAACCGCGCGGTGGTCAAAGGGCTCTACAAGTGTCTTTTCGATGGTCTGTACGTGGCCTTGGGCGCCGCGATTTTCTCTCTGCTGGCTTTCTACATCGCCAACGCGGCGTACCGGGCCTTCCGCGTCAAGTCCGCGGAAGCGCTGCTGATGATGGTCGCCGCGCTGCTGGTGATGCTGGGCCAGATTCCTTTTGGCGCATACATCTGGGGCAGTTTCCCGCAGGCGAGGCTGTGGGTGCTGCAGGTCTTCTCGACGCCGGCGTTCCGTGGCATCGCGCTGGGCGCGGCCGTGGCCGGCCTGGCCATGGCCATGCGCATGTGGCTCTCGTTGGAGACCAGCGCCTTCTACCGCGAAGAAGAGGAGGGCGCGTAGGATGGCAACGTTCACCGCCCTTCTTTCCAGGCTGGACCGCCGCGCCATCTACGCCGCGGTGGCGCTGGCGCTGGTTTTTCCGCTGGTGTTCCAGTGGCGCCTGCCGCCTGCCGAGATGCAATCGGCGCGGAAGTTGTTCGACGCCGTGGAAAACCTGCCCAATGACGACAGCAGCGTTGCGCTGGTCGTGGCCGACTGGGGCCCTGGCACAAAGGCGGAGAATGAGCCGCAGACCGAAGTGATGATTGAGCATCTCTTGCGCCGGCGGGTCCGCTTCGTCTTGATGAGCCAGATTGACCAGGCCGAACCATTTCTCCGCGACATGCCTGAGCGCGTCGTGAAACGCCTGACCGCGGAGAACCCCAGGGAGAAGTGGGAGTACGGGAAGGACTGGGTGAACCTGGGTTACAGGCCGGGCGGCAGCGCGATGATCCAGAAGGTGGCCACCGCTCAAGATTTCCGCCAGACGCTAAGCGTGGACACGCGCGGCACGCCGCTCAGCGAAGTGCCCTGCATGCGCAACGTGAAGAACATCAAGAACGTGAAGCTGCTGGCCGAGTTCACCGGATTGGTGGGCGCATTGGATAGCTGGCTCCAGTTCTTCCAGACCAGCGACTACCGTCCGCCCATGGCGCACGGCTGCACGTCCATCACTATTCCGGAAGCCTACATCTATCTGGATTCGGGACAGTTGGTGGGTTTGCACGAAGGCATCGCCGGGGCCGCCGCGCATTCGGCGCTGCTGTCGCGCAAGTACAAGGGGCGCGGCCCTGATGTTGCCATCGTGACCAACACGGCTCTTGCCGTGGCTCACGTGGTTATCATCCTCTTGATCTTTTTGGGCAACCTGGGGATGGTGCTGGCCAAGCATACGGCCCCCGAGGAAAAGGTGGGGCGAATTGGCAATTCGCCCTACGACAAGGATGGTGCCGCATGAGCGCGTGGCCGGTTGTGCTGCCAGTTATCCTGGGGGGCATCGCCACCCTGGCGATTTATTCTTTCCTCGTGAAAGAGAATCCGTTCTACCGGTTCTTCGAGCATCTCTATATCGGCATTGCCACCGGCTTTGGGATCGTCTTCGGCGTGCAGCGGTTCTTGTGGCCAGAGGTCTTCCGCCCGATGCTGGGCTATGACCGCGAAGTCTTCGCCAGCAATGCCTATGACCGCCCGTGGCGCGCGTGGTATCTGCTCTACTTGTTGCCCCTCGCCTTCGGAACGCTGTACTATTTCATCTACTCGCGCAAGCGGCAGTGGCTGTCCCGCGTGGTCATTGCCTGGTCGCTGGGGGTCTCCGGAGGCTTCGCGCTGAAGGGCTTCTTCGCGCAGTACATGCCGCAGATAATCGGCTCCTTCAAGCCTCTCGTTGCCGTGCAGACGGTCGAACGCAGCTTGTTGGTCAACTTCCGCGATTTCGCCGCCCATTTGCCGGATGACGCGCAAATCGTCAAGGGCCACATTGAGCTCTACAGGCTCGGGCCTTCGTATGTCCGGCTCGTGGTCAAGGACAAAGACGGGAAGCTCAACGAGCTCCGCGGGCGCGTCACCGATGTGAATGAAGACCCCAAGAATGGCAGCATCACACTCTCCACCGGCGGCCAGGAAAGGACGATCCCGTCCGCGGACGTGGTGCTCCGCGAAGACCTGGCGCCTCCTTCGGATGTCGCCGACTCCTACGAAGGGCACGGTGGCGAGCATGAGTACTTGGCGTATCGAGTGCTGCGGCCTTGGGAACCGGGGAGCGCGGGGCGGAGCGGACTGCGGGCCGAGGATGCCGCCGCCGCCGCGGAGACCAACACCGGCATGAACCTGCTTGTTCGCGAGAACATTACCGTCAGTGACCTGTACCGCGGCGAAAAATGGACTGCGGGCAAGCGTGAGTCCGTTGGATTCAAGAACTGCGAGCTGTCGCCGGAGACCCTGCGCAATTGGTTTGACAGGCCGGAGTCGGCTTTCGGCGTTGTCCTGCGGCGCGCGGGCGGCGTGGGCGGCTCATTCCTGCATCGCTTCGCCTCATCTGCGTATCCCGAGGCCGCACGGCGGCCGAAGCTCGTCATCGAATACCGTGTGCCCAACGAGGAGAAACCGAAAGAGCTGGTCCTGCAGAATGGATTGAGCGGTTACAGCGGCGCCGAGGAAGCTGCCATCGTTTCAGATACCGGCCCGCCCGCGCAGCCTGGGCCTGAGTTCCTGCTGGGGGCCAGCGCGCGCAAGGCCTCGGGTGGGCTGTCGCTGGACTGGTTGTCCAAGTCGGGCATCCTGGCCAACTGGGTTTTCGCTGTCACCTTGATCTGCGTGATGACGTACTTTTTGTTCAGCCTGGAACACAACAAGCCGGGGATTTACCAGGCTTCCATGGCCGGGCGCTGGCTGATGATGCTCTGTTTCGGGGCCTTCTTCGGTTCGACCATCATGGCCCGCATGGCCTTGCTGGTGGAACGCATGCAATTCCTGATCCAGACGTGGCTGCCGGCCATTTTTGGTCAGGGATAGGGCAGCAATTGAACATCCCGCGAGCCTGTGATAACGTAAGCATGGCATATTGACGCCCGTATAGCTGACGGGCGGGAGGTGCAAAGTGTCTTTAGCCGAACTACTGCCGACTGTTCAAGCGTTGCCGTACGACGACAAAGTTCGTCTGGCACATCTTCTCATCACCGAGTTGGCGCGCGAGGAGGGAGTGCCGTTAGGAGATGTCGAGCCGATGTATCCGGTTTGGAGCCCGTACAACGCCTTTGAAGCTGCAGCTGCCCTGTCCAAGGACCTCGCGGGTACTGGCCTGGAAATGCAGTGCGACTCCAATCGCGTCTTGCGCTCTTGAGTTTGTGCCACGGTGGGCACGGATAAGCCCTCGCGGTGCGAGGGCATATCCGTGGCACAAACCGATGAGCACAAGACGCGATTGTCGGCTGAGAACGTATCGAGTCCACCAAGCCGATTGGCGCAAGCCGTTAAATCGAAAATCGAAAATCCAAAATCGCAAATCTACTTCCCTCCTGTCAGCGCCCGCAGGATCAACGCGAACTTCTCGATGGCTTCAGGCGAAGGCATGGGCAGTTTCAGGTAGGACTGCCCCGTCTTGGGGTCGCGCTCGACGAGCGTGGAGGCCGCGGAAGGCGCTCCAGGCTGCTGGGCTTTCGCCGCAGCGGGCTGCAGAGCCTGTTCCAGGCCGTCAAGGAATGCACGGCCAACCTTGAGCAGTTCTGTCAAGCCCTCGCCTGCCGGCGAGACGCCGGCGCTACGTACCGCCGGCGTCCCGGCGGCAGGGGCCGGCGCCGCCACGGGAGGAACTTCCGGAGCGGCGGGCAACTCCTCTTCGGCGATTTCTACCTCAGACAGTTGCGTTTCCCCGATTTCAGGCTGGGGCATGACGGTGTCGGGCGTGGGCGCGGGGATGGCGTGCGTGGCCTTTTCCACCGAATCCATGAATTTCTTCAGCCGCGTGCCGCCGAGGAAGACTTCCTCCGCGCCGCCGTCAAGCACTCCAGCGAACATGGACTTCTTGAACTTCAGCAGATCCAACATGCCGTGTTCAATGGTGCCTTCAGCCACGAAGTGGGCCACTTGGACAGGGCGCTGCTGGCCGAGACGATGCACGCGGCCGACGCGCTGCTCCAACACCGCGGGGTTCCAAGGCTGGTCCACGTTGATGACGGCTGAAGCGTGCTGGAGGTTCAGGCCCACGCCGCCCGCGTCCGTGGAGAGGAAAACACGGCAGCGCGGGTCCTCCCTGAAGCGTGCAATCAGGTCTTTCCGCCGCGGACCCGGCACGCCGCCGTGAAACAGGGTGAACCCCAGGCCGCGCTTTTGCAGCCGCGGGGCCAGCAGTTCGTGCGAGCGGACCCACTGGCTGAAGACCACGGCCTTGGTCTCGGGGCGCTCCAGCCATTCGCCCAGGAGCATGGCGATCTCGTCCGCCTTGACACCGAAGTCGGTGGTCTGGTCCAGCAGATAGGTGCTGTTGCAGGACATGCGCATGTTCTGCAAGGCGCAAGTCAGCCGTTTCTGGTCCGCGTCGCTCAGGAAACCGTAGTGCCGCCATTTCATTACAATGCGCGCGACGATCTCCCGGTTCTCCTCGTGATATGCCATCTGCTGCGGTGTCATTGGCACGAAGAAGTGCTTCTCAAGGCGCTCGGGCAATTCCTTGAGCACCTCATCCTTCGTGCGGCGGATAAGAATGGGCTTGAGCGTCTCGGAGATCTTGCCCAGGCTGTGGTAGCCGACGACGCGCCCGTGCTCGTCAGTGTGCTGGTGCGCGGCGAGGAAACGGAAGGCCGGCCCGAGCCGGAAGCGGTCCACGAATTCAACGATCGAATGCAGTTCCTCCAGCCGGTTCTCCAGCGGCGTGCCGGTCAGGACGATGGCGTATTGCGAAGGCAGTTGCTTGACGCTGCGCGCTGCGCGCGTTTTCCAATTTTTGATGCGTTGGGCTTCGTCGAGCACTATCAGGTCCGGCGCCCATTGCCGGATCGCCTCCATGTCTCGATGTATGACATCGTAGTTGGCGATTTTGTAGAACGAGGGGCTGGCGTACTTGACGCTGCGCCTCGTCAACAGGCCCTCAATGACATCCACGCTGCGGTCTGCGAAGCGGGTGATTTCCTGCTGCCATTGATGCTTCAGCGAAGTCGGCGTGATCACCAGGACGCGCTCGACTCCGGCCACGCCGGCCAGCAGCTCAATGGCCGCGATGGCCTGGATGGTCTTGCCCAGGCCCATGTCGTCCGCGATGAGGCAGCGCCCCGCCTTGGCCGCAAACAGGGCGCCTTGGCGCTGGTAAGGATAGAGAGGAACCTTGAGCAGCTTGTCGAACGCGGCGCTATCTGCTCCCTGAGGGAAAGCGGCGTCAACGCGGCTGATAAGCTTTTCCTGATCTCGCACCTGCGCGATGAAGGCCAGTGCATCTTCGTAGAGGCGGACTTCGTGTCCGGTGTCGGAAACAAGCCGCAGGAAGTGATCGAGCCTGGGGTACGCCTCGCGCCTGAGCACGCCGTGCTCGTCAAAGAAGCGCAAGGCCAGCGGCCTGACCTTGTCCGGCGCCTCCGCGCCTGCCCTGAAGACGACCTCGCGCTTGGCGCCGTAGCGCAGGCAGATTTCCGAATAGGGGAAGCGGAAGCCTTGCCGCAGGGCCTTCTCAGCGCCGCGCCGGCGTTCAAGTTTCGCGAGCGTGAATTCGATGTGTTTGCAGGTGCCCAGAGTGTTGACGGCAAAGTCGGGGCACGAGCAGTAATTGTCTCCGGGGTTCTTGCCGCGGACCGCGACCCGGTAGGTCCGTTTGGTCTGCGGATTGGTGACGTTGAACTCGGAGAAGACCGGCTCAGCGCCAATGTTCTCCAGGCGAAACTTCTGTTCTCGGCCAAACTCCCGCCGCAACGCCACCTGCCACTCCTCCAGCGACATGTGTGGAGGCTTGCGCGTGCGTGGAGTTCGCTTGGGCTTGGCGCGACGAGCGGCCTCTTCTCCAGGCCTGCGGGCGGGCGAGGCGCCCGCCGCTGCCATGTCGCGCGCGGATGCGGCGGTCTGCTCAATCAACGGACTTGCCATGTAGGTCCCTTTCTCTGCTTCGGAAGCTCCCGGTAAGCATAGTCATGCAACAACGCCGCAATTTTTCAACGCAAAGAACGCCACCGCGCCCAATTCCCTCAAACAACGGGCCGGTTGACCGGCATTATTCACCACAGTCACTATGAGGCACGGCCTCACCCAGAGATGATGGAAATGGTTGCACTGGTGCGGTGGACACGGTGGACGAAGTGGACACCGTGGACGAAGTGGACTGAGTGGACGCGGCCATGCTGTATTTTCGGAGCAGAGGCACAGAGAACAGATTTTCATTATGTTTTTCTGCGTCTCTGTGCCTCTGTGGTCAAGAGTCCAGGTCGGCTGTCCCGTTACTTCGGCGGGGCGGCGGGAATCTTCAGCATTTGCACATCATCCACGAGCAACTCGACCGGGCCAGGGGACACTATGTGGATTGTAAGCGTGGCTTTCGCTCCGCCGGCCCTGGCCGCGCCTTCGACCAGATTCCAGACACCTGGCTTCAGGTTCTGGAGGAAGTCGTTGCTGATGGATATGGATGGTTTGTTCTTTTCACCTGATAGGATTATGCGCGACGAACTCAAAACAACATCGCCCTTCACCAGCTTCATCCACGCACTGAACCTGTAGTCCGCACCAGGTTCGACACTAAGGTCCTGCTGCAGGCCGCCCTTGTTCTGCACCCTCAGCAGCGCCGCGCACTTGCCCCCGTGCGCTTCCGCCTTGACCACCTCACATTGTCCGCCTTTCTTTTCCGCAACCAATGACCGCCAGGGATCTAGTGCGCCGCTCTCAAAGCCGCCGTTTTGGATGGCGTTGCTTGCGCCGACCTGTGCTGCGCGTTCCTTTATGGCTGCAAGTTTGTCCTTCACGGTGGCGGCGTACTGGGTCGCGCCGAATTGTGTCTCGAAGCTTAACACTTTGTTCAGCAGAGCCGTGGCCTCTGTTTCGGATAGATTGGGCTTTGCGGCACGCAAATCCAATTCAACCCACGCAGCAGCGGCCTTGGTTTCCGCTTCCGCCCGCGCGGCTTCCTGCCGCAGTTCCTCCAGAAGCCTGCCGTAATGTTGCGCCAGGGGGAAATCGCCGGCCAAGGCCAACAGTTCGCCTGCCGCTTTAAGGTCCTCTTTTCCTTTGGGCATCTTGGCGACCGCCACGGCCACGTCTTGCGAGTTGGTCTGGGGAGTGACATGGCCGGAGAAGATTTTGCGCTGCTCCTCGCTCAAATCCGCAACCTTGATCTGCTTCTTGGCCTCCGCGCCGGGAGCATACTCGATCTTCAGAAAGACTGTGCCATCTTCGATCTTCTCGACCGTCCCGCTGTGCTTGCTTCCTTTGGCCTCCAACTCCACCTTTTGGCCCACCAGGTTTGCCAAGGCTTCCTTGGACCTTTTGGCCAGTTCGTCGAAACCGGCGCACAGCTCACCCATCGCGCGTGCTTGCGCGGCGATTGGCGCGAGCGCGGGATCGCGGGCGGCTTCGGAGGCAACGTTTTTTGCCGCCTGGAGATCACCCGCCTCCAGCAGCGCCTGATCGAAACGCCGCAGCAGTTCCTCCAAGCGCTTTTCGGCGATGCGTTTAGCCTTCCTTTGCTTGAGCTCGGGCTCGTTCGCCAGTCCCTCCTGCAAGCGTTTTTTCAAGTCCTCAACCATCCGCTTCATGGGCGCATAGGAGAGCTTTTCGGCATCCGCAAGTGCCTTCAGGCCATCGGCCGGCTCAGCGTTGGCCAAGCACTCCTCAACCCGCGCTGCCACAGCCTTTATCTTCCCTTCTGCCTCCTGGTGCAGCAGCCTGGCCCTGGCCGCAGCCCTCTCTTCGAGCGCCTTCGCAAGCGACTGGGGCAGGGTCTCGCAGGCGGTCAGTGCCGCATCGTAGTTGCCGGCCGCCACAGCCGCGTTGATCTTCTCTTCCAGCATCTTCCACGCAGTCTCGGCGGCAGCGGCACGGCGGGCCACCACGGCTGCGATGGCGTCATTCAACAGCTCATCCAAGTGCGGATCGTGCTCCGCCTTCTTCGCCGCCTGCGTGACCCTGCGATACTGGGCCAGTATTTCATCATAGGCCTCAGGATGGGCCCGCTCCAGTTCCTGGATGTCGCGGAACAGTTCGCGGGGACCTTGTGCCTTTGGCGGCGGCGCTGGCGTCGCCACAAGTGGCGCAGGCTGTCCAGCCTGCGAGGGTAAAGGTGTCGCCACAAGTGGCGCAGGCTTTCCAGTCTGCGAGGGTAAAGGCGGGCTAACAGCCCGCCCCACCGTGTGCGCAGCCAGATTATTGTTGCGCGTGGTCTCCGGTGGTTTCTTTGCGTTGAGGACAAAGAACATCCCTGTTGCGAGCGCCAGCAGAGCGCAAATCCAAAACCCGAAACTCGAAATCCAACGGTGTTTTGTAGTTTGTAAATTGTCTTTTTCCTTCGGGTTTCGGATTTCGAGTTTGGGATTTCGAACGGGCTCCTGGCGCAGGACTTTGTCAATCTGTTTGAGCAGCTCCGCCGGCGATTGAATGCGCTGCTCCTTGTCCTTCTGCATCATCCATTCGATGAGCCTGGAGCAGCCTTCGCTGACCCGCGGGTTGGCGGCGCGGGCCTGCGGCGGCGGCTCGGTGAGATGCTTCGACATGATGACCGCGCTGCTCTCGCCGCTGTACGGCAAGCGTCCTGTGACCAGATGGAAGAACGTGCCGCCGAGCGCGTAGATGTCCGTGCGTATATCAATCTCGTGCGCCTGGCCGCGGATCTGCTCCGGCGCCATGTAGTGCGGAGTGCCCACTGTGGTGCCAGACTGCGTGACACTGGCGTCGTCGTGCGCCTGTTTGGCGAGGCCGAGGTCGGCCAACTTGGACTCCCCGTGTCTGGTGAGGAGGATGTTGTCCGGCTTGATGTCCCTGTGGACCATGCCATGGGCCGCGATGCATTCCAAAGCCCTGGCCAATTCGCGGACGAGCTTCAGCGCACGTTCTTCGGGCAATACCTTCTGCTCAGCCAGCACCTGCTTAAGACTGGGGCCGTCCACGTATTCCATGGCGAAATACCACAGGCCCGACACGGGGTCCCTGGCAACATCAATCCCCTGCACGATATTGGGATGGTTGAACTTGGCTGAGGCGCGGGCTTCGCGCTGAAAACGCTCGATGTACAAGGCGTTCCGCGCTACCGACAGAGGCAGGATCTTCAGCGCGACGATGCGGTTCAGCGATTTTTGCCGCGCCTTGAAGACCGTGCCCATACCGCCCTGGCCGATTTTCTCGAGGATCTCATATCCGCCTATCTCGTGCAGCCTGGCGGTCTGCGGAGGCATGGCATCCGGCGCGGCCCTATGATCCTGTGCGCCCCGAGGGACATCGCTCATGGTGGTATTGTAGCATGGCCTTGGATGGTTGCCACTAAACCGCGTTCAGGCTGAAAACTGTAGTTTGGCTCTGTGGGAGGCTCTTGGCTCTTGGCTTTTAGCTCTTGGGGTTTGCATTCGGTGGTCTTTTCCAAGAGCCAAGAGCAAGGGGCCAAGAGCTGTTTCAAATCCCGTTTCACGTATCATTTCGCGGTTCGGCGCTGTATTCATAGTTTAAGTGTGACCCGTGTTACCCCTCGGTTGGTGTAACTCAAAGGAACCCCTAAACAGGGAGGGAGCAGATGTTCCAGCGCAGCTTTTCCATTTGTGTTCTTGTGTTCTTGGCAGGCGCCGTCCTTGCCGGTGAGCAGGCTGTCAAGCCATTGGTGAAGGGCGACAAGATCGTCTTCCTGGGCGATTCCATTACGCAAGGCGGCGGTGGCGCGAAGGGCTACATCACATTGGCCACCAAGGCCATCACCACGGCCCACCCGGATTTCGAGCTTACCACCGTAAACGCCGGCATCAGCGGCAACAAGGTCCCAAACCTGCAGGCGCGACTGGAAAAGGACGTGCTTTCGAAGAAGCCGACTATTGTTTTCGTCTATATCGGCATCAACGACGTGTGGCACTGGAAGAAGCAGCCCGACGGCAAGATGGTTGGCGGCACGCCCAAGGACAAGTACGAGGAAGGTCTGAAGGACATCATCGCCCGCATCACGCAGGCGGGCGCCCGTGCAATCCTCTGCACCCCCACTGTGATCGGCGAGAAGGCCGCCGGCACGAATGAACGGGACGCCATGCTTGAGGAGTATTCCGAAGTCAGCCGCAAAGTGGCCGCCGATACCAAAACCCAGCTCGTGGACCTGCACAAAGCCTTCCTCGATTATCTGAAGGCCAACAATCCGGAGAACAAGGACAGGGGCGTTCTCACCGCCGACAGTGTGCACCTGAGTGAAGCCGGCAACAAGCTGGTTGCGGAGCAAATGCTGAAGGCCCTGGGCGAGGAACTCAAGTAGCGGATGAAACGCTTGGCAATTCCCGTAGCAGTGTTGCTGTGCCTTGGCGCGCTGGCTGCCGCGCTGTTCATTTCCTCTGGCGGCGAAGCGGAGCTTCTGGAGCCGCTTCAGGTCGCGGCGGGGGGCGGCCCTGAGACTCGCGCTCTGCCCGCCGACGCGCTCGTCTTGACTATCGCCGAGGGCGTCGAGGCAACGGCGCCGTTCGTTTTGCGCGAAAACCCTTCGGCCATAGGCGGCGTGGCCTTGGTCCTGCCCAAAGGCACGGCAACCAGGGAACACAGGGGCAAGGTCAAACTGATCCTGAATGTCCCGCCCGATAGTACAACGAGCGTCCCGCTCGTTGAAAAAGGTCACGGGCGGGACGCCCGTGGCGCCGTCAAGTACAATGCCTGGGCGCGCGCATACTGGCGCGATTCGTGCAGCGACTCGGCCTCGCTGAAAGTCGGCGATGGCGCCGAGGTGACCTTCGGGAACGATTGCATCTACAACTGCTGGCACTGGGTGCGCGCTGGGCAGTGCGTTCTGCAACCGGGCAAAGTGCCGGTGACGATTGTGGAGCGCGAAGACGACATAGCGCTGGATCAGCTATTCTTCACGCGCGACTCAAAGTATTTGCCCGTCGGGCCCATCAGCCATCAAAGAGAAGGTCGCGGCACCCGCCGCTTCGCCGACGATTTCTCCCGTTCACCGGGACATGGGTTGGAGGGCTGGGAGTTGCTGGGCGGGAATTGGCGCATCAACTTCAGTTTCGATCCCAACCGCATTCCCAACCAGTATACGCTGGTCGGCGAAGCGGCGGTGTCTTCGCAGCCCGGCGCGCAACCGAAGACAGGGCCGCGCGCGTCAGCAAGCGGACCCGGCGCGGCTATTCGCCACGCCGATCCTGACGGTCGCGGCTCTGATCCCGCCTTGGCTCTGGTGCAAGGCCCGCCCTGGTACGGCTGCAAGCTCGCCTTCAGTCTTTTCCCGCAGACGGAAGGCCAATACGGCGCGGTGCTCGACCGCAGCCAGGACGGCGCCGCGGGCATGTACCTGGGGCTCCACTTGTCCGGCGGACTGGCCAGGCTCGAAGCAGAGAGTCCTGGTCTGCACGGCGGGGTGGATCTTCAGGGCCTCGTCCGCCAGAACCAATGGCACCGGGTGGTGGTGGAACGGTGGGCCTGGGTGACGCGCGTGTGGGTAGATGGGCGGATGGTGCTGGCGAACTATGACGCTGAGCCACGCTTGGGAAAGGCGGGCCTGTTCGTGGCCTCCGGTTCCGCGGTATTCGACGACGTGGAACTGGAAGAAATCCACTGGCAGGCCGATGACGGGAAGTCGCTCTCGCTGCCTTGGGCCGCGAGCGCCGACGCCAAGTGGTATCGCGCCGCGAACCTTACACGGGCGCTTGTGGGCAAGGGCGGGTCGCTCAGCGCGAGCCTGGGAGGTATGGCCCTTGAGGAGGCAGTCTACGAAGAGATGCCGCCCCTCACCCTACCCTCTCCCCAGGGGGGAGAGGGTAGGGTGAGGGGGCTGTCATTGATTGCTCCCGGCCTGGATGAAGCTGTTGATCCGCCGGCCGCCTGGCTTCGGCGCACCGCAGGATCACAGCCTGCTTGCGAACCACACAAAGTTGCTGTGCGGCGCAGGCCTGAGAGCGCATCGTGCGGCCCAGCGGGCCAGAGTGTGGGCAGGCTGGAAGCCTGCGCTACAACCAAAGCCACACTGCAAGCGGGCGGCACGGAAGCGTGGGTGCGCCGCATTGCCTTTCGCTATGGCGAACCCGCTCAAAAAACGTACACGATGGGGCCGTACCACTTTGCGCAGGACTCAATCCCTGATCCCACGGATTACCTGGATTTCACCCCCGAGGAACTGCGCCAGATGGCGCAGTCCTCTGAAGCCGACAAATTCGAGCGGCGCCAGAAATCCATCCCGGTGATCGGGAGTCCCGGCGACGAAACAAGCCCGTGGCTGTGCGAAAGGGGCGCTTGGCAGGTGAGTGGCGGAGTGCTGCGCGCGCAAGGTCCGGGCGCGATTCTGCGGCATGCCTATGAGCTGACCGGCGACATGGAGTTCCGCTGCAAACTCCGTTTTTGCGACCCCAATGCGTATGCGGAGATCGAGCTATATTCGGGACCTCCGCGCTCCGCGGGCGTTCCGAGCGCGCCGTCACTTCGCGTAGGCATCGGGACGGACAAGGCTGCGCCGCCCCTCACCCTTCCCTCTCCCCAGGGGGGAGAGGGTGGGGTGAGGGGGGCGCTGCTCCTGACTCATCCGGGCGACGAGAAGTGGCACGATTTGCTGCTGCGTGTTACCGGCAACATGTTGTCGGCGGCCCTCGACAAGAATCCTCCTGCGGAAAGGAAGGCGTCGCGCGGGGACGGCGGGCGCATTCTCCTGAAGGTCTCCCAGGGACGCGCCGACTTCGACGATATCGAGATCACCACGCCGCGCTACCCCGCCACGGGAGGCTTCTACGTTTTTCAGCAGCAGGAAACGGATTGGTGGCGCGAGGGCGAGGCGAAGTGGGTGGACCACGGCGGCAACGCCTGCGTGCTGGCCTCTTCCTGGATTTCGCTTCTGGCGCAGACGGGCGCGGGGATGCTGTGGCACAAGCGCTCCCTCGGGCCGGACATGCTGGCCGGCTTCGACGTTGAAGAGAGCAGCGAGTGGTTCGGCTGGAACCAAGGTGATCACAGCCACCTGCATCATCCTTTCGACAACATCTGCGTTGTCCTTGCACCCTGTACTGGGGCCGGCGGGACGCCGGCGCTACGTACCGCCGCCGTCCCGGCGGCACCGGACATGGACCACGGTTACCGCCTCGAAGTCAATTCGCAGGGCCGCACGGCGACGATTCTGTACCGCAACGGCAAGGAGGCCGCGCGGGTGGCCCAGGACTCCAGCTTCCCCATTCAGTATACCGGCGGGCACGCTCCCTATTCCCCGCGCCGCAACCACATCACCCTGATCAAACACGGCGCGCTGCTGCGCGCGGTCATCAACGGCAAAGAGGTCCTCCGCTTCACGGACCCGCAGCCCTTGGATGTGGGCACCGCCGGCATCGGCGGCTACAAGACGCGCATCAACTTCAGCCACGTGGAGGTGCGGCGGATACAGGTTAAGTAAAAAGTCAAAAGTCAAAAGGCAAAAGTAACGGCAGGACCGCTGCGCACTTTTGCCTTTTCACTTTTGACTTCGCGGACTACGCTCCGCTTGGGGGCTTCGGGAACTGCCCGGAAGAGCGCGTATCCCGTGACGGCGCGGGGATGACGTCAATCACATTCGCCGGGGGGATATCACCCACGGTCGTGCTTTCCGTCTTGGCGGACGCAGGCACAGGTCCCACGAGGGTGGTGATGCTGACTCCGCCTGGCGCCTCGCGCCGGATGGATATCTTGCGCAGCCTCCGCCCCTCGCGTTTGACCACGCGAAATACCAGCCCTCCATGCCTCAGAATGTCGGCCTCTTTGGGGACGCGCCCTGCAATCTGGAAGACCAGCCCGGCGACAGTTTCGAACGACCCCTCCAGCATCTGGAAGTCGGGGTAAATCTCGTGGAAGCGGTCGAGCGGCGTCTTGCCGTCGAAGATCACCGAACCGTCCGGCGAACGCTCCACCTGCGCCGGCTCCACGTCATACTCATCCTGGATGTCGCCCACGATTTCCTCGATGATGTCCTCCAATGTGACCAGTCCGGCGGTGTCGCCGAATTCATCCACCACAATGGCCATGTGCAGACGGTTCCGCTGGAGTTCGCGGAGCAGTTCGGGCACGGCCTTGCTTTCGGGGACAAAGATGGTCTCGCGCAACAGGTCCACGACCTTGATCAGGCGCGGGTCGCTGAGCGCATACATCAGGTCCTTCACATACACGATGCCCTTGACGTTGTTGAGGTTCCCGTCATAGACGGGCAGCCGCGAATACCCCTGGCGAAAGGCTGAGTGTATCTGCTCCATGCTGGCCCGCAGTTCCAGAGCCACGATGTCCGGCGGCGGGACCATGATCTCACGCACCGTCTTGCTGTGGAATTTGAAGACGCGCTGCAGCATGCGCTGCTCATCCTCCGAGACTACGCCGGCCTTCTTGCTTTCGGAGACCAGCATGAGCAGTTCCTCTTCGGAGAGCGCTCCCGCGTGCGGCGGGCTGGGTTTGAGGCCAAAAGCGCGAATCGCGCGCGAGGTGGCTTCGTTCAAGATCCAGACCAGCGGCCGGAAGAGCGCCATGAAAAAACGCATCGGGCGGATCAAGTACAGCGCCATTTTCTCGGGGAATTGGAGCGCCAGAAGCTTCGGCATCTGCTCGCCCACCACGACATGCGCAAAGGTTATCAAGACCAGCGCCACGGCCAGGGACACGACGGCGAACACGTGGGCCGTGGCGCTTGCTGGCAGGCCGGCGCCACTCGGGCCAGCGGCCGGGGCGCGCATGATAAAGCCGAAGAAGCGCTCGATCCCATGCGCCAGGAACGGCTCGCCGATCCAGCCCAGTGCAAGGCTGGCGGCGGTGATGCCAATCTGGGCGGTGGAGATGAAATCA
>Ga0315279_10004315_pt1 | contig 19143 bp, 8 predicted proteins | sample YL17G06_20_MG_FD_203694 | JGI IMG/M metagenome (GOLD analysis project Ga0315279, IMG submission 203694) | Sediment microbial communities from Yellowstone Lake, YNP, Wyoming, USA - YL17G06_20 | ecosystem: Environmental > Aquatic > Freshwater > Lake > Sediment | place: USA: Wyoming | collected... | reverse complement strand
GTAGGGGAGCCTGGCTTCCCCCTCGTAGGCGGCGCCCCAGAGGACCTGGGCGCCCCGCAGCCTGGCGTAGGTGGCGAACTCCTGCAGGAGCCGGGTCTTGCCGATGCCGGCGTCGCCCACCACCATGGCCACCGACCCCAGGCCGGAGAAGGCGTCGGCCAGTCTTTCCTTGAGCTGCTCCATCTCCCTTGCTCGCCCCACGAAGGTGCCCCAGGCCACCCGGCCGATGGAAGGAACGGCGGGAGCCTCGGCGGGGGCCACTACCTCGCCCTGCTCGATCTGCTCGCGGAGGGTTTGCAGCGCTGCCAGCACCTCTTCGGCCGAGGAGGGCCTGTCCTGGGGGTTCTTGGCCAGGAGCTTGAGGATGAGGTCGTTGAGGGCAGGAGGTAGCGATGAGTTGTGGAAGGAGGGTGCCACGGGCGGCGTATTCAGGTGCTGGGAGATGATGGCCACCGGGTCATGGCCGGAGAAGGGGGGCCTGCCGCAGACCATCTCGTAGAGGGTGGCCCCGAGGCCGTAGAGGTCGCTTCTGGTGTCGACCTTGCCGCCCAGGGCCTGCTCGGGGGGCATGTAAGCGACGGTCCCCACCATCATGCCGGCCTGGGTGAGGCGGGAGAGGTCGATGGCCACCGCCAGGCCGAAGTCGCCCAGCCTGGCGATAGCTTGCCCTGAGCTTGCCGAAGGGTCGGCCGTCAGCCAGATGTTGCCCGGCTTGACGTCGCGGTGGATGATGCCCCGGTCGTGGGCATGCTGCAAGGCCTGGCAGACCTCGGAGGCTATCTGGAGGGACTGGTCGATGGGAAGCCGCTGGTCAGAGGCCTGGTCCACGATGTCCTGGACCGAGCCGCCCTCCATGAACTCCTGGATGATATAGGGCTGGCGGTCCTCGTCGCCAATGTCGAAGACGGTGACGATGTGAGGATGGGAGCCGAGACGGCCCATCGCTTGGGCCTCACGGCGGACGCGGGCCAGGCCGGATGCGTCCAGGCCCTCGGTCTTGATCAGGGAGAAGGCCACGTCACGGTCGAGGCGGGTATCGTGGGCCAAGTAGACCCGCTTGCGGCCGCCCTCGCCCAGGAATCGCTTGACCTGATAGCGGCCGGCGGCGAAGGAAGTGGGGACGGTGGGGGTAGGGGTGGGCGGCGCGGCTGGCTCACTGATGGCTTGGCCGCAGGAGTCGCAGAAGCGAGCAGATGGCCTAAGTTGCGCCCCGCACCTTGGGCAGATCACCGCTAGAGGTGCACCGCACCCGTCGCAGAAGCTCGCCCCCTCACGGTTCTCGCAGCCACATGATGGACAAAGCACCGTGGTTCGCCCCCGATCCCTACGTCTTGGAGCAACCCAATAGTGCGCGAAGTTGGCGGCGTTGTCAACGTGGCTAGGCCGGGGCGAGCGCCCCCTGGCTACCCAGTCGTAGCCTTTTCGGGCGGCAATCTCAGCACATACCTGAGAGAGCACCTGATTCCCCGCCGTCGAGACAGAAGACAGCCGCCCGGCATTCATGCTAGAGTAACGCTCCCTACTCCTGCCGCTCGGCACACTGGCAGACTCCCCCTGCCGATCACAGTCAGAGGACGGCGGGACTCCTACCCCTTGACAACAGAACAGGTGTTCGTTTACCATAACTCTGGCCTGTTCTTGCCTGAGGAGCAGCAAGGTGCGAGTAGCGTGCGTCTGGGTGCCTCATTTCCCTGTCGTGATAGAGCGGCGAAACAGACCTGCTCTGGGCAGGCGGGCTGTGATCATCGGCGAGACGACGGAGCAGAGGGGTGCTGTGCTGGACTGTTCGGCGGAGGCGGAAGCCAAAGGCGTGCGGCTTGGCATGCCCCTACGTCAGGCGCTGAGTCTCTGCTCTAGCGCTTCTTTCCTGCCGCCTGATCTGCCGCGGTACGGCGATGGCTTCGACCGGATTCTGCGCGCTCTGGAGAACATGAGTCCGCTGTTGGAATCCGCAGCGCTGGGCTGTGTCTTCGTCGGCCTGGACGGGCTGAACGGCCACTATCGGGACGAGATGGCCCTGGGGGATGCGCTGGCTCAGGCGGTACGTCGCGCCTCTGACCTCATGCCCAGTGTCGGCCTGGCCGAAGGCAAGTTCACTGCCCGCATGGCAGCGGTGGTTACCGCAGCGGGCGAGGTCTGTCTGGTGCCAAAGGGGCAGGAGAGGAGGTTCCTGGCACCCATCGATGTGTCCCTCCTGCCATGCTCTGCAGATACCCTGCGCCACCTAGAGCTGTTCGGCCTGCAAACGATCGGCGAGCTGGCCTCACTGCCTCTCGGCGCCGTGCAGGCTCAGTTCGGGTCTGAGGGACGGCGCATCTGGGAGCTGGCCCAGGGCATCGAAAGGGAGCCCCTGCGCCCGCTGCGATGGGAGGAATCGATACGGGAGCATCTGGCCTTCTATGCGCCGCTGATCAGCCGCGAGGCCCTGGTGACCGCCGGCCGCCAACTGCTCACTCGCCTGCTGGGACAGCCATCCATGAGAGGACGAGCCGCCCGCCGCATGACGCTACGGGCCCCCCTCAGCAACGGTCGAAGCTGGGAGAGGGCCATCGTCTTCCGCGAGGCCACCGCCGACCAGGAGCAGATGCTCTGTGTCCTGAGGTCGGCCGTCGAGATCGCGCCTCTGACGGCGCCCATCGAGGAGCTGAGCATCGAGCTTTCTGGCTTTGCAGGAGAGACCTGTAAGCAAGAGGGTTTCTTTTCTGGCGACCGCCGGCGGCAGCCCCAGGTAGCAGAGGCGGTCCGCCAGCTCAAGGCCCGCTACGGGCGGTCGCCGGTGGCGCAAGTGGTGGAGGTGGAGCCGTGGTCACGCATCCCCGAGCGGCGGCACGCGCTCATCGACTACGACCCCTGAACCAGGCGCGGCCCATCCAGGTGGAGGCCGACGAGTCAGGCGAGCCGCGGGCAGTGGTGTTAGGTCGCGAGCGGCTGGCGGTGGCCGCGGTGCAAGACCGCTGGCGCATCGACGACGAGTGGTGGCGGGAGCGACCGGTCTCCCGGCTGTATTTCAGCCTGCTGCTGGAGGATGAGCAAACGTTGACCATCTATCGCGACCTCGTCACGGGCAAATGGTCTCAGCAGAACTATGGCTAAGTCAGAGTACATCGAACTCCACGCCCATTCCCACTGGTCCCTCCTGGGCGGCGCCTCCTCAGTCGAGGAGTTAGTGCTGAGCGCGCGGGAGTTGGGCTACGAGGCCCTGGCCCTCACCGACCATGACGGCCTCTACGGGGCGATGGAGTTCGCCCAGACAGCGGATGCCTTTGGTGTGCGGCCGATCATCGGCGCTGAGGTGACCCTCGCCAACGGCTACCACCTGACGCTCCTCTGCGAGACCCAGGAGGGCTACGCCAACCTCTGCCGCCTCCTCTCGCACGCCCACATGAACAGCCCTCGCGGGCAGCCCGCCCTGGACCTGGCAGTGCTGACCCGACACGCCCGCGGCCTCACTGCCCTGTCCGGCTGCAAGAAGGGCGAGGTGCCATCGCTGGTGGCTGCCGGTCGCTACAGCGAGGCCGAGGCAGCGGCCCGTCGCTACATCCACATCTTCGGCCGCGACAGCTTCTTCATCGAGCTCCAGCAGAACCTGGCCCACGGTGACACGGCGCGCATCCGGGCCCTGGTCGCCCTGGCCAAGCGGCTGAGGCTGGGCTATGTGGCCACCAACAACGTCCACTACCACCTGCGTGAGCGCCACCGTCTCCAGGACGTGCTGGTGGCCATCAAGAACCGCACCACCCTGGACGCCTCGCACACCCTGCGGCGGGAGAACTCCGAGTACTATCTGCGGTCGCCCCAGGAGATGGTCCGCCTCTTCGCCGAATGGCCGGAGACCCTGGAGACGAGCGTGCGCATCGCCGAGCGCTGTCGCTTCGACCTGGCCCGCGACCTGGACTACCGCTTCCCCGACTACCCGGTGCCGGAAGCAGAGACGTCGGACAGCTATCTGGAGAGGCTCTGCTACCAGGCCGCCCACGAGAGGTATGGGCACATCGCCCCGGAGGTGGAGGCCCGCCTGCAGGAGGAACTGGCCCTGGTGCGCAAGCACGGCCTGTCGGGCTTCTTCCTCATCTATCGCGACCTGCTGGAGCTGGGCCGCCAGGTGGCGGAAGAGGTGCGGGGCAAGGACTCCGCTCGTGCTAGGACCGGCCTGCCGCCGGGGCGAGGTCGCGGGTCCTCGGTGGGCTCCCTCATCTGCTACCTCATCGGCCTCTCCCACATCGACCCCCTCCAGCACAAGCTCTTCCTGGGCCGCTTCCTCAACGAGGAGATGACCTCGGTGCCGGACATCGACCTGGACTTCCCGCGGGAGATCCGGGAGGAGCTCATCCTGCGGGTCTACGATAGATTTGGCTCAGAGTACGCCGCCCTGGTGTGCTCTTTTCCCACCTACAAGATGCGCAGCGCCGTCCGCGACGTGGGCAAGGCGCTGGGCCTGCCGGAGGCCGAGCTGGATAAGCTGGCGAAGCGCTGCGAGGGCGGCCGCGCCCGCGACCTGCCCGAGGAGATGGCCCGCCTGCCCGACTTCCACGATAAGCTCGATGCCCCCCTCTGGCGCGACCTCGTGGCCCTGGCCCGCCAGATCGATGGTTTCCCCCGCCACGTGTCGCAGCACGTGGGCGGGATGATCATCTCCTCGCGCTCGCTAGTGGAGCTGGTGCCGGTGATGCCAGCGGCCATGCCCGGGCGGGTGGTCTGCCAGTGGGACAAGGACTCGGTGGACGACGCCGGCTTCATCAAGATCGACTTCCTGGCCCTGGGGATGCTATCGCTGGTGGAGGAGTGCGTGGAGCTCATCGCCGAGCACCACGGGCGCTACGTGGACCTGAGCCGCATCGACTTCACCGATCCCGCCGTCCACGACATGATCTGCGCTGGCGACACGGTGGGCGTCTTCCAGGTGGAGAGCCGGGCCCAGATGCAGATGCTCCCCCGAACTCAGCCCCGCTCCATCGAGGACCTTACGGTGGAGGTGGCCATCGTGCGGCCGGGGCCCATCGTGGGCAAGGCGGTGAACCCCTATGCCCAACGCCGCCAGGGCCGCGAGCCGGTGACCTACGACCACCCCAGCCTGAAACCGGCGCTCGAAGAGACGCTGGGGGTTATCCTCTTCCAGGAGCAGGTGCTCCAGGTGGCGATGGCCCTGGCGGGCTTCACCGCTGGCCAGGCTAAGGCCCTGCGGCGGGCCATGAGCCGCAAGCGCTCGCGGGAGGCGATGGAGGGCTTGTGGCGCCAGTTCCGCATCGGTGCTCTGGAGAACGGGGTGGGCGAGAAGACGGCCCGCAACGTCTTCAATAAGCTACTGGGCTTCGCCGAGTTCGGCTTCCCCAAGAGCCACGCCGCCGCCTTCGCCCTGCTGGCCTATCAGTCGGTCTGGCTCAAGAAGTACTACCCCGCCGAGTTCTATTGCGCCCTCTTCAACGCCCAGCCCATGGGCTTCTACCCGCCGCACGTGCTCACCAACGACGCCCAGCGCCACGGCATCGATGTCCTGCCGCCGGATGTGAACCGGAGCGGCGCTAAGTGCACGGTGGAGAGCAGGGCAGTGCGCATCGGCTTCGCCTACGTGGCGGGCATCGGCCGGGAGACAGCGAGGGCACTGGAGGAGGAGCGAAGGCGGAACGGAGCCTTCCGCTCGCTATCGGACTTCGTCCGGCGGGCCAATCTGAAGCGAGAGCCCATCGAGAACCTGATCTCGGTAGGCTCCTTCGACCAGTTCGGCCTGAACCGGCGGGGGCTCCAGTGGCAGCTGGGTCTGCTCTACCGTCCTGCCAACGGTCAGCTCGGCCTGCCCCTGCCCGTCGAGCAGGACATGGTGGCCCTGCCTGAGATGACCGATTGGGAGCGCATGGCCGCCGACTACGGCATCCTTGCCCTCTCACCCAGCTACCACCCTATGGCCCTCGTGCGGCCTCGCCTCCACGAAGGCATCGTCTCCACCGCTCACCTGGAGCACCTGCCCGACGGCACGCGGGTGGAAGTGGCGGGGCTGGTGGTCTGCCGCCAGCGGCCGATGACGGCTAGGGGCTTTGTCTTCATGCTGCTGGAGGACGAGTTCGGGATGGCTAACGTGGTGGTGAAGCCGCAGCTCTATGAGCGCTACCGCAGCCTGGTGCGGACTGAACCCTTCGTGCTGGTAGACGGCGAGCTACAACGGCGGGACGGCACCACGAACGTGATAGCGGAGAATCTCAGGGCGATGGCCATCCGCTGTGTGCTGGCGGCACCGCGGGCTCATAACTTCGGCTAGCCTAACTAGTCGACTAGCATCCTCCAGCAGTACCGTCTATCTACGCAGGCGTGACCTTTTCGAGCGGCAACCTGAGGATATATCTAAAAGAGCATCTGATTTCCTGCGGTCGAGATAACTGACAATCTGCCTGAGAAGCAGCAGAGCATCAGTCGGCGACCAGTGCCCGCAGGCGGGCCGGATTGTCAATCAGGAAGTCGTAGCCATGGCAGTCGGGTGGGCACCCAACAGGCCCAAGGCCGATCCAAACGGCTCAGGCGCCAACCGTCTCGATACGGATGACATTTTGGCACCCCACAGGTATCTCGACTCTGAAGAGATAGCAGGGGCGACTTACGCACTCGCTTGACAGCCTAGCGTGGATGGTGCACAATCGACGTGCCGGCTCATGGTCTCTGGGATGCCTGCGTTGCCGTCTGATCCTGCGGCGTCCGACAGCGGAATTGACCGCTGCTCTGCAAGCTCCGGAGAGGGGGACGCTCATGAGACTGGCGAGACTCCTTTCGCTCTTCGTAGCACTGCTGCTCGTCTCCTGCTTCTCGGCGCACGCCGATGAGCCAGTGCCCCCCCACCCCAACGCCCGCTCATCTCCATCTACTGACCTGGATTTAGACATAGGAGCGCTTCCACCCAAGGGACCTCCCAAGCTCGAATCCTCGCTCTGGCAGCTTGTCGAAGCCCAACGGCGGGGCGGCTTGGGCGGATTGTCGGTCGAGGCAGAGCGTTCAGGGATCACGCTTCGCGACGCCGCAGCGCGGGTCGTCGTTGAGGCCCAACCTGGGCAAGCTAGCGCGGTCGCTGATGCGGCGGCCTCTCAGGGAGGGGTCGTAGAGACGAGCTACGGCGACCTAGTCCAGGTCCTCGCGCCGGTCGGCAGTCTAGAGGCTCTGTCGAACAGCAAGGGGGTGCAGTTCGTGCGGCAGCCGACCAGGTATTCACCAGAAGTGATGGGAGAGGGCGTAGGCCTTGTGAATGCGAACGTCTGGCAGGCCGCCGGGATCACAGGCAGCCCTGTGAAGGTGGCGGTTCTGGACGAAGGATTTTCTGGCTATTCGTCTCTTCTGGGCAGCGAACTACCGACTTCGGTGATCATACAGTCCTTCAGGGCAGACCATGACATCACGGGGGGCGGCAAGGTACACGGCACTGCCGTTGCTGAAATCGTACACGAGGTGGCCCCGGGTGCCCAGATGTACCTGGTGAACTTCGAGACTGACCCTGAACTGGCTAACGCCGTCACCTGGATCGTCAGCCAGGGTGTCAATGTAGTCAACTTCTCCATGGGGTGCGCAGTCTGCGGGCCGGGCAACGGCACGGGGTTCGCAAATGACCTTGTGAGCTGGGCAGTGTCGCATGGCGTCGTTTGGGCGAACGGGGCTGGTAACGAGGCGGGTCTGCACTGGGCCGGCGACTGGTACAACCCGGACGGTGATGCTTGGCACAACTTTACCTTCGGCGGAGAGACCAACAGTGTCTACCTTCTTGCAGGCGAATCCATATGGGTGGGACTGAAGTGGGACGATCCTTGGGGCTCCTCCTGCAACGACTACGATATGTGCCTGTTCGACAGCGCCTTGAACCTGATCGGGTGCACGGCAAACGTTCAGAACTGCGTTAACGCGCACCCCGTGGAGCAATTCTCACTTACGGCTCCTTACACTGGGTCATACGCCATCGCCATCTATCGCTACTCGGCCACAGGGGTTTCCCACTTCAACATGTACATCGACGCTTCGCACCCCATGCAGTACGTAGTGGCTGCCGGCAGCCTGTTGATCCCGGGTGACAATCCGGATGCGATCACCGTCGGCGCCGTGCCCTGGTCAACCCCCGACACCATCGAGTCGTTCAGCTCCCAGGGGCCAACCGAGGATGGCAGAGCCAAGCCTGACCTTGTCGCGCCAGACAGGGTAAGCGGTTCCACCTATGGCCCGTCTGGCTTTGCCGGCACTTCCGCCGCATCGCCACACGTGGCTGCAGCTGCCGCCCTCGTGAAGCACGCCTTCCCTGCCTACACCCCCGCCCAGATCAAGAGCTTTCTGGAGGGGCGCGCCGACCCCTTAGGCGCGGCCGGCAAGGACAACATTTACGGCTCTGGGCGGCTCAACCTGGGTGCCTTCCCGGACGCGGATGACGATGGCGTATGGGACGGTGCGGACAACTGCCCCAGTGTCAGCAACCCCACGCAGACCGACAGCGACGGCGACGCCGTGGGCGACGTCTGCGACAACTGTCCAAGCACCGCCAACCCCGACCAGACCGACTCCGACGGCGACGGCGTGGGCGACGCCTGTGAGGCAGCCGAACTGGTGGACTACGCCGTGGCCGCCGTTGACACGTACGGGCCTGGCTTCCCCAACCCGCCGCCCCGCGGCATGAGGGCTAAGATCTACTCGGTGGTGGTCGAGAACGTGGGCAGAGTGACCGATGGGCCGGCCCGCGTGTCCCTGTCCATCATCCCCGTGAACCCCACTTGCCCACGGCCTATGGTGGTGATGCCACTGAGACGGCCCTTCGTGACCTTGCGGCCCGGGGAGCAGGCCAAGGTCAGGTTCCTGGTTCTGTATCGGAGCTGCGCCTCGGTAGGACCGGGGCCGGAGTACACACTCACGGGTGGGGTTTCTAAACCGGGCGACGCTAACCCTGCCAACGATTCCGCCACGGCCAGCCAGGATGCCTGGCCGCTGAAGCGGTAGCCGCCCTGGTGGTGCTAGGGGGGGGTGATCCATCTGCGGGCGCCCCAGCTTGCGCTGCCTTGGCTGCGGCGGACAATTGGCCCTGACCACCCTACTTCTGCAGCCGCGCCGTGTCGCGTGGGGAATCCCGCTCGTGCGAGTGTCAAAACGAGACATAAACGCTTGACAAACGCTCAGAAGAGCCTATAATGGTGGCGCTCTAAGCGTTGTTGGGGGGAGTGCAAGAGGTAAGGCAGCCAGAAGTCCGTCTGGCATGCGGGAGCCGGTAGCAGGGCTGACTCCGACGGCTCGGCCTGTGCTTTGGGAGCAAGCTACGGGACCGTAGGGTCTCGCTTAGAGGGGAAAGGCAAGTAAAAGGCCCCGAACGGTGGGGCACACCGCCGGGGCCGGTGCACAAGGTGGGTCACCCCGTGCATATATATTCTAGCGGGCTTGGGCGGGTATGCCAAGCGCTTGGCGGCTTCAATGTCTCGGAGGAGCATAAGGCCGTGCAGGCGCGGCAGTTTTCAGGCCCGTGGCAACGAAGAGTAGATAGCGGCCGCTGGGGCGATGCCCGCCGGCCGCTATCTTGTCCTGGAGGTGCGACGATGGCTGCGTACGCAAAACTGGGGCCGCTGGCTGCGGTGGCCGCCGCCCTGCTACTGATTGTCGGGATCGCTGGAGCGTCTCCCGGGACCACCACGCGGGTGAGCGTGAAGACCAACGGCGATCAGGTGAACGGCAACAGCTCCAACCCCACCATCGACCCCAACGGGCGAGTCGTTGCCTTCGAATCCGCGGCCTCCAACCTTGTCGACGGCGACACCAATGGCGCCTGGGACATCTTCGTCCGCGACCGCGATACGGATGCGGACAACATCTTCGACGAGGTGGGTGCGGTGTCCACCGTCCGGGTGAGCGTGGACACCCTGGGCAACGAGGCGAACGGCAGCAGCTACAACGCCGCCGTGAGCTCCACCGGCCGCTTCGTTGCCTTCGAGTCTCTTGCCTCTGATCTCGACCTCGTGCAGAGCGACGGCAATGGCAAAAGGGACATCTTCGTGCGCGACCGCGATACGGATGACGACGGCATCTTCGACGAGCCGGGTGCGGTGTCCACCATCAGGGTGAGCCTGGACACCGACGGCAACGACGCGAACGGCGACAGCTTCCACCCCTCCATCAGCTCCACCGGCCGCTACGTCGCCTTCGGCTCCGCGGCCTCCGACCTTATCGACGGCGACACCAATGGCTTTGAGGACATCTTCGTGCGCGACCGCGATACGGATAACGACGGCATCTTCGACGAGGCGGAGGAGGCGTCCACCATCAGGGTGAGCCTGACCAACAGCGGTCTGGCGAACAGCAACAGCTACCACGCCGACATCACGGACGACGGCCGCTTCGTCGCCTTCGAATCTGGCATCCATGACCCGGACGACACCAATGGCGTCGATGACATCTACGTGCGCGACCGCGATACGGATGTCGACGCCATCTTCGACGAGCCGGCTGCGGTGTCCACCATCAGGATGAGCGTCAAGACCGACGGCTCTGAGGCGCACGGCCCCAGCTACAACCCCGCCATCAGCAGCGACAACGGCAAGGCGGTGGCGTTTCGGTCTATGGCCCCAGACCTGGTGGACGGGGACACCAACACGTGCACTGGCTATCCGACCGCCGGCACATGCCCGGACATCTTCGTCCGTGACCGCGACACGGATAACGACCAGGTCTTCGACGAGACGGATGCGGTGTCCACCACCAGGGTGAGCGTAAGTAGCACCGGCGAGCAGGGGGACAACGCCAGCTGGTCCGCCGCCATAGGCCCCGGCGGAGTCATGGTCGCCTTCGATTCTCAGGCGTCCAACCTGGTGGACGACGACACCAATAACGTGGGCGACGTCTTCGTGCACGACCCCACGACGGGAGACACCTCGCGGGTGAGCGAGGACAGCGAGGGCAGCGAGGGGAACGCCGGCAGCTCGAACCCCGCCATCTCCGTCGAGGGCCGCTACGTCGCCTTCGATTCCTGGGCGTCCAACCTGGTGCCGGGCGACACCAACACCAAGCGGGACATCTTCCTGCACGACGGTTTCGAATTCCCATCTGGCCGCACGGTCTACTACAACGTTGACTTTAAGGCCGGGAGCATCATCATCGGTGGAGTGCAGAAGTGCGTCCCGTCTCCCTGCGTTTTCAGTGGGATTGCGACGGTCGTCAGGGGGAGCCCCTACTGGAGCGTCGAGGGGAAGCTGTGCGCCGATTACCATATAGAGTCCTTGACGCTCACGGCGACCCTAAACGGCGTGCCTGTGGAGATCAGGGTTGGCGAGGGGCTGACTGTCCCCGTTTCTGAGGGCGTGATATGCGAGCCCTTGCCGGGGCCTGATGTCACTTTGAGCCTATACGTTGAGGAATACGAGGACCTCGGTCTGGCAAGCAGCGGTTTCACACTTCAGACAGACGGCAACAATTCTTGCAGCTGTTGCATCGCCCCCCCTGATTGCGGTATGGAGCCAGGGAAGTGGTCGTCGATCAATTGCACGGCTGAGGCATCCGAAGTCGACCCGGACCAAATAACCTACGACTGTGGCCCTGAGTACACGCTTTGTGGTGACTGCGGGACGGATACCCCAAGGGTCACGGTGGGCACCCCACAGACCGGCGGCGCACTTGTGTTTACACCGGTTGGCGGCATAGCCGAATGGCCGGGCGCAACCGCCGACTCCGATCAGTCGGAGCGCTCCTCTTCCGGCTCGGGCTTCAACTACACCGCCCTGGGCGGGGCGCTGGCCGCGGCCGCTGTAGCCCTTGCCGCGGGCGCGTGGCTCACCAGGCGGCGCTGGGTGCGGTAGGCCTCTCTGCCGCAGTCCGGGATCCCGATCACCGACATGGGAGCAGAGGTACCCATCGCCCGCCGGAACCTGCTGGCGGACAAGGCGAAGCTCTTCGTCGCCCTTGGAGGCGTCACCCTGGCCGTCCTCCTCATCCTAGTTGTCCAGAGCGTGTACCAGGGGGTCAGGCGAGACTCCGCTTCCTTCGTCCGCTCCCTTCCCGGCGATGTGTGGGTGGGCCAGAGGGGCATCACCGGCCTGACCTTCTCCAACTCCTTCTTGACCGAGCGAACCGCGGTTGACGTCGCGAGCATCCCAGGCGTTCGGGCCGTGCATCGCCTCTACGGGCGTCTTACGAGCTTCGACGTGCACGGCGACGAGACGCGCATCTACGTGTGGGCCATGGCCCCAGGCGGCACCCTCACGCCCGAGGAGAGGCGCATACTCCCCGAACCCGGCACCATCTTCATCGACCGCGTCTTGGCCAAGGAGGCGGGAGTATCGCTTGGCGACGTGTTGAAGTACGACGGCAGCGAGTTCACCGTCGCGGAAATCGGGCGCGTCGGGAACGTCCTCATCGCCCAGTTCGCCTTCATCAATCCCGAAGACTATTCTCGCCTCTTCGGGAGTCTTGGCGCCGCCAACTTCTTCCTGGTCTCCGTTTCGCCGGAAGCGATCGAAGGCGTCATGGAGGAGCTAGCCCGGCGGGTCGAGGGTTCCTCGGTCTACACCACCGACGAGTTTGTCAGGGTCGCCGAACAGCCGGTCCACGACTATCTCCCAATAATACGGGTGATAACGGCCATCTCCTTCATCGTTGGGCTCGCCCTCCTGAGCTCGACGATCTACTCGGCCACCATCGAGCGCACCCACGAATATGGGATCATGAAGGTCCTGGGTGCCTCTCCCTGGCGGCTGTACCGCGTCGTTCTTAGCCAGAGCGCCATCATAACCTTGCTGGGCTTCAGCGCCGGCGTTTGCCTCGCCTTCCTGTTCAACCGTGTGGCCGCGGACGTGGTGCCCGAGTTCGTTACCTACATCCGCTGGCAGGATGTCGCCCTTACGCTGGGCGTCGCCGGGCTCATGACCGTCGTGGCCTCTGTTCTGCCCATCAACCGAGTAGCTCGCGTCGACCCCGCCAGCGTGTTCAGAGCCTGACACGAGAATAGAGGTCGGATCGGTGGTGTCACAAGGGAAAGGAAGGGACCGCAGCGACAGCGTCGTCCTTGACGTCCAGGAACTGACCAAGGTGTTCGGGTCCGGCCCCGCCAGCGTGAGGGCCGTGGACGGCGTGGACCTCGCCGTTCGCCGGGGCGAGATCGTCCTCATCGTCGGCCCCTCCGGGGCGGGCAAGACCACCCTACTCACCCTGATCGGCGGCATCCTCAGGCCCACCTCAGGCTCCGTCCGCCTCAATGGCTACGACATCACCTCGCTGAAGGAGTCGGACCTGACCCTGGTGCGGCGCCACCAGGTGGCCTTCGTCTTCCAGACCTTCAACCTCCTGGAGTCCCTCAGCGCGCTGGAGAACGTGGAGGTGGCCCTCAACTTCGCCGGCGTGAACGGCAGAGAGGCCCGACAGCGGGCGACTCGCCTTCTCGTCGACCTGGGGATGAAGGACCGGCTCCACTTCAAGCCTCGCGTCCTCTCCGGCGGCGAGAAGCAGCGCGTGTCCATCGCCCGCGCCCTGGCCAACCAGCCTCAGCTCATCCTGGCCGATGAGCCAACCGCCAACCTAGACTCCAAGCACGGCCATGCCGTCGTCGTCCTCCTGCGGGATGTCGCCAAGAAGCAGGGGCGCACCGTCATCATCGTTTCCCACGACCATCGCATCCACGCAGTGGCCGACAGGATCCTCTGGCTGGAGGACGGCCGCTTCAGGGTCACCGACAAGCTGGGCCGGGACCCGTTAGCGGCATCGCCATCCAGTGACGTCGACTCCCCCGATGTGTAAAGGCCGGAGATAACTCGACCACAACGACGGCTTCGGCGATGCCTTGCTGGCGTCCAGGCTGTCAGCGTTTCTTGGTGGACCTAGCCAGGCGGGCTGTCCTTGCCAAGTCCCTCTTGGCTCCCAGCTGCCGGAAGATCTTATGGGCTGCTGCCAGGGCCTCGTCCGCCCTGGCCTGGCCGTTGGGCAGCACGGCTGGAGGCGCCTGCCGATAGAGGACAGCCAGATGATAGAGGGTCTGGCCCAGCTCATAGCGGGCGCTGGCCCGGTCGTCAATGGCCTGGCTCTCAAGGAGAGAGCGTTCGGCTTCTGTCCACTCTCCGCGGATCACATATGCTTGCCCAAGGATTCGGCGGGCAAGGGCCTCTGTTAGGGGAGCGTCAGCGCCAACGGCGAGGGTGAGGGATCTGCGGGCATGGGCAAGAGCGCTGTCAAGCTTGCCCAGTTCCAGGTAGGCCTCGGCCAGGCGGGCGTGCGCCTCGGCTAGGTGAGCCTTGGAGCCGATCTCCTTGAAGCCGGCGACGCTCTTCTGCAGAAGTTCGACGGCCTCGGTGCAGCGACCCTGCCTGGTTGCTACCCTGCCCAGGTTGGTGTGAGCCAAGGCGACGCCAGCCCGGTAGCCTATCGTCTCCCAGCTGTTCAAACACTTTGAGAAGAGTTGGAGGGCCCCGTCCAGATCCCCTTGGTCGGCAAGGGTTTCTCCCAGGTTGTTGGCCACGATGGCGGCCTCGGTAACGTCTCCTGCCCGCTCGCAAAGGCTGAGGCTTTCCCGATAGCAGCCGACGGAAGCCTGCCAGTCGCCCAGGTAGTCGTAGTCTATGCCCAGGTTATTAAGGGCCTTGGCCTGCCCCACCAGGTTTCCCGTCTGCCCGTAGATGGTCAGGCTTCGCCGTCGATAGCCGACGGCCTTTTCAACCTGGCCTGTATCCCTGTAAATGTTGCCCAAGAGGTAGTAGCCATGGGCCAGTTCGTCCTGGCTACCGGCGCTGCGAGCCAGTTCGATGCCGCGTGTGCATCGTCCAAAGGCTTCGGCGTAGCGTCCCTTCCGGTAGAGGACGCCGGCCATAGCCAAGTATAGGGTGGCCTCCAGATGAGGGTCCTGTCCCCGCGCAGAGGTGACCCCACGCCTGTACAACTCCAGTGCCTGGCGATATTGGGCTTTGCGCTCGTGGGCCACTCCCATTCTGTGGCATAGTACGGCAAGACTCCTGGCACGCGACTGGGCTTCTTCGGTGAGCCTCGCCTTCGGGCACTTCCGTAGTCGGCTCAAACCAGCCCGGCAAGCGACGACAGCCTCTTCGTATCGACCGGTGAGCACGTAGACATCGCTTAGGCCAGCGAAGATCTTGCATAGCTGAGTCGTGTCCAGCCGGGGCAGGGATTCCGTCGCGTCCAAGGCGCGGCAGTAGTGCTCTATCGCCTCCCTGTTAGCGAACATACTGGCACACTTTTCGGCCGCCCTGGTTGCGTAAATGAATGCCCGGCTCTTGTCCGTGCTATTGCTGTAGTGAAAGGATAGGAGTTCCAAACAGGCATCCAGGGCGTCCGCGTGCCGCTCTTCCAGGTATTCCCCTACCCTGCGGTGCAGCTCTCGGCGGTTGGTGAAGGGCACGCTCTCGTAGATGGTTTGCTGCAAGAGGCCATGGTCGAAGGCGTACTCTGGCATCGGGCCAGAGCGCTCCAGGCGAATCAATCCCGCCTTCTCGACGCCCGCTAGGCACCGTCCTATTTCTCGCGCTATGGCGAGCTCACCAAGGACGTATTCCACGATGACCGGCTGGAACCAAGCGCCAACCACCGAAGCGACTTGCAGTATGGTCCTGCTAGTCTCATCCAGGCTATCCAGGCGGGACATGAGCATCCCTTCGACGCTATCGGGGACTTCGAAAGTCAGCACGTCGCCGACCACCGCCCTCCCCGTCCTGTCATCTCTCCTCACACGCCCGACGTCCGCGAGGCTCCTCATCATTTGCTCAATGTAGAAGGGGTTGCCACGCGACTTGGCTACCACAAGATCGGCCAGTTCCCCAGGGATAGTCTCAACGTCCATGGCGAGGCAAGCCAGCTCCGCGCTCTCCCGTGGAGGGAGCTCCTCCAGGAGGAATCTGGTGTAGTGGGGCATGCACTCCGCGGCCAAAGGGCGTCGCGCCGTCGAGCGTTGGGCAAAACAGAGGAAAACGGGAACGTCTTCAATATGCGCGGCCACGTGGTCAAGCAGTTCGCTCGACACAGCGTCTGCCCAGTGCATGTCTTCCAGCACCAGGAGCAGAGGCTGCTCTTGAGCCTTGTTCCGAATCACCTGGGCGATCACATCCATTAGGCGCTGCAGTCTTCGCTGGGGCTCCAGGGACTTGGCCACGGTGGTTTCCTCAACGGGGAAGCCCAACACATCACCCAGAGTCCCCGCCACCTCTTGTAGGCCGGAGCTTAGACGCGAGGCAACCTCCCCAATCCTGGTTTCCCGCAGCGCCTTGGGTTCCTCTGGTTGCACGCCGAGGAGGGAGCACAGGAGGCTTCTCCAAGGCAGGAAAGCCGTGCTCTCTCCGAAGGATTCGCATTGGCCAACGTAGGCCTCCCCATCCCGCTGAGCCCACAGTCGGAGGGTTTCCTCCACTAGACGGGACTTGCCTATCCCTGGCGCGCCGCTTATCTCCACTACTTGACCCTTCCCGGACACAACCAGAGAGATGAGACTCTCCAGAGCAAGAAGCTCTTCGTCCCGAGCCAGAAGGGCACCCTTCGGTATGCCGGCGAGGAATCTTGGTGCCGCCTCCCTCTTTCGATGTCTGGCCAGAGCGTATACCGGCACCCTGGTCCTTTTGCCCTTGACGGGCATGGGCGGCAGCACCTCGAAATCAAACTTGTCGGCCACTTTGCTATAGGTCCTCTCGCTGAGGAGAATCTGTGCCCACCCCGCTCCAGCGGCCAGTCTGGCAGCGAGATTGACCTCGTCGCCCATAACCGTGAAATCCTTGCGGGTCGGTGAGCCCACATCACCGGCAAACACATGGCCGCTGCTGATCCCCATCCGCTGATCAATGGGCACGCCAAGCTGGCCGACTTCATCGCGTATTTGCAGGGCCGTCAAGGCCGCTCTCTCTTCATCATCCTCGTGGGCCACCAGGGCACCGAAGGCCACCAGAAGCTTGTGCCCCTCTGGACCTACATCGCTGGCCAGTAGCTCGCCGCCAAACCGACTGACGATCCTCTGGACGAGAACGAGGTAGCTATCGAGCAGACGGACGGCCTCCGCTATCCGGTCTCGGCCCTCAAGGCTGATCTGCCCTTTTGCTCCTCTGAAGTTGATGAACATCACCGTTGCCAGCCGGTGCTCCCCCTCCAGCACCGCGGGGCCGGGCCTGGCCTTGGCCTTCTCCAACACTTGTCGCGGTACATAGGCTTGGAGCGCTTCAATCAGAGCGGTGATGTCATTAGAGGGTTCGGGAGCGGTCAAGGCCAGAGGGGCCCTTCTTACTGGAGCATTGAGCCGGACAACTTGATAGGCTTGACGTCCGATCACTGCCACCTCCACGGCCGGTCCCAGGACGGCAATGGTAGCAGGCCCCACTAGCACCTCCCCGGCTGAGGCCATGGCCTCAAGCTTGGCCGTCTCGTTGACCGCCGGGCCCACTATCAGATAGTGAAGGCGATCAGAGGGAAGGCCGGCAACAACCTCTAGGAACTTTCCAGTGTTGATGCCGATGCTCATCCGCAGCGGGAAGTACCCCACGCTGGTCCTGATGCGGCGAAAGCTTCTCATCGCATGCTGCACGAGGAGACCACAGCGCACCGCCCTCTGGGGGTGCCTGCGCCCCAGGAATAGAGCGAGCACTGAGTCACCGCCAAACCTTAGGGGGATGCCACCATAGTCAGCGATAACGTTGACCACGCGCGTGAAGCACCGGCTCATCATCAAAGTCAGTTCCTCGGAACCCTCTTTGCCCGTCTGGGCGAGGCTTTCTGACATTGGGGTGAAGCCAACAACATCAGCGATAAGCAGCGTCCCCTCCACAGCCTTTCCACCCACTGGAGCCGCGGTTGGGTTGCTCATCACCTCCTGGGCGATGGGCTGGGGAATGTAGGGAAGGATCGAGGCCAGTACTTCGGCTGCAGGCCGTCCCATAATGTGCCGCCCCCGCTGACCTTACCGGTGACCTGCTCGGCCGTGACCAGAGGAGCCGCTCATTCGGCGGGGAGACCTGACTCCCTGGTCAGTCGGCGCTCGGTATTGTACGCCCGCCGCAAACTCGACGTCAAGAACCTGCTTTCACAGACTTTTCTTCTTCTACCGCTCCGTTGCCGATGCCTCTTGAGTAGTGCTCCGCTCTCGTCGATGCTTTAAGCGCTGAAGCTTGAGGCGGTGGTTGCTCAGCCATGACGATGGAGTCTTCCCGCACTGGAAGCCTGCCGGCCGGGAGTGAAGAGAGCCACCCTCTAGGTGTGAACTTGCGTTGGCGTGCGGCCGACAGCAGCGCCAGCCGCAGTTCAGCCCGCGCCTGTGGCCGCGGCTTCGCAGGGACAATGCCCTCGCTGTGGTGCACCACCCGGCCGAACTGGCACCACTGCATGAAGTGCGGGGCGGCACTGTAGCGACCCAGGCCGCACTCGCTTCACATCGTATCCTCAACCGCAGCCGAGCCCCAAGCAAGAGGTGCGCATTGTGCTGGCGAGGCCTATTTCACTGTTTACCCCAGCGAACACGTCGGCAGAGATTGATTGAAGCCTGAGCCCGCGCAGGCCGCACACTGGCGGCCAGAGCCATCGTGCAACTGGGATTGTAGGCCCCGTTCGGCGGTCGATAACATTCGCTGCACGACGTCAGCCCCGGAGCAAGATGCTGCAGATTGGCCAGCCACGGTTGTGCACCTGCCTGAGAAGCAGGATCTCTATCAGCTGGCGATCAGCCCTGCCAGGTGCCCCGGATTGCCAATCAGGACGTGCTGGTGAGAAAAGCCTTCCGGGCGATGTTCTCCCGCCTGCGGAGGAGCGAGAGCAAGCCTCTAGGTGTCCATTAGGAACTGCTTATGCAGGTTCCGAAAGTTGCAGATGACTCACAACACCTGCTGGACTGCTGTCATTCTTGCTCAAGAGAGTGGGGCAGGCTGCTGCCGGACCGCTGACATATCGCCGACAAGGACTGTTCACATGCTAGCCCCACGGCCTGAGGCGTCAGGGCCGGCGCGTGGCCGTCGTGCTTTGCATTGTCAACGACAATCGAAACAATATCTCTGGCCAGGCAGCCCTTGAGCTGGCCGTTGCTGGCATCACAGATTGACTGGGCGGCTTGATCCAGCGCCTCCCCCGAGTACTCGACCCGGCATTCCTCGCATGCTCGCCGCAGGATCTCCTTGAACTGGCTCAGCGTCGGGGGCGGCATGTAGACCTTGTAGGGCATTCGTCTTAGAAATGCCTCGTCCGCCAACGCGGCTG
>Ga0315279_10004314_pt1 | contig 19143 bp, 21 predicted proteins | sample YL17G06_20_MG_FD_203694 | JGI IMG/M metagenome (GOLD analysis project Ga0315279, IMG submission 203694) | Sediment microbial communities from Yellowstone Lake, YNP, Wyoming, USA - YL17G06_20 | ecosystem: Environmental > Aquatic > Freshwater > Lake > Sediment | place: USA: Wyoming | collected... | reverse complement strand
GTTCGACCTGAATCCGCTCCCCGACTTCGATAAACCGGATGGATGTCTCCGGGACTTCAGAGGTCACACACACCGTGCTCAAATCCGCGACCGTCATCGCCGGAACAGTGGTCTCGTTCCGGTATTCTCCGGCCGTTAGGGAGAGATTGATCACCTTCCCGGATAACGGCGACCGGACCGTCACTTTTTGACCCGCGTCGCTCTCGTTAAGTCCTAAAATCTCCAGCCGCCGCCTGGCATACGCAAGCACCGCTTCGCCTTGGTCCAGAGCCGCCTGTGTCTGGGTCCGTTCGTTTTCGGAGGCCAACACTTCTTTTTTCGCGACGGCCTTGTGCTCGAAAAGATCAACAACTCGCTCGCTGTCGGCTTTAGCTTTAGCCAGCGCCGAGCGAGCCTGGTTGACGGTCGCCTGAGCCTGCCGGAAATCGGAAATGAAGGCGTCGGCGTCCGGGCTGTCGAGGGTGAACAACGGCTGGCCGGCGACAACGGTGTCGCCCTGCCGGACATGGACGCGGTCGATCCGGCCGGAGACGGGGAGCGAAACGAAGCTCACGCAACCGTTGACGAACTCGATTTGTCCCGGAGCAGATATCTCATCGACCAGCATCTCCATCGTTCGGACACTTTCGACTGCGAATTGGTTCAAGAGAGGAGATTCGGGCGCAAAAAAGATTTTGCCGGCCTGGCTGGTCAAAGCCCCGGAATTCGCCGGATTGGAATTCTTCCCCGCGCTCGCCTTTGCCTCCTTTCTGCAGGCTAGGCCGGAGACCCCCAGGCACATAACCAGAACAATGATCATTTTTTTATTCATGGCGACTTCTCTCCAGTGATTGACCGATCGATTTTTCCAAGGCGGCGAGCGTCACCGCATAATTATAGACGGCATCGGCATAGGCCTTGCGCCCTTCTATCAAGCTCCTCCGGGCTTCAATCAATTCAATTCCGCCGATTTCTCCTTTCTGAAAACTGAAGAGGAACGTGTTGTAAACCTCCTCGGCCTGTTTCAATATTCCGTCTTCAAAGAGAGCGATTTGACGTCCGGAGGTATTGGCGTTCAAGACGGCTTCTTCCACCTCCAAGCTGATCACATCCCTGAGGTGGTCGGCCTGTCGCTTTAAAGAATCCATTGTCGCCTCAGATTCCGCAATGGCCCCTTTGAGCGGCTGCCAAAAAAAGAGCGGAATCGGAGCGCTGATCGTGATGTCCCAGGTCTTAAGCTCTCCCATGATTCCGTGTTGGGAAACGCCCACGTTAAAATCGGGAAGCAAACTGAAACGAGCTTGTTTTTTTTTCAAGGCTTCTCTTTCCATGGCGAGGTTGATTTTTCTTATCTCCGGACGAACGGAAAACGCCCTCCTTTTGAATTCCTCGATATCGAGGAGGATATCGGCTTTTTCCCATTCGCCGGATATCTTTAACGGCTCCATTTTTCTTCGAGCGAGGAGAAAATTCAGCTCGGCCGCGGCCAGCCTCTCTTCATTCTCGAAGATGCGGACGGCGTTCACGGCCTTGGATGTCTCGACCCGAGCCCGCAGAGCCTCCACTTCGGCGATATCCCCGGCGGATCGCCTTAATTCGGCTTTTTGGAGGAAATCTTCTGATAAGGCCAGGTCTTGCTGAGCGTATTTGTTTTTTTCTTGAGCCAGAAGAAGGTTGAAGAACGCTTGTTTGACCTGAAAGATTAGATCAAGCTTCAAGAGCTCGATCTCAGCAAGGATTTCGCCGGATTCCCGCGATGCGATTTCCCCCCGAAGGCGCCGTTTTCCAGGAAACTCCAAGGTTTGGCTTAACCCCGCATAGAATTCCCGGGACCCCTTAAAATCAAATAATCGAGGCTGGAGATCGGAGTCGAAACTTAGGGTCGGTTGCGGAAATTCTTTTGCCTGGTTGATCCGGGCCAGTGACGCTCGATATTCATCCAAGGACGAAAGGAGCAGAGGATTGTGTTGAAGGGCGATTTCGACGCATTGCGATAATGATAGGGTCTGTTTCCTTGCCTCTTGCGCCGGAATGATTCCCACCGAGATCAGTGTCGTTAAGACAAAGCCGATAATTTTTTGATAATTCAATGATCCTCCTCAAAAAAGCAGCTTCCGATCGACCGGAAATGAAAAATAACGGGGGGGTTAAAAGGACGCGCTAAGCTTGAGGAGGACCCCGAGCCGTGATGGGTTGGAACGCAGTATAGGAATATTTGAAAGACGGGAATTCCCTGACGATCTCGATGAAGCGTATTTCAGGATTATAGAAAAAAACGATCAAGTGAATCGCAAGAGCGGAACTCTGAAAATGACAAGCGGGACAAGAAGGATCGGGAGTCGCCGTTTTTTCCGTATGAAAGAAATCAATCGTGACCGTCAGTCCGAAAAAGACAAAGAGAACCAGGAAAAGAGAGAGAGAACGCACTTGGCTCTTCTTAATCATATTCGGTGACGGGAATTTATACCATAATACCGACCTTGTGTCAAAAAATAGGAAATCCCTTTTTTTGCAGCATGGTGAATGGCCGCGCCGGCCGAAAGATCACAGCCTCCCACTCCCCGTGAGCACGAAAGGTAATTAAAATTTCTCTCTCACCTCGGCCGCCACTAGCACGACCTGTTCGAAGACACGAGAGGACGGAGGCTTCGCCGCCACAAAAATCATCTTGAAGTGGGCGACGATTGCGACTGCAAAGGCAGAGCGCAGGCCTGAGGTGTTTCGGGATCCGGAAATGCTTCAACAGCAACGGGCAGCCATTCGGCACGCTGGACGAAAATACGGGGACTTGACGCAGGCCACGGCGGGGAGCTATCGTAGGGTCTAACAAGTTATCTAAAGAAAGGAGCATCGACCATGGCGGAGCGGATCGGCATACTCGGCGGCCTCACGCCTGAATCCACGGTGACCTATTATCTTCACATCGTCCACAGCTATCAGCGGCGCTTCGGCGACCATGGCTTTCCCGAGATCGTCGTCTACAGCGTCAGCTTCCAGCGCTTCGAGGACTGGATGGAGGCCGGAGAATGGGACCGGATCGCCGAAGGCTTGCGCGACGGCATCGAGAGGCTCGCGGCCGCCGGCGCCGGGTTCGCGGTCATGGCGACTAACACCATGCATCTCCTCTACGACCGTCTTGTCCGCGAATCCCCGATCCCCCTTCTGAGCATCATCGACGCGACGGCCGGGGCGATCCGGGCCCGGGGCCTGCGGACCGTCGGCCTTCTCGGCACCCGCTTCACCATGGAAAAGCCTTTCTACGCCGAGGGGCTGGCCCGCTACGGAATCGCCTCTCTCGTGCCGGACAAAGAAGACCGGGAATACATCCACCGGATCATCATGGATGAGCTCTCGAGGGGCGTAACCACGGAGCCGAGCCGCCTGGGCTACTTATCCATTATCGATAAACTGGCGTCCCGCGGTGCGGAGGGCGTCGTCCTCGGATGCACGGAGATTCCGCTTCTCATCCGTCCGGTGGACACGCCGGTCCCGCTTTTCGACACGGCCGTCCTCCATGCCGAAGCCGCACTGGAACGCGCCCTGGCCTGAACTTTCGCACTCCGGTTACGAGCCGGATAGCGCCCCGAGAGCTCGACGGATGGGCGGAAGTTCGCGGCTGATACGCTTCATTCATGCGCATGGCATCACGTCATATGTAACCTCAGCGAAAGTTGTTGGATCATTTGAATTGTATCCCAAACCCGAAAAGGGGAATTTAGGGAAAAAACATGGGCACGAGACCTTGAGGACAGTACTTTAAAGCGTTGAGCAGGTGGGAGCTTTCGATGATGGAACGTATGCCTGAGCCTTCGCTCAGGCGTCTGACATGTTGTGGAGCTAATGGATACGAGCTCCTCAGTGGTCACAAACGTTCGCACCCACTTTAAGCGTCCCAGCCAGGTAATCGCCAACCAAGCGTTCGGGTGTATCGGCGGGTGCTCCGACGATCACCTGGATGCCGTGTTCGATGAACAGTCCTTGAGCGCGCTGCCCCATGCCGCCGGCGATGATCATGTTCGCTCCCCGCTCCGCCAACCATTTCGGCAGAAGCCCCGGCTGATGCGGAGGGGCTTCGATGTCCTCCTGTTTGAGAATCTTCTTTTCCGTCGGGTCCACATCGACCAGGGCGAAACGTTCGCAGTGGCCGAAATGCATGGTTAGTTTTCCGTTCGCCAAAGGAATAGCGATTTTCATACGTTTGTTCTCCTATTTTGATTTGATATCCAACTTACCTTCTTGCTTGAATTGCTTTTTGCCCCCGGTTTCTTCGCCGGCGGTCATATCTCTTGTCATATCCCCGCCGATTCGCATGATGATTTTGTTCATGACCCGGGCCATCGGAGAGGCGAAATCTTGACCGAATAAAGCCCGGCCGCTGTCGCAGGATTCCGCGATCTTGGGGTCCATGGGGATGGAGCCGAGAAACGGAACATTCATGTCTTCCGCGATGCGCTTCCCCCCGCCTGAAAGAAAGACCTGGGTGACTTCGCCGCACTTTGGGCAGACGAATCCGCTCATGTTTTCAACCACTCCAAGGACCGGCACTTGGAGCCGCCGGCAGAACGTGATGGACTTTCGCACGTCCACCGCGGCCACCTTTTGAGGGGTGGTCACGATCACCGCGCCGTCTAATGCACCGATCAGCTGGAAGACGGAAAGCGGTTCGTCCCCGGTTCCCGGAGGCGAATCGATGATCAGGTAGTCCAGGTCTCCCCAAACCACATCCTTGAGGAACTGCTTGATCACGCTCATTTTCAGAGGCCCGCGCCAGATCACGGCGTCGTCCTGGTTCCGCAGCAAAAAGCCCATGGACATGATCTTCATTTCGCCCAAGACAATGGGGAGCAATCCTTCCTCGCACCCTTGGATCGTCTCCCGCTCCAGGCCCAGCATGGTCGGAATGCTCGGGCCGTGAATATCAACGTCTAAGAGCCCGACACGCTTTCCCGACAGCATCAAAGCCGTGGCGAGGTTCACGGCCACCGTGCTCTTGCCGACGCCTCCTTTGCCCGACAGCACGACCACTTTGTGCCGAATGCAGCAAAGCCGTGATTGGAGTTTCCGGCGATCCTCAAATTCCTCTTCGCTTTCGTCTTTCTTGCGCTTGGATGCCGAGCAATCCGTTTCCTCGCAGGTGTCGCATGTTCCTTTTCCGTCGCGGGTTTCTTTTCGGGGCCCTTCTTGATGATCCATCCGATCCTCGCACGCGGCTTTCAGGGTGTTGGCCGCAAGAAGGGCGCAATGCTCGGATTCCTTAGGCATGCCACCGAGCGCCTCAAGGATGTCTTGCTGTCGCAGATCGGCTGCGTCTTCGACTCGCTTGCCCTCGATCAGGCACGCGGCCATGCTTCCACAGGCCAGGGAAGGCCCGCATCCATCCGTGATGAACGAAACGCTTTCCACTTTGCCGCTTCGCGCGAGCAGCCAGAACTCCATGGTGTCTCCGCAGGGTCCGGTCAAGCACGCGTGACCGTCGAAAACCTCAAGCGGCCCGTGATGGCGCGGGTGCACGGCGTGATCACGCGCCGTTGCAGAAAAGATTTCAAGGTCAATGCATTCCATGTCCGTTGTAGCCTCCTACAAGCCAAGCTCGTTCCAGACGTGTTGAATATCCTCGACACAAGGGGCCTCGGTCTCCACGACGGCCCGCTCCCGCATCTGGGCCAAGGTCACAGCGCGGTCGTACCGGATGCGGCCGGCAATTCGCGCCCCCGCCTTGCGGGCTTTGTCCTCGATTCGCTCCGTCATCTCGGCATTGAGGTCCCACTTGTTCACACAGACGGCCGCCGGAATGTTGAAGTGCCGTGTCAGAGAGAGGACCCGTTCCAGGTCATGCTCCCCTGACACCGTGGGCTCCGTGACGGCCAGCACGAGCGTCGCGCCGGTCACCGAGGCGATGACCGGACAGCCGATCCCCGGCGGGCCGTCCACGATAATCAACGGATGGTTCTCCGCCTCGGCGATGCGGCGGGCTGCCCGGCGGACTATGGAGACCAGCTTGCCGGAGTTCTCGGCCGCGACACCCAACCGGGCATGGACCATCGGACCGCAGCGGATCTCCGAAACCATCCATTCGCCCGAGAGGCGCTCAGGAAAATCGATGGCCTGCGTCGGGCAAAACCGGACGCATACGCCGCAACCTTCGCAGGCGAATGGATCGATGGCATAGGCGGCCGGCCGCGTTTTGCTCAAGGCTTCCCGCATTTCCCCGATAATGGCGTTCGTTCGCAAGGCGCATGATCTTTCACAGTATGCACAGTCCCTGCAGTTCAACGAGGCCCCGCATGACATCCGCCATTCGTTCTGAACAGCAGGCGTCAGCACCGCCCCGAACCGGCAGTTCGCCAGGCAGTCCCCGCAACCAATGCAGTCATCCTGCCGGATGACCGCATTGTGACCGCTTCGGAACTCATGGCGTTCCTTGACCCGCGGCGAAAGGACAAGATGTAAGTCGGCCGCGTCCACGTCACAATCTGCGATGACAGGCCGGTCGGCCAAGACAGCAAAGGATGCGACCAGGCTGGTCTTGCCCGTCCCTCCCTTACCGCTGATGACAACAAGTTCCTTCACGCGTCTTTATCCTTTTTCATTAGCTTCCTTGTCCCCCTGATGATGTACAAAACCACGTCAGTAAGATCTCGGCTCTCGAATATGGCATCGCCCTTCACGCCGAGGAGATATTCCGAATGCATATTGAAATACTCGGCAATCACCTCTTCGATTCCCTTCAACTCCGTATGCTTGATCTTGCGCACATAAGAATTCGGGTCACGGAGCTTTCTCTTGAAAAAGTCCGACTCGGGGTTGAGCAACAAGACGATGAGTCGGCCTTCCGGGCGTAACACCCTGGCTGTCTGTTCAAGCGCTTTTCTGTAGTCTTCGATGAATTGGAGCGAGGCGACATAAATTGCCGCGTCGAAAGAGGATTCCGGAAAAGGCATCTCCTCCGCTCGCCCCACAACCGTTCTAACGGCATCCGGCGCTCGGTCCAACGCCTCCTGCGAAACATCCAGCCCGGTTATACTAAATCCGCGCTCGCTCAACGCGCTTTCAATAATAGCGGGTCCGCAACCAACGCTCAGGACTTCCTCGCCCTTCACCAAGTCCTGTAAGATGGACTCGAGTTCGATCCGGAAAACCCCTTGCCAGAACTCCGTCCGACAAGACTGCATATACCGATCAATGTTTTTGGTACCACTCATTGAGATTTCCTATATACCGTCTCTCTCCTAACCTATCACCGTGTAGAAGCTCCGTCCGCCTGTGACCGCCGTGTTCACCTTTCCGGCGGCGATCAGCGCTTCGAGGCGCTTGAGCGCTTCGTTCACATGAATGCCAAGACCGCTGGCCACATCCGCGGAGGTGCTGGGTCGCCTTTTGAGCAACGCCAGGATGTCCGCCTCCCTTGCTTCGGAAAAGGCTGAGACGCGCGCACCGTCCCTTTCGCTCTGGCTGATGATGTCCACCCCTCTTGGGAAAATGTCTTTCAGGGCGAGCATCCGGTCCGTGGAAAGCGGCAACGCGAACTTCTCGGCGGGTGGACGGGAAACGGTGTTCAGCTGAATCCGCGCCGGTCCGATGCGCTCGGCGAGGGCCGCGATCTTCTTCACCTCGAAGGGAACACCTGTCACACCTGCGAGCAGGAGGATCTCCAGCCAAACCTCTCCAGGAAAGCGCTTGGTGAAACCGGCGATCCCATCAACCATCCGTTCAAATGAGATATCTCCGTGCGGACGGTTGACGTATCTAAATAGGTGCTCGTCTCCAGCGTCCAGCGAGGGAAGGACAAGGTCGGCCTCCATCAAGGCATCCTGGACTTCGCTCATCCACAGAAGCGAACCGTTGGTCAGGACAGCCACGGGGATATCCGTCAGGCCTTGGATCTTACCGATCAGGTCGCCGATGCCGGCGTTCAACGTGGGTTCCCCGGATCCCGCGAGGCTGATGTAATCAGGAACATTCTCACCGGCCAATTTCTTTTCCAGCTCGGCCAGAACCTCCTTGACCGGAACGCATTCCTTCCGCTCAATGGTCTTTTTTGTGGTGCGTCCCAGCTGGCAATAGACGCAATCATAGGTGCAGGTTTTGAACGGCACGAGATCAAGCCCTAGGGAGCGCCCCAATCGCCGGGAGGGAACGGGTCCGTAAATGTATCGGAAGCCGAGTTCATTCATTTCCCCCCCCCACACGGCGGTTTGCCGCATCGCTCGTCCCGATCGCAGCAGGTTTTGCCGCTTTGTTCCAGGGAACACGAGCCGGCGCGGTGTTCGACCGGTCTGCGGCCCGACCCTTTGATAATGAATCCGACCCCGCCGCTGACCAACCGGCGGACCTCGCCCCCGCATTCATGGCATTCCGTCACCGGGCGGTCAGTCATGGGCTGCCGCCTTTCGAACCGCAGGCCGCACTGACGGCATTCATATTCATAGGTTGGCATCGGTCTTCACACCTCTTGTTATATTCATTTCACGAGCACGATCACATCGTGCTTGTGGCCGCTCAGGCGGGCCTCCACCGCGAACCCCCTCGTGGAAAGAAAGGCCGCAGCCGACCCCGGGGTGACCCCGCTGACGGGATGCTCCCGCCCCTCCTCCCGGTGCACCCGGGCGACAAGCCCGAGTCCTTCCGGTGAGAAATCCGCCAGGATCACGATCCCGCAAGGCCTCAGGACCCTGGCCGTCTCGTTGAGCACGGGCACCGGATCCTGCAGATGGTGGAGGACGTCCACAAGGGCGGCGCAGCCGAAATGACCTCCGGGAAAGGGCAGGTCGGAAGCGTCTCCCTGGACGAAACGGATCTGGTCCGCCAAGCCCGCCTCGTCGGCCAAAAGAAGGGCCAGAGCCTGTTCGTCCGCATCGGGGTCTACGGAGACGACCTTCAATCCCCGGCTAGCCAAGGCCATGGCCGCGAGTCCCTTGCCGGTGCCGACGTCCAGCGCAGGGCCTGAAAGCCGGCCGCCCGTCCCAACCACGAAATCCGCCGCCGCGAAACGGTCGAAGCCCAAACTGGCATAGTGTTCCGTTCGGGCAAGAAATGCGGCCTTTCTCCGGACCATTTCCTCACGATCTGTCATAGCCATCTCTTTCATTCTTATCGTTGGAAGATGGATGCACCGGGAGCGGCAACCCGTGTCTCGATCCGGGCAAGGTCATGAAAATCGGTCGATGTCCGCTCCCGAACAGCCCCCCGGAGCCGTTCGAAGTGAGCGAGGTACTCCGGCAGGGCCTCGACGATGAGCTCGCCTCTCGAATAGGCCTCGGCGATCCTCCGGTCATCCGGAATTTCCAAGAGAATGGGGATGCCCTCATTTCCGCAGAACACATGCACCCGGTCGTCACCGATCCCGACCCGGTTGATAACCACGCCGAACGGAATCCGGAGCTCCCGGATCATTTCTACAGCCAGCTTCAAGTCATGGAGGCCAAACGGCGTCGGCTCCGTGACGAGCACGACGAAGTCCGTTCCCCGGAGCGTCGCGATCACCGGGCATGACGTTCCCGGAGGCGCGTCCAGGATCGCGGACGCCCCTTTTCGCAGACGGGCCTTCACCGCGCGAATGAGGGGCGGTGACATGGCCACGCCGACGTCGAGCCGACCTTGGATCAACGTTACGTTCCCCGATTCCATGGTTTCGACCACGCCGATTCTCTGGCCCCTCTCCCGGATGGCTTTCCTGGGGCAGACCTTCGCGCAGCCCCCGCAACCGTGACACATCTCCGGAAAGACAAGCGCGGTGGCCCCGAACGAAACGATGGCGTGGTATTCGCAGAAACGACCGCACTCACCGCAGCCGTCGCAAAGGGATTCATCCACTTGAGGAACGGGAATGGTGACGGTTTCCTCCCCGCACGGGGTCCCCTTGAGAAAGAGGTGGTCATTCGGCTCTTCCACATCGCAGTCCAGAAGCCGCACATCGGGGCCGAACACCCGCGCCAGGTTCACGGACACGGTTGTCTTGCCGGTTCCACCCTTGCCCGAAGCGACCGCGAGAATCATGACACGGCCTCGCTTGTCTCAGTTTTTTCGAACTGGAACATCCGTCGATTGCTACCGGCAAGGAGGAAGAGGCCGCCGCCGGTGATCATGGATAGCAGGGGCTCTTTTTTCATGTGATGATCGCTGACTGAGAGGACGCCCCTTGGCTTGAGGACCCGATGCAACTCCCCCAAGATCAGACCGGGCTCATGAAGGTCATGAAGAACATCGTAAAGCAGGGTCATGTCGACGCTGCTTCCCGGAAAATCGGCCACGCTGTCTCCAAGAATCGTCCGGATGTTGCCGATACCCTGCTGATTGGCAGCTCTCTGAACTGATTTCACAGCAAGGGGGTGGTTGTCTGCCGCATAGACACGGCCTTCCGGGCCGACCAACTTCGCCGCCGCCAGAGAAAATCCGCCCGGGCCGCAGCCAAAATCCAAAACCGTCATGCCGTTCCGGATACCGGCCTCTCTAAGAATCCTCTCGGGCGGCCTGAAAAAATCCCTCAGTCGGAATTCCAGCGACATCACGCGGAAAGAAAAATCGCTCTGCATAGGCTTTCTCTGAATCGCTATTTCCGTCCTAGAGCTGCGATACGCCGCCGCATATCGCGGAGTTCGGCTTCGAGGCGTTGAGCCCGGAGGCTAAGGGAAGCCAAGTCCATTCCTATTCCATCGGGCCGGAGCCGCACGGGAAGTCCTGAGCGGCCCGCAAAGCCAATCAGCGGCTCACCGGCTCCTCCGGAAAGCTTCAATAAGCAAAACCCGCGGCCCATGCCTGTCATGGGACCGCGGCCTCTTGGCCCAGTTCCGTCATAACCCGGCATCAGAATATTCTCCCGAATTCGAAAACTTAGCGCTTAATCGCGCCAGGACATACGTTCCAACCGGCAATCCGACACGGACGGCGATCACGGGGCACTTCGACTTGAACAAGAAAAAAAGATGCCATCAAGAGGAGTCTCCTTGCCGCGCTTACACCCAATGCCCTTCAACATCAGCGGCCTTGGCCTCGGTAAGTTTTCCGGAACGATATAACTCGAGAGCCGCGGCTACGGTGGGCGCGTCGGTGGTGTAAATCTTGATCCCGGCCGCCAGAAGCACACGAAATGCTTTCGGTCCGCAATGTCCGGTCACGAGGCTTTTGACTCCCAAGCGAGCCACGGTTTCCGCCGACTGGATTCCGGCCCCCTGGGCCGCGTTCAGGTTCTGCTGGTTATCGACCACTTCGAAGGTTTCACTATCCAGCTCATAGACCAGAAATTTCGGAGCGCGACCAAAACGCGCATCCAGCTGCGACTCCAGGGTCTCCCCCAACGTACTAAAGGCAATTTTCATCGGTTATCTCCTATTTTATTCTTTTCATTTTCGGCCCCAACCCGCCGGGCCGGGCTCCCGACCCGGGCTGAGATTTTTCCATCACTGCCAGGGAAGGAGCTGAAACAACGGATTCCGATCGAGATTCAAGGGCTTGCCGTCGCCTTCCGCCCCCACCGCGCCCGTCAGAGGCGGAACCCTTTCCCCCCGTCAATAGCCAGAATAAGAATAGGGTGGCGCCCACGGCCACAACAGTCAGGACAAGGGTGCCTCTCCACCGGCGTCCAAATACTTGACCGGCTTTTCCGCGGATCCAACTCCATTCCAAGACCAAATGGACTAGGAGGAGTGCGAAGAAGGCGATGGAAAGGGCAAAGTGAAACCCGCCCCATTGATGGCGTTGAAGCCCCAGAAAATACTTCTCGGTTTCGGAAGCACCGGGCCCGCCGGGGATGACGACTCCCATGAGTAAGCCAATGGCCGCCGTGCTGAACCCGCTGATGAACAAAAGGGTATCGATCAGATATTTCCAGTCCGTCCTCTTCATGAGCATTCGTGTTGTCCGGCCTCGTTGCCTCAGTTATAGGCTTCCATGACGTCGCGATCCTCGTCCAACAGCCCACCTGCGATCTCACGCATATCGGCCTCGTCCCAGAAGGGCAGGCGCCGGTGCGCTTCCCGGTACTTTAAAGGGACGGGATGGGTGCCGATCACGACGGGTATCCCGAATTGGGTCTCGATGAAGGTCTTGAAACGCCGGATATTGGGACACGGGGGATACCCCACAACCAATCCGGTGGCCAAATGAATGACCTCGGCGCCGTTTTCCTTCATCTCCTCCGGGACATATTCCACGTTGCCGCCCGGACAGCCGCCGCAGGTCGAATATCCGACGATTTCCACGGGCTCTTCGGCGGGGTAGATGGAAAATCCACCGCGCCGCTCTCGCAAGGCCCGGAAACACTTTCCCCCACCGCAATCCTTATAGCGCGCGCAGATAATGATCCCGATCTTTTTCATTTCGGGCATTTTTTCAGGCACATAAACCAGTCGAGGCAGCGGACATCCTCGGATGGCTTCTCCATCCTCTCCTTGGCCGTGCCGCAGGAGCCCGGCGGGGGCACGATGACATCTTCGCCCGGCTGCCAGTTGGCCGGCGTGGCCACCTTGTGCTGATCGGAAAGTTGCATGGCCACGAGCATCCGCTTGATCTCTTCCATGTTGCGGCCGTTGCTGAGGGGGTAATAAAGAATCGCCCTGACAATGGCTTGGGGATCGATGATGAAGACTGCTCGAACGGCCTGGGTGGTGCTGGCCGCTGGCTGGAGCATGCCGAACGCCTTGGATACCTCCATCGTGAGGTCACTTATGACCGGGAAGGTCACCTCGACACCTTTCATGCCTTTGAACTCGATCTTTTCCTTGATGGTCCTGAGCCATGCGATATGGCTGTAGGTGCTGTCGATGGAAAGACCGAGGAGTCTGCAGTTGAGCTTTTCGAACTCAGGTTGCATGGATGCGAAGGTCATGAACTCGGTCGTGCAGACCGGAGTAAAATCGGCGGGATGGGAGAAGAAAATCACCCATTTGCCCTTGAAGTCGTCAGGGAAGTTGATGGATCCCTGCGTGGTTTCCGCCTTGAAAGACGGAGCCTTTTCGCCGATCAACGGAAGTCTTGATGGCTGTTCCATGTTTTAATTTCTCCTTTTTTTAATGGCCCGCAAAGCGGCCTCGCCGATTCTGGGGCCGGCGCGGCCGCCGTGGGGTTGATTTCAATGGCGGTCATTCCGCCGCGGTTTCGGTTTCGATCTCGGAGAGGCGCTTCTTGATGAAGTCCAGCTCCGACTGCAAAGCCTCGGCCTGGCTCTTCAGCGCCTGCTTTACCAGGTTGGGATCGGGGTTCTGATAAGGCGCGGCATACCCGCCGAAGCGCATCCACCCCGGCAAGCCGGTGGCATAGAACATGTGCCGCCATCCGCGGCCGCGTCCGAAACCCATCCCGGGGCCTCGCCCCGGAACGGGATTCGCGTATCCCGGCATTCCAAACCCCGCGCAGTATCCGGCCGCGCGTCCGCTTAAAGCGCCCATTCCCATGGGCCCGGTTCCGTCCCCTCTTGGCATGATCGTGCCCTCCTTTTTTGAAGATTCTTCTTCTATTCCCTAGTCATCGCAGTACCGCACTTCGGACACTGCTTCTGTACGCAAGGCACTCCAAGCTCATGCGGTTCACGATGCCCGCATTTCGGACATAGGCAAGCGCCTCCAGCGCCCCCCGCAAGAGGACCGCCCATGCGACCTCGGCCCTGTCCGCCCCGGCCGTGCCCCTGTCCACCGCCTGATCCCATTCCACCACGTCCTCTTCCATTCATGAAATATCCCTCCTTGTTTATACCGTTAATTCCCCGGCGCCTGCCTCGACCGCGCCCGCAGCAGCCGGGCATGGCGAAGTCGTCACCTTCAAGGCAGCCGCTCATCCAGGCTTGAATGACCTCGCTCAGGTCGCCGGCCACGAACGAGACCACCCGGATGCCGTAAGCGGTAACCATCGCGTGCAAAGGCCTGGAAATCGCGCCGCAAACCAACGTGCCGACACCAAGCTCCGCCAGGCGAATCACCTTCTGAAGCGGCAAGGCATCCGCTAGAACTTCCTCCGTTTCAGCGACGATTCGTCCCGACTCGGCCTCGGCGACATGAATTCGCCGGGCGATGTCAAAGACCGGCGCAATTCGATGGTCCCAGTGCGCAAACGCCGCTTTCATTATCCAAGATCCTGCTTTTCGTCCACACATGGATTAACAGCAATTGTCGTGCCAATATCGAAGACTGTTTCGAAATAGGCTTAAACCATTGGGATGACAGGAGATAAAACAATTCGCGAGGGGATGGCGAAAAGCTGGAGAGTAGCGATGAGGCTACTGTGGTCGAATGCAATGGGTGCGTGACCGCTACCTTTTCCGTTCCTGACGAGATCGGCCGTCCCGCCCGGGCAGGGAGATGCCCAGTTTCTTTATTCTGCGGAAAAGGGTGGTCTTGTGGATGCCCAGTTCCTTCGCCGCCGCCAGGCGGTTGAAGGCGTTGCGTTCGAGGGCGGCGCGGATAGCCTGGGCGTCGAGAATATCGTGGGCGGACCGCACGTCTGAATCCAAGTCCCCCGCCGCCCTGTGGGCCCTCAACTCATCGGGCAGGTGTCCGATGCTGATATACCCCTCGTGGCAAAGGATGAAGGCGCGCTCGATGACATTTTCCAGTTCGCGGATGTTTCCCGGCCAATCATGGGCCATGAGCAGCGAAAGGGCTTCTGCGGCGATCCCTTGAACGGACTTCATCTGCAACCTATTGAAACGGGCGACGAACTGCTCCACGAGAAGGGGAATATCCTCTTTCCTTCGACGCAGCGGGGGCAGTTCGATGCGCACCACGTTCACGCGGTAATAAAGGTCCTCACGGAAAACGCCCTGGCGCACCTGGTCGGTCAGATCCTTGTTGGTGGCGACTATGATCCTCGCGTCCGTGCTCTCGGAACGGGTCGCCCCGAGCGGTTCGTAGATCCGGTCCTGGAGAACCCGCAACAGACGGACCTGTAAAGCCGGACTCACTTCGCCGATCTCGTCGAGGAAGAGGGCCCCTCCCCTGGCCATCGCGAAACGGCCGGGCTTGTCTTTGATCGCGCCAGTGAACGCTCCGGCCTTGTAACCGAACAATTCCGATTCCAGAAGCGTATCGGGCAAGGCCCCGCAGTTGACCGCGATGAACGGCCCCTGGCTGCGGGGGCTGAGGGAATGGATCGTGCGGGCCACCAATTCCTTTCCGGTTCCCGTTTCGCCGAGGATGAGGACTGTGCTGGGGCTGGCGGCGAGGGCGGGCAGGACCTCGAACACCCGCTGTATCAAAGGGCTCCGGCTTGTAAGATCGCCGACCCGGTATTTCCCCTCCAGTTCCCGGCGCAGCTCTTCAACCTCGGAGAGATCGCGAAAGGTCTCGGCGCCTCCGGTCACGCCTCCGGCAGCATCCCGCAGCACGGCGGTGGATACGCTGATAGGAATGCGGTTCCCCCCTGAGTCGATGATATATCCGGATTTGCCGATGACCGGCTTCCCCGTTTTAATAGTGCGACGCAGGGCGCACTCCGCCTCACACATGCTGGAACGGAAGACTTCCGAGCATCGTTTCCCCACGGCCTCCCGGCGCGAAACCCCTGTGATCTTTTCGGCCGCCCGATTAAACGAGGTGACGCGCCAATCCAATCCCACCGTGAAAACGCCGTCGGAGATGCTCTCCAGAATGGCCTCGGTCGGGGCGAGCGGGGAAAGAGGTGTCGTTGCTTCATAACACACTTTTTTCCGATTCCGCTGCGGCTTCATCGATTCCTTCAGGCTTTCTACAATAAGACTTTACGCGTCGGAGGTCAAATTCGGCCCGATCCAGCTCCACACGTCATACCCCCGTTTCGACCTAACCGGGGCTAAGCCTCCTCAACCTAGCGCCACGTTGAACTTGAACTCTGACAAATTACAGTCCATCCCCTTATAATTGATGATGTAGCTGGGCGAGGCCAAAGCTCGCATTTGCCGCGGGCAGCTACGCTGGGACTTCGTCTTCTCCGAGAACGGGAGCGGCTTCCACAGCCCGCAGGAAGCGGCCCGTGTCCTGGCCGGAGCGATCGATTTCGCCCGGCAGGCCGAGCTCAAGGCTGCGTTGCTCGCTCCCGTCGCTCCACAGCATTGATCAAAGACGGATGTCTCCCGGGAGCGGACGCTTGGGATACAGAATTCGGTAAAACAGCGGATGGATAAAACAGGATCTTTTGATAAAACCAAAACGCTGACATCCTCAAGCTCATTGAGTCTTTTAAGCGGCATGCGCCCATTTTTGGAATAAACTCCCAGGAGAATCGTCTTTACAGAGTGAAGGCGATATAATGGGCGTCATGGTTGCAGAGCAAGGGGCGGACCGGAAGGACATATTTGGGGACCTGTTGACCCACCGGGAACAGGTCTTCCGGATCTGCTTGGGCTTTGCTAAGAACCCCCAGGACGCCGAAGAACTGGCCCAGGAAGCCTATCTCAAAGCTTATAAGCACAGGGATTCGATCAAAGCCCCGTTTTCGGCCAAAGGCTGGCTGCTGCGAATCGCGCGCAACACCTGCCTGGATCATCAAAAGAAGTTCTTGCATATCCGCCCCCTCTCGCTCGAAGAAGCCGGAGAGCCCGCGGATGACTGCGACATCGAAACGCGCCGTGCCCGGAACGAAAAACTGGAAATGGTGAAGGACGCCGTCGAACAGCTGCCGCGTAAACTCAAGGAGGCGTTTGTCTTGAGAGAATACGGCGAATTGACTTACGAAGAAATGTCCGCCGCTCTCGGAACGAGTTTGGGCACAATCATGTCCCGCCTGAACAGGGCAAGGCGCGCGGTCATGAACCTTGTCAAGGAGGCAAGCGATGGAAAAAGAGCATAAGCCCGACGGGTTCGGCGAAATAGAGGAAACGATCAGAGGAGAAAAGGACCGCGCGCTCGAAACCTTCCGCAAAGGAAATTTTTCGGCCCGGCTGGAAGCGAAAATCAGACAAATCGGCGAAGGAGGCGCGCCGCGCATCGTCTGGTTCAGAAAGCTGGCTCCTTCTCTGTTGGGAGCATTTTTTTTACTTGCAGCCGGAGTTTTAGTTATCAACAGGATCTTCGACAAGCCGCCGGCTAAAGGGGGAAACATCTTCGAAGTTTATCTCAGACAAGTCTCAGGCTTTCAGGGCTTTGCGTATGACAAAATGACACCCGGCATGATTCTGGAAAATCGGGATACAAGCCTGGCCCCTTTGAGCGACAAAATGATCCAACTCTTTGAACAAGCCCGGAAAGAACAAAGATCCGCATCGGATCTCCGGCCATCCGACTCGGGAACGAAACCCACGCCGCGCTTGACGCTCAAAGAACGGATGGAAATCCTGTTCAGAGAACAGGCGATCCATCGGTTCTTTAATCTTTACCATGAAAAAAATAAGGAGGTATGGAAATGGTCCGTAAACTTTTCACTCTATCTGGTTTGATTCTTTTCGCCGCTCTCTCCGCGGCCGGCGCATCTCCTGCCGAGGAAAAGGGATATGCGCTTATCGACAAGTACATCCTGACTTTCAAGGCCATGGCAGAAAAGGGGTCCGGGGGACCGGACGAGGTGAACAAGGCTCTCGACAGCATCATGGTCGAGACGGCGAAGGCCAAGGAGCAGGGCTCTGTCGACCCCCTGTTCTACCACCGTTTCCGGAGACTCCTCCAGGTGACGAAGCTCGCCATCATCGAGGACCCGGCTGGGATCCTGGTCCCTCTCTTGGAAAGGGAAATCGGCCTTTTTGTCGAGGACGTGAAGGGTGAAATCCCCCGACTTGACGGCAGCAAGGGCGGAATCGGCATCGGAGCTGTCGCCGACGCGCTCGCCGAGGAACTCGTCAACCTTCATCTTCTCCTGGCCGGCAAGAAGGACAGAGAAAAGCTCAAACAGGAGTTCATGAACCAGTTCCAGGCGCCGCCGAAAAAAAAGGAATCTCAGGAACAGCCTGCTTTTTAGCAGCATCGGGTCGAGACGGGGACACGATATTGTTTCCCGAATTCAATTTCGTGAAAAGACATTGGGTTCCCATTTTTTTTAAATAGGTATTGAGCGGCCATCTGAGCGACCTCGGTAAAAACATGGGACGGCGGGGGCTTCGCCGCCACGAACGTCAGTTTCAGATGGGCCATAATTCTATCGATCGCCTAATAATCCGTTATAGCGGCCGTTCTTCTGCTCATCCGAAAAGCCAAGCCTTCGATATCTTCCGAGTTGAATACTTTAAGATCATGATATCTGATTATCACCCGACCTCGAGCGTTCCGGGAAAGCATATTTCCACATATTTTACCGATAGGGGGCTAAGGCAAGAAAATCGGGAAAAAAGACCGGAAGAAAAATATGGCTCCTCGGGAGGGACTCGAACCCCCAACCTAGTGGTTACAAGAGCCCCGGAATTTCTTCCGGGCTTGGACTATCTCATCGCCCTTCCCGAATGTCGGGGATGGGGCGCCGGGCGCTTCCCCCGGGGAAACCCCCGGAGTACGAGCGAAGCTCTAGTCTCTGCACCTTCCCCGGCCGTCGCAACGGCCGGGGCTTGGCTCAGGATCGCCTTTCTCCGCAACCTGCGGGGGGAAGGTTTCCCTGAATTCACCCGGTTTTACATCCGCGATCCCTCGCGGACGCTGCGATGTTCACAGCCACCCGCTCTGCCGATTGAGCTACCGAGGAGCAAGGCTCAGCTAAGATAGCATTTTTTGTCCGGGTTGGCAATCAAATTCTATATGTGGATGCGGCATGAGAAAGACGCGAGGCAAGAAGACATACGCTAAAGCCTGTGGCGACATCAAAAGGAAGTCGAGAAGCGCTAGAGCCGGTAGCCGGCCTGTTTGGCCATCTTGCGGTAGTCGTCGCCCCACATCTCGACGACCTTGCACATCTCGTAGACGCGCGACCGGAGGCGGACGCCGATGCGGTCGACGAGACTTTCACCGCCCTTCTTGTAGAAGGACTCGCGCGTATCCTCCCGCTCCTCTGTGTCCGGGTAGTTCGAGGTGAAGATCGTCGTCTTCTTGTGGTTGTAGCGGTGGTTGATGACATAAAAGATGGTCTCTTCAACCCAGGCGGTCGTCCGCTTGGCCCCCAGCTCGTCGAGGACGACGACTTCGCTCTGGAAGATGGGCGCCAGGATGTCCGACTCCGTCAGCACGGAATCCGGCGAGAACGAGTTCTGGATCTCCCGGATGAGGTCGCGGAAGTCGTAGAAGACACAGCGGGCGCTTTTTTTCCGGATGAGCTCCTGGATGATGGCGACGGCCAAGTGCGTCT
>Ga0315279_10004313_pt1 | contig 19146 bp, 24 predicted proteins | sample YL17G06_20_MG_FD_203694 | JGI IMG/M metagenome (GOLD analysis project Ga0315279, IMG submission 203694) | Sediment microbial communities from Yellowstone Lake, YNP, Wyoming, USA - YL17G06_20 | ecosystem: Environmental > Aquatic > Freshwater > Lake > Sediment | place: USA: Wyoming | collected... | reverse complement strand
TTCAGGAGATTTTAGTCAATAAAAGAGTGATAAATATGACAGAATTATGGTTTGGAATTAAGAGGGAAAAAATTGAATGGTTTCCGATTATTGATTACGAGAAGTGTGTTGGCTGTCTCGCTTGTGTGAAAAAATGTAGCCATGGCGTCTATTCGACCGATGAAAAGGCTGGCAAGCCTCTCGTAGCTGACAAACTCAGATGCATAGTTGGCTGCAGGGGATGTGAGGCGATCTGCCCGACAAAGGCAATCAGCCACCCGCCAATAAGCAAAATAAAGGAGCTTGCGAAGAGAAGAAATGTTGAATTCAAACTCGGCTGTTGCGAGGAGAAATAATGGACGGCATAATAGAGCAGATAAAAGGTTTCCTGAACGTTCCTTTCAACAGATATTTAGTGGCAGCACTGGTGGTTCTTGGAATATTCATGTTCCTTTTTGATCCCACTGCTCAACAGGCAGCAATTGCTCCGCCAACCAATGCGACAAACATTTCAACAAACTTCACGGTGCATTTCTTCTACAGCCCGACATGCCCCCACTGCGCAGCGCAGAAGCCGTTCAACGAGCAACTCGCAAGGGAATTCCCGCAAATTTCATTCGTCTACCACGATGTCACTAGGTCTGAGGAGATTGAGCTGTTGCAGAAGATGTATGAAGAATACAGCTTGGACACAACGAGAATAGGAGTGCCGACAACATTCGTGGGCAAGCAGGCGTTCGTGGGCTTCTCGGAGCTGATCACTCCGAACGAGATACGCAATGCGATAGTCACCTGCCTTGCAACATGCGCAAACCAAACAGCGGAAGTTGTTGATGTTGCTGGCACAAAAACACCTCCAACAGCAGTCGATATACCAGTTCTCGGCAAAACAAGTATAGCTGGAATGTCCCTCCCAATCCTTACAGTGGTGCTCGGGCTTGTTGACGGGTTCAACCCGTGCGCCATGTGGGTGCTCGTCTACCTCATAGCTCTTGTGATGGAAACTGGTCTGAAGGACCCGAAGAGAATCTGGCTCATAGCCGGAACTTTCGTACTCGCATCCGGAGTGCTCTACTTCCTCTTCATGACTGCATGGCTTAACGTATTCCTCATACTGGGCTATGTGCGTCCAGTCACCATACTCATAGGGCTTATCGCTTTGGGAGGAGGGGTGCTCTCCTTGAAGGAGTACATTGAAACGCGAGGAGGCGCACTCACATGCGAGGTGGTGGGTGGAGAGGAAAAGAAGAAGACAATTGGCAGGATGCAGCAGCTCGTCTCAGCTCCCCTCGGCATAGCCACAATAATCGGAATCATCGCGCTTGCGTTTGTGGTGAATTCCGTGGAGTTCGTCTGCTCCTCCGCAATACCGGCGATATTCACGCAGGTGCTCGCCCTGAGCAACCTGGCTTTCTGGCAGTATTATGCCTACATTGCAGCCTATGTTTTCTTCTTTATGCTTGACGACTTGATCATATTCGGGCTTGCCGCTTTCGCAGTTGCAGGCGGAGTCGGGGAGAGATATGCGAAATACTCCAGAGTGATTGGCGGCTCAATACTCCTAATTCTAGGCATGATGCTGCTTTTTGCCCCGAATCTGCTGAGGTAAGAGGGCTGCGCAATATTACGTGTTTCAGCAACTGGGACAGTGTAAAATCAAGGAATAAGCTGCGCAAATTTGTTTATAAAGGATTGCGCAGCTCATGAGGAAGATTACAGTGGCTCATCCATATCAGAAGCTGAAAGCGTAGTAATCTAATCAAGAAGCAGGACTGCGGCTGCAAGGACTGTCATCCACATCCCATCCTTATCCACAATGGCAGACTGGGCAACGTTTCTTGTCTTGACTATTTTTCCGCTGAGTTTGAAGAGCTGCTCCCTCTCATCCCAGCTCTGCTTCACATCAAAGTCTATGCCCAGAGTGGATGCAAGCATGCACGCAGCCAGATCCTCCGCCTTCTCCTCTGCCTTCTCATCAGTCTCCCCGAAGGAGTGGTACTCGCTGAGGTAGCCGTACATTGATCTGTCTGCCGGTATGGCAACTCCTATTGAAGATGCTATAAGCCTGTTCGGCTCGTTCGATGAATTCCTGCTCATCACCACGAAGGTTATCCGCCCCGGTTTTAGAAGCTCAATTCCCTTCTCTTTTGGGATTATCTCGCAATTCGGTGGTAATATGCTCGAAACGTTCACTAGATTGCATTTCTCAATTCCAGCGTCTTTCAAGGCGCGCTCAAAAGAAGATAAAGGATCCCTATCTTTCCCTACACCTTTAGTCAAGAACATTTTTTTTGGTACCATATTCTCCATACCTATCACCCTCTTCTAACTCATTACCGCAACCTTGTGCTTTATATACCACATCCTGCTCTCTATCCACTTTCGTTCCCCATCAACGGATTGATTATTCATAGTTACAACATTTTTACTAAAAGAAACGGAATGTCTCATTCAACATCAGAAGGAAGAGGAGGAACATTATAATCCCCGAGATCAGATGGATCTCTCTGATATACTTCTCCTTAATCTCACCCATTGTTTCAGCAGTGGTCTTTCCCAGATAGATAGCAATTGTTATGATTAGCATTGGCAGTATGAAAATTATGTTGTAGATCACCAGATAGCTCAAAGTTTCGGCGGTCGCTGATTTGGCAAGCATTCCCAGCACCATCAGATACGGACCTGAGGAGCAAGGGAGGAGGAACAGGGAGCATAGTACTGCTGCGATTACCACACCTGGTACTGAGGTTGCGCCAGACGTGGCTTTCTTTGCGTATGGCCTGAGGAACATCGGCATTTCAACGGAACCGAAGCCCGGCTTATAGGAGAAGTAAGCCTTAATTTCCATTGCAGAAAGCAGGAGTGCGGCAATGGTAACTATGACGAAGAAAAGATTGGTGAGGCCTGACGATGCTATTACATGAAATATCCCCAAACCCATCAGGAGATACATTACGTATATTGTAAATGAGAAGGCCAAGCCAGCCAGAAGTGCCTCTTGTTTTCCCTTGGACAGCATTATCATACCAAGAAGCATAACCATAACTGCAATTGTGCATGGGTTTATAGAATCCACCAATGCAGCTCCTACGAGTACCGGGATTGTGAGTTTCTGAGCTGAATCTCCTTTTATCAATCCCTTGTAATTGTACGCTCCCTCGGGGCATGCTCCCATACTACAATTGGAGAGAATTTCCTCCCATCTCTCTGGTGGTATTTCACCAATCACCATAGTTCTAGGAGGAATGAAAACAGTTGGAACTCCTGCTTCATCGCTCGCTGGGTTTATCCCAAAAGTTGAGTAGAGCTCCATAAGCTCCTTGTTGTTGCTCGTATTGCTGTAAACCTCTTTCTCCTCTATGCTGAGGTTGTATACATCCTCATAATTTCTTAGGAGAGATATCGTGGCAGCGCAGTGCGGACAGCCTGCTCCATAGTAAAATGTAACATTTATTCCCGAAGATAAGCAGATGCCAGAGAATAGAAGTGAGAACAAAAATGCAAATGATGCTTTTTTCATGTCAAGCCACCTATGTTAGTTATGAATATATATGCAGAAAGATTTATAAATATATATTACGCATATATATTCATTATGGTAAGACCAAAAAAATGCAAAATGGTTTACGCCGAGCCCGGAGTGACCTACTTCAAGCCGCGAGCGATACCGCTCATTGAGCTGAAGGAGGTGGAGCTGAGCGTTGAGGAGTTTGAGGCGCTCAGGCTGAAAGATTACGAGGGATTGGAGCAGGTGCGGGTGGCAAAAAGGATTAAGATATCGCAACCGACGCTGCACAGGCTCCTCAAATCAGCGAGAAGAAAGGTTGCCGAGGCGCTCACAAAGGGCAAGGCAATCAAGATTCATGGGGGGAATTACTCCATAATAAAAAAACAAAAATAACAATAAGAGAGCATAAATATGAAAGAAAAAATAGCTGGAATATCTGTAGTTGTAAATTTAGTCTTAGCAATTGGTAAAATTGTAGTGGGCATTACAGCAAATTCTGCAGCTATTTTAGCAGAAGGCCTGCATTCTGGAATGGATGTTCTATCTTCTGCAATTTCTTTTTTTGGAATAAGAAAAGCAAAAAAACCAAGCGATAAAGAACACCCCTATGGCCATTACAAATTTGAAGTTTTTGCAGGATTGATTATAACCTTAATTTTACTTGGAACGGGAATAGGAATTGCTTACGAAGCATACAAAAGTTTTCTTAATCCAGGAAAAGTTGAGATTACTTATCCTGCATTAGGGGTAATGATATTTTCAGCCTTAATCAATGAAATTATGTCAAGAATTAAAATTCATTTTGGAAAAAAAGAGAATTCAATGAGCCTGCTTTCAGACGGTTTTCATTCTAGAGTTGATGTTTATACCTCAATTGCAGTATTATTCGGATTAATCTTGAATAAATTTTGGATTTATGCAGATCCTTTATTGGCTCTCTTAATCGGAGTGTATATAATCAAACAATCATTTTCCTTAGGGAAAAATGCAACCGACTCCTTACTTGATACTTCTGCTGGAGAGATTATAGAAAATAAAATTAAAGAAATAGCAAAAGAACAAAAAATAGAAGTTTCAGAATTAAAAACCCAAAAAAGAGGTTCAGCAATAACAGCAAATTTGGAAATAAAGTTACCAAACAAATTGAGTGTTGAAGAGGCAACAAAAATATCAGATAATCTGAGAGAAAAATTAATTGAGAACATTGAAAATCTCATGTATGTTGCGATTCAAATAAAGAGCCACGAAGTTTCAACTGGCTTCTATAAGTCACCAATGGGATTCGGAAGAGGATTCGGATGGCAAAGAAAGGGAAGTATGATAGGCATGCTAGAAGAAACCAAAGGATTGGGTCCTGATGGCTTTTGCGCATGTCCGAAATGTGGTTATAAAATAAAACATGAAAGAGGTATTCCATGTTCAACCATGAAATGTCCTAAATGTGGCTCCTTGATGGTAAGGGGCGATTAAATTAAATAAATTGCCGAAAGGCAAGAGGTGATTAGAATGCCGTGGGGAGATGGAACAGGTCCTTGGTGGGGTGGAGGAAATTGGAGATGCGGGGGAAGAGGCTTCGGCTCTGGAGGTGGCAGGGGATTCGGCCGGAGAATGGCGTATGCGAGCGGGTTTCCCAGCACCCATAGCGCCACGCTTCCGCAGCCGAGCAAGGAGCAGGAGCTCCAAGAGCTTAAGTCCTACTCAGAGGAACTGAGAATTGAACTTGAGGAGATAAAGAAGAGGATAGCGGGGCTTGAGAAGCCTCAGCAGTGAAAGTGGGAATATGAAAATAGCAGTTTCAACTTTCAAAGGGGGGTTGGAGGATTCCATATGCCCCACTTTTGGCAGATGCCCCACTTTCACCATACTTGAGGTGGATGAGAAAGAGAAGAAAATTCTGAATGCGAATGTGACTCCCAACCCAGGTGGCAGGGCAGGAGGAGGAGCCGGCATAGCTGCAGCCCAAGCAATCGTAAACAGCGGAGCCAAGAGTCTCATAACAGGCAACTGCGGCCCGAATGCAATGGCCGTGCTGGCACAAGCTGGAATACACACATATCTCTCTGGAGGAAAAGTGGGAGATGCTGTGAGAAGTTTGCTCGAAGGCAAACTTCCAGCAGTAAATGTTCCTACCGTGCCCGGACACTTCGGAATGGGTTCCGAGAGAAAGAGGTTCGGGAGAGGATTGAGATGAGGATAGCCATATCCTCTAGCGGAGGAGGAATTGATGGGGAGGTTTCTGAGCATTTTGGCAGGTGTCCTGAGTTCGTAATTGTGGAGAGCAAGGGAGGGGAAATAATAAAGGCTGAGAGAGTGGATAACCCATATTTCCACAACCACATCCAAGGCGCAGTTCCAAAGTTTATCTCCTCCCTCCATGTGGATTTGATGATAACCGGAGGGATGGGCAGCAGAGCGCTTGCGATGTTCGAATCCCTGGGAATAAAAATCATCTTCGGGGTCCAAGGCAAGATTAAGGATGCTGTTGAGAAATATCTCAAGGGTGAGTTAAAGGCAGATGAAAACGTCTGCAAGCATTGAGTGGGGCGTGTTTCTCTTATGATCATTGGGGTCACTGGTGGGAAGGGGGGAACGGGCAAGACTGTTGTGGCTGTAAACCTAGCTGTTGCTATTGCTAAAACTGGGAGAGGAGTTACCTATCTTGATTGTGATGCGGACTGCCCCAGTGCTCACATAGTTATGGGAGCCAAGAGAAGGATGAAGAAAAAAGTGACTTCCTTCATACCTTATTTTAACAGCGGGAAATGCAAAAAATGCGGGAAATGCGTGAAGGTGTGTGAGCTGAATGCATTATACCACCTTCTAGGAAAGATTCCCACCCTGCTCGAGCCAATCTGCAACGGATGCAGAGCATGCGTCTTGGCTTGTCCCCATAATGCAATACGGGAAAAAGAGAAGACTGTTGGATGGACTTACAAAACTGAAAAATACGGAGTGGAGCTCTTCTCCGCCGAGCTCAAGCCATCCGAGCCACTTTCAGAGAAGATAGTTGACGCGATTAAAATCAGGGGGTTGGGGGAAGGGAGAGGGGAGATTTTCATAATTGACACGTCTGCAGGAGCACACTGCCAGGTGGTTCGCGCGCTTGAGGGGTGCAACAGAGCAATAGCTGTGACTGAACCAACCTTGTTTGGCATTCATGACTTGGAAGTCATTGAATCTGTTCTGAGAAAACTCAGGATAAGATATGATCTGATTGTTAACCGGAGCACTATTTCGAAAAGAAGAGTAAAACATGCATTGATGCAAATTCCTTACGATAAAAAAATGATTGAATGTTACGTGGATGGAGTGCCAATTGTTGAGAGATACCCTGAGAATCCAATCTCCAAGGATTTCTTTAAGCTTGCGGAAAAGATGGTGAGATGAGAATCGTCGTTCTGAGCGGCAAGGGCGGAACTGGCAAGTCCTGTGTAGTTTCCTCGCTTGCTCTAGAGATCTCAAAAAGGAGGAAGCTGGTGCTGGTTGACGGAGATGCCGACTGCCCAAATCAACACATAATTTTCCCTGGGAGAGACGTTAGAAAAGAGAAGTTGTATGTATCCAAAATCGCAGTTGTCAACTACAGAAAATGCAATCTTTGCAGGAAGTGTTTGGAAGCTTGCCAATTTGGAGCGCTGAAAGCGGAAAAGGGAATCAAGGTTGACGAACTGCGGTGCGAGGGGTGCGGCGCGTGCGTTCTGGCATGCCCCCCGGGCGCTGTCAAGCTGGTTCCAAAGCTGACTGGCGGGATGTTTGTTAGGGAAACAAAGAACTTCTCGCTGGTTTACGGAAAGCTCATTCCGGGCGAGTCTGGAAGCGGGAAGATTGTTCATGAACTGAAGAAAAAGGGAGATGAGATAGCCAGGGAGAGAGGAGCTGAGTTGGTGCTGGTGGATGCCCCTGCGGGGATAGGATGCCCAGTGATAGCAGCTGTGGCCGGGTGCGATTATGCGATAGGGGTCTTGGAGCCAACGCCAGCTGGGATGAAGAACCTTGAGAGGGCTTTGGAGATGGTGGAGTATTTCAAGATACCATACTGTATTGTCATGAACAAGGTCGGCATCTCGAGGGAGAACGAGAGGAAAGCAGTTAGGAGGTTTGGGAGGAAGATTGCTGCAAGGATACCGTATGATGAGGAGATTCCGCAGCTGCTTGCTGAGGGGATACCTCCGGTGCTCGGAAAGAGAGAGGCTGCCCGGAGCTTCAGAAAGCTAGCTGAAAAGATGGAGAGTCTATTATTCTGACGTGTCAGATGGAGGTTGTGATATGCATGCCCAAAAGAATTCTGACGGAGAAAAAAAGGAGATAGAAAGCAGGATGCATCATATAAAGCACAAGCTTGCGGTGATGAGCGGGAAGGGAGGGGTTGGGAAGAGCATGATGACTGCCCTTCTTGCTTTGGCTCTGCAGAGAAGAGGGAATAAGGTTGGGGTGATCGATGCAGATATAACCGGGGCGAGTATTCCGAGGATATTTGGGGTTACTGAAAGGTTGTATAGCCTGCCTGTTGGTATGATCCCAGCCAAAACCAAATCCGGGATCAAAATTATCTCAACCAATCTGATGCTTGAAAGGGAGGACCAACCAATTATATGGAGGGGTCCGCTCATATCCCGGATTATAACTGAATTTCTTGCAGGTGTTGAATGGGGCGAGCTTGACTACTTGCTGGCGGATCTGCCACCAGGTACAAGTGATGCTCCTCTCACAGTTGTCCAGTCAATTCCGCTTGACGGAGTTGTGCTTGTGACATCGCCTCAGGAGTTGTCTATGATGGTCGTGAAAAAAGCTATGAATATGGTAAAGGAGATGGGAGTTCCTATGCTGGGAATAATAGAGAATATGAGCCATTACAAATGCCCTAAGTGTGGAGAGGTTTCGTATATTTTTGGTGAGGGAGCAACAGCTAAATCCGCAGATGAAAACGGGATCCCTTTTCTGGGGAGATTTCCTCTGGATCCCTCCCTCTCCTCTCTATGTGATTCCGGCAGGATAGAATGTTATGAGACTAAGAATCTGGATGGGATAGTGGATAATTTGCTTGGATGCCTAATCAACCAAAGAGCAGGGAAGTGATAGAATATGAAAACAGTTTATGGTCCAGTTCCTTCCTGGCGTTTGGGAAGGTCACTGGGTATTGATTTGATATGTAAGGAGAAAACCTGCTCCTTTGATTGCGTGTACTGCCAGCTGGGCAGGACTATAAACAAAACCAAGAAGCGAGGTCTGTTCGTGGATGCGAAGAGGGTTGAGGAGGGCTTGAGGGGGGTCATAGATAAGGTTGAAGCAGACGTTATAACCTTCTCTGGATTGGGCGAGCCAACACTGGCGAAAAATCTTGGCGAGGTGGTGGATGTTATTAGAGATCTCTCACAGCTTCCCATAGCCGTGCTGACCAATTCCTCCCTTATGTATCTAAAGGAAGTCAGAAAACAACTTGCCAAAGTCGATATAGTGGTCGCCAAACTAGACGCTCCGAATGATAAAATCTTCAGAGCAGTCAATAGACCAGTAAAGGGAATTCCGTTTGAGGTTATACTGAAAGGAATCAAAAGCTTTCGGGCTGAGTTCAGCAAGAAGCTGGCTCTGCAGATGATGTTCGTGGAAGAGAATAAGGACTATGCTGCTGATATGGCCGAGCTTGCGGAGAAGTTAGAGCCGGATGAAGTTCAGATAGATACCCCCTTGAGACCTTGCGTTGCAAAGCCATTGAATGCCTCCGAATTGCTGAAGATAAAGAAAAACTTTAAAAAATTTAATACCATTTCAGTTTATGAAAAACGCAAGCCAGATGTTCGAATTTTAGATATTTCAGAAACAAGGAAAAGAAGGCCAGAACGGTAGTGCAGAATGGTACCGAGGGGGGAGAGTGAAGGAGAAGTTTGATTTTTTGCCAGAGCAATCATTTATAATTTTTATTTTGTAGAGATAGTATAATCTGTCAAAATGGAGGTGGAAGCATGGAAAAATTGGAGGATATGTTGATGGCGAGGCAGTCGATGATTGAGGAACTTGACGCAATAAACAAGTACCAGTCAAGGATAGGGCCGGCAACCGACCCTGAGCTGAAGAAAGTTCTGCAACACAACATGGACGAAGAGAAGGAGCATACGGCGATGCTGATGGAATGGCTGAGGAAGAACGACCCTGTTCAGGATGCAGCTTTCAAGGAGCATGACTGAATGCCGAGGGTTAAGAAAGTTGGAGAGAGGTACAGATGCAGCGATGGGGAATGAAGTACTGGTGACGAAAGTTGGCGGGGAAGTTCTGGTATGCTGCGGCAAGTCAATGGAGCTTCTCAGCAATAGAGGATTCGCAGTTTAGAGAACTCCAGAAATACTCAGCAGCCTGAATGCTATCCCTCCCAGTAGCAAGGCGAATGCTATTTCGAATACTGTTATGTAAAGTGCTTTTCTCCACCCGAATTCCTTTGCTAGGGCAGCTATGGTGGCAGCGCATGGAATGTAGAAAAGGGTGACCAGCGTGAAGACGACTATTTGTATAAGAGTGAGCACAGTTGCAAAATTCTGCGTCCCAAACATGGCTGCCAGCATGATCAGGGTAAGCTCCTTCCTCAGAATCCCGAATATGAGAGTTATGCCAATAACAGCGGGGAGACCTAGCCAGCCAACGGTTATGGGGCTCAGCAGGTTTGAAATCGCCTGCACGAGTCCGGCGAGATAGAACAGCTCTATTGTGAATGTTGAGATGATTATCACCGGGAATGCCATGATAACAAAATCACTAATCCTCCCCCAACTCTCCATCGCGATAGAGTCTATTTGGGGCACCCTGTAGGGTGGCATCTCCATTATCAAGCCCATTGGCTCACCTGGCAGAATCTTGAACGCCACTCTTCCAAGAAGGAATATGACAAGGAGATTGAACACGTATATCGCCAGAGCCCATTTCAGACCCAGGAAGGTTCCAACCAACCCGAGTATGACAACGGTTCTCGCGGAACATGGTATCAAAGTAACGACAAACCCTGCCGTAATCCTCTCCCTCTCGTCCTCCATAACCCTGCAGCCAAGGCACGCTGGGACATTGCACCCATATCCGAGTATAAGCGGGATGAATGCTTTCCCGTGAAGCCCAATCCGGTGCATCACATTGTCCATAAGAAAAGCCATTCTTGCAAGGTAGCCTGAGCTTTCCAGAATAGAGAGCAATATATAGAACGGCAGGATGTAGGGTAGGACTATTGTCAGCCCCGCGATAACACCTTCAAATATGCCGTTCCATACAACATCAGCAAGAAGTCCTCCTCCAAGAGCTTCGGTGACAGGGACTTTCAATGCTCCCAGCGCATCTGACAGGACTGATGAAAACAATCCGCCAAAACTGAAAACCAACCCGAATGCCACAACTCCAATTGCTATAAGAAATACATAACCCCATATCCTGTGCAGAAGCACCCCGTCCAGCCTGCTCTCAAGAGATGGTTTTTCAGGGGCCTTTATTCTCTGGGTTTCATCTATTATGCGTTTTGACATGAGGTATTTCTCAGAAGTTATTGCCATTGAGCATATTTCCCTCTTCGAGCCTTCCAGTTCCTGCTTGAGTTTTTTGGCGAGTGGAAGCACGGCGGGGCATTTTCTTCTCGTGAGCTCCTCCACCTCCGCATCGCACTCAAGAAGCTTCATCGCCATCCACCGAGAAGGGTACACCACATCGCATTTTTTAATAGGTAACATCACCTTCCGGATTGCATCTTCTATAGGCTTGCTGTAGGAGGGCTTGAACTGCTTCCTGGGGTTTTCTGCAACATCCACAACAGCCTCCATCAGCTCTTTTATCCCAACTCCTCTCGTTGCAATCGTCTCCACTACTGGCACGCCCAGCATCTTCGAAAGCTTCTTTGAATCTACCGCTATCCCATTTTTCCGGGCACTGTCCACCATGTTCAGTGCTATCACAAGAGGCGCTTCAAGCTCCAGAAGCTGGAGAGTCAGAAAGAGGTTTCTCTCAAGCACAGAAGCATCAATCACATTCACAACAACATCGGGTTTCTCCTTTGCTATGTACCCGCGCGATATCACCTCCTCTTGGGAAAAAGTTGAGAGCGAGTATATGCCGGGCAGGTCCATCACGTCCACCTCATATCCCTTGAAGCGAAGCGTGCCCTCTGCCCTCTCGATTGTCTTGCCTGGCCAGTTCCCTATGTGCTGGTGAAGCCCTGTGAGATCGTTGAAAATCACCGATTTGCCTACGTTTGCGTTACCTGCTAGTGCAACTTTCAGCTTTTTCATTTACTCAGACCTCTTGACTCTGTGATGTTCCTGATGGTGAACATGGACGAAAACCTTGGACGCTACACCTATTCCAAGAGCGAGGCTATAGCCGCAAATGCTCAGGTTCAGAGGACCGCCATAGCTGGAAGCACGCAACATCTTCACCCCGCTTCCTGGAGTCAAGCCCATATCCGCAAGCCTCTGTGCGGCATTTCTCCCGCCCATTACGAAGGCTACCCTGCCCTCCTCTCCTTCGCTCATCTCACTGAGTCTCACAACATCCTTCCTCAAATGGGGACCGTGCAGTAACGTATCTTGCATCGCATTTTCAACCTCATCCGAAACCACATGTTCCAGAGCGCACGCCTGGTCATGAACCTTCCTCTTCACCCCTAGGAATATGAGAAATTTCTGAATAAGCCTGTGCTTGTGGAGTATCCCTCCTCCAATCTCCTCCCCATTTTTGGTCAGCGATGCGCCCCTGTAGCGGTTGTATATTATTAGTCCATCCTTCGCCATCTTCCTGAACATCTCGCTAACGCTTGGAGGGGAGACTCCAAGTTCCTCGGCTACCTCGGTAGTTTTCGCATCCTTGCCCTTCTCTTTTATTCTGTAGATTGTCTCCAAGTACTCCTCAATCTCTGGGCTGATTTTTTGCATGGGTGATTTAGGTATGCCTAAGTTTAAAAATGGTTCCTATCAAGCTTGCTTCTGCTTGAAGCCTCAGACTCAAGCTTCACCCTGCCTTGCACCTCTCAAAAAGGACAATTCTTGACCAAAAACCTTAAATACCAGTATTGTATAAGTTTATACAAGTGATTAGAATGAGGCAAACGCAGCAAGTGCTCCATTACCCGAGGTTGGATACCGTGCTCATGGTAGAGGATGCCATAAAAAAGGCCCGCGAATACCCTACCCGCACACAGCTCTGGCGTTCACTGCCCAAGGGAGTGCAATACCAGACCCTGCAGCTCATCTTGATTTACTTGCAGGAATCAAACAAAATCTTTGTCACGAAGGAGGGCCGGATAATGTGGGTGCTCGCGGAAAATCCAACAGCCAAAAAGCTGCTCAAAGAGGGCGTCAGGTATGCACGAGGTTAGCCTCAGCTCCGAATTCAATAAGGAATTCATCGAACTGCGAGCGAAAGCGGAAAAAGGTAACGGCGAAGCCCGTTATCTGCTTGAGATTGTTGAAAAAGGGCTCGCCAAGCTCATGGCCTCCCCGGAAGCAGGCAAGCACGTCCCAAAACGCCTCATCCCGAAGGAATACGTTGTGAGGTATGGAGTTACCAATCTCTGGAAGCTCAATCTCGACTCCTACTGGCGCCTTATTTACACGCTGGAAGGCGACCGGGTAAAACTCTACGCTATAGTCCTTGAAGTTCTCGATCACAGGAGATATGACCGCAAATTCGGATACCGTTCTTGAAGCCCGTCAGACTCTAGCTCTCCTCTTGCCTTGTGCCAACGGGCTTAGCAGATATGTCCTAAATCCAACTGCCGACGATACCTTTTTATACTTTGTTGCCTTCAAATTACTCTTAGGGTAATTATGGTTACACAAAGTTTTAGGTTCGGAGAGCTCGAAACTAGGGCTCTTTTTGCATTAGAGGAAGCGGAAGCAAGCTTGATTACTTCCCGTAAACTGGCACGGATACTTAAGATTTCCGGCAACCGCGCGAACAAGCTTGCCTGGCAGTTGGTTAAGAAAAAGCGCCTCATTCGCATAAGGAGAGGTGTTTACCTCTTCGCACCCCTGAAGGCGGGCCCCAAGGGTTATTGGAGCGAGGAGTCGCTTGCCTTGGTTTCCCAGCTCTTGAAAGAGAGGCCTTATTACGTAAGCTTCTGGACTGCGCTTAATCACTATGGACTGACCGAGCAGATTCCCGGGGTCACGCAAGTCGCAGTAATACACAGGCGGCGCTCGTTTGAATACCTTGGCTCGAAATTCGAATTCATCAAATTAAAAAAGCTGGGCGAGTGGCGGGAGGAAAAAATTGCCGGGAAATCAGTAAAGATGGCAACAATTGAGCAACTGATAATAGACTGCCTTTCGCATCCCGAGTACTGCGGCGGCATGGAAGAGGTTTGCAAGGCGCTTTGGGAAGCGAGAAAGAAAATGGACTGGAAGAAGCTCGAAGCAATGGCTTCTCAATCGAACGATGCGGTCAGGCGTAGGCTTGGGTTTTTGCTCGAGCTGCTTGGCTTGCGTTCTTTGAAAACTAGGAGAAAATTTGTGGGCTGGCGCTGGCTTGACCCTTCTGGAACAAGGCAGATAAAAGCTAAGTCTTCTAAATGGGGCCTGTTACTTAACCTGACTGAAAGGCAATTAACCAACTGGAGGGAAAGCTGAGGTGATTGCTATGCTGGGCTTGAGTGAATTGAAGCGAACCGCTGCGAAGGAAGGCGTTCCCCAAGGGACGATCGAAAAGGACTACGTGCTGTCGGTCGCGCTTAACGCGGTTGCCGAATCGGAGATTTCGAAGTACTTGGCGTTCAAGGGAGGTACTGCGATAAAGAAGGTTTATTTCCAAGAAGCGAGGTTTTCGGAAGACTTGGATTTTGCAGTTCTTTCTGGGTTGACAAAGGAGGACATTCTAAGGAAACTGAACGAAACTCTTGGTGACAAGGAAATCGAAGGAATTCGGTTTGGAAAATTCGGGGAAGAGAAAACGAGTGCTGGCTTGAAGGCGAGCGTAAAATTCACTGGTCCGTTGATGCACGAGCAAAGAGTACGCTTCGACTTCAGCTTCCGAGAAAATCTGGTTCGGGAGCCGACAAGAAAAACGTTGATAGATTCCTACAAACTCGGAAGCCACGAAGTTCTGGTACTACGCCTTGAGGAGATTTTCGCCGAGAAGATTCATGCGCTTGGCTCGAGAGCCGCACCTCGAGATTTATACGATGTTTGGTTTCTGTTGAAAAAAGGAGTGCTTCTGGACATGGAACTCCTCGAAAAGAAATTTGCGTATTACGGAGAAAAATTCGAGAAAGACAAGATCGAGGCGAACGTCCGGCAGATGGAAGAAAGCTGGAAGCGGGACCTTGAGCGGTTGGTAAAAGACCTCCCTGAATTTGAAATAGTAGCGCAAGAAGTCAAAGAGAGAATACAGCAGCCGAGACCGTAATAGTACGCACGCGCTTCAGACTCAAGCATCACCTTTTCTCCCATCAAGTTACTTCAAAGATACTTGCAGGCCGAACTCAGCAATTAGGAAAATAAAGTAGATCGCAAGGAACACCATGCCTTCCTTCCTATTCAGCTTCCTCTTTGTCTCAAGGAAATACCAGAAGAGCAGGTTAGTTATAAGCAGGAAAATTATCAGGCTTGAAACGACTGTTATGTTGAATGTCGATTGCGAGAGCAGGCCCGTAACTCCCAAAACAAGGGTGAGATTCGTCATGCAGCTCCCTACAGCATCACCAAGCGCAAGCTTTATGTTGCCCTTTCTTACAGCAGCCGTGTCTATAGCAAGCTCAGGCAGCGAAGTGCCGAGTGCGATTATCGTTGCCCCAATGAGAGATTTGCTAAGAGAGAATGTATCGGCAATTCTGACTGCAGAATCAACGGTGAACCTTGCACTCACCAGCACTCCCATAATTCCTACAACGAAGTAGAGGAATGCATACGATGCATTCTTTTTTGAAATTTCCTCGCTTATGCCAAGGTTCACCTCCTTCTTGAAGAGGTAGTAAATATAACCTGCGAATACAAGAAGTAATATCAGCCCCTCCACCCAACCAAATTCGCCTCTCAGTAATAAGATGAGCGGAATCATTGACGTTATGAAAAGCAGGCGGATGAGCTCCAGCGTCTCGTCCTTCTTTATCCTTATCACTGCAATCATTGCGCAAGCTCCGATGACAACCAGGATATCCACGATGTTCGAACCTATCACGTTTCCTATTGAGATGGAGCCCTGACCCGCAGGAGTAGAGACCACTGCAACGGCAAGTTCTGGCAGAGAGGTTGAGACTGAAAGAAGTACGAAGCCAACTGTTATCTCGCCGATTCTGAAAAATTTCGCAAGTTTTAATGCATTGTCGACTACCAGATGGGCGCATTTAGCCAGAATCAATAATGATGCGAATAATAAAATTCCATCCGTAATCAAATCTTACACCTTTTCCTCTCAATCCTTAATTTTCATTTTCTTAACGATTTGAGAGTTCTGGATTTTCAATGTCCCGTTTTTCCCCTTTATCTCAGTTGCAAGCAAACCCACCCTCTTGACTTTTCCCCTGAACGAATCAATCTCCACGTTTTCTCCAAGCTTGACGAACCCTGAACTTCTTATAAATATGCCCGATACTATATCCGGGGCCATGTCCTTAAGGCCGAACCAGACTAGGGCGAATATGAAGAGAGTCATGATTATTATGACACCGCTTACGATGATTGTGAGGAGCATTGTCTGGAATCCCAGCTGGGTCAACGCTATTGTTATCGATATGAGATAGACAAGATACTTAAAAACAAACGAGATGAAGTAGGATGGTGCGAATTCTCTTCCCGCCTCCTTGAAGAGTTCGTCGAAATGGGAGCTGCTCAGGGAGAACCTTATCATACTGCTGAATATTTCCGCCACCATTGCACCTATGACTAGAATTAGAAATGCAGCCGTAATGTTGTTCATATAGCCAAGGACGCTAAGCAGCATATCTCTCGCGATTGCAATTCCTAGAAAGTCAAAGATTAGTATAATTGCAATTAAATATACGGAATATTTTATTGATTTACCGATTATTTCACTGACTCCTATCTCAATGCCACTGAATATCGCAGCTTGCTTTACACCCGCGGACTTGGAAAAACCCAATCGGACGGTTTTGCTTATTGTCTGCCTGGCAATCCTCTCCAGGAACATTCCTCCCAGGTAACCGGCTAAAGCCACGATTATTATTTTTACTATAAGTAAGATTTCCACACCTACATCTGGCAAGATAGCACCCATCTCAAACACCGAAGTTATTATTAGAAGCTATATTAATATTTAGGTGATGCTCTGAGGGTTAGTGTTATACTCCCAGCTCTTAACGAGGAGAGGACAGTCGGTAGGGTAGTACGGGAGGTCAGGAAATCCAAGCTAGTTGACGAAGTGCTGGTGGTTGACGCTTGTTCCAAGGATAGAACCGCGGATGTTGCCCTACGCGCAGGGGCCAGGGTAGTAAGGCAGGATGAACGCCTGCCCACTGGAAAAGGCACCACAATGCGATTCGGAATAGAGAACTCCACCGGGGATGTCCTGGTTTTTTTCGATACGGACATAGATAACTTCAAAACAGATTTTGTTGACAGGATAGTTTCGCCAATTCTCAAAGGAGAGGCAGACTTCGTGAAAGGTGGCTTCAGAAGGAAGGCAGGCCGAGTTACGGAGATGGTCGCAAAACCGCTCATGGCAGTGTTCTTCCCAGAAGTTAAGGTGAAGCAACCACTCAGCGGGCAGATTGCAGGCAGAAGGGAATTGTTTGAAAAAATAAGGATTCAGAGGGACTGGGGAGTGGATGTCGGAATATTGCTTGACTTGCCAAGCGGGGCGAAGGTGAAGGACGTAGATCTAGGTTACATCTCGCATAGGATGAAGCAGGAAGGGGATCTGTCAGAGATGTCGCAGGAGGTAGCCGGGACGATTATGACAAGGAGCGTTGGCCAGGGAAGACTTTTCTTTGGCGGCATGAGAAATGTGTTGGGCAGGCTGACAAGCTGGCTGAGCATCACTCCTATGGACACGAAGAAAACCAGGGTAGTCATATTTGACATGGACGGCGTTCTGCTGAAGGGAAGAACCATCGACGCACTTGCAAGAAAGTATGGCTTCGCAAAGGAACTCCGCAAGGCTAGGCAGAGGTGCGCGAGCGGAAAGATGAGCGATAGGGAGCTGAGCGAATTCCTGGCCAGTCTTCTCAAGGGGCTGAGGGCTGATGATGTAAAGAAAACAGTGTCAAAAATCAGCCTCAATAAGGGAGTCAAGGAAACCGTAAAAGAGCTTAAGCAGAGGGGATTTAGGGTTGCAATTCTGAGCGATAGCTACCAAATTGCGTGCAAGGTTATTGGGAAGAGAGTTGGGATCGGGTATTCTATCGGGAATCTGCTAGAGGTGAAAAATGGGAGACTGACTGGTGCGATTATCACGAGCCAGCCAAACTGCTCAGAATGCGATTTTTCATTGTGTAAAAGAGTGGGAGTCGAAAGGATAGCGAGAAAATTCGGCGTCTCCCCGCGGGAATGCATCATAGTTGGAGATGGAGAAAATGACGCACATGCCATGGACGTTGCAGGGCTCGGTGTAGCATTCAATGCAACAAGCAAAGTAAAAGAAAAAGCGCATATATTGATTGATAAAGATATGAGAGATTTACTGGAATATCTCAATTGAACTGACAATTTTGTACCAATCGTTCTAATCGTGCGCATGGGGATTTATTAACTAAGGCAGGAATCAAGACGAACTCGAGGCTTCAGACTCAAGCTTCACCCTTGCCTTGCACTATTTTCAACTGAGGAGTGATACAGTAAACCAGTCAGGTAAAGAAAGGTTTATATATACAATTACTGTATATATACTCGAGGTGAATGTTTATGAAATCCACCATGCTGCAATACGAAGGAAGCGTTGAAGAGGCAGTTGACAGACTGCTGCAACTTGGAGTCTTTAAGTCCAAGGCAGATATCTTCAGGGTTGGCGCGATGGAGCTTGCGGCAAAGTATGGAGTTGTCAAGACCAAAGAGGAAATTATTGAGGAGATGATGTACAAGGACGCAGAGCCGGCATTACGCAAGCTGAAAACTGGTAGGGCAAAATTGCATAGAATTAAGGATATATGAGTTGATCCGATGCCTTCCGAAGACGAAAAATACGAGGTCCTTCTTACTGATGAAGCACTCACAAGTCTAAACAGGCTCGACAAGCCGATGCGTGAGAGGGTAAAAAAGAAGTTGGAAAGGTTAAGCACACTGCGCCCCGCAAGGACACTCAAGAAACACGGTGACGTTTGGATTCTTGAGATTGGCGACTACCGTGCCCTATACCTGATTGACAAAAGCGCAAAAACAAGAACGGTTTTCTTTATCGGTGACCACAAGGAGTACGAAAAGAACTATCTACTCATGTTCAAGTGAGCCGGAATTTGGCAGCCGAGCGACTTGGTCAGACTCTAGAATGAGTCTTGCCTTGCACCCCCTGCACTATCATTCTGTGCGAGTGCAGTCCGAATGGCACTGCATCATCCTTGCCTTGCTCCTCGCCACTCGGCACTCTTCTGACCAAAAGCCTTAAATATCACTATTGTATAAGTTTATACAAGTGGTTAGAATGAGGCAAACGCAGCAAGTGCTCCATTACCCGAGGTTGGATACCGTGCTCATGGTAGAGGATGCCATAAAAAAGGCCCGCGAATACCCTACCCGCACACAGCTCTGGCG
>Ga0315279_10004310_pt1 | contig 19151 bp, 13 predicted proteins | sample YL17G06_20_MG_FD_203694 | JGI IMG/M metagenome (GOLD analysis project Ga0315279, IMG submission 203694) | Sediment microbial communities from Yellowstone Lake, YNP, Wyoming, USA - YL17G06_20 | ecosystem: Environmental > Aquatic > Freshwater > Lake > Sediment | place: USA: Wyoming | collected... | reverse complement strand
GGCGGCATCGCGCGGAGCGTGCCGCCCTACAAACTATCCCGAAATCTTGGTGATGACGCCCGAGCCCACGGTCAACCCGCCTTCGCGGATCGCAAAGTGCGACCCGGCTTCCAACGCCACCGGCACGATCAGCTTCACGTGCATATTCACATTGTCGCCCGGCAACACCATCTCGACGCCTTCCGGCAACGTGATCTCGCCCGTCACATCCATCGTGTGGATGTAGAACTGTGGCCGGTAGCCGGGGAAGAACGCCTTGTGCCGCCCGCCTTCGTCCTTCTTCAACACGTACACTTCCGCGTCAAACTCGGTGTGCGGCTTGATGCTCCCCGGCTTGGCCAACACCATCCCGCGCTCCACATCCGTCCGCTCGATCCCGCGCAACAGGCAGCCCACATTGTCGCCCGCCTGCCCTTCGTCCAGAATCTTGTGGAACATCTCCACGCCCGTGCACACCGTGTCCCGCACGTCGTCCCGCAACCCGATGATGCTGACCATCTCGCCCACCTTGATCGTGCCCCGATCAATTCGCCCCGTCACCACCGTCCCGCGCCCCTTGATGCTGAACACGTCTTCGATGGCCATCAGGAACGGCTTGTCCACCGCTCGCACCGGCGTCGGAATATACTCGTCCACCACCCGCAGCAACTCCCAGATGCACTTGTACTCCGGCGCGTTCGGATCGGTGCTCGTGCTCTCGAGTGCTTTCAAGGCCGACCCCCGCACGATCGGCGTCGTGTCCCCAGGAAAATACTGGCTCGTCAACAACTCCCGCAACTCCATCTCCACCAATTCCAGGAGCTCGGGATCGTCCATCATGTCCACTTTGTTCAGGAACACCACCATCGCCGGCACTTCCACCTGCCGCGCCAACAGCACGTGCTCCCGCGTCTGCGGCATCGGCCCGTCCGGCGCTGCCACCACCAGGATCGCCCCGTCCATCTGCGCCGCGCCCGTGATCATGTTCTTGATATAGTCCCGGTGCCCCGGACAGTCCACGTGCGCATAGTGCCGCTTGTCCGTCTCGTACTCCACGTGCGCTATCGCAATCGTGATCCCCCGCTCCCGCTCTTCCGGCGCGTTGTCAATCGAGTCGAACGCCCGGAACTGCGCCATCTTCTTCATCGCCAGCACTTTGGTGATGGCCGCCGTCAACGTCGTCTTGCCGTGGTCAATGTGCCCGATCGTCCCCACATTGACGTGCGGCTTGGTGCGCGCATAATGTTCCTTTGCCATAATGTCCTCCTGATGAGTCCCGTAGTCAGGTCGTCTAGTGTCAGACAGTCCAAAGTCGCATAGTTGGGCAGTCTGACGATAAGACTACTTTTTACCGATACCCATCACTGCTCTAGCTACACTGTCTGGAACCTCGACATAGTGATCGAATTCCATCGTAAACGTTCCGCGCCCCTGCGTCATCGAGCGCAGATTCGTCGCATATCCGAACATCTCCGCCAGCGGCACATGCGCATCAATCGCCTGAGTCCCGCCGCCATGCGACTGCATCCCATCAATCGAAGCCCGCCGCGCCGAAAGGTTTCCAATCACGTCGCCCGTGAACTCGTCCGGCACGACGACTTCTACTTTCATCACCGGTTCCAGCAGCACCGGTCCGGCTTTGGCCGCGCCTTCTTTCAGCGCCATCGAACCGGCGACCTTGAAGGCCATCTCGGATGAGTCTACCTCGTGATACGAGCCGTCCACCAGCGTCACTTTCAAATCCACCAACGGATAGCCCGCCAATACACCGGACTCCATCGCTTCTTTGACGCCTTTTTCAATTGGAGTGATAAACTCTTTCGGAATCACCCCGCCACGCGTCCCGTCCACGAACTCAAAGCCTTTCCCTTTTTCTAATGGCTCAAGCTCAATGACCGCGTGACCATACTGACCGTGCCCGCCGGTCTGCCGGATAAATTTGCCTTCGGCCTTGACCGGGCGCGTGATCGTTTCGCGGTAAGCCACCCGCGGGCGGCCAACGCTCGCGCTCACGCGGAACTCGCGCAACATCCGATCCACCAGGACTTCGAGGTGAAGCTCACCCATCCCGGCGATGATCGTCTGGCCGGTCGTCTCGTCCGTGTGGACGCGGAAGGTCGGGTCTTCTTCCGACAGCCGCCGCAAAGCCTCGCCCATCTTGTCCTGATCCACCGTCGTCTTGGGCTCAATCGCCACTCTGATGACCGGTTCCGGGAAGGCAATGCTTTCCAAAATCAGCGGCGCAGACGGCGTGCAGAGCGTCTCACCGGTGAAGGAATCCTTCAGGCCCAGCGTCGCGCCAATGTCGCCCGCGCACACCTCGTCAATATCCTCGCGGTGGTCGGCGTACATACGGATCACGCGGCCCAGGCGCTCCTTCTTGCCCTTGGTCGAGTTCATCACCGACTCGCCGACCTTGACCGTGCCGGAATAGACACGAAAGTAAGCCAGCCGCCCAACGTAGGGATCGGAGACGATCTTGAATACCAACGCAGTGAACGGCCCGTTTTCGTCGGCGGTGCGCGTCTCTTGGTGCTGGGTATAGGGGTTCGTGCCGGAGATGGCAGGAATGTCGGCAGGTGATGGCAAGTAATCCACCACAGCGTCGAGCAGAGGTTGCACACCCTTGTTGCGCAGCGAAGAGCCACACAAGACTGGCACCAGTTGGCCGCTGATCGTCGCTCTACGCAACGCAGCTTTCAATGCCTCACCGGAAAGCGTCTTGCCTTCAAGATATTCATGTGTTAAAGCTTCATTGGTCTCGGCGATGCGCTCGACCAATGTGTCGCGTGCAGCTTGCGCTTCGTCACGCATCTCAGCCGGGATTTCGCCGCGCTCCATCATGCGGCCCTGGTCGTCCGCCCAGAGGATAGACTGCATATCCAGCAAGTCCACCACGCCGCAGAACTTGTCTTCGCAGCCCATGGGCAATTGTACCGGCACCGGCTTAGCTGCCAGCCGATCGCGGATCATTTGCACGGTGCGATAAAAATCCGCGCCAGTGCGATCCATCTTGTTCACGAACGCAATGCGCGGAACATGGTAACGGTCAGCTTGCCGCCAAACAGTTTCAGATTGCGGCTCCACACCGGCAACCGCATCGAACACTACGACGCCCCCATCCAGCACGCGCAAGCTGCGCTGGACTTCGGCGGTAAAGTCTATGTGACCGGGTGTATCAATAATGTTAATCTGGTAATCACGCCAGAACGCGGTGATGGCAGCTGCCGTGATAGTGATGCCGCGCTCGCGCTCCTGCTCCATCCAGTCCGTGACAGTGGTGCCCTCGTCAACGTTTCCCAGCCGGTGCGTCTTGCCAGTATAAAAAAGCACCCGCTCGGTCGTCGTCGTTTTACCAGCGTCTATGTGGGCAATGATGCCGATGTTACGAATTCGCTCGAGCGGGATTTCTCTGGGCATTCAAACCTGCTGCCAAAAACGGATGGCCAGGTGGGGGGTTTCGGGATCGGCCCGACTCTACCACACCACAACCAACAAAGAACTACCAACGATAATGGGCAAAGGCGCGATTGGCCTCAGCCATCTTGTGCGTATCTTCGCGTTTCTTGATTGCACCGCCCTGGCCCTGCGCCGCGTCCATCAACTCACCGGCCAGCTTTTCCGCCATGGACTTGCCGCCACGCGAGCGAGCGCCCGCCAAAATCCAGCGCATCGTCAACGCCATCCGGCGCTCCGGCGCAATCTCGACCGGCACCTGGATCGTCGAGCCACCCACACGCCGAGGCTTGACTTCAATGGTCGGCATGACGTTGCGAATGGCCTGCTCAAACACATCCATCGGGTTGCGCTTGGCGCGCTGTTCGACCAAACCGAGCGTGTCATACATCACCCGCTGCGCCACACTCCGCTTGCCTCCGCGCATCATCCGGCTGATGAATCCTTGCACGGTCACATTGCTATAGCGGATATCCGGCACTATTTCTCGTTTGACTGCACGATTGCGTCGTGACATGCTAAAACTCCATCAATGCGTCGGGTAGTCTGGCAGTCTGATAATTGAATCGTCCCGCTGCGTCTGCGACTATTAGACTACAAGACAAAGCGCGACCACAAGACTAGGCCGCAGCCTTCTTGGGGCGCTTGGTCCCATACTTGGACCGGCCCTGCGATCGCTTCTCCACACCCGTGGTATCCAAACTGCCGCGAACAATGTGATAGCGGACGCCCGGCAGGTCCTTGACACGACCGCCGCGCACCATTACCACCGAGTGTTCCTGAAGTTGGTGTCCCTCGCCGGGGATGTAGGCCGTAACCTCGATGCCATTCGTCAACCGGACGCGGGCAATCTTGCGCAACGCCGAGTTCGGCTTCTTGGGCGTCATCGTGCGCACCTGCGTGCAGACGCCCCGCTTTTGCGGGCTGCCTTTGGCGCGCCGCTCACGCTTCTGCTTGAACGAGTTGTAGGTGAACGCCAACGCCGGCGCTTTGCTCTTGCCGCGCTTGGCCTTGCGGCCTTTGCGGACCAACTGATTAATGGTCGGCATTTACTACTCCTACGAGGCAACCTTGGGTTGCCCCTTACATAATCGCCTGGCTCGACTCGCAACCACGCCCGCGTTATCATCTTGCCACGCGGGCGGGTTATTTTATTTCACGCCGAAAGGGATCGCCCACACTGCGACGATCCCATCGCTTTCGGACAAACACTAACGGTTTTGGTGGACAACGGGAGTTTGCCGCCATCCAAAGCGGGCGGATTCTACCACAAGGCGCGCCACTTGTCAAACCGGCTGCTGTCAGCCCAAATGGTCTAACACCAACGGCCACGTCTGACTCAATCCAGCTCTTCGCCTCCAAAGCCCAGTAGCCCCATGCCCAAGCGAGGCACACGCGCTTTTTCTTCGTCTTTGCCGAACCGGACTACTTCGCCGGTTTCGCCGATGGCTTCCACTGCCAAACCCAGCGACTGCAATTCCTTGACCAGCACGCGGAAAGAGGCTGGGATGCCCGGTTCCTCAATGCGTTCACCTTTGACGATGGCTTCATAAGTCTTGACGCGGCCTTGCACATCGTCGGACTTGACCGTGAGCATCTCTTGCAAAGTGTGCGCCGCGCCATAGGCTTCCAGCGCCCACACTTCCATTTCGCCAAAGCGCTGTCCGCCGAACTGCGCCTTGCCTCCCAGCGGCTGCTGCGTCACCAGGCTGTACGGTCCAGTCGAGCGCGCGTGCACTTTGTCTTCGACCAAGTGCGCCAGCTTCATCATATAGATGACGCCAACCGTCACCGGCTGATCGAACGGCTGGCCGGTCTTGCCGTCGTAGAGCGTCACCTTGCCCACGGTCGGCAGCGGCTCAAACAACTCGCGGCTGACTTCTTCTGCGCGTGCGCGAACTTTATCGTCGCCCAGGTGGCCGGTCTTGACGCCGCGCTCCTCCAACCACAGACGCAGACATGCGGTTACCACTTTGCGATCTGAGGCTTGCCGCTCCGCCAGCGGACGATGGTCATCTTCGTATGACAATATCTCATCCGGGTTTTGGCCCTTGCCGCGCAGCCACTCGCGCAGCACTGACCGCCGCGCATAAGCTTCGTCTAACGAGAGTCGCTCCAGGTCATAGCCCTTACCTTCCAACCACGCACTGATGTACATGAGCCTCGCCTCGGCATCGTCGGTAAGTTCTTCTTCCGGGTACTCTTGCTCTTTGAGCCACTTCCACGCGTTGGCGGTTGCCTCGGCCCAGGCGTGATCCGCCAGCCAGGCACGCGCCAACTCCGCCTCGATCTCCTGCTCGTCCGCGCCGTCGAACACTGGCGTGATAGCGCGGAAGCCTAACCGGTTAGCGGCCCAGCCCAGATGCGTCTCCAGAATCTGTCCGATGTTCATCCGGCCTGGCACACCCAACGGGTTGAGGATCAGATCAATCGGCGCGCCGTCAGGCAGGAACGGCATGTCTTCCACCGGCACGACCTTGGAGATCACGCCCTTGTTGCCGTGGCGACCGGCCATCTTGTCGCCTTCGGTAAGCTTGCGCCGCTGCGCCACGCTCACGCGCACCATCTTGTCCACGCCCGCCGGCAGGTCGCGGTGCTCGTCACGCGTAAAGACTTTGACGTCCACCACCTTGCCGTGCTCGCCGTGCGGCAAGCGCAAACTTGAGTCTTTGACTTCGCGCGCCTTTTCGCCAAAGATCGCGCGCAAAAGCTTTTCCTCCGGCGAGAGTTCCTTTTCGCCTTTAGGCGTGATCTTGCCCACCAGGATATCGTTCGGGCCAACATCCGCGCCGATGCGGACGATGCCTTCCTCGTCCAGGTCCTTCAGCGCATCCTCGCCCACGTTCGGGATGTCGTGCGTGATCTCTTCCGGGCCGAGCTTGGTGTCGCGCACTTCGACTTCGTGCTTCTCGATATGGATCGAGGTGAACTTGTCCTCCCACACCAGCTTTTCAGAGATGGGAATGGCGTCTTCATAGTTGCAGCCTTCCCACGACATGAACGCGCACAACACGTTATGGCCCAACGCCAACTCGCCACCTTGCGTCGAGGAGCTATCAGCGAGCACATCACCCTTTTTGACCTTGAGTCCTTTGTACACAATCGGCCGCTGGTCAATGCAGGTGCTCTGGTTCGAGCGGTTGTACTTGCGCAACTTGTAGATTTTCTTTTTGCCGGCGCTCGTCTGGACTTCGACCTGCTTGCCGGTCACGCTGATGACGTCGCCGCTTTCTTCGGCCACGACGACCTGGCCCGAGTCCAGCGCAGCCTGCCATTCCATTCCGGTCGCCACCAACGGCACTTCGGGCTGGAGCAACGGCACGGCCTGGCGCTGCATGTTCGATCCCATCAGCGCACGATTGGCGTCGTCGTGCTCCAGGAATGGGATGAGCGCGGCGCTGATGCCCACAATCTGCCGAGGCGCCACGTCCATGTAATCCACTTCGTCAGCCGGGCGCATCAAGAACTTTTGATTGCGCCGCACCGACACGCGCGGCTGGACGAAATGTTTCTTGTCATCCAACTCGGCGTTTGCCTGGGCGATGGTATACCGGTCTTCCGTGTCCGCCGCCAGATAGAAAATCTCGCCAGTGACGGTCGGGAGAACTTTGATCGTTTCCAACGGCAATTTGGCAATCTTTTTAGCCAGGTCCGGCGTAACCTCGGCGCCCTTGGTCGCCACGGTCTCCCCGCGCGCAGGATCAACGACGTCCTCACGCAAGACGTGACCCGTCAACTGGTCGGCCTTATTGGGTATCTCACGCACCACTTTGCGGTACGGCGTTTCGATAAAGCCATACTCGTTGACCTTGCCATAGGTCGCCAAGCGGCCAATGAGGCCAATGTTCGGGCCTTCCGGCGTCTCAATGGGGCAAATGCGGCCATAGTGGCTATGGTGCACGTCACGCACATCAAAGCCGGCACGCTCGCGGCGCAGCCCGCCGGGACCGAGCGCCGACAGCGTGCGCTTGTGCGTCAGCTCGGCCAATGGATTGGTCTGATCCATGAACTGGCTGAGTTGGCTTGAGCCAAAGAACTCGCGCACTGCCGCGACGACTGGACGAATATTGATGAGGGTCACGGGCGTGAGCGCCTCGCTCTCGCGGATGCTCATCCGCTCGCGCACGACGCGCTCCATCCGCCGCAAGCCGATGCGGAGCTTGTTCTGAATCAACTCACCCACCGTCTTGACTCGACGGTTGCCCAAGTGGTCAATGTCGTCCGGCGTGTCCATCCCGTTGTTGATGCGGATCATGGTCTCGACGAGCTTGACCAAATCGTAGCGGCTGATGGTGCGGTGCGTGCGTGGGATAAACTCGTCCAGTCGCAACCGCTGGTTGAGCTTGTAACGCCCCACGCGCTCCAGGTCGTAGCGCCGCTGATCGAACAACTGCGAAACCAAATATTCGCGGGCGTTGTCAAGCGTGGGCGGATCGCCGGGGCGCATGCGCTTGTAGAATTCCAACATCGCCTCTTCCGCCACCGTGCGATTATCCTTGCCCGGCCACTCGGGTTCCTGGCGAATCGTCGCCTCGATATAGCGATGATCCGGGTTCGTGTCCACGCCGGCAAACAGCGCCATCAGTTCTTCGTCCGAGCCGGTGGCGAGAAGCGGTGGCACATCCTTGCCCCCCACAGACTTTACCGAGGCTGCCAGCCCATCGTCTACAGCGGCCATCGCGCGCAGCAAGATCGTCACCGGGATCGTGCGCTTGCGGTTGAACTTGATCGTCAGGTAATCGCTCTTGCGCGTCTCGAATTCCATCCACGCGCCACGGTCGGGGATGAGCTTGGCCTGCGCGAGCAGCCGCCCGGTTGACGGATCCTCGTCGGCATCGAAATAGACGCCCGGCGAGCGGATCAACTGTGAAACGACAACGCGCTCCGTCCCGTTGACGATGAACGTGCCGTTCTCCGTCATCCAGGGCATGTCGCCCATAAAGATTTCGGATTCCAGGTTTTCGCCCGTCTCTCGGTTGATCAAAACGACCTTGACGTGCAAAGGCCTGGCAAAAGTCAAGTCACGTTCGAGACATTCCTTCTGGCTGTACTTGGGTTCCTCAAAGCGATAGCCCAACCGAAATTGCTGGCTTTCCGGCTTGACGCTGGGGAAGTGCAAACTCAGGCTACCGTTAAAGCTCTCGATCGGCGAGACCTCATCGAACAACTCGCGTAGCCCCTCGCCGATAAACCAGTCAAAAGACTGGGTCTGAACTTCAATCAATGTCGGCAAGGTGAAAACGTCGGAAATACGTGAGTACGATTTGGCTTTCTGACTCATTCAACGCCCTCCACTCAAACACAACAAGGGGATGAGTTATCCCCTTTGCTATCCGCTATTGTGGCTGTTTATTTGTCTGGTTGTTCAACTCTGCGAACCGCTATTATAAATGCCATTGCAAGTTCTGTCAATGGCGCATCCTACCGTGGCAAGTGGTGTTGTATATGGCAACTGGTCATCATACCCAGTGGATGGGAAGGCCGCCCCACTGTTTGAGGAGAAAAAGAGTGAGCACACGAATCGTCATCACGGGCCTGGGGGCCATCACACCGGTCGGCAACGATGTGGAAACCATGTGGCAAGCGCTGGTCGCGGGCCGTTCGGGCGTCGGGCCGATTACCCATTTTGACCCAACGCCATTCGAGACGAAATTTGCCGCCGAGGTGAAAGGGTTTGACGCGGCGGCGTTGTTTGGACGCAAGGACGCGCGGCGGATGGATCGCTTCACTCAGTTCGCCGTGGCCGCCGCCGGGCAGGCGCTCGCCAACGCCGGCTTGAGCGTCACGCCGGAAAACGCCCCGCGCATCGGCTGCATCTTTGGCAGCGGCATCGGCGGCGTCGGCACGATCCTGGCGGAGGCCGATGTGATGCGCGAAAAGGGAATAGGGCGCGTCAGCCCGTTCCTCGTTCCGATGATGCTGCCGGATACTGCGCCCGGCCAGATCGCCATCCAGTACGGCTTGAAAGGGCCTAACATGAGCATCGCCACTGCGTGCGCCAGCAGCGCAAATGCCCTCGGTGAAGCGACGGAAACCATCCGGCGCGGCGCGGCAGATGCCATGTTGACCGGCGGCGCAGAGGCCGGCATCATCCCGCTGGCGCTGGCCGGCTTTATCGTGATGACGGCCGTCAGCCGGCGCAACGACGCGCCGCAAAAAGCTTCGCGCCCGTTCGACGCAAACCGTGATGGGTTTGTGTTGGGCGAAGGTGGCGCGGCGCTTTTGCTCGAAAACCTCGATCACGCCAAGGCGCGGGGCGCGCACATCTATGCAGAAGTGCTTGGCTATGGCGCTTCGGCTGACGCTTATCACATCACCGCGCCGCAGGAAACCGGCGAAGGCGCCGCACGCGCCATGCGCATGGCGTTGGCCCAAGCCAAGCTCGAACCCAAAGATATTGGCTATCTCAACGCGCACGGCACCTCGACGCAGCTCAACGACAAGAGCGAAACGGCTGCCGTCAAACAGGTCTTTGGCCCGGCGGCTTTTCAGCTTCCGATCAGCTCGACCAAATCCATGACCGGGCACTTGCTCGGCGCGGCGGGCGCCTTGGAAGCCGTCGTGTGCGTCAAAGCGTTGCAAAACGGCCTCCTGCCACCCACGATCAACTATGAGACGCCCGACCCCGAATGTGATCTGGACTATGTGCCCAACGCGGCGCGCCGTGTCCCTATCCGCACCGCCATGTCCAACTCGTTCGGGTTCGGCGGCCATAACGCCTGTTTGGTCTTTGGAATTTCGGATTTCTGATTGCAGGTTGTTGATGGCTGCTTTCGGATTTGCGAATCCCCTTCGTGGTTATCGCTTTTTTGGCTCTACCGGATCGAACGGCGCGCCAGAATCGGGCGAACCCGTTTTTTGAGGCAGCAGAGGATTTCAAGCCCAATCCAAAATCTACACTCAGCAATCCAAAATCATAGGAGTTGCAGTGGCTGAACGAAGAACTGTCCGTTCCGCGCATATCATCGGCTGGGGCAAGTATGTCCCGGCCAAAGTTGTGACCAATGACGATCTGGCCCGATCGGTCGAGACGTCTGACGAATGGATTGTGTCGCGCACCGGCATCCGCGAGCGGCGCATCGTCTCTTCGCCCAAAGAGACAACCGCCACTATGGCGATTGCCGCCGCCAAAGAAGCGTTAAAAGTTGCCGGCATCGCGCCAGGCGAAATTGATCTCGTCATCGTCGCCACCATCACGCCGGACTATAGCATCCCGGCCACTGCCTGCCTGGTGCAGGATGCGCTCGGCGCTGAGAACGCCGGGGCGTTTGATCTTTCGGCAGGCTGCTCCGGGTTTGTGTATGGGCTGGCGATGGGCGCGCAAGCGATTGCCAGTGGCGCGCAAAACTGCGTGTTGGTCATCGGCGCAGAAACGCTGTCTCGCATCGTGAACTGGCACGAGCGCGAGACGTGCATCTTGTTCGGCGACGGCGCAGGAGCCGTGGTGTTGCGAGGCAGCGACGAGCCCGGCGGCGTGCTGTCCACGCTCATCCGCTCCGATGGCTCCGGTGGCGAGTTGTTGATCGTGCCGGCCGGCGGCAGCCGTCAACCTGCAACGCTGGACACTGTCGCCACGGGGTTGCACTATGTTCGGATGAACGGGAAAGAAGTGTACCGCTTTGCCACGCGTGTGATGGACAAAGCTGCTCGCCAAGTCGTGGCCGACGCCGGATTGACCATGGACGATATAGACCTATACATTCCCCATCAGGCAAATCTACGGATCATCCAGGCAGCAGCTCGCTCGCTCGGGCTACCGATGGACAAGTTCTTTGTTAACCTAGACAAATACGGCAACACCTCGTCGGCATCCATCCCTGTCGCGTTGTGCGAAGCGGCAGCCGCCGAGCGCGTCCGGCCTGGAGATCACGTGGTGATGGTCGGCTTTGGCGCGGGTCTGACCTGGGCGGCGGCTGTCGTACAGTGGGGTGTGCCACGGCCGCCCGTGCCGGCGTGGAGGCGTACACTCGACGGGCTGCGCTATGTCGCAGCCGGTATTCGCTCGCAAGGACGCCGATTGCAGCGGCGCGTAGCCGCTTGGCTATTTGGCTCGCCCATTCCTCAAACGATAGACGACGGTGAGAGCGACCACGCAGTCTAGTTGCACAAAACGAAAAAAGACCCCGATGGAATTCATCAGGGTCTCGTGAATGTGTGCGCGGGCAACCGATTGTCGCCCGCGCTATTTTTATTCAGTTACGCTAGCGGCCAGCCCGACGACTTGCACGGCTTGCGGGCCCTTGTCTGTATCCTCCACTACAAACTCTACGCGCTGACCTTCGTCCAGGTTGCGATAGCCTTCACCCTGAATGGCCGAGAAGTGGACGAATACGTCCTTCTCCTGCCCATCAGGCTGAATGAAACCGTAGCCCTTGACGCGGCTGAACCAGCGCACGGTACCTTGAATTCGTTCTTGCTCTGCCATAGTGAAAAATCCTCCTTACGCCCCTTTAATTTGGGAGAAAACTAAAAAAGACCGCCAGCCAAATAAAGCGAGGCTAGGCGGTCATTCGTCAACATTGGATTGCATCGCACCACTTCGAGATCGAGGTGAAAGATACCACACATCGCCGTGCTTGTCAAATCCATTAAGGCGCCATCAGGCGGCTTTACGACGTTGCGCTTTTTGCTCGCCCAGGTACTCGGCCACGTCCTGGCGCGCCTGTTGATAGAGTCTGAGCAAATCGTGATCGCTGCCCTTGAAGCGGCGAATGTTTTGCATGGCGCACAGCGCACAGCCGCGCATCGCTTTAAAGCTGTCGGTCTCGCAGTTGATGCAGCCATCCAATCGCATCATCATCAGGGAAAAGGCCAGACTTTCCGGGTGATCTTCCGGCAATTTCGCGACGCGCTCGACGAGCTTGCGCCATTCCAGGCCGCGCAGGTCTTTCAGCTTCGGGATGACGTAAGCTGGAAACAACAACTCGTTATCATTATACATTCTCACTTTGGTTCCACCTCGAACTTTTACAATAAAATTCATCACCTACTTGCGAGAAATTATAGTCGCTGGATAGGCCCACGTCAAGGGTCGAGGATTAACCTAGTTTACGACATAATCCACGTTCAAATCGCGCTATGTAAAGCAAGCGAGAATCACATTTTGGCAAGTTCTGGCAACATCAGCGAGCGTTATAGACTATGTGACTTGGGCTACTCCCGTCAAGACATCCACAATCCAAGTGAAACTCGCGGCGGTGTCGTTCGCTCATCGCACGACACCCCAACCGCCATAGCGAAGCAAAGATATGAGGCTGCTTTTTCCATGCGAGCGGATCAAACCGCAAGAATTTGCGTTCTATCGGAGCGGGTGTAGAATAAAGTCGCCCCTGAATGCTTGCAATACCAAGGGTCAAGCCGATGCGAGCCGCTGACGGTTCGAGTGTAGCACAAAAAACTAAGGAGGCATCCATGTCTGAACAGCAACATCACGAGAAAGAAGAAAAGCCGCGCCAGATGCAAGAGAAGGATGAAAAGCACGAGGAGAAAGAGGAAAAGAACTGGGAAGAAAAATGGCGTCGTGATCCGCTCAGCGGCATCGTGTGGGCCAGCATCTTGATCTGGGCTGGCCTGGTGCTGCTCGTGGACAACCTCGGATTCCTGGCCCACTTCGAGCGGCTGGATGCCTGGGCCGTCATTTTCATCGGAGCCGGTTTGATCGTACTCTTGGGAGTCGTCGTTCGCCTGCTTGTGCCAGCCTATCGGCGCGCAGTGACCGGCACACTCATTCTCGGCCTCATCCTGATCGGCATCGGGCTGGGGAACCTGCTGAGCTGGAATGTGATCTGGCCGCTAATCCTGATTGCCCTGGGTGTGTTCATATTGGTGCGCGGCTTGATCTGGCGACACTGAATGGATTTCAGATTGCTGATGGCGGACCTTTTCAATCCACAATCGAAAATCTGCAATCTACAATCCTACAGCCGGCCCAGATTGAACGTCATAAACTCGCCCCAGGCATAGCGCAGAAGAGTCCACCACCGGTCACGGCCTATGCAACGAAAATACGGGGACTGGAAAGCGAGAATGAGGTCTCCGATTTTGTAGCGGGCCAGGATGGGCGTGGAGACGATCAGGCTGCCCATCTCGCCGGGGCGCATCTCGTGCAGCAGCTTGATGCCCGACCGGGTCTCCACCTCGAAAAAGTAGAGATCGTAATTGGGAACCCACGCCCGGCGCTCGTCTCGCTGCTGGCCGAACATGCCTTCGGTGGCGCCATAGATTTCACGGATGGCGACTGGCCCATACAGGGCCGTGAGCGCCGGCTGGTAGTGCGTGTTGATGCCCGGCACACTCCCCAGCGTCATGATTTGCGTGCGCCATAGGTCTTTGGGGTAGACGCCATGCGCCCGACGCAGGTATCGGGCGAATGAGGTGGCTGTCGGGGCGACGCCTCCCACCAGTGTGACGTTCTCGTCTTTGCATTTTTCGTAGGCCAGTTCAAAGCGCGCTTCCCAATCGCGGACGGTTTTGCCGCCGCCCAGTGCGTCAATCTCGTCTTGCGTTGGCGCGGAGCGGATGGGTGTAAAGGCCGAGACGTGCTTGGTGTAGATGCCGGAGCTGTAGCCGTATTCCACCTCTCGTTCCCCCACTCGCACCGTCCCCACGACCGATGGAAAATTCAGATTCAGGTTGACCCCTTGGAAGAGATCATAGCGGCCACTGCTTGCCACGTAATTCATCATCGCTCGCCCGGCGCTGATGCGCATGCGCAGATCGGTCGGCGTCATCGGGATGAACTTGGACTCGCCCTTGGTCGTGCCACGAGTGATGGCCCAGCCCGCCGGCTCTTCGGTGAGGAGCCGGCTCACCTCGCCGGCCATCACCCGCTGGATGAGCGGCTTGACATCCTCATAAGTGGTAACCGGAAAAGCGCACCGGTAGTCGTCAAGGGTCTTGACTTTTGCTGCGCCATGCTGTTTGCCGTAGCCCGTCTGGGCATAGCCTTGCAAGAGATTCTGGAGCACCTCGCGTTGAGCCTTGGCCGGATCGTTCACGGCGTCGTGCCAGGGTTGCAAGAGGGCCTTGAGCATCTGTGCCGCTGCCTGGGGATCAATGTCGTTCATGGCGAGTCTCCTGATGAAAAGTCTAGTGTACCGTTGGGACTAGAGTGTATCACATTGGCGGCGTGAGGCCAAATCGCAACTTTCGCTTGGAATTTGCGTTCTATCGGGGCGGGTGTAGAATCAAGTCGCCCCTCGGTGCTTGCAACACGAGGGGCGATGGTCAAGCCAATGCAGGTGGCTGACGTTTTGCGTGTGGCACAGCGAGCCGTTGATTAAAAGCGAGGCGAACATGACAACTTTTCCTGAATTCCACAAGTTTGATGGACTGGGATTGGCGGAGCTGGTGCGCACCCATCAGATCGCACCCGCCGATCTGGTTGAAGAAGCGATCAGCCGCATTGAGGCGCACAATCCCAAGCTCAACGCAGTGGTCTATAAACTGTATGACCAGGCACGCGCGGCTGCGAAAGGCGACCTGCCCGATGGCCCGTTCAAGGGTGTGCCGTTCTTGCTGAAGGATTTGCTATCCATGGTTGCAGGCGTGCCGACCAGCAGCGGCAATCGCTTGTTGAAGAACGTGCCCATGCCACACGACAGCGAGATGGTGCGTCGTTTCAAGGCCACGGGCGCGATCATTCTCGGCAAGACCAATACGCCTGAATTCGGCCTCGTGCCATACACCGAGCCGGAAGCGTTGGGCGTAGCGCACAATCCGTGGGATCTGAGCCGCACGCCGGGCGGCTCCAGCGGCGGTTCGGCGGCAGCGGTGGCGGCGCGCCTGGCACCCCTGGCCGGTGGCGGCGATGGCGGCGGTTCGATTCGCATTCCCGCTTCGTGTTGCGGACTGTTCGGACTCAAGCCCACTCGTGGCCGTACGCCCACCGGGCCTGATATAGGAGAGTTATGGCATGGCTTTGCGCTGGAGCATGTGCTCACTCGCTCTGTGCGCGACAGCGCGGCGATGCTGGATGCCGTCGCAGGCTCAGATGTGGGCGCACCCTATTTGGCCCCGCCGCAAGCTCGTCCTTTCCTGCAAGAAGTGACCACAGAGCCGGGCCGTTTGCGCATCGCGTTCACTCAGCACCCGTTTCTTGGGAGCACGGTGCACGACGACTGCAAAAAGGGACTGGAGGCAACGGTACGTTTGCTACAGAAACTTGGACATGAGGTGATAGAAGCCGCTCCTCAGATTGACGGCGAAGCCTTCTCGATTGCCTTCTTGACGATATTGGCGGCGGAAACGCGCGCCGACATCGAGTGGGCAGCCAAGTTGTCGAAGGGCAAGATCGCCCTCGCAAACTTTGAAGCCAGTACGTATAGCCTGGGCCTGCTGGGCAAAGCCTTGAGCGCCGTGGACTATGCCACTGCGGCGCGTTACTTGCAGACAGCCGCGCGCGAGGTGGGCCGCTTTTTTGAACCGTATGATGTCCTACTGACGCCGACTCTCTCCGAGCCACCTGTAGCGATTGGCGCGCTGCAGCCCTCGGGCAACGAGCTGACCTTGATGAAACTCATTGGACGCCTCGACGCTGGCTGGCTGTTAAAGGCGCTCGGCGTGATTAAACCCATCGCCGCACAAACTTTCCAGTTTGTTCCTTATACGCCGGTGTTCAATGTGACCGGCCAGCCCGCCATGTCCGTGCCATTGTGCTGGAACGAGGCGGGGTTGCCGATTGGGATGCATTTCGTGGGGCGCTTGGGTGACGAAGCCACACTGTTCCGTCTGGCCGGCCAACTGGAGCGCGCCCAGCCCTGGTTTGATCGCGCGCCTGCAGGTTTCTAGTCACCCGATCCCATCACGACTGTAACTCGCTGATGCCATGACCACTCCCGAACAACTCGCCCGACAAAACATTGACCAACTCCTCGAGGCTTGTGGCTGGAAGGTGCAGCACTATCGCGAGCTGAACCTCAGCGCCGGGCGCGGCGTGGCTGTGCGCGAGTTTCCGCTCAAAACTGGGTTTGCCGATTACGCGCTGTTTGTTGACCGGCGCATCATCGGCGCGGTCGAGGCCAAGGCCGAAGGCACGCCCCTGAGTGGCATCGAGGCGCAGACGGCGAAATATAGCGTGGGTCTGCCGTCCGTCCCGCCCGCGTGGCACTCGCCGCTGCCGTTCCTGTATGAAAGCACCGGCGTCGAAACGTTCTTCACCAACGGACTCGATCCCGATCCGCGCAGCCGTCGTGTGTTTGCTTTCCACCGGCCCGAAACGCTGGCCGCGTGGGCCGGTAGGGACGCAGTGACCGCGTCCCTACGTGCTCGCCTGCGACACATGCCCCCGCTCGTCACGACTGGTTTGTGGGACGCGCAAATCGAGGCGATCACAAATCTGGAACGGTCGCTGGCTGACAATCGTCCTCGCGCGCTGATTCAAATGGCGACCGGCAGTGGCAAGACCTTTACGGCCGTCAGCTTTATCTACCGCCTGATCAAGTTCGGGGGCGCGCGCCGCGTCCTGTTCTTGGTGGATCGCAGCAACCTGGGCCGGCAGACACTCAAAGAGTTCCAGCAATACGTCACGCCGGACGACGGGCGCAAGTTCACCGAGCTATACAACGTGCAACACCTGTCGTCCAACGTGCTCGATCCGGTCAGTCGAGTGTGCATCACAACCATCCAGCGGTTGTATTCCATTCTCTCCGGCGAGCCGGACTATGACGCGGAGAAAGAAGAGCAATCACTCTTTGACCTGGAAGGCGCACTGGATAACGTGCCGCCCAAAACCGTGCGCTACAATCCCATGCTGCCCATCGAGTTTTTCGATACCCTCGTCACCGACGAGTGCCATCGCTCGATTTACAACCTGTGGCGGCAGGTGCTCGAATACTATGACGCTTTCCTCATTGGCCTCACGGCGACGCCTTCCAAGCAGACGTTTGGCTTTTTCAACCAAAACCTGGTGATGGAATATCCGCGCCAACGCGCCGTGGCCGACGGCGTGAACGTGGATGGGCACGTCTATCGCATCCGCACCGCGATCACCGAGCAGGGCAGCCAGGTGGAGGCGGGCTTTTACGTGGACCGGCGCGACCGTCAGACGCGCCGCGTGCGCTGGGAACAACTCGACGAAGACCTGGTGTACGACCCGGGCCAACTCGACCGCGAGGTGGTGTCCGAAAGCCAGATTCGCACCGTGATCCGGACCTTCCGCGACAGGCTGTTCACCGAGATTTTCCCTGGCCGCACCGAAGTGCCCAAGACCCTCATCTTTGCCAAAGACGACAGTCACGCCGAAGACATTGTGCGCATCGTGCGCGAAGAGTTTGGGCGCGGCAACGAGTTTTGCTGCAAGATCACCTATCGCGTGTCGGGCGTCAAGGCCGAGGATTTGATCGCCACGTTCCGCAACAGCTTTTACCCGCGCATCGCCGTCACGGTGGACATGATCGCCACCGGCACCGACATCAGGCCGCTGGAAGTGCTGCTGTTCATGCGGCCCGTCAAGTCGCGCGTGTTGTTCGAGCAGATGTTGGGGCGCGGCACGCGCATCATCAGCGCGACCGACTTGCAGGCCGTCACGCCCGATGCTCGCGTCAAGACGCATTTCGTGATCGTGGATGCCGTCGGCGTGGTCGAGCAGCCCAAAGTGGATACGCAGTCGCTGGAGCGCAAACGCTCGGTGCCGTTCGATAAACTGCTGACCGCCGTCGCGTTGGGCGCGCGAGATGAGGATTCGCTCACGTCGCTGGCTGGACGACTGGCTCGCTTGGAACGCGGGTTGACCGACAAAGATCGGTATGACATTTGGGCGGCGTTGAACAACGTAGGGGCAGGCCTTGCGCCTGCCCAAGGGCGACCACGAGGGTCGCCCCTACGAGATTTGGCGAACGCGTTGCTCGACGCGGTTGACCCGGACAAGCCCATTGAGATGGCCCTCGTAGGGGCAGGGCTATCTCCCTCTTTAGGGGGTGTCCCTGTCCCAGGGCAACCACAAGGGTTGCCCCTACCGACACCTGAACAAATCGAGCAGGCCAGGCTCGAGTTGGTCGAGCAAGCGGTGCGGCCTTTCGATCAGCCACAACTGCGCCAAACTCTGATCGCCATCCAGCAGCGCAACGAGCAGATCATTGACACGGTGAGCGTAGATCGCGTGCGGGAGGCCGGTTTCAGCGCCGCCGACACCGACCGTGCCCGCGCGACGGTGGAATCGTTCTTAAACTTTATCGCCGAACACCGCGACGAAATCACCGCGCTGCAAATCATCTACAGCCAGCCCTACGGCCAGCGGCATCTGACGTTCCAGCAGGTCAAGGAGCTGGCCGAGCACCTGGGACAACCGCCGCACACCTGGAACACCGAATCGCTATGGCTGGCCTATGCTCAACTGGAAAAGGACAAGGTGCAGGGCGCTGGCGCGCGGCGCGTGCTGACCGACGTGGTCTCGCTCGTGCGACACGCCGTCCAGCTCGACGACGAGCTGATCCCCTATCCCGAGCGAGTGCGCGCGCGGTACGCCGACTGGCTGGCGGCGCAAGAGGCCAGCGGGCGCGCGTTCACGGCGGAGCAGCGCTGGTGGCTGGACAAGGTGGCCGAGCACATTGGCGTGAACGTGAGCATCACGCCGGACGATTTTGACGTGGGCGAGTTTTTCAACAAGGGTGGACGGATTGCAGCGGCGCGCTTGTTCGGCAAAGATTTGCCCGCGCTGTTGGACGAATTGAACACCGCGCTGACGTAGGGGGCGCGCAGGGGCGGGGTGTACGGGCGGG
>Ga0315279_10004309_pt1 | contig 19152 bp, 11 predicted proteins | sample YL17G06_20_MG_FD_203694 | JGI IMG/M metagenome (GOLD analysis project Ga0315279, IMG submission 203694) | Sediment microbial communities from Yellowstone Lake, YNP, Wyoming, USA - YL17G06_20 | ecosystem: Environmental > Aquatic > Freshwater > Lake > Sediment | place: USA: Wyoming | collected... | reverse complement strand
CCGGCGCGCTCGGCGGCGTTCCACAGGTATTCCGCGCGGCAGTCCTCGGTGGTGAAGGCCTGGTGCGTCCGGTCGAGGGGATCGCCGGGGCTGTGCACGTGGAAGCAGGTGATGCCGTGAGTTCCGTCCCACGCGCCGGTGACGATGCTCGTCCAGTTGGGCGGGGTGATGGTTGGGAAAGGCGCCATCGCGTTGACGCAGAAGGTTCCGCCCTCGATCAGAGCCTTCAGAGTCGGCAGAAGTCCCTCCTCGGCGTACTGCTCGACCTTTTCCACGATCGGGGCGTCCAGGCCGATGAGAACCAGCTTCCGCGGGCGTTTTGGGGCGGGCATGAAGAGCACCTCCGTTGGATCAGCCGTCACCGGTGCCTTTCGCGGCCGGGCTGGAGTTTCCCTCGTTCGGATTCACGAAGGCTGTTGGCGCACGCGGAAAGGGCGGACCGCCAGTGCCGTCCGCCCCTCCCCTATCGGGCTATCCGCGCTCGTCGGGCCCTCCGCCGCGGCGCCGATGCAGCTACAGCCCCAGCTCGTCGCGCATGTAGCTGCGGCTCTCGGTGATGGACTGCGCCACGTCCTTGTCGGTGCGATCCTGCTCGCAGATGATCCATTCGGGCTTGACCGCCAGCGCGGCCTGGACTGCCGCCTTGAGGTCAACCTCGCCTTGCCCGAGTTCCTTGAAGATGCCGGGCGCGCCGTCCTTGAAATGGAGATAGGGGGCGCGGTCGGCATAGCGCGCGACGAATTCCGCGGGGCGTTCGCCGCCGATGTGCACCCAGTAGACATCGATGCACAGCTTCACCAGCGCGGGGTCGGTCAGTTCGGCGAGGCGGTGGATGCCCTTGATGCCGCCGAAGTCCTCAAACTCCCAGTTGTGGTTGTGATAGCAGAACACCAGGCCCGCGTCCTTGCAGCGGCGGCCGACGGCATTGAAGACGGGCGCCGCCTTCTCGTAGCGCTCGAGGCCCTCACCCTCCGCCACTCCCGAGCAGATGAGGTAACGCGCGCCCACCTGCTTGAGGTAGGCGATGTTGGCGTCGATGCGTTCGGCCGACGCCATATCGGCGAAGCCGGCGTGCATGCCGGCCACCGCCAGACCGGTCTCGGACAGCAGATCCTTGACGCGCGGATCACCCATCTGGAACAGGTTGCCGCTCTCTATTCCCTGGTAGCCCGCCTGCTTCACCTCGCGCAGAACGCCGCCCAGATCGTCCGCAGGGCGTTTGCCGTAGATGATGAGTTGAAGTCCCACCCTTGGTTTGCTCATGCAGCCCTCCTTCCAGTCTAGGACCGAAGTAGATTCCCCCGCCGAAGCTCGTTTCCTGCTCGGTCCACGCTGCCGCAATCGATCGCGGTCAGCTCCCGGGACGGCGACCCGGCTTCCGACCCGGGCGCAGCGCCCGCCGCTAGAGGCTGGCTCGTCTGTCGCGGCGAATCCTCGAACGGGTATCCGGGCGTGTCGGCTGGACGCCTGGGCCGCCCAGGGTTCACGTTCATCGTCGGCCATGGGGGGCGGAACGCATTTGCCAGGCGAGGTGCGAATCATGAACGAAGGGACGCAGGGCGCGGGCTGCGGTGCGCGCTGCCCGATGTCGCGGCGGCGCTTCCTATCGGCGATGTCCTCGGCGGCGGTGGGTGTGCTGGCTTTCGGCAGCACGGGCCGCGGCGTGTTCGCGGCCGGCGACCTGGGCGAGTACATTGATCTCGCAAGCCTCCGACCCCGCCCGCGAGTGCGCGTCATGGGCGCGGTCGTGCGCTTCCCGCCGCCCTATTGGCTGGGGTGGCCAGGCACGTCGTATGACCTGGAGAGGCGCCGCCGGGAGTATGCCGAGGCATTCGCCGAAGCGGCGCGGCACATTGGGGTGACGCTGGAGCCTGAGCAACAGCTTCTCGAAGACGACCAGGCAGTCAACGGATTCATCGAGCGGCTCCAGGCCGAACGGCCCGATGCGGCGCTGGTGAGCCTACAGCACATGGGCGCCTGGCAGTGGGCCGACCGCATCGCCGGCGCCGGGGTGCCCATCATCATCTTTGCTCCCATCGGCACCGCCTTCACCGGCCACGTGCTGGAGATCTCGCGCCGGCCTGGCGTGCACGTCGTCTCGTCACTGGAGACGGCGGCGGTGGAGCAGTCCCTGCGGATGGTGCGCGCCAAGCGGCAGTTGGAGCGAACGCGGCTGGTGGTGGTGGCGGGCACCGAGCGCCGCGAGACGGTGCTCGAGCGCCTGGGCACCAAGGTGCGCTACATCCCGCGGCGGACGCTGCACGAGCTGTTCGCGCGCATGCCGGAGACCGACGAGGTGCGCGAGGTCGCTGCGCAGATGTCCCGCGAGGCGAACAAGATCGTCGAGCCGACGCAGCGCGACTTGCTGAACGCCGCGCGCTCGTACATCACCGCCAAGCGCCTGCTGCGCGACGAGGGCAGCAACGCCTTGACCACCGACTGCCTGGGCATGGTCGGCGCCAAAGTGGTGCCCACGCCGCCGTGCATGGCGGCGTCGCTGTTCCAGGACCGCGGGGTCACCTATGGCTGCGAGGCGGACGTGTTCGCCGCGATGTCGCTGCTGCTCACGAGCTACCTGTTCGACAAGCCGGGCTTCATCAACGACCCGGTGCCCGACACGGAGAAGAACGTGCTGGTGGCGGCGCACTGCACCTGCGGCACGCGCCTCAATGGTTTCGCCAACCCGCGCGAGCCGTACATCCTGCGCAGCCACTCCGAGTCGAACCTCGGCGTGGCGATGCAAGTGTTGTGGCGTGAGGGGCAGCCGGTGACCCTGGTGCGCTTCCAGGACCCCAACGCGCTGATCGTGGATACAGGCACGGTGGTCGGCAACGTCAGCACGCCCCCCGCGGGCGGGTGCCGCACGAGCGTCGAGATCAAGATGGACCGGGTCGAGGATGCGCGCGACGTGTCGGGGTTTCACCAGGTCGTGTTCTATGGCGACCACCGCCGCGATGTCGAGGCCTTCTGCCAGATGTACGGCATCCGCGTCACTAACTCCCCCGAGCGGGCGCCGCGGAGGGAACGCACATGAGGACGCTGCGCGACATGTCAGTGCTGTGCGTGCTCGTTCTTCTGGCCGCCGCGCCCGGGTCGGGCGACGTGCTGATCGGCGCGCCCGACAGTCCGCCGTCGTCGGTCGATGCGAACGGCGCGCTGCACGAGGACTGGGGCGTCGTCGGCCTGAGCCTTGAGGAGCCGGCGGGCGCCCGCCCGGCGGGCCAGCGATGCGAGATGCAGCCGGGGCCGACCGCCGTCACGACCCTCGCGGCGGGCGCCGTCACTCTTACCGCGACCGCTTACCGCGCCCCGATCTGGCCCGCCGGCGTGGACGTGCTCTCGGTCCGGCTCGCCAACGGCGCCGACCGCGAAGCGGCGGCGCGTCTAAAGCTGATGTTGCCCGATGGGGTTTCCATCGGCGAGCGCATGGGGACGCTTGGGGGACGGGCGGTGCTTGCGCTGCCCGCAGAACCGGCGCCGGTAAGAGCCGAGCGCGGCTGGGGGTGCACGGGCGGCGTGGTGCCGATGCCGGGCTGGGCCCGCCCGGAGGTTGAGTGCGACCCGGCCTTCCGCAACATCAGCGCGGGCATGGGCGGGGTGCCGATCATCTACCGCTTCGGCGTGCCCTCCGGCGCGAAGCGCACGGTGGTGCTGGGCTTGTGTGAAAGCCATTGGGCGCAAGCGGGGCAGCGCCCCCTGGTGCTATACGTCGAAGGCGCGCCCAGGGTCGAGGTTGATCCCATCGCTGCCTGGGGCCAGCACCGCCCGGGGTGCCTGCGCTTCGACGCGCGTGACCTCAATGGCGACGGGCGCCTGCAGGTCGTGGTGGCGCCCCATCCCGATGCTCAGGACCGGAACACGATCCTCAACGTCATCTGGGTGTTCTCTCCCGACATGTACATTGACCTCGATCAGGCGCTGCGGGGCGAGCTCTCCGCGGCGGCCGAGTATTACGTGGACGTCGGCGGGGACAGGGATCAGACGCTGTACGACAGCGGCCAGCTCACCTACGACATCGCAGTGGCCCCGCGCGCGGCCCGGGAGCTGACGTTCCTGATCGCATGCCCGGGCGGGACGGTGCCGAACCTGGAAACCGCGGCGTGGACGCCGGAGGCTTTGCGGCGGGCGGCGGAAGACGTCTGGGGGGACTGGCTTGACGGCGGCGCGCGCTTGGCCCTACCGAGGCCGCTGCTGGAGCGCTGGCGGGGCGCGCTGGCGCAGATCATGATGACGCGCGCTCAGGCCGATGGATTCTACGCAGCGCTTCCGGGCCGCGAGGGAATGGATAGGTTCTGCCACGCCCATGCGGCCTGCATCCTCGCAGCGCTCGACTACGCCGGGTATCGCGAGGAGGCCGAGCGCATGCTGCGCGCGTACTGGGACAAGCCTGTGCCCGAGCCGCTGGCGAGCGTTGCGCAGGCGGAAAATGGGCGGTGGCAGGACGCGACCGGCGACCCATGCGCTCATGGATATGCCCTGCAGGCGTTAGCGCGGCACGCCCTGCTCTCGGGCGATGGCGAGTGGGCGCAGAGGGCGTGGCCGGCGATCAAGGCAGGCGCCGCGTGGCTGCAAGCGCCTGAGGCGCAGGCTGCCCTCTCCGCGCAGGCGAAGCGAACCGCAGCGGCGGGGCTGATGGGCGCGGCGCGGGTGGCCGAAGCACTCGGGGCGCCCGACGCCGAGCAGTTGCTGGCGGAAGCCCGCGCACTGGATCCCGCGGCGGCATGGGGACCGCCGGAGGCAGGCGGCGATGAGGACTCGGTCGCGCAGGCCGCGCTGGACGTGGCGCGCTTGCGCAACGCGCTCGTGGTGGAGCGAGGCCGCGAGCTGTGGCTGCTGTCGGGACTCGATGCGTCGTGGCTCGACGGCGACGTGGTGTCCGCTCATGCGCTGCCCACGGAGTTCGGGCCGATTTCGCTCACCGTCGATCGTCACGGTGAAGCCCTGGTCGTCACTACCAGGCTCGACTCCGGCCGCGGGGCCGAGGCGCTAGTGATCCGCGCTCCGGCGCTGGACGGCAGGCCGCCGATCTCCGCCCAGGTGGATGGCCGGGAGCTTGGACTGGACAGCGGCGGCGAGGTGGTCGTGCGGCCCGCCGGCGGAACGCACCGTGTAGTCGTGCTCTACCCTTGACATGAGACTCAGACTGTCAGCCCTTTCGCACGCCGTGGCGCTGGTTTTCGGCGCATATGGGGTGGGCCTGTTCCTGCTCGGCCCCTCGATGACTGCCATCGCGGCCACCTATCGCGTCTCCCTCGCCGTGGCAGGCCTGTCGTTCGCCGCGTTCTCGCTGGGATTCCTGCCGTGCGTGTTCTTGGCCGGCTACCTGTACGAGCGAGTATCGCGCAAGTGGACGGTCGCGGGTGGCGGCGCGCTAATAACGTTCAGCCTGCTGTTCATCGCCGCGGCACCCGCTATCGGCGCGCGCCCGGTGTTTGTGTTGGGCCTGGCCGGGATGGCGCTGCTCGGCATTGGCGGCGGCCTGCTGGAGGTCGCGGGCAACGCGATCATGGCCGACTTGAATCCGGAGCGGGCCGCGCTTGCCGTCAACTACGCGCACGCATTGCTGGCGGCGGGGGCGGTCGTGGGGCCGTGGATGGCCGGGCAGCTCATGCAGGCGGGAGTGTCCTGGCAGGTGCCGTACCTGGTGGCCGGCGGCGCCTGCCTGGTCGCCTTCATTGCGCTGACGGTGCAGCGCGAGCCGGCCGTCGAATCGCCGGCTCGCATGAGCGTGGGCGACATGCGCGCCCTGCTGAGCAGGGGCATCGTATGGGGCGCCTTCGCGGGCATCGTGCTGTACGTGGCAGCGGAGACCGGGGTAGTGGGCTGGGTTTCCGCCTTCATGGAGAACGACCTGCACGCGTCGAAGGCCGCGTCGTGCAGCGTGGTGTCGGTGTTCTGGCTGGCGATGACCGCCGGGCGGATCTTCTGCACCCTGGGCGCATCGCTGCTGCGGCCGCAGACCTTCGTCGTCGTGCTGTGCGCCTTGGGCGCGGCGGCGGCCTATGGCATCGGCGCGTGCCCCAGCCAGGGCGCCTGCTATCTGCTGGTGGCGCTGTCGGGGCTGGCGTTCTCGGGCATTTTCGGCATGGTGCTGGCACACGCGGCGGCTGAATTGGGGCGCTACCTCGGCGCCGCCTACGGGGTTATCGTCTCCGGCGTAGCGGTGGGATCGCTGGTGTTTCCGCCCGCCATGGGCTGGATCGCCGAGGCTTCGAGCATGCGCGTCGCGTTGGTCGTGCCGGCGGCCCTGTTGGCCGCGCAGGCCGTTCTTTATCTGCCGTATGTCGTCAAACGGCGGGCGGTTGCCTCCCCGTGACCCCGCCGACTACTTAGAATCTCTAACAAAACCTCGTTACTATGTCACCCCGAGTGTTGACGAGGGGTCTTGCTGTGCTCGAGCGAGACCAAGATTCCTCGCGGAGTTTACCCCGAGCGCAGCCTGCCCTGCCTGCCCTGAACGCAGCCGAACGGAGCTTGCCGAATGGGTCGAGGGGCTCGGAATGACGGCGGCGAAGAGCCTGCCCTGAGCATGGCGAAGCGACAAGTCTCAAGTCCGGTCCTTGTGTCTTTGCCGCCTTCGCCCGCCAAAGCGCGGGCTACGTCGCCCCGCGAAGGCGGGTGCCTTGGTGGTTCTGTCAGAGACCCTTAAGGCGCCAAAGGCGGCGCAGTCCGGAAGCCCGGCCCTCACCTGGCGCGGGCACTCTCTACTTCGCCTTCTCTATCAGCTCGCGGAAGGCGCCTTCGTCGAGGATGGTGACGCCGAGCCGTTGGGCCTTGTCGTGCTTGGACCCCGGCGACTCGCCGACGACGACGTAACTGGTCTTCTTGCTGACGCTGGAGGAAGCGCGGCCGCCGAGGCCGCGCACCAGCTCCTCGGCCTGCTCGCGCGCGTAGCCCGACAGCTCGCCGGTGAAGACGAAGGTCTTGCCGGAGAAAGGGCCTGCGGCCGGGGCGCTGCGGGCGCGCGGCGCGGGAACGACTCCCGCCTTGCGCAGCTTGGCGATGTGGGTCTTGGTCTGCGCCTGGCGGAAGAAGACGGCGATGCTTTCCGCGATCACGGGGCCGATGCCCTCGATTCCGGCGAGCTGCTCCTGCGACGCCCCCTGTATGTCCCCGAGGCCGCCGAAGTTGGCTGCCAGGACGTCGGCCACGTGCTGCCCGACGTGGCGAATGCCCAGGGCCGCCAGCAGCCGGTCGAACGGGCGCCCCTTGCTGTTCTCGATGGCGGCGATGACGTTGGCGGCCGACTTATCCGCCATGCGGTCGAGCGCCGCCAACTGGTCATGGGTCAGGAAGTAAAGGTCGGCGGGGTCGTGGATCAAGTTGCGCTCCACCAGTTGATCCACCAGGGCCGGGCCCAACCCCTCGATGTCCATGCCCCCGCGCGAGGCGAAATGCAGGATGCGCTCCTTGATCTGGGCCGGGCAGGCGATACCAGTGCAGCGGGTGACCGCCTCACCCGGCAGCCGCTCGGCCTCGGCCCCACACACCGGGCAGCGTTTGGGCATGTGGAAGGGCCGCCTTTTGCCCGTGCGCTTGCTGGCCACCACCGACACCACCTCGGGGATGACCTCGCCCGCCTTGCGGATGACGACCGTGTCGCCGATGCGCACGTCCTTGCGGCGCACCTCGTCCTCGTTATGCAGCACGGCGCGGCTGACGGTGGAGCCGCTGACCGTTACCGGGTCCATGACGGCCACCGGGGTCATAGCGCCGGTGCGGCCGACGGAGACGATGATATCGCGAACGACGGTCGTCTCCTCTTCGGGGGGATACTTGAAGGCGACCGCCCAGCGCGGGCTGCGGGAGACGTAGCCGAGGCGCTCCTCCAGATCCACCGAGTTGACCTTGACCACCACCCCGTCAATGTCATAGGGCAAGTCGTGCTTGTTCTCGCCCCAGTGGTCGCAGAAGGCGACGATTTCCTCCATGCTGTGGCACACCTGCGCGTGGGGGCTGACCTTGAAACCGCACCCCCGCAGAAACTCCAGGCGATCCCAATGGGTATCGAAGGTGCGGCCGCCGGCGATGCCGAGGCCGTGGGCGATCATGTCGAGGTTGCGGCCAGCGGTGATGCGGCTGTCGAGCTGGCGCACGGAGCCGGCGGCGGCGTTGCGCGGGTTGGCGAAGAGCGGCTCGCCAGCGGCCTCGCGCTCCTGGTTGATGCGCTCGAACTCATCGCGCGACAGGAAGACCTCCCCGCGCACCTCGAGCAGCGCGGGCGCGCTAGCGGAGTCGAGCAAGCGCAGCGGGATGGTGTTGATGGTGCGCAGGTTCCGGGTGATGTCCTCGCCGCGCAGGCCGTCGCCGCGCGTCGCTCCGACCGCGAGCACGCCGTTTTCGTAGGTCAGGCTGACCGCCAGGCCGTCCACCTTGAGCTCGGCGACATAGTCGAGGGCCTCGCTCGCGGGCAGGTCAAGCATGCGCTTGACGCGCTTGTCGAACGCGGTCAGCTCGTCGAGGCCGAAGGCGTTGCCGAGGCTGAGCATGGGGGTGCGGTGCTCGACGGCGCCGAACTCCTCGGCGGGCGTGGCGCCCACGCGCTGGGTGGGCGAATCGGGCGTCACCAGCGCGGGGTGGGCGGCCTCGATCTCCTGCAGCTCGCGCATGAGCCGGTCGTACTCGGCGTCGGAGATCTCCGGCTCGTCGAGGACATAGTAGCGGTAGTTGTAGTAGTTGAGCCCGCGGCGCAACTCGGCCGCGCGCGCAGCGGCGTCTTTCTCTTTGGCGGCCACCGCGTCATACCTCTGGCGTCGAGCGGTCCACTGTCGCGCTATTCGGCCTGGCCGCCGGGGACTCCTACACCGCTCTGCAGCGGGGCAAGCACAGGCGCGGCTACTGCGCAGCGGCTACCGCCCGCGGCTGCATTTCGAACTCGTCGATCGTCTTGCCGTCGATGTCGGTGACGCGGGTGGTGGCTCGCTCCGGCCCGACGTCGACGCGCACGTAGTGCTCCACCTTGGCGTACTTTACCGACTCCGGCTGCGGCGCATCGGTGTCGTAGAGCGGCGCGCCGCCGCCGCCCGTCACCACGAACTGCACGCCGCCATCGACCGCGCGATGGTAGTAGTGATCGTGGCCGCTGAAGACGGCGGTAACATGCTGGTCCTGGAAGATTGTGCCGAACTTGGCGCGCAGCTCCTTGGCGCCCTCGACCCGCGACGACCTGACGCTGTAGAGCGGGTTGTGGAAGAAAACGAAAACGTACTTGGCGTCCTGGTGGCTGGCGAGGTCCTCCTGCAGCCATGCCAATTGACGCTGGAAGTACTGCTCCAGGTACTGATCGAAGCGCTCCTGTTGCTCCTTGGTGATCGCCTGGTTGGTCTCGGGGATTTCCGGCCCGTCAATGTCGAGCGCCACGAAATGCACGGGGCCGCGGTTGAACGAATAGTAGCGTTCGTTGCCCGGCAGTGTGAAGAAGTCGAAGTAGAAGCGGGAGTCCTTCTCATGATTGCCGAGCACCGGGTAGTAGGGCACGTTGCGCATGAGGTCGCGGTTGATGTCGAAGAACGTTTCCCACCCGGAGATGTCCCGTCCGTCGGAAACCAGGTCGCCGGTGTTGAAGACCATGTCCGGCTTCTCGGCGGTAATCCGCTCCACGATCCGCCGATGGATGTCGTGGCGGCTGCGAGTGTCGCCGAGGACGATAAAGTCAAAGGGCTGCTCGCCCTCAGGGAACGTTGTGAATGTCCCCTTGCCGGCATCGCTGCCGTCGCTGAGGATGTCGTAGGTGTAGGTCGTGCCCGGCTGCAGGCGGCGCAGCAGGATGGAATGGACTTCATAGCTGCGCACGGTCGCCGCCTCGCCCGCGGGGGGTGCGAAGGCCACTTGCCCCGACACCGTGGCCCAGCAGATGGTGGCCGAATCCGCGGACACGTTCTGGACATATGGGCCGATGGCGATGGGCGGGGCCGGCTGCGCCAGCGCCGGCGCGGCCAGGGCGATCGCGCATGCCATGGCGAGCAGGAGAGTGCGAGGTCGGACGTGGTCAAGCATTCGTTGGGTCCTCCTTACGGCATCGCAGAGGCGAAGCGGGCATGAGTTGTGGTTTCGTCGCCAGAAGTGCCGCACCCTGCTTATCGGCGCGCCGCAGTGGTCCGCGGCTCGAGGTCGAGAACCCACAGGCCGGGCATGGGCCCGACGTCCAATCCTGCGAGGGCTATCTTGTCTCCCCGCGGGGACATCCGCCAGGAGTAAACGAAGCTGCAATCTGCCAGCCGACGGAGACTGCCGTCGGACCGCAGGGGACCCCGCGGATCGGCACGAGCTTGGAGCCTACCCCAAAATCCTCACAGGGTATCGAAAATGTCATTCTGAGGCCCCTTCGCTGTGCTCAGGGCAGGCTCTTCGCTCGGACGTCATTCTGAGGCCCTTCGCTGGTGTCATTCCGAGCCCCTCGACCCATTCGGCAAGCTCCCTTCGGCTGCGCTCAGGGCAGGCAGGGCAGGCTGCGCTCGGGGTAGACTCCGCGAAGAATCTTGGCCGCGCTCAGGGTGACAGGCAACGGCTTTGGGGGGCTCTTAGTCCCACACCCCCCGCGGGCGCATGACGAGCTTAACGGGATAGTTGCTGCCCGCCTGGGGCATGATACGCACGCGCAGCTCCCGGCGGGCGCGGGGGCCGATCGTGAACGCGTACACGCGCTGGGTCTCGCCGTGGCGCAGCAGGCCGGTCTCGTAGATGCGGCCGTCGATGACGACTATGCCGCGCGCCAATCCGCCGCCGGGCATGAATCCCAGCTCGACCTCGGCGGGGCTGTCGGTAGGATTCTCGACCTCGAACGTCACATCGTAGAACACGCCGTAGTCCCCGTCGAGAAGCTCGCGGCCGGTGGAGCTGAGCACCTGCCGGTCGCCGATGGTGGCGAACGCCCAGTGCTCGCCAACGCGATACTTCGCCTCGAAGCGCTTGTGGGGCTCGCTGAACACCCAGGTGGAGGGCAACTCCGGCGGCGCCGACGCCGGCGCCACCAGGTCGCTGCTTGGCGGCCGCAGGCGCACGCGCACGCGCAGCTCGCCCGCATCCAGCACCCGCAGCTCCGCCAGCCCGCTCATCACCTGCCCACGCTTCACCAGCGTCGCGCTCGCCGTGTAGGAGCAGCCTTGCGGCATGGCCACCACATAGCCCACGTCGTCGCGCTGGCGCTCAAGGAAGTCGCGCGCCGCCTTGTGGCCCGCGAAGACCTCATCCGGGCTGGGGCCTCCGCTCGCCTCCACGATCTGCACGCGAATGGGGCGGTCGGTCGGATTAACCAGCTCAATCGCCAGCTCGGCATCGGCGCTCGTGGCGTTGACGTGGTGGTACAGCAGGCGCGCCGGATGACCCTCCGGAATGCGGCCCTCGTACCACAGGCCGGTGGACGGCAATCGCTCCGGGCGGTTGCTCACCATGAGCACGCTGGCCTCCGCCGGCGGTATTGCGCGATTCACCACCCGCACCTGCGGGTTAGCCCGCACGGGGAGATACCCCGGCCCCGTCAACGTCACCGCCACGCTGATCCTGGCGCTCTCTCCGGGCCCTATCGTCGGTTTGTCCGGGACGATGCCGTTGATCTCGGCCGAGGCGTCCGGCTCCGCCGCAATCGAGTAATACACCGCCGCCGAGGCGGCGCGCTTCATCACCCAGGTCGGCGCCACCTTTCCCGTGACCACCGCTTCCGCGGTCAGAGCGACCTGTCCCGCGTACTTCATCACCTGCACCGGCAGCATGATTTGCGCGGAACCCGCGTCCAGCAGCACGTGAGTCTGCCCCGGCGCCGTCCCCAGCAGGGACACGGCACGCGCCGCCGGATCATAGCTGGCATTCACGATCTGCGTATCCGCGACCACCCGCAGCTGGTCCCAACTGCCGCGCACGATCACGGTTCGCCGTTCTCCCACGGGCACGATCTGCGACGGCGCCGGCAGCGATAGGTAGGGCCGGCTGAAGGCCTCGCGCAGGCGCGCCGCCCACTGCTCCGCCAGCGCCTCGCGGCTCGACTGCATCGCCTTGGCCACGGCGCTGTCAATCGTGAGTACCCGCCGCTCGCCGGCGATGATCGCATAGCCGCCTTCAACCTGTTTGACGTAGATGGCGCCCGCGGTCATGCCCTCCAGAGCGGCGGCGCGGAGGGTTTCCGCCGCCTGCTTGGCGGCTGACACGGAAGCCCACCCGCGCCCGCGGATGGTCATGAGGCGCACCCCGTTGAGGTTGACGGCGCCCGCGGGCTGTGGCTCCAATATCATCTCGGAGGCGAAGTCCAGGCTGCTGAGGCCGGCGCTGGGCTGCCCAACGGCGGCCCCGGCGGTCAGCAGGGCGAGGGCGAGCGGTGCTGTGATGCATGCTGCGACACGTGTCATAGATTGTGCTCCCGAGTGCGCTGGGGCGCGGGGTAGTGCGCGATCCAGGCCTATCTATATGTTCCCCGTCGGCGAGGCGTTTCTTTTGACTGCCCATGGTTTTTCTGCTAAACTCAAGCTGTATGGCGTGGCGGCGGATTCTCCTTTTACCGTGGCACGAGCAACCCCCGAATCGAAGATCATAAGGGCGCTGAACGACCCGCAGCGCGAGGCGGTGGAGCACGGCGAGGGGCCGCTGCTCATCTTCGCCGGGGCCGGCAGCGGGAAGACCCGCGTCCTCACTCACCGCATGGCGCACCTCATCCACTGCCGCGGGGTGCCGCCGGAGCGCATCTTGGCTGTGACCTTCACCAACAAGGCCGCCGGCGAGATGCGCGACCGCATCGCGCGCCTGCTCGGCGGTGTGCGCCGGGACATGTGGGTCGGCACTTTCCACAGCGTGTGCGCCCGCATCCTGCGCGACCATATCGAGCAGCTCGACCGCACCTCCAACTTCGTCATCTTCGACGAGGGCGACCAGATGACCCTCATGAAGGAGGCGCTGCGCGATCTTCAGATCAACATCGAGAGCACGCCTCCGGGGCGCGTGCTCAATGCCATCAGCCGTGCCAAGAACGAGCTCATCGGCGCGGGCGAGTACGAGCGCACGGCCGACTGGAACAATCCCTACCAGCGCACCGTCGTCGCCGCCTACAACCTCTACCAGGAGCGCCTGGGCGCCAACAACGCTCTGGATTTCGATGACCTCATCATGTTCACCGTGCGGCTGTTCGAGCAGCACCCGGAGGTGCTCGCCGACTACCAGGGGAAGTTCCTGCACGTCCTGGTGGACGAGTACCAGGATATCAATTACGCGCAGTTTCGCCTCGTGAGCGTGATCGCCGCCAGGCATCGCAACCTGACGGTGGTGGGCGACGACGACCAGTCCATCTACGGCTGGCGCGGCGCCGACATGCGCATCATCCTCGAATTCGAGCGCGACTACCCCGACGCCAAGGTGGTCAAGCTGGAGCAGAACTACCGCTCCACCGCTAACATCCTCGACGCGGCCTACCACGTGATTGCGCGCAATCGGACGCGCAAGGACAAGCGCCTGTGGACCGAAGCCCCCGCGGGCGAGCCGATCACGGTGTACCAGGCGCCCGACGAGCACCAGGAGGCGGCCCACGTCGCCAACACCGTCCAGGAACTAACGGAGACCGAGCGCCGCCGCTATTGCGACTTCGCAATCCTTTACCGCATCAACGCCCAGTCGCGCGTGTTCGAGCAGGTGTTCATCAGCCTGGGCATCCCCTATCGCATTGTGGGCGGCCTGCGCTTCTACGAGCGCAAGGAAATCAAGGACATTTTCTCCTACCTGCGGGTTATCATCAATCCCTTCGATACCGTCGGCCTGCGGCGCATCCTCAACACGCCCCCCAGGGGCATCGGCGATGTGACCCTGCGCCAGCTCGAAGCCACCGCCGCCGAGCGCCGCATGAGCCTCCTGCAGGTGGCGCTCAACGCCGAGCATCTCGACCTGCCGGCGCGCTCGCGCGAGGCGGTGGCGAGCTTCGGGCGGCTGATGGCGGAGCTGATGGACCGGGCCGGCGCCGCGTCGCTCACCGACCTGGTGGCCGAGATCATCGAGCGCACCGGGTACAAGCGCTGGCTGCTGGAGGACGGCACGCTTCAGGCGCGCTCGCGCGCGGAGAACGTCGAGGAGCTGCTGTCCGCCACCCGCGAATACGAGGCGCAGAACGAGAATCCAACCGCAGCCGGATTCCTCGAGCAGGTGGCGCTGCTGACGGAGCAGGATGAGCTGCGGGAAGGGCTGGACGCCGTGCCCATGATGACGCTGCACAGCGCCAAGGGCCTGGAGTTCGCGGTGGTGTTCATGGTGGGGATGGAAGAGGGCCTGTTTCCGCTGTCGCGCGCGATCGCCAGCGAGGATGCCAACGAGCTGGAGGAGGAGCGCAGGCTCTGTTACGTCGGCATGACGCGCGCCAAGGAGCGACTCTACATGACCCTGGCGAGCCACCGGTTCATGTACGGGGTGGGGCGGCCGAGCGCGCCGTCGCGGTTCCTGGCGGATCTGCCGGAGCGGGTGGCGGAAAGCGCTTCGGGGTCGCGCCCGCGCGCCGTCACCTGGGCGGCGGCCGACAGCGCCGGAGCACGGGAGGCGCGCAGCATCGTGACGGAGCATGCCGGCGCGGATGCTCCCTTCAAGCCCGGCGACCGCGTGCAACACGAGGCGTTCGGCGAGGGCATGGTCGTGAGCCTCGACACCAAGGGGGGCAAGCGGCGGGTAACGGTCGCCTTTCCCAAGCAGGGAGTCAAGAAGCTCGACCTCGAATACGCGCCGCTGCAGAAGCTGGGGTGAGCGATGCCGGCTTTCCGCACGACAGCGCGCCGGGCAGGGATGGGGTGTGCCGGTTGGGGCGCGGCCGCAGCACTGGCGTTCGCGCTCCACGCCGCTGGAGCGGCCGCCGAGGAGCCGGCGACCACCAAGCATTTCGCGGTTTACGCCGAAGCCGGCGCCAGCGCTCGACAGGCGCGCCGGGTGGGGGGCCTGGCGGAGCGCGCGTTTGAGCATGTCACCGGCCGCCTGGGATACTTGCCCTCGGAGCCAATCGCGATCGTCCTGTACGGCCAGCGCGATGAGTTCTTCGACAAGGTAGTGCCCCCGCATGCGGTGGGCGCCGTTGCGGCGCCGCATAACATCGTGCGCATAGCGGTGTGGAGATCGCGAGATGGCTTGTACCCCGTGGTGGCGCACGAGGTCTCGCACGTCGTCCTGGCGCGGGCCCTGGGCGGCAATGTCAACGAGTGTCCGCGGTGGTTCAACGAGGGGGTCGCGACCTGGGTGTCGCGCGTGTGGACGCCGGCGGATGAGGCGCAGGCGGAGGAGTTAGTGCGCGGCGGGCGCGCCCTGGCGCCCTTGGCGCTGGATTCGGCATTCTACGGCGGCGACGAGGAGGTGGGCGGCGCCTACCTGCAGAGCGCGGCGATGGTGGAGTACCTCACGCGCGTCGGCGGCAGTGATGCCATAGCGCGGATACTGCGCGAAATGCGCCGGCATCCGGATTTTGACTCCGCGCTGGAGCGCGCCGTCGGCCTAACGCAGGAGCAGCTCTACCAGGATTGGCTGGGCGAGCTTGGCAGGCGCTTGCACTGGCCATGGGAGCGCATGGACGCGGACGCGCTCATTTTCATCGCCCTGGGGCTGCTGGCAGTATTCGCCGCCATGCGGGTGCTCTATCAGCGTTGGCGCTGGCGACGCGAACATGACGACGAGGACGCCCTGTCGCAGGAGGAGATCGAGCGCGCGCGGGAGCTCGAGGACCTGTATTATTCGGAGAGCGAGGGGCCTCATTGATCACGGGATGGAATGCGATTCGGATCGTCCGTCCGCTATGCGGCCGGGCAATCGCTGCTGTCGGGATGCTGGCCTGGTTGGCGCTGGCGGCGTGGCCCGCGGATGAAGTCGAGCAGGAGCTGACGTGGAAGGCGCGGCGTTTTGACCGCGCGGTGCAGCAATATCATCTGCGGGACGGCGGCCTGGTCGCGGGCGCGGTGCGCCTGCCCTTCGACCCCGACGCCGACGAGCATGACGAGAACGGGGCCTACCTCACCGGGGCTTATCTGGGGGCGCTTTCGTTTCGGTTCGCGGCGACGGGCGAGCAGGCGGCGCGCGACCAGGCGGAGAGGTGCTTTCGCGCACTGCAGAAGCTGGTTGCCGTGACCGGACAGCCGGGACTGCTCGCGCGCTGGTGCAAGCTGGCGTCCGCGCCGTCGCCGGGCGAGAATGACGGCTGGCTCAAGGATGACTGGCACCAGGCGGGCGAGTACCGCTGGCTGGGCAACCCCAGCACGGATCAATACTGCGGCGCGCTTTTCGGTCTTGCGATCTACTACAACCTGGCGGCGCGGGACGAGTTGCGGCCGCAGGTGCAGCGCTTGGTCGGCGACATGGTCGGCAGGATAATGGATGCCGGCATGGTCATCACCGACGCCGACGGCAAGCCGACCACGTGGAGCGACATGTCGCCCCAGGGCCTGCAGGAGCCGATGTATGCCCTGATGGCGCTCGGGTTTCTGCGCATCGCCGCCGAGGTCACCGGGCAGGAGCGGTTCGCTCGCGAGTACGAGCGGCTCCTTCACGAGCAGGACTACGCGCGGCGAGCCTTGCCCGTGAACCGCATAACCTCGGACTGGAACTTCTCCGACGACGTCATGGCGTGGGAGATGCTCTATCACCTGTTACGTCTGGAGCAGCGGCCGAAGGAGAAAGCCAAGCTCCAGGTGGCAGCCGCCAAAGCGTGGTCCCTGGTGCAGGGGCAGAAGCGAGTCCTGTTCGATATCGTGCGCTCAGTGACCACCGCCGACCCGGCGCTCGGGAAGCAGGCGATACAGCAGCTATACTTGATGCCCGCGGAGCAGGTCTGGGTCAACCGCTACGAGGAGTCGAATCCGCCGGCGGATCTGAACCTGCGCCCGCCAAGCTGGTTCCAGTGGGTGGACGACCCGTACGCGTCCATCGTGGGGTGGCAGTACGCCGGCGTGGACTACCTGCTGGCCTATTGGATGGCGTGCTACCACGGGCTGGTGGCCGGGCCGTAGCCGCGGGGGCGAGCATCTTACCCGGCAATGCCGCTCATGGGGGGCGCTGCGTCCCGACGGCGAAACCCCGCAGGGCGGTCGGCGCACGTCGGCCATGTGGCACAGCCGCCCTCGGCTGTGATCGCGCCGCAAATGCGGCGCGCGGATGACAGGCGGGGGCGCCTGTCCCACATCCGCGCGGTTAGCCTTGCCCCTGCCCCTAACAACCGCGAGGCTTGTAGTGCCTCTCACACCCAGATGCGGGAAACCATGACACGCGCACTTTGTCGCATACCTATTCTGGCGGACTGAATTTCCACACGCCTGCGTCCTCAAGTATTGATCGGCGAATCCGCGCTTTCGTGGCGGCGCTTAGTGTTTCCCCTCGGCCTAGCACGAAGCATACGGCCTTGAAAAGCTCACAGGTGGGCACCAGACAGAACCCTTGCCGCTTCGCTCCCTTGATAACCTGATCAGTGAATTGTTCGCTGCGCTTATCCGGGGGTTGCTGCCTGTAGCCATTTCCGAAGAGGACGCCCTTGCACTCGCCCGACTCGTTGACCTGTTCGCAGTAATCGAGCAACTGGCGATGCTTCTGTATGTCCACTTGGCCGTCGGTTCCCTCGACCTCCCCAACCGCAAACCCCTCCGGTGCCTGTGCGTACACGTCAGCGTCGCCTTCGTGATCTTCGAGTACCTCAAACCCCAGGATGCGAAGCCCATTCCGAACCGCTTCTTCAAGCTGATGCGTGCCCGTAGCATAGAGAAGCATCCGAACCCGATCAATCGCCTGTTTTTGTTCGTGGAGCGCTGCTCGCTGCTGCCGCAACGTCTCCTCCTGTGCCGCCAGTTCGGTGTCTTCCGTTTCCCATTCTTGCTGGCCCGGGACCGGGCAGCTCCGGGCCCAGTCCGGAGGGGATTCCGCTTCAGCCGAACCGAGCATGCCTCTCACACAGTCAAGCACTACGCCCGTTTCCTTTTTTGCGTCAGTCTCTGAGTTCGGCGGTATGCACACAAATGTGCCAGGCCCAATCCGGCAGCTGAACGCAATCGGCCGCCCCGTGCCGGTCGCGGCGAAGGTCACCCAGGAATCAGGGGGCAGCTCGCCTTCGGGTTCGCCATCGAAGAAAAGTGACTTCTTGAACGCCTTGATGTAGGCCGCAAACGGATGCGCAGACTTCGTGAGGCGAATGTCTGTCCCTACGCCCTCCCTCATCTTGAGCAACTCGTCGAGGGATCCCGAAACGAACTTCGGAAACCAACAATATGCGCTCACCACATGAGTTGTGACAGCCCACCCCATCCGTACGCTCGGCCCACGGAGGTATGCGACGACCACGCCTCCGCGCCGGACCAGCACATCGTGGATTTCTGATTGCCTGCGAGCAAGAATGGCCTGGGCCTGGTCCCAGTCGGACGGGCGCCTTTCGACCGCCAAACCCATGACCAGAGGATCGACTAGCACGACATCAAAGTCGGCTAGCGAGAAATCGGCCCACAAGTTGATATTGGAGACACCCGGTACCCACTGGTTTCTGCCTACTGCAGCGATCCTCAACTTCACTTCACACGATCCTCAACCAACACGTGACTTGCCGAAGCGGACCGGCCGACGTCTGATGCCCGGCTTACCTCCGCGGCACGCGGTCCTTCGGCGCCGGCAGGGGCGCCACAGCCTTGTGCGGCTCCGCCTGGTACCAGTAGGCGACGCTCGAGTAGTCGTTGCCCTGGTCGTTGGCGTGGCCGTGCTCGATGGTGACGCGGATGGACTTGCGGAAGTACACCGGGTCCTCGATGTGGAAGCGGTATACGCTCCACTTGCCGGAGTAGCCGATGACGTCCTTGCCCAGCGACACGCCATGGTAGGGCGCGGAGTACTCGCCGCTGGGGAAGCCCCACGCCTCGCAGAAGTAGTCCTCGGTGCCGGTTCCGTGCAGCGATGGAGGCCACTTCTCGCCGTCCACGAAGATCATGTCGTCGCCCTCGCCGAACCAGGTGTGGTTCTGGTGGTAGGCGTTGTAGTTGTCCACGTTGAGCACGCAGCCGACGTAATGCCCCCAGCCTTCCGCATTCAGGATCAGGTAATTCTCGTCGCCGGTGAGGTTGATTTCCTTTTCGCCCCCGGCGAACTCGACCTTCCGGCAGGGATACTCCTGGTTGTAGCAGGCGTGGAAGCGGCCCTGGTTCTCGTCCAGCTCCTCGTATAGCTCGTGGTCGATGTAGTAGTAGAAGG